>Ga0209018_1001389_pt1 | contig 19634 bp, 11 predicted proteins | sample YNPBryBLVA2012_FD_185814 | JGI IMG/M metagenome (GOLD analysis project Ga0209018, IMG submission 185814) | Anoxygenic and chlorotrophic microbial mat microbial communities from Yellowstone National Park, USA - YNP Bryant BLVA 2012 (SPAdes)... ...
GAAGCCGTTGCTGTCCGGGTCGCAGTAGCCGCCGGGTTGGGTCATCGGGCAGCCGGCCGTGGCTGCAGGATAGAGGCAGTAGTTGTTGACGTTGGCGAGACAGGGACAGGACGGCCAGGGGTCGACCTGCTGCGTGCCGCACGCCTGCTGGTATTCGTTGTAGCCGCGGTCCCAGTCGGCGTCGTCGAAAAGGCCGTTACCGTCGGGGTCACAGTATCCGCCTGGTTGGGTCATGGCGCAGCCGTCGGTGGCGAGGGGATAGAGGCAGTAGTTGTTGACGCCGGCGCGACAAGCGCACGAGGGCGGCGTAGGTTCGGGGGCGGGCTTGACCGAGGTTCCGTCGCGCCGGTAGCCGAAGGCGAGCGCAGCCGAGAAGTCGGCCTGGGCGCCCGGATTCTGTTCGATGCCGGCCTCGTCGTATTTCGGCCAACGATAGATCATCGCCGCGGTCACCGTCTGGTTGCCAGGTGTTTGATTCCAGGCGTGGATCTCCGCGTACATGCGTTGAATCCAGCCCGTATTGGTATCGCCCCAGCCGCCCGGCCAAGGACACGTTTCCGTGATGAACACCGGCAACGAACGCGCCCATGAGGGGACCGCCGCGAGCATGTCGCGGTAGACACGAAAGTGCCTGTGCCGGGGGCCTGCCGCAGAGGTCGTGGTCTCCTCGCTGGTGATGAGCGCCGGATCCCGACCGTCGGTGTAGGCGTGGATGGCGATGCCATCAAAGCCACCAGGGCCCAGCTTGGCGAGGACTTCCGCCTGGTAGTCCACGCCATGGACGCCGCCGTAGTCCTGCGGGGCGGCGGGCGCTGGGATGAGCCAGTCACCGCGCCCCAATGCCTGCACCTTGCTACGCAGCATACGGAAGAAAGACACGTAGCGGTCGACCGTGATGGGCTCGAGGGCCCCGTTGCACAAGGGCCAGTTGGTGAAGGCACCGAACATGTTGGTCTCGTTGCCGATGACGAAGATCGATGCGCCCGTGGTCGATTGGATGTAGCTGGCTACTTCGTCGGCGAAGGCTTGGTGGGCGGACTCACACGGAAGGGTTCCTTTGTTGGGCTCCCACGAGTTGTCCACGCGCACGATGACCCCGTACCCTTGGGAGGACCAAGGCGTGAAGTCCCGACGCGGCGTGGAGTTGGCGTGCAAAGGCTCATAGAAAAGGATCCACCCGCGATGTCCGGCATCTGCCATCAGCGATTCGCCGCCCGGTTCGTGCAACCCGTAGATATACGGACTGCCAAGGCTTGCGGCTTGGGAGCGCTGCTGTGTCGGGACGGTGTCCGTTGCGGCCTCCGGCCCGCATGCGGTCAGCAACGCAGTGGAGCACAGAACGAGAGCCTTCATCGCAGCGTGTGACAAGTTCCTCATGTCCGGACCAAACAGCACGTTTCATGCCGTCGGGCTGCGAGGCGAAGCTTCAGCGCGACGCTTTGATTTTGCAAGAACAACGGATTGTGGTCTGAGAACGATCCGTTCCAAGACGGAGCCAAGAGGGCTATCGCAGATCCCACGGGAAGCCCCCTCCCGGTGAGGTCGACGTCCCGCTGCGAAGAGGCGGGTCCGGCTGCCGGTCGAGGAGGTGGGTTCTGCCTTGCGAGACAGGAAGGAATTGGTGGGGTGCGCCGACGGTGACCGGGGCGAGGCAGCCGCTCGCGTGCGACGGTAGACGAGGGGCGCGGGGGCCCGCACGCAGCGATCGCGCCGCAGGCCAGAACCATCCGGGGAGACCGGTGAAACGGGCTGGATTGCCGCCATGGGTCTTGGTGCCGCGCAGGCGTGCGTGCCATCGTGTCTGCGTCGTCTCGACGAACCTTGGAGGCGCGCCAGCGATGGTTGAACGGCGCGGAAATGATGTGCCGAGTCCGCGCTGCGCGCGTCGAGCCGTGCGTCCCGTGCGCGTGCGCGGCACGATCCCGTCGAACGAGACCCCTCGTCGGGACGAGGTCACAAGGCGCAATGGTCGATCGCGTTGTGCGCTCCAGGGACTTCTCCTAGAGTGGTGTGCAGATGATGTTGAAGCTCGGCGCGACCTTTGACCGATATCGCGTGCAAGCCGTCCTCGGCGAGGGGGCGATGGGGCGGGTCTACCGTGCCTACGACACGCGCCTGGGGCGTCGGGTAGCGCTCAAGGTGCTCGGGGGGGCGCAGACGCACGGCTCGACCGCGAACAGCTCTGGCGACGGCGTGGCCCGGATGTTCAGAGAGGCGCGAGCAGCGAGCATGTTGAATCACCCCAACGCCGTTGCGGTCTATGATGTCGGCGAGTTTGAGGGACAGGCCTGGCTTGCGATGGAGTGTGTCCAGGGCCGGCCACTCCGGGCGTTCGTCCAGGACGCGTCCGTGCTTCTGGAAGACCGCCTCGAGTGGCTGGCTCAGATCGCGTCGGTGCTGTCCGCCGCACACGCTTGTGGCATCATTCATCGTGATATCAAGCCTGAGAATGTCATGGTACGCGACGACGGCGTGGCGAAGGTACTCGACTTCGGCATTGCTCGACGTTCGGCCAGGAGTGAGGCTTGTGTCGCCGATGGGGACACCGCGCTCAAGACGCTCACCGCGGAGGGGGTAGTCGTGGGGACTCCGGCGTACATGGCGCCGGAGCAGCTCAGGGGCGAGCCGCTCGACGGGCGCAGCGACCAGTTCTCCTGGGCAGTTGTGGCCTACGAGCTGCTGACCGGGGCGCTTCCGTGGACCATCGGGGGCACCGGGATCCAGTTGGTGGCGCAGATTCTCTCGGCCACGCCACCTCCCCCACACGCCTTGAATCCGGCGGTGCCGGCCACTTGGAGCGACTGTGTGATGCGGGCCCTGGCCAAGCCTCCGACCGACCGATTCCCCACCATGGACGACGCCATGGCCTTCGTGGGGCGGAGCATCACCCAAGCTGGAGCTGGACGGTCCCTGGTGCCGAGCACCGGCGCGGGCGATTCGGCGCGTGACCAGCCCCTCACCACGTCCAGGATTGCCGACATGTCGGCCCCGGTTGCGCCAACAGCCGTCTCGCCTGGCGGCTATATGTCGTCGTCCACGTCGATGGACAAGCCGGAAAAGGCCAGCGCTCGCAGCGGAGCGCGAGGTCGGCGGGTGTTGGCCGTTCTCGCGCTGGGCGCTGTGCTGTCCGCCGTCGGGGTGGCTGGATGGACGGCAAGGCGCCGGCCGCCTGCACAACCTGCCGCGTCATCGGCATCAGCACCTGCACCCACGCCGATGCTGAGCCACGCGCTGCCGGCGACGACCGTCTCCGAGGCAGCGCAAAGCTATCTTGCTGCGATTCGAGCGCTGCATGACAGCGCCATACCGGTTGCATTCCGGCACCTCGAACGGGCGGTGGAGTTGGACCCTGGGATGGCTGCAACGCATTGGAGGCTGGGTGTGTTCTCGGTTTGGTTCCACCAGCCGGACCGGGCGCGTGAAGCGTTTGCGCAAGCGACGCGCCTGCGCGCGCAGTTGACCGAGCGGGACCGGGAAATCCTGAACGCGGTGAGGGTATACGTGGACACGAGCCCGGTCGACCGTGCGGAGCTTCAGCGTCGCATGCGCCAGCTTGGTGACCGATATCCCATGGACGAAGAGGTCGCGGCCTACGAGATGGTGGCTCACTATGACGTAGGCGATTTCGAGTCGATGGGGAAGGCGGCGGAACGGGCGTTGTCGATCGTGCCGACGTTCTCCGAGGCGATCAACTTCAGGGGTCTCCGGTCGTGGTCCCAGGGGCGAATCGATGACGCGATGAGCGACTGGGCCCGCTGCATCGAGTTGGCGCCCTCCACGGTGACGTGCGCCGACAATCGCGCGCATGTGCTGGCGGCCGACGGGAGATGCGAGGACGTCGAGCGGGAGGCGCAGGGGTGGCGTGCTGGTGCACCGGATGCGGACACTCCGTACTACGTGCTTGCGGAGGCGATGGCGTCCCTGGACAAGTCGCCGGAAGCGGTGCGGGAGGTGATCGAGCAGGGGTTGTCCCGATCCGAGCCGTCGTCCCGGGACAGCATGCGTTCGCTCAAGCTCGCTCAATGGGCGTTTTGGCAGGGTCGGTTTGACGAGGCGGAAGAGCACGCACGGGCGCTGCAGAAGCGGTTGGCCGAGGCCACATCCCAGCAGGCTCACGCTGCGTCGGCGGGGCTGCTCGCGGATGTCTACCTCGAGACGAGGCGTTGGAAGGAAGCGACCGCCGAGGCTTCCGGGTTCCTCGACCGGCAGGACGCCTGGATCCAGACGTTTTGGCACGACGAGACGCCGGTCACGGACGACGGTGCGCTGCAGATGCTTGCCGTGCTGGCTCGTGCGGGCGTGCTGGGCCGCGATGCGTTGCGGCAGCGCCGGGACGACTGGGTCCGTCGGTGGATGAGCCTGGCACCGCCTTCGTATCACGGCGCCATCTGGTATGGTGCGCACGGGATGCTGGCCTTTGACAGGCAGGACGCCGAGGAATCGCTTTCACGTCGCGACAGGCCGGACGCGATGCCTCCCTGGGAGACACCATGGGACAGCGCGATGCGCGGGAGACTGGAGGCGCTTGCCGGTCATGCGGACGTCGCCATTCCGCTGTTGGAGCGCGCCGCGCGCGCCTGTCGCGCATTGAGCCAGACCTCGCTCCAGATGCAGTCCCGTCTGCTGCTGGGGCGTGCGCTCGAGGATGCGGGCCAGTCCGCGCGTGCGTGCGCCGTGTATTCCGGCATTGCAAGGCGGTGGGCGCATGCTACTCCCCGGAGTGAAACCGCTGCACAGGCGAAGGCGCGCATGGCGTCCCTCGGATGCAAGAACGGTCGCTGACCGGGCACAGGGTGGTCCGGGTTCGACGACCTGCCGCGCAACCCGGTTCACCACGGCTCCAGCAAGAACGGGCAGGGGTCGACCTTTGTGCCCGCCCGGCGTACCGTTTCCCCATGGCCCAGGGACGAACGAAAGCGAGTACGGACCGCGATCGATTCAGAGACACGCGCGGAATCCGACGTTGATGAGGAAGCCATTGGCGAAGATCGGTTGTGTGGGCAAGCGGCTCGCAGACGCTCCGGTACCGATCCCACCAAGCTCTACGAAATAGCTCGTGCCGGCGTCGTCGAGGTTGTTCTTCCGCTGGGCGATCTCGAATCCGAAGCCTCCCCAGCCACCAAGCACGACGTGTTTTTAGGACAAACGGTCGGGTACGAACAGCAACAAGGGGCCACCCACGCCATACAGGCGGGCAGGCGAGCCCGCCAACCGCTGTCCCGCCTCGACGACCAGACGTGCATGCTCGTACGGTGTCCAGCGCTCCGTACCTTCGGAGGTGAGGTCATGAGGGAAGAAAGCCACGCCGCCGCCGAGCGTCAGCCTTATCGAGTTGGATGCGAAGGCAGGCGAGCTGAGCTGTAATCCCCCGCCGAAGTCGTCTTGAAGGCGGTGGACCGAGAATCCCGCTGACAGCCCATGCTGCTCGACGGGCCGATGATGCTGCGCCTGCGCCTGCTCTGCGCAGCGCAGCGTCCCGAGGATGCAGAGAGCCCCAGCGATAGCAACACGCACTTTCATGACATGCCTCCGCAAGCTTGTGCCAGGAACGATAGCGCCGGCCCCCTGAACCGAGGGGGGCGCGGCCGGCACATGCCGAGGGCGAGGAACCCACGGCTCGACGTCGTCCGTCAATGCCACGTGGAGAAGACCATGGGCCGGGCACAGGGGGTCCGAGCGCGGCGGACCAAGACGCGGAAGCCGCGGCACCAGGGGCTGGCGGGAGACCAGGGAACCTCATCGACGCCTGCTGTGGTTGCTGAACCCGTCGGCGTGCCACCCGAGCACCCGGGGCATGAGGACGCGGGCGAGGTGCCTTCTGCCCTGCTCGTGGTACTTGTGCGCCTTGGCGAGATGACGGGCAGCGGCGGAGCCACGGCGGGGCTCACTGGACCGGGCCAACTCCTGCGCGAAGAAGCCGAACGCCTCGCAAGCCTTCACCGCCTCCAAGTGTCGGTCATCGGGCAAGTCCGGCGGCACCTCGCAAGCGCTTGTCTGCAACTGCAGCCAACGCGCCTGTTGCGGTGACAGGTGAGCAAAGTCGTCAAACGGTTGGTCGAGGATCTCTCGCAGCGCAGCGTTCAGCCCGTTCGCGGTCCTCGGTCTTCGCCGGGTGACGCCCGCGACCGGCAACCCCGGTACCGTGATGCGGACCGTGGGTTCGGCGCCGGCTTCGCCCCCACGAACCGTCAGACAGCCAAGTTCGTCTACCACGCATTCCAGTTCGAGTCCGGATACGTCGCCGCGCGAAGCGTCGACACCGTCGACGGGCAGGTCCACGAGCGTGCGCCAGCGCTTGCCACGGCGGGCCAGTAGATGGGTCTGCACGCTCTTGTGTGGTTCTGGTCCTGTCGAGAACTGGTCGTGGAACCGATGCGGCAACGGCGTTCCCCGGGCGATGAGCACCACGACACCGGCGGCGGTTTCGATACCGATATCGGCTCCCAGTGCCGGTGTGAGGGATGCCTGGACCATGGATCCCCGCAGGACCGCGCGACGCCTTCGAGCTGTACTCTATCCTAGCCTCGGAGGGTCGAGGTCCCGCCGCCTTCGGGCTGCATGGCCGAAAGCGCGCGCCGGGCGCGCCTGCCCAGGCAACCGTGCCTTCCCGCGATCGCGGTGCACCTTGTGGCATCGGGTATCGACAGCGGCTACGGTTGGCCCATGGCGCGAAGTCTTCGTGCGATCCATGCCACGCTTCTCTCTCCGACAGCCCGCGCGCGTCTGCGCGCTCGCTTCGGTCGCAGCCGGTGTGCGCTCGCTCCGCTGTTCGTGTGGACGCTTGCCATCGGCTGCTCCCCAGCCGATGCGGATTCGCCGACGGACCTGGACGCGGCCCCGGGCGCGGACGCCGAGGTGGATTCGACCGTCGAGGCGGGGCTTGAATCCAGTGCCGAGTCCGCGACCGACATGGGCACGGAGGGCGCAGAGGGTGTCTGCGGCAACGGTGTCGTCGAGCCGCCCGAGACGTGCGACGGGAGCTGCCCATCGTTCTGCAACGACGGGGACGCATGCACGACGGACGTGTGGACGGGCAGCCCGAAGACGTGCGACGCGGTGTGCCAGTTCGTGGCGAAGAAGGCGCCGGAGTGTACGAGCCTCGACGGATGCTGTCCGGCAGGGTGCGAGGCGCAGGGCGACGCCGACTGCACGAGGGTGAAGCCCATCGTGGCCGTTGTGACCGAGCGGCCATTCGCCGACGACCCGCTCATCCGGGGGCGTCTGCTCCGCTACGAGGAGGAACACCCGCTGTACGAGTTCAGGGAGATCCTGTTCGAACCTGCGCAGGACCCGATCAACAGCATGCAGGACCGGGGCGGCACCACGAAGAAGAACTGGCTCGAAGTGCGAAACACGCTGATCGACTTGCGTGCTGCCTCTCCCCAGCTCGCGGGCGTGTGGCTCGTGGCCGCGTCGATGCCGACCATCTGGCGCGACGAGGCGGTCTTTGCCATCCCGTCCTCGTACCAAGCCAGCATCTATCCGCTGGTGGCGCTGTCCGGCGACTGGTACGCGGACTTCGACCCGGTGGTGGGCGGCTTCACCGAGGTGCCGGGCGTCACCAAGGGCAAGGCGCGCGGCGACAGTTACGCGGCAGACGTCTGGGGAGCGGTGCTGATTCCGGTCCCGGGGTGGGGGGATGCCCACGGACAGCTCGCGGGTTTTTTCGACCGCAACCACGAACTCCGAGAGAACCCGCCCACGGCCTACAAGCTTCTCCACGCCGACACCTTCGGGTTTACGAGCAGGCTTGCCCCCCGCATCGATGCGTCAGCCTACTTCACCTCCACCCGCACGATGTTCCTCGGCCCCAACAGTCGCCAGGAGCTGTCGGGATTCAGCTCCTACTACACCGTCATGGTCCACAAGATGGGGCCCGACTACACGCCGGTCGGTAGCAGCAATGCCTACTTGGCGCAGAACCAGGCGGAGCTGGAGGAGTTGAACGCCTTCGTCGCAAAGACTTGGTTCCCGAACCAGGGTGAGTTCCGAAAAATCGGCGACGACGGTATGTACTACTTCAGTCTCTTCATCAAGAACCAGAGCATCCCCTTGCAGACCATCCGGGACACCTTTGCCGCCGACCTTCCACCGCTGGCGTGTGGCGCGGGGGACTGCACCGTGTACGTCAAAGATACGTACTTTGCCGATGCCACAGGCGCGACCGAGGACGGCCACTGGACTGCATTCCCCGACCAGCAAGCCGCGTTCCAGTCCCTCTACGTGTCTGCCATGCAGAGCGGTGAGATCCTCTACACCGCCGTCGTCACCCACGGATCGCCCGACTATCACCACTTCGGCATCACGTCGCAAAGGGTGCACGACGGTGGCTTCCAGTCGCTGGTCTACGAGCTCCAGGCGTGCTCCACCGCCGACTCGGTGGCAACCGATGTGGGACTCGCGGCGACGTATCTGTTTTTTGGCAATGCGCAGGCTGTCTCCGGTTACGCGCAGCCGTCGAACGTGAACTGCGAAGAGGGCGACTGTTTCGACTTCATGCACTACCTGCAGCTCGAACCCGGCGGGCTCGTCATCGATGCGCTGTTCGACCGCAACTACACCATGCATGTGTACCTCGGGGATCCGCTGCTGGTGCTGCCGCCTCTGCCTGCGCGGTAGCGTGCCTCCCCGCGACCGTGCGCTCCTTCGGCGCGAGCCCGAGCCCTGCCCGGCTCATCGACTGGCGGCTCCACGGCGGCTGGCCGCGGTACGGACGTTGGCCTCGGTGGAGCGAGACCCGCCCATACCAAGGTGTCGCCAGGCCGGCGCAATGCACCCCTGGCTGGTCCAACCGCTGGCGCGTCGCGGTGCAGGCGGGTAAACTACGCGCCCCTGCGGTTCCGCCATGAAGCTCGCTCCTGTCGTTCGCGTTGCCCCGAGCAAGAGGCCTCCCAAGAAGGCCGGTTGGCGGCGCCTGCTCTGGTTCTGGAGGCGCGAAGAACCATCGACGGCCGGGTCGGGGCCGGTTGCGCGAGTGAGCCAGCGACCCAAGCCTCTGAAGCCGCAGGACCGGTTGGGGCATCCGGGCCCGTCGGGCAGCTTGTACCCGGCTCGTGCGGCCGGGATCCCCGCGCGCCCAAACCCGTTTCTGCCGTCGATCCCGCTGTCCACCGCGCCGCCGCCGACTCGCAGCGAGGCGCCCACGCCCGTGCTGCCGCCCCCTCCTGCCGTGCCCCGCATCGCCCCTTCGCGTGCGCCTGACGCGGTGGCCTCCAGCACGCCTGCGCCTCCGACCGTGCCCATCCGCGCGGTCGCCGTCGCGCACGAGGCAGCCAATGCGGTCGGCACGGTGGAGTTGAGCTGCGCGGACGACGGGCTGCGGATTCGTTTCGTGCGCATCAGCACCTGGTCCGAGGGTTATGTGCCCTACCCCGCAACGGTCAGCCAGAGCATCGTGGTGCCGTATCACCAGGTCGCGCGCGTGGTGACGGACCGTGACGGCCTGGTGCAACTCGTGGTCGATCCGTCGGTGACCCCTTACAACCGTCTGGTGCTTGCGGGGTTGATCCGCGACGCGGGCTTCGACCACCGAAGCAGCCATCGCCGCCGTGCACGGATCGAGCGCGACATCAGCCTCGCCGCGCTGCTGGCGTGGGTTCCGGTCGCCCTTGCCGCGTCGGCCGCGTTGCCTTCGGTTTCGCCGATGCTCATGGCGGCGCTTTCGCTCACAGTCGCAGGGATCGTCCACACGCTGCGCCGCGACATCGCATCGCGCGTGGTGCTTTTCAATGCGGCATCGGTGCAGGTGCGCGACGAACTGCTTGCCGAGCTGTCCCTTCGCCTGGGACCGGGGCGTGTGCGCGAGCAGACCGCGGTGTCCATGCCGCTGACGGCTGCCCGTTCGGCGGATGCGGTGGAGCCGGAGCCCGAGCCGGGGAGTCTGCGCGGTCTGATGTTCACGGCGGGTGTTGCGGCGGTGGTGGCGGTGGTGGCCATCCTCGTGGGCAGGTCGATGCTGACGGCCGCACCCGAGCCCGAGGCGGTCCACGACCCATGGATATCGGTCACGGGCAGCACGCTTGCGGCGGCTCACGTTCCGCGCGAAGCGAGTTCGTCCATCCAGCCCGACCCGCTCAAACCCAAGGTCGTGCTGCCTCCTTGCGAATGCGAGCGTGCCGACTCTCCGCTCTGGAAAGACGGCGTTCCAAGGCTCGCCGTGCTGGCGAGGAACCGTCCCGGTCCGACGTCGCCCGAGCGTCCGTCGATGTACCCCGAGATCGCCGTGGTGAACAACTCGGCGGACGACTTGAAAGACGTCGTGCTGACGGTGGACTTTCTCCTGGGCGGCGGGGAGGGGCGCAAGCCGCGGGTGCTCGACACCAAGGACCTGTTCTGGGAGGGAAGGCTCGGGCCGGGCAAGGCGGTCAAGTGGCGTGTGAAGGGCCGGGGCGATGACTACCGCGTCAAGTCGTTCGTAACAGGCATGATTGGTGACCCGGGTGTGAAGCCCGCGCCTGCCGACGCGTTCTTCGAGCTCTCCACAACGGCGCGCACGCCCGCGGTGCGCGTCCACGGAGCCAAGATGCTCGCGTGGCTCGGCGACCACCGTGTGGCACAAGCCTTGGAGAAGCTGCGTCGCGACGACCGCGACGGCTTCGCCGACATCATCGACCAGATCGTCGAGGCTTCCCGTCCGCTCCGCGTCTGCGCCGTGCGAGCCAATCCGACCGCCGATGCTGCCCGCGTGCTGCGCGTGGAAGGTTGCGTGTTCAATGCGGGTGCGGAAGCCGTCGAGGCTCCGCTGGTGGCGGCCACGAGCCGTCTGGCCGACCAGACCTTCGAATCCCGCTGGACCGTCGATGCGACCATCGCTCCGGGGACCGGCGTGTTGACGTCCGGCACGGTGGACATGCCCGAGGGCGACACGGCGAGGTTGCAGGTTCAGATGGCGGTCGAGCAGTAGGGCGCGTGCGGCGCCGGATCAGGCCTGCATGCGGAGCCGCTCGATGTTCTCCCACTGGGCGATGACATGCATCAGCACCTCGTGGAGCATGGTGGCGCCTTTGGTCACGAACCGCGTGATGCCCAGGGATCGCAGCAGTTCGACATCGGGGGGCTGCGCGGCCGCGCTCACCGACACGATCATGCAGTCGCGAGCGAGCTGCATGCCCCGCAGCACCATGACGAGCTCCACCCCGCTGGTCCTCGGCATGTTCAGGTCGAGGAGCAGCACATCGGGCGGCTCCTGGCGAATCCGGACGAGCGCATCTTCGGCGTTGTCGGTACACTCGACGGTAGCGCCGGGCAGGTGCTTGGCGATCCACACCTGAAGCAGCCGGTTGACGCCGGCGTCGTCGTCGACGATCAGGACGCGGAACGCGGGATTGTGGGCCCGGCGAACGAGATCGTCACGGCAGGTCCGCAGCCGGAACGACACCGAGGCGGCGTCGGGTCGTGCGGTGGGATCCTTGCTCAGCATCTCGCTCACGAGCTCGGCGAGCTTGTACGGGACGTCGGGACGCAGGGTTCGAAGCGGGGGCACTTCCTCGCGTACCTGCATGGTCATGGTGACCGTCGCGTCGGGATGGGAGAAGGGCGGGCGAAACGTGAGCATCTCGTAGATGGTGGCGCCCAGGCCGTACACGTCTATCGACGGGCAGGTCGCGGCGCCCTCGACGGTTTCGGGCGCCATGTATCCGGGCGTGCCGCTGAGCTCGCTTTGCGCGATCGTTTTCGGCAAGAACAGGCCGAAGTCCATCAGCACCACGCGGTCGCCCGGCGCGAGCATCACATTGCCGGGCTTGACGTCGCGGTGCACCAGTCCATGGGCGTGGATGATCGCGAGCACCTCTGCAAGGGGCAGTGTCAGATTGATGCACTCGAGCAGTGGCATGATGCGCCCCTGGCGTTCGAGCAGGTCGAGGTGCTCGTGCAGGGTGCGTCCGTGGATCAACTCCATCGCGATGAATGGGTATCCTCGGTGCTCGCCGAAGCCGTAGACGCCGACCACGCTCGGGTGGTGGAACGCGGCGAGCGCTTGCGCTTCTGCCCTGAGTTCGGCGTCGGGAAGGCTCGATGTCTTGAGCGCGATCTTCCTGCCCAGGTCGATGTCTTCCGCCTCGTATACGGTGGCGAACCCCCCGGAACCGAGCGGGCGCAGAACACGGTAGCTGCTTCCGACCCGTTCGCCGACGCGAAACGGCCCCGTGTCATGCGACGCAGAGGGGGCCGGGCAGGCTGCGCTTTCGACGGGATTGAGGGAAGCAGAGGTCACACCCAGGGGAACGGTCGGGCGCCGCGCGACTTGAGAGTCGTTTGCAGGTATCCTGGCCGCCATGCGAACGGTTCGCGCTTGCTGGGTAGTGCTGGCTTCGGCTTGTCTGGGCGCGTGCGGGGCAAGCGCGACCACCGGTCAGCAAGTGTCAGGATTGCCGCTGCGGGCCACCGACCGCGGCGCCGAGCCCACCCCGGCACCGACGGATGCGGCCAGCGTAACCCCTGCCGCCGAGGCGACGCCGCCGATTGCGTCCGACCCGGCACCTGAGTGGGATCCGCCTTTTCGTTTCGAACGAGTGCTCGATCAACCGGTCCGTTCGCTGGCGCTTGGACGTCCTCCGTACGTGGCGGTGTTGTCGACGCAGCCGTGGGTGCTCGATGCCTCGGGGTGGAAAGACCTGGCTCTTCCGGCGGGAATGCAGGTCGACACCCGTGACGGTCGGGTCGGGATCTTCTTGGGGCGCGACGACAAGCCACGAATCATGGGGGCACGCAGGTCTGGCGGGGCTTGGGAGGCTGTCTACTACCGATGGCGGGAAGGGAGGTGGGAGCGCGACAGGCGCGAGATTGGCAAGCTGTCTGGCGAGCCCTCCGCCGGCCTGTACGGCGTGCTCGGCGATGCGGACCCGGAGGTGGTTTGCAAGGACGGAGACGTGTGCATCATCAAGCGAAGAACCGGCTGGAAGACCATCCCCGCGCCGAAGGGACTGCATCGCGTATGGGTGATGGACGGCACGGCGTGGCTGTTGGCCGACACGGGCATGATGCGGCTCGAAGGCAGCCGTTGGGTGGCGGTTCCGTGGGAGTTCGACGCCCGCGGTCAGGAGAGCGGCTTCTGGGCGGACCCGACCGGTGGCTGGTGGGTGACCGTGTCCGCGCAGGGAGCCGTCTACCGGGCAGAGCAAGGAAGGTTCACGCGCATGCCCTCGCCGGTGAGGGATCCGGCTGCCGTATGGGGGACGACCCGGGCGGACGTATGGGTTGCCGGAAGCGACGGTGTGGGGCATTTCGACGGCACGGCCTGGGCGCGCGTCAAGGGGCTGGCTGGTTCGTTCGAGCATGTGCAGGGGCGCGACAACGAAGTATGGGTGGGCGGGTCCGCGGGGCTCTGGCGCGGGGTCAGGTGATCGCATCGGGCGCCGGATTGGACACACCCGCCGGCGTCCGGTAGTCCTGCGGATGGGGCCGGGCATCATGCGATGACCCGCACGACAGGGGCTGCGATGATCGACAAGAGCCATGCCGAGTTTCTTCCAGGCCAGGTGATCGATGGACGCTACCGTCTCCTGCGACCCATCGGAAGCGGCGGCATGGCGAGCGTCTGGGAGGTCGTCGAGGTCGGGCGCAACGAGACGCTGGCGATCAAGCTGCTGGCGAGCGGTCTCGTGGCGTCGGAGGAAGCGCGTGCGCGGTTCGAGCGCGAGGTCAGGGCCGTGTCGAGGATCGAGAGCCCGTTCGTGGTCCGTGTCATGGGGTACGGCGTTGCGGATGGCGCGCAGCCGTACATGGTGTTGGAACGTCTGGTCGGACGGGACCTCGACGACCTGCTTTCCGACAAGCATTCGCTCGGCCTCGACGAAGTGGCGTGCATCGTGCGCCACGTGTGCGGTGCGCTTGCTGCGGCCGGCCGCGCGGGGGTCATCCACAGGGACATCAAGTCGGCGAACATTTTCGTGACGGGCCAGGGCAAGGAGACGATCGCGAAGCTGGTCGACTTCGGGATCGCCCGGGTGGACAGCGAGGAGGAGCAGGCTCGCAAGCTCACGCGCCCGGACGAGATCCTCGGTACGCTCGAGTACATCAGCCCGGAGCAGCTCCTCGGACGAGGTCCGGTGGATGGTCGGGCCGACCTGTACAGCCTCGCCGTGGTCGCCTATCGGTGCCTCACCGGTCGTGTGCCCTACCCGGGTGACACGCTCGGCGAGCTGCTCCTCGCGCTGACGCGCAAGCAGGTGCCGGCGCCGTCGTCGATCGTGCAGGGGATCCCCGCATCGGTCGACGCCTGGATGGCAAAGGCGCTGGACCAGGATCGCGAAGCTCGTTTCCAGACACCGGAGGAGATGGCTGATCGGTTGGTCATTGCCGTCAAGTCCCATCAGGCGCAGCTTGCGGGTACGCCGGCGGCGTCCGCTGTGCCCACGGCGACAACCGTCCCGGCATCCTCGCAGCGCGTCGCGCCGGCCGCGCCGCCCGAGCCGCAGGGGGCGTTCCCCGAGCTCCAAGCGGAGCTTCCCTCCTGGGTGAACCGCCCGGAAGCGCCGGCGTCGTCCTGGAGCCGCGCGCCAGGTGGTGGATCGGCGCGGCCCACCCGAGATGCGACGGTCCTGCCAAGCCGGTCCGCGCTCGTGGCAAGGCGAGTTGCTGCGCGCATCGAGCAAGCCGTCTGGAGATGGACGCGAGGGCGATCGCTCGGTGCGGTCGTCGACGACGCCATCATGCAAGTCCGCGTCAGCTTCTCGGAGCATCGTGCGATCTGGACCGGAATCGCGACCGTGGTCGTGCTTACCGTGGTCGTGGTGGGGGTGTTTCTGCTGCTTGGTTGAGGGACCTTCCAAGGCGCGACGGTGCGGACGAACGGCGCGCCGGCCTTGCGCTGCGTGGTGCGGTCCCTTGCGTGGGCGGCTGCGTCCCCTCGGTGTCGCCGCCCTGCACGGTCGATGGTCGTGCGCAGGACGGCTTGGCCTCGCACGGAGGCCGAGCTAGACACGACCCCATGCCGATCCGACTGCACATCAACATCGACCATGTCGCTACCCTTCGAAACGCCCGGGGAACCAGCTATCCCGATCCGCTCAGGGCAGCTTTCCTCTGCGAGGAAGCCGGTGCCGATGGCATCACTGCCCACCTCCGGGAAGACCGTCGCCACATGACGGACCGCGATATCGAGCGTCTGCGCGAGTCCGTGCAAACCGTGTTGAACCTGGAGATGGCTGCGACCGATGAGATGATTGCCATCGCGGAGCGCATCCAACCCGACGTCATCACGCTGGTGCCGGAGCGACGGGAAGAGCGCACGACCGAGGGTGGACTCGACGTGGTCGGCGCCCGCGATCGAATCGATGCGATCGTGCGTCGGGCGCGCGATGTGGGGATCCGGACGAGCCTGTTCATCGCGCCCGATGCCGCGCAGGTTCGCGCGTCGCGGGAGCTGGGCGTGGCCCAGGTCGAGCTGCACACGGGGGAGTACTGCAACGCGAGCGGGCACGCGCGAGATCGGGAGCTGGCAAGGCTCGCGGAGGCGGCCAGGCTCGCTGCGGAGCTGGACCTTGCGGTCGCCGCAGGGCACGGGCTGACCCGGCACAATGTGATCGATATCGCCGCGATCGAACAGGTCGAGGAGCTCAACATCGGCCACGCCGTCATCGCCGACAGCGTCTTCATGGGCCTTGCATTCGCCGTCCAATCCATGCGCGCTGCCATCGATCGGGGTATCGCAAGGCGGCCGTGACGGAGGTGATCCATGCATCGGGTGCTTTCGCGCGAACAGATCCGCGCGTTCGATCGTCATGCCATCGAGACCTGCAAGGTGCCTGGGCTGGTGTTGATGGAGAACGCAGGGCGGGGTGCGGCCGAAGTCATTCTGGAGTCAGTCTCGTCCGACGCCAGCCTTGTGGTGATCGTGTGCGGTGCGGGCAACAATGGCGGTGACGGGTTCGTGGTGGCGCGCCACCTGGCGTCACGCGGCCTGCCCGTCGGTGTCTGGTTCGTCGGTGCAATCGACAAGGTCCGCGGCGATGCCCTGGCCAACCTCGACGCTTGGCGTGGGCTCGGGGGCACGGTGTCGGTGGTGGCGTCCGAAGCAGACTTGCCCGGCCTGACCGATGCGCTCGAGCTGGCGGATGTGGTGGTCGACGGGCTGTTCGGGACCGGGCTGGACCGAGCGATCAAGGGGCTTTACGCGGCGGCGATTGAAGCGATCAATCGGTGCCCGGCGCGCAAGGTCGCGCTCGACCTGCCCAGCGGTCTGGATTCCGACACCGGGCAGACGCTCGGGGTGGTGGTGAAGGCCGACGAGACCATCACCTTCGGCGCGCTGAAACTCGGCTTGCTGACGCCCAACGGAGCCGCGGTCTGCGGGCGCATTCATGTGGCGACGCTGGGCGTGCCGTCGTCGATCATCGACCAGACCGGACACAGCGCCGAGGTCATCACGTCCGAGTCGGTCGGGGTGCTGCTAGGGCGTCGGGTGCCGGGGACGCACAAGCACGCGGAGGGGAGCGTGCTGGCGTTTGCCGGTGACGCCGGGAAAGTGGGAGCCTCGATGCTCGTGGCGACGGGCGCTCTGCGCGTGGGCGCGGGGCTGGTGACCGTGGCATCGTGGCCGGATGCGGTGCGCGCCCTCGACCAGCGCGTGCTCGAGGTCATGACCACCGCGATCGACCCGGAGCGCATCGAAGGTTCGGTGCAGGAGGCGCTGCGCGGGCGAAAAGCAGTGGCGATCGGGCCAGGATTCGGCCTCGGTGAGCGTGCCCGCAACGTCATCGACCAGGTCGTGTTCGGCTGGGATGGTCCGATCGTGGTCGACGCCGACGCGATCACCGCCTTTGCCGGCCGGGCCATGGAGCTGGCGTCGGCGAAGGGCAAGGTCGTGCTGACGCCTCACGCGGGAGAGATGGCGAGGCTGCTGGGGACCACGAGCCGCGAGATCGAGAACGACCGGTTCGGCGCCGTCCGTCGCGCCGTGCGGGAGACGAAAGCAACCGTGGTGCTCAAAGGCGCTCACTCGATCGTGGGGCTCGCGGACGGGCGTGTGTATGTCAATACATCGGGCGGGCCGATGTTGGCGACGGCCGGGTCGGGCGATGTGCTGACGGGAATGATCGCCGGGCTGTGTTGCACGATGAGCGCGGGTGACGCGGCGGTGTGCGGGGTTCACCTGCACGGCCTGGCAGCAGAGGCTTGGGCGAAAGAAGCCAAAGCGGACCGCGGCATGCTGGCAGGCGAGATCGCCAACGCCCTGCCTGCCGTCATCGCCGATCTGACAGGGTGATGCGTCGTCGCGGTAGCCACGAGGCTCCCGCGAGATTCTCGCAGGCCTTTCGAGCACCAGCAACCGGCGACAGGCGTGCGGGTCTACCCTATGAAGCCGTCCCACGGGCGGTCCAATGCGGCCGTTGTGGGTGTCCTGTTGCGTTGTTGCGTTGATACAGGTGGCGATGTGGGGCACCCCGCGTATCCATGTGGGGCGCCCCGCGTGCCGTGGCGATGGGCTGCGCCCTGGCGGATTGCGTATCCAGATAGCGGAGGCAGGCCGTCCGACCGTTGGATCGGCAACCGTCTCGCGGCGAGATCGGGACGCGCGCGTTGCGTGGTTGACGTCGCACCTGAGGGGAATGCCCGCAAGCGGAGCGAGCTTGGGCACTCGCCGTCGCAGGATGGACTCCCATCCTGCGGACGGGGTTGCTGGTGTTGTCCAGCAGGGAGGCGAGTCTTTGAAATTAATCCGCCGTTGCCTGCGAAGTGGGTGCGAGTTGCATAACGCCTCGCAATCACCCCAGGAGGATGGCATGTCCCTCGATTCGATCTCACGCGATACGCCCCGTTGCCATGCGATGCCCAGGCAGCCGTCTGGGCCCGGTGCGTTGATGAAGCGGCTGGCTCCCTCCGTCATCCTCGCGGGGGTCGTACTCGCCAGCGCAGCGCCCGCGGTAGCTGGTGTGCGCCACGAAGGCGCTTGGCCCGAGCCGGAAGCCAAGGTGTCGCTCCAGCTCGACAACGTCCCCCGTGCGGAAGCTCTCCGCAAGCTCGCTGACGCCGCAGGGTGGAGCATCGTCTCGCGCGGTATCCCCGACGGTTCCGTCAGCCTGAATGTCCGCGACCAGCCAGCGTCCAAGGTGCTCGATTCGATGCTCGAAGACGGCAGCTTCGTCGCCGCGCGCGATGGCAACCTCATCTCGCTGGCCAGCGTCCCGGCAGGGGCGACGCTGTCGCCTCCCGCCCGACCCGCAGGTTCTGCCTCAGCCGACACGCCCGACCCCGCGGCACCGTCCGCCATGCCCGCCGCCGCCCCGTCGACCGAGCGAGGCGAGGATCGCACCGTCACGGGTGGCAATCTTCGCATCGAGCCGGACGAGGTCGTCGGCGACGTGACGGTGCTGCATGGCAATCTGGAGTTGCTCGGCACGGCCACCCGGGACGTGACGGTCGTGGGCGGGTCTGCCCGGAACTACAAGGGGGCGCATGTGCACGGGGACTCTACTGCGGTCGGCGGTGCCCTGACGGTGGATGACGGCGCCAAGGTGGACGGCGAGGTGAGCGTGACGGGTGGCCCCCTCAACGAGCCGGGGATGCCGCACGTTCGATTGCATATCGACGACACGGACGCCGCCGCGGCGGGGCTGAGCGCCATCTCAAAAGGAGGGAAGCTGTCGAACCTCGTCGACGACGCGAGGCACGCAGTCGCGCGCGGCGTGATGCTATTCATCCTCGGAATCGTGCTGCTCGCACTGGGCAGCAGGAGGATGGAGGTGTTGCAAGGGGAGGTGGCGGCACGCCCGATGCGCTCGCTGGCCTTGGGCGTCGTTGGCGCCGTTGCTTCGATTGGTCTGTTCGCCGCCCTTTGCGTCACCATCATCGGCATTCCAGTCGCCGTCGCCGGCCTGGTTGCCGTCTTGCTGGTCACCGGTGCGGGCATCTGTGCGGTATTGACGACCGCCGGCGGAGCCCTCGTGGGGCATCGGACGCACAACCCCTATCTGCACTTGGCGGTCGGAACCTTGCTGCATCTGCTGTTGAGCTCCATCCCGTACGCCGGGGGGCTCGTCACGGCAGCGGTGGTGTTCATGGGCGCGGGAAGCCTCATTGCGACGAGGATGGCGGGCATGCTGCCGAAGAAGAACCAGAGCGGCATCGGCCAGGGACCCTATCGTACGGCCGCCGTGACCTGATTGAATCGGGTCGGCCTTTCGCTGCGAAGCAGGGGGAGGCCACGCTGCCCTTGCCGTGCTACGCCGCGACCTGATCGAACCGGGTCGGCCTTTCGCTGCACCCATCCCGCGAACCGGTCAGGAATGCGGGCTCGCGGTGTTGGACCGTCGGGGGTGGCGGGCGCCCCATTCGGGTGGCGGATCGCCAGGGGGCGTCCATCGCGTTGGTTTGGTTCGGCTTTTCTGGGGTGCTGGAGGCCGGACCGGCGAAATGAGGTGGCGGACCGCCACCCCGGCGGGGAGCACAGCGACGAGAAAAGGGCTGAGATTCAATTGGCACAGGGCGTGCTCTATCGGGGGGCATGGAGGCGGAGGCGGGGGTGGAACCTCGCTCCTGCATCCTTCCACAAGTTCCGACGTTGACGCGTACACGCCAGGCTTCAGCGATGAACTGAGGCACCTGCGCAGGGTGGCGGGTCGCGGCAGCGCGGGCGACGAGAGTGCCCCGGGAAGGGGAAATCGTGATGGGAGGTGCCGATGGGCGCTCCGGCA
>Ga0209018_1001390_pt1 | contig 19625 bp, 18 predicted proteins | sample YNPBryBLVA2012_FD_185814 | JGI IMG/M metagenome (GOLD analysis project Ga0209018, IMG submission 185814) | Anoxygenic and chlorotrophic microbial mat microbial communities from Yellowstone National Park, USA - YNP Bryant BLVA 2012 (SPAdes)... ...
GCCAGCTCAGGGGTGAACATGTAGGCAAGAGCGCCAGCGGTAAAAGAGAGCTGAATGGGGTACCAGATGACATTCTCTATCCACTGCAGCCAGATGGCCAGGAAGCCCCGCCTTTCCCCGAAGGCTTCCTTCACCCATATGTACACGCCGCCGGTCTGTGGCCACCCCGTGGCCAGCTCCGCGGAAACCAGGGACACCGGCACCAGGAAGGCGAGGGACACCAGGAGGTAGAAGAAAATAGAACCCAAACCGTAATCCGCCATCGAGGGCAGGCCCCGAAGGCTGGCGATGAGGGCCACGTTCATCATGGCCAGGACGAAAACGCCTAGCACGCGCTGGTTTTGAACGGAGTCGCTCTCGGTCATTCCCCCTCGTTCCCTCACCACGAATTCACGGTCAACATACTAATGCTGTCGGATATTTCCATATAAACCTCTTGATGGTTCTATTCTACATCTTGCGGGTAACCGACACATCCAAATTCCAGTTATCCGCCATCCCGAGATGCTCTTTCCCGTTCCTCGTCTGTCAGTCGGCAATCAAGACCGGCCAAGAATCATCACCTGAAAACCGGCCAACTTGAGACGTAGTGATAATTTACGACTCCTCGCCATTTTCTTTGGGTAACACACAGAACAGGCAACGGAAAGCCCTTTTTTTCGAAAGTTAGAGTCCCCGGTAGTGGTGTATAAAGCGGAGGCCCCTAGCAAAGCAAAGGCCACCGTGTCATCCTTTTCTCAAGTTGTTAAAGACGAGATAAAGGAGGGACACGATGGCTAACACTAATATGGACTGGCGTGACTGGTTGTGCAAGCAGGTCGTTGAAGCGGACGTGGACTTGCTGCGAGAGATGGTGACCACTATGGCGGAGATGCTCATGTCGGCGGAGGTGAGCGCGATCTGCGGAGCCGAATACCGGGAAAGGACGGAAGATAGGGTGAACAGCCGCAACGGGTCGAGGCAGAGGCCCTGGGACACCCGGGTGGGCACCATTGACCTGGCCATCCCCAAGCTCCGGGAGGGCAGCTACTTCCCTTCCTGGCTGCTCGAGCCCCGGCGCCGTGCCGAGCAGGCCATGGTCAACGTCATCGCCGACTGCTACCTGGCCGGCGTCTCCACCCGCCGGGTGGACAAGCTGGTCAAGACCTTGGGGATTGAGGGCATCTCCCGCTCGCAAGTATCCCGCATGGCCAAGAGCTTAGACGAGATGGTGGAGGCCTTCCGCAACCGCCCCCTCGCTTCGGGCCCCTATACCTACCTCTGGCTGGACGCGCTCACCCAGAAGGTCAGAGAAGGCGGCAGGGTGGTCAACATCTCCTGCGTGGTCGCCATCGCAGTCAACGCTGACGGCCACCGCGAGGTCCTGGGCTGCGATTTCGTCACCACGGAAGACGGAGCGGGCTGGACCGCATTCCTGCGTGGCCTGGTGGCCCGGGGACTTTCCGGGGTGCGCCTGGTCGTCTCCGATGCCCACTCAGGCCTGGTGGACGCCGTAGCCTCCTGCCTGACCGGCGCGGTCTTCAAGCGCTGCCGCACTCACTTTGCCCGCAACCTGCTCTGTAAAGTGCCCAAGGCCTCCCAGGACTTGGTCGCCACGGCTCTGCGCTCCATCTTCGCTTGAGCCTGATGCCAAAAGCGTCTACCGTCAGCACGCCGCGGTGGTAGAGCAGCTCTATGCCCATTTTCCCGAAGCGGCCGAGATGCTCGATGGCGCAAGAGCCGACATCTTAGCCTTTACCGCCTTCCCCAAGGCTCACTGGCGACAGATCTGGTCCAACAATCCGCTGGAGCGTCTCAACCGGGAGATCAGGCGGCGCACCGATGTGGTGGGCATCTTCCCCAACCGGCAAGCCATCGTCAGGCTGGTGGGAGCGGTGCTCTCAGAACAGGACGACGAGTGGCAGGTGGCCCGGCGCTACATGAGCTTGGAGACACTTGCCAAGGCGAGGATAAACGTGATCGAGGGTGATGTTTCAGTTGCCGAGAAGGAGGTGAGGGAGCTCGTGCCGGCGGCCGTCTAGGCCGTCATCGCGGAAGGGATGGCATGATGGAGCTTCTTACACCACTTGACGGGACTCGGCCGGAGCCTTTTGACCGTACTCTATCTTGTTTTAAGATCGGAGAACGAAAAGCTCTCACGAAGAAATCTCAAGGGTTTTAAGGATCTGGTCTGGGAGGAAGGTTGATATGCGGACATAATAAACTTGACGCTATCTTTTTCCGCCTTATGCTCGGCTAGGTCGGACCCCTCGAAAATACGGTTGACACCAACGACTGCATTCGCTTAACATCACATATTAAATGATGTTAATATAAACATAGTTTTATTAAAATGGGGGTTAGTGGCATGATGATTGATCATAAAGGCTATGCCGAAAAGGACGGGATCGTCCAGCTGCAAGAGTTGTTAAAAGCAGTGGGCGACGCTAATAGGCTGCGCATAATCGACATGCTCTTCCAGGGCGAGAAATGTGTTTGCGATATCGAGCAGCTACTCCAGATATCACAACCATTGGCTTCACACCACCTCGGCGTTCTGCGCGAAGCGGGCTTTGTATCGGTACGCCGCAAAGGGACCTGGTCCTATTATTCCCTGGAAATAAAGACGATAGAGGAGCTGAACGACCTCTTCTGCTCCGTCTTGGGAAAAGACAGGTTTCCGGCGGAGTATCCTTCCCGGGAGGAGTGCTGAGCTAGATAGCCGTAACCGATCGATAACGCTCGAAGGAGGTCTGATGGCAACCAACGACATCGAGGCACAGGGCGCGGCCCGCAAGTTGGGTTTCTTCGAGAGGTATCTGACCGTCTGGGTGCTTGCCTGCATCGGCATCGGGATAGGGCTGGGAAAGCTGCTCCCCGAGATGGGGAAGGCCTTGGACAAGGTCTCGGTGGCCCAGGTCTCCATCCCCATCGCCGTGTGCCTCTTCTTCATGATGTACCCCATCATGGTCAAGATAGATTTCGCCGAGGTGGTCAGGGCGGGCAAGACCCCCAAGCCGGTCCTGCTCACCCTCTTCGTCAACTGGTGTATCAAGCCCTTCACCATGGTAGCCATCGCCACCTTCTTCTTGGGTTTCGTGTTCAAGCGGTGGATCCCCGGCCTGGACGAGGCCACCCATTACGTCACGGCGGCAGGCACCAAGCCCGAGCTCTACCGCTCCTATATATCCGGGTGCATCCTCCTGGGCATCGCCCCCTGCACGGCCATGGTCCTGGTGTGGTCCTACCTGGCCAGGGGCAACGACGGGCACACCCTGGTGATGGTGGCCATCAACTCCCTCACCATGCTGTTCCTCTACGCTCCCCTGGGGGGATGGCTGCTGGGGGTCAACAGCATGCCCGTGCCCTGGCTGACCATCGTTCTCTCGGTGGGCATCTACGTGGCCCTGCCCCTGGTGGCCGGTTACTATTCCCGGAAATGGATACTGAAGAAGAAGGGCATGGAGTGGTTCCAGGAGAAGTTCATCCACTACCTCACCCCCATCACCATCATCGCCCTGCTGGTCACCCTGGTCATCCTGTTCAGCTTGAAGGGTGAGCTAATCGTCGACCAGCCCATGTCCATCGTGTACATCGCGGTGCCCCTGTTCATCCAGACCATGCTCATCTTCTGGATAGGGTACGGCCTGGCCAAGCTGCTCAAGCTCGACTACCGCGACGCCGCGCCTTCGGCCATGATCGGCGCCTCCAACCATTTCGAGGTGGCCATCGCCACCGCGGCGGTGCTCTACGGCATCGCTTCCGGGGCCGCCCTGGCCACGGTGGTGGGGGTGCTCATCGAGGTGCCGGTGATGCTCATGTTGGTGAAGATATGCCTGCGCACCCAGGGCTGGTTCAAACAGGAGGGAGAGGGAGAGGCAAAGCCGTCTCCGGCGGCGGCCGAAGCGTAGTGGGGCGCCGGGTGATCATGGGTAGGGGCATCGGCTATCGTTGGAGAAGGGGCGCGGCTGAAGCTCCCGGGGGAACCCATCGGATGGCAGGCTTCTCTAATATGGGGACGGAGCAGAGGCGAGGAGGAAGAAAGATGTTGTCGAAGAGGTGGAGCCGGTGAAAAAGGCGGTGAGGCTGGCAAGAACAATCGCCTGGTTCGCCTTAGCGGCCGTTTCCCTGGTGATGTTGGTGACCCTGGCGGACTGCGGCTGCAAGGAGAAGGCGGAGCCGAAGGGCGACGCTCCCGTGGGGGTGGAGCAGCCCGCGAACCAGGGTCCGGCCGCCCCCACATCGGGCAAGAGCCCGTCCCGCCTGGCCATGGAGAAGGCCCTGGCGGACGGCAAGCCGGTCTTCCTTAACTTCCACTCCAACCAGTGCATACCTTGCATGGAGATGGAGAAGGTGATCGAGGAAGTCGAGCCGGAGTACGCGGGCCGCGTGGAGTTCGTGGTGGTGGACGTCTATGACTACAAGGAATCTTCCTTCTGCGATTATTTCAAGGTAAGGGTGATACCCACCAGCTTCTTCATAAGGCCCGACGGAAAGGTGGTTGAAGCCTACGAGGGGCTGATCGAGGCCGACAGGATGAGAACGCTGCTGGACAAGCTCATGGCGGAAGGAAGCCAGGCCCCGGCGGCCCCGTGACCTTTGAAGATGAAGCGAACGATATGCCGCGCGGCCGTTCTTGCCCTGGTTGCGCTGCCCTTCCTCTTGATGTTATTCCCGCAAGAGGCGGCGGCCGTTGCCGGCGATGGCGGCGGGGACGCCGGCGTGGCGGTCGAGCTGGTATATTTCTACCCCCGTTTCCGCTGCGTTTCCTGTGAGCAGGTGGAGTCCTACGCCGAGGAGGCGGCGGCCTCCTACCGCGGGCACGGCCTGGAGGGCGTGCCCTTCACCAGGCTGGCCATGGACGACCCCGCCAACCGGGATAGGGTGGAGAGGTACGGGGTCGTCGGATCGTCTCTCTACCTGGTCACCAGGGATGACCGGGGCAAGGAGGGGTACCAGGAGCTCAAGCAGGTCTGGTTCATGTGGGAGGACCGGGAGGGCTGCATCTCCTACATCCATTCGGAGCTGGACCGGGCCATCAGCGAGGGAGCGGCCTCGGGCGATTCGGGCATCCCCCTGGGGGGCATACCCCTCCTGGCGGCTTTTGTCCTCGGCCTGCTTACCGCCGTCTCCCCCTGCCCCCTGGCCACCAACATCGCCGCCGTGGCCTACATCGCCCGGGACATCGAGGACCGCAGGAAAACGGCCCTCGCGGGAGTGCTGTACACCGCGGGGAGGGCGGCTACCTACGTCGCCCTCGGCCTGACCCTGGTGTACCTGGGCGTGAGCGTGGTCAACATATCCGGGTTCTTGCGCAACACCTCTGTTTACTACCTGGGACCGCTGCTTGTCCTGGTCTCGCTGGTCATGCTGGACGTGATCAACCTCTCCTTTCTCAAGGGGGGTCACATATCGCGCCTGGGAGAGCGGATAGCGGGAAAGGGCGCCCTGGGCGCCTTCCTGCTGGGGGCGCTGTTCGCCCTGTCCTTCTGCCCCTACAGTGCCGTCCTGTTCTTCGGGATGCTCATCCCCCTCGCCCTGGGCACCACGGCGGGCGGCCTCTATATGCCCGCCCTTTACGCGGTGGGCACGGGCCTGCCGGTGCTGGTGGCGGCGCTGGCCATCGCCTTCGGGGTGGGCGCCTGGGCGGGTCACGTGGACAGGCTGCAGAGATGGGAGAGATATGTCCGCAAGGGGGCCGGGTTGGTCATCCTGGGGGTGGGCATCTATTATGTGGTACTGCTGGTCAAGACGCTGGTATGATGAGGGCGGCCCGAACCTAGAGGAACGGTAACAGCCGTTAGGTCCAGGAACGAGGTGAGGAGCATGGAAGGGGCGACGGTGGAGTTCTTCGTGCCCGTCCCGGCCTGTGCCTGCTCGGGGGCGGCCTTCACGCGGGACATGGACCGCATCACCCGACTGGAGAAGCTGATGGAGGGGCTGGCGGAAAGGTTCCCCGGTCTCGAGATAGTGCGCCGCGCCATGGCGGAGGAAGGGTCCTACGCCGAGAACCTCAAGGCCCTGGCCTCCCTGCTGAGGAAGGCGGGGGAGGAGGATTTCGCCGACCGCGTGGCCTTCTCCCTGCGCTACGTGCTTCCCGCGGTGGCGGTGGACGGCGAGCTGGTCGCCTTCGGCCGGGTGCCGGATATCGAGGAGATAGCCCGTAGACTGTAAAGAGAGTAAGGGGACGGCCGCGTGGAAGTCGCTTTCGTCTTCCCTTCCACCCACCACATGCTGAGGGGTGAGGAGCTGCTCAAGCGCCGGGGATTCAGCCTGCGCCTGGTTCCCGCCCCGCCCCAGGCGGGAGAGGTTTGCGCCACCGCCATCGCCGTTCCCCGGAGTGAGCGGGAGGAGGCAGAGAGATGCCTGCGAGAGGAGCGGATCCAGGTCAAGGCGGTCCTCCCCCGCGAAAGCCGCTTTGAGCGCTCCCTCGCGAAGGCGGCGGAGAGGGTGGCAAGCGGTCGGGGGCTCCCCCCGCCGCTCTCGGAGGCGCTGGTCGCACTGGGAGCGGGGGAGAGGTTGGAGGCGGGAAGTATAGCCGGGATGCTCGATGCGGCCGAAAGCGGTGAAGGGGAAGCGGTTGCGGCGGTCGCCGAGGAGGTCACCCGCGATTGCTTCGGCAGCATGGTATCGGCCCTGGTCGGCCTGAGGGCGGATGGCGAGACGGCAGGCGGCGTCCCCTGGCGCGGCCTCGAGGGCCTGGCGGGGGAGATGAGGGAGCGGGGTCTCGCGCACCTTCTCCTGGACCTGGGCGGCATGGAGAACCTTCCCTGGACGGCGGCGGAGCTCGAAAAGGCGGCGGGCATGGGGATCGTGGTCATCGTTGCCGCCACTTCCCTGACGTCCGGATGGGGAGAGCTGGTAAGGAAGGGTTTGGTGAGGCAGCTGCTGCTTCAAAACGGTGAGGCCCTCTCCCTCTCCCCTGCGGAGTTAGCCCAGGAGATAGTTTTCCTGCGTGACAGCCGTCCCGGGCCCGTGGGCAGCGGCAAACTCGTCCCCTTGCTGGACGGGCGGCTGGAGGCCGCGGGGGCGGCGGGTAAGCGCCGCGTCAGGGGCGTCATCGCCGTCTGCCGTCTCGTGCTCGGCGACATCTTCCTGCCCATCCCCCCGACCTTGTGGCGGGAAGGCGGGCTCGGGGGGGCGAACATGCCGGTGATAGACGCCACGGGCAGGCCGCTGGCCGAGGCGGCAGAAGAGGCGGAAGCCAGGCTTAAGGAGTCGGGGCTGTCCTTTGCGAAGATGGGCCGAAGAGGGGAAGGGGACGGAAGGCCGGCCGGGGAGAGGGGAGCCGATGGGGATGCTGGTGGATAGGATCGACATCGAGCAAGTGGAGCCGTGCTTCGCCGACGAGACGAAGATAAGGCTGGTGGCCCGCATCCCCCGTGACGTCGGCGAGCTCCTGCCCTATCTCAACGCGGTGCTGGCCAACGCGTCCTACGTAAAGGACCGCCCGGCCCTGACTTTCACCAAGGGTCCCCGGCTGGTGACCGTCTATCCGTGCAAGGTGACCATAGCCAAGGCGGACGACATCGCGGATGCGGAGGATACGCTGGCCTGGCTGTGCCAGAAGATAAATCACGTTCACGAGCACCGGGACGAGATAGAGCCGGTCTTCGAGGGCAAGGTAATGATAAAGCCGCTGGATATATACGGGCTGCTGCCCGGCACCAATTGCGGCGAGTGCGGGGAGCGCAGCTGCCTGGCCTTCGCCCTGCTGCTGCTGCAGGAGATGCACCGGCCCGCCGACTGCGCCCCGCTCTACCGGGAGCCGGCCCTGGAAGGCAAGCGCCGCCGGCTGGAGGAGACGGCTGCGGCGCTGGGGCTGGGATCGTGAGACCCGGGAAGAAAATCGCGGGGGAAAGGAAGGTGGTCGCATGCTCATCGAGGTGATCGGGCCGGGATGTCCCTTCTGCCGCAAGCTGTACAAGCGGACGGTGGAGGTGGTGGAGGAGAGGGGCATCGAGGCCGAGGTGCGCCACGTCACCGAAATGAAGGTGGCGGTCAGGTACATGCCCATGACCCCGGTGCTCAGGGTGGACGGCGAGGTCCTGCATCGGGGCAAGCTCATCCCTTCCAAGGACAGGATAGCGGAGCTGCTTGCAAAGCGCGTTTCCTGAGGGCCCTGCCCCGGGCGGGCAGCCCCCTTGCCGGGCTCAGGAGCGCTTGAAGGTGGATGGCGGCTTGTCAAATGTCAAGACTTGACCCCTTACTTGCGGGAGAGGTTGAAGACCCATACCGCCACGGCGAAGAAGGCCGTGCCGTAAGCCGCCGCCACCAGCAGGTCCAGCCACCAGCCGTAGTAACAGCCCAGGCCGGTTCCGCGGCGCAGCAGGTCGTTCACGTAGGTGAGGGGCGAAACCGCCGCGACGGCCCTCGCCCACGCGGGCATGTCGGCCAGGGGCACGAAGATGCCGCTCATGAAGAGGAGGGGCAGCCGCACGAAGTTGAGCACGGTCATCACGTTGCCGGGCATCTCGGTGTGCATGGAGGCGACCAGCGTCCCCAAGCAGGAGAAGCAGGCTCCCCCGGCCAGCACCCCCAGCGCCAGGGCGGCAGGGGAGGTGACCGCGGTGCCGTAACCGGCGACCCCAACCAGCAGGGGCAGCAGGGAGACTCAGACGCCGAAAACGAAGCCGGCGAGGGTCTTGCCCAGGATCATCCAACCTAAGGACACGGGCGCAGTGAGATAGCGGCTGAAGGTCTTGGCCATCCTCTCGTAGGGCATGCCCGCCGGGGCGATGTTGGAGGAGGCGAAGAAGAGGGAGATGCACACCAGGCCGGGTATCCCCTCGGAGATGGGCCCCTTCTTCCCTATGTAGAAGGAGAGGAAGAGGAAGAAGGGGAACACCAGCCCGAAGAGCAGCACCGGGGGCTTGAGGCAATAGATGCGGATGTCCTTTTGGGCGATGACCAGGGCCCGGCGCAGCTCCTTGCCCAGCCTTTCGGGGGAAAGCGCTCCTCCCGTCATCGTCCCCCGCTCCCTTTCGCCGGCCCGCCGATGCCGGTCAACTCGACGAAGACGTCTTCCAGGCTCGGCCACGGGGTGTTGATGTGGATGATAGACAGTCCCCTCTCCTCGGCGAAGCGGTTGACGGCGGATATGGCCGCGGGCAGCTCGTCGGTCACCAGGCGCAGCTTGTCTCCCTTGCCGGCTACCTCCCTTATCCCCGGGATCAGGGACAGCCCTTCTTCATCCCGCGCTTCCAGGCGCTCGAAAGCCACCTCCAGCACCTGTACCCGTCGCGCTGCCCGCTTGAGGTTCTCCGGGGTGTCGACGGCGATTATCTTCCCCCGGTTGACGATGGCCACGCGCTCGCAGAGCACGTTGGCCTCCGCCAGGTTGTGGGTGGTCAGGAAGATGGTGACCCCCTGGCGGTGGAGATCACGGATCATCTCCCTGATGGTTATCACGCTCTGCACGTCCAGGCCGGTGGTGGGCTCGTCCATGAAGAGCACCCGGGGCCGGTTGACCAGCGCCATGGCGATCACCAGCTTCCGCCGCATGCCCTGGGAGAACCCCTTGACCTTGGTGTTCCGCTTGTCTTCGAGGCCGAAGGTGCGGAGCAGCTCCTCAGCCCGGTGTGCCGCCTCCCCACGGGGAACGCCGTAGAGGGCCGCGGTGAACATGAGGTTCTTCCAGGCCGTGTATTCCACGTAGGCGTTGGAGACTTCGGGGACCACGTTGATCATCTCCCTGGCACGGAAGGAGTCCTTGGCCAGGTCGTGGCCGTGGATGGATGCCGACCCGGAGGTGGGAAGCGATACGCCCGTCAGGATGTTCACCGTGGTGGTCTTCCCGGCTCCGTTGGGACCCAGGAAGCCGAACAGCTCGCCCTGCTCCACCTCGAAGGAGATACCGTCCACGGCGGTCATCGCGCCGTACCGCTTCACCAACCCTTGCACCGATACGGCCGCGTGGCTTCCCATGGGCTCAACCCCGGGCATCGCCGAGCCCGCTCTCGAACCAGTCCAGGAGGCGCCTGGTGCGAGCCAGGCGTTCCGACCAGTTCCGGAGGGCCTGTTCGCCGGCCTCGGTCAGCCGGTAGACCTTCCGCGCCGGCCCCTGTCCCTCGGCCACGTGCTCGTGCACCGCCAGCCCCTCCGCCTCCAGCCGGTTGAGGACCCGGTAGACCGGGGCGGGGCCTGCCCCCTCCTCGAGAAGCCCCATCTCCACCAGCTTATGGAAGAGTGAATAGCCGTGGGAGGGCTCACGGGAAAGCAACGTCATTGTCGCCGGTAAGACGAAATGGCGGGGGAGGTGGCCGCCGCACCCGCAGGGCTCGGATGCCGCCCGGCCTCCTCTGGCGTGAGGTCCACCGGGGTCGCCTACATGACCGCAGCAACCCGTTCCGTTCGCTTCATCGCACATCGCTCGCACCTCCTTATATTAACATACTGCTAATATATATTAATAAGATATATTATCATTTTGTCAATACCAGAAATGAAAAGGCGAGGTGACGGGCGGAAAGACCAGATGTACCGGTTGCCCTGAGCCCACTTGAAAGGTTTTCCCTTGCCAACGCATTCTTCCGGTCAGGGAACGAAAAGTGAAATGTGAAGGGCTGACCCCAGCCGTCTGCTATAATCTTTGGCGTCTTGCCGGCGGCATCGTCGCGTTCTTTTTCAAGGGAGGGAGTGTTCGATGAAGGATGCATCGGGAGCGGTTCTGCGGGCTTCGCTGCGCTGGGAGAGGGGCGGCGGGGGAGAGCTGCGCAAGGCCGCCTCGCCCCGCATCGACACCGACAGGTGCATCAGTTGCGGGACCTGCTTGGGCGCCTGTCCCACCGGGGCGGTGCAGGAGATGCAGCGGCAGATCTGCCGCCTCTGCCCCGACTGCGCCGAGGGTGAGATCATGTTCCCGCGGGACATGGAGGCACTCACCCGGCGCTCCTGCAGCCTGGCCTGCCCCCTGGGGCATTTCCCCGAAGGTTACCTCAACCTGCTGGCGCGGGGCGACTGGGAAGGGGCCTGGAAGCTCATAAGCGCCGTCAACCCCTTGCCGGGGGTGCTGGGCAGGATCTGCAGCAGGCCCTGCGAGGAGGAGTGCAAGCGGGGCATCCTCATCGACCGGCCCATGCCCATCCGCGCGGCCAAGCGGGAGGTGGCCGAATGGGCACGCCGCAGCGGGATGGCCCGGCCCCGGCGCTACCCGCGCCACATCGACATGCGGGTGGCGGTGGCGGGCGGCGGTCCCGCCGGCCTCACCGCCGCCTGCGACCTCGCTTCCCTGGGCTACCGGGTCACCGTCTTCGAGAAGGGGCCGGCCCCGGGAGGCATGCTGCGCCTGGCGGTCCCCTCCTTCCGCCTGCCGGACGAGGTCTGGGAGCGGGAATATTCCCTGGCCCTGGGGGAAGGGATAGAGGTGGTATACGGCGCGGCGGTGGGCTCCTCCCCCACCCTGGACGAGCTCTTCACCGGCGGCTACCGGGCGGTGATCCTGGCCATGGGTGCCCCTGCGGGGAAGAAGCTGCCCATCCCCGGGAGCGACTTCCAGGGCGTGTACGACGCCCTCACCTTCATGGGAGCGGTGAAGCAGGGCCGTCCCGTGCGGGTGGGGGAGCGGGTGGTGGTCATCGGGGGCGGCAGCGTGGCCACCGACGTGGCCCGCACCGCCATGCGCAAGGGAGCGGCCGAGGCCACCCTGGTCTGCATCGAGGACGAGTGCTCCATGCCCGCCCTCTCCTGGGAGCTGGAGGAGGCACGGCGCGAGGGGGTGAAGGTGGCGGCGGCCCACGCCCCCCTGCGCATCCTCTCCAGCTGGATGCAGGCGGAGGCGGTGGAGCTGGCGGGGGTCGCCTGTGTGCGCTGCGACGACCTCGGGCGCATCTACCCCGAGCTGGAGGAGGGCCGCGGCATGACCCTTCCCGCCGACACGGTCATCTTCGCCGTGGGCCAGGGCGTGGACGCGGCAGCGCTGCGGCGGATGGGCCTGGAGCTGGACGGGGCGGGAAGGCCGAAGACGACGGGGCCGGGCGGGGCCACTTCCCGGAACGGCGTCTTCGCCGCCGGGGACCTGCTGGGAGGGCAGGGTTCGGTGGTGGAGGCCATGGCCTCGGGACGTCGGGCGGCCGCGGCGGCCGACGCCTTCCTCCAGGGCAAGGAGTGGGCCCCGGAGGAGCGGCAGGTGGGGAGCGCCCCGCTGGAGGAGAAGATATTCCCGGTGCGGCTGGAGAAGCTGGAGCCCCTGCGCCTGCCCTCCCTTTCGCCGGATGAAGCGCTCTCCTCCTTCCGCGAGGTGGACCTCTCCCCGGGCATGGAGGAGGTGGAGGCCGACGCGCGGCGCTGCATGCGCTGCGGTTACGTCGAGGTCGATCACCGCTTGTGCATCGGCTGCGGGACCTGCCGGGACCTCTGCCCGGCCGGGGACGTCATCGTCATGGGGCCGCCGCAAGGCCTCGAGCCGGCGGGAGGTGAGGGATGATGCGCAGGCACTGGGAGGTCATCGTGGTGGGAGCGGGCCCCGGGGGCAGCACCGCGGCGGCCCGGCTGGCGGAAGCCGGGGTGGAGGTGCTGCTGGTGGACAAGGAGCGCTTCCCCCGGGAGAAGCCCTGCAGCGACATCTACGGCCCCTTCGGTGCCCGCACCTACGAGGAGCTGGGCGTCTACGAGCGGCTGCTGGAGGCCGGATATGTCTACCCCCGGGTGATCCTCTCCAGCCCCGATTACACCGTGCTCAGCGGGCCCAACCAAAAGGGGCTCACTTGCCCGCGGCGCATCGGCGACAACATCCTCAAGGAGAACGCCGCCCGCCTGGGGGCGGAGGTGTGGGAGGAGTGCTGGGTGCACGACCTGGTGGTGGAGGACGGGCAGGTCGGCGGGGTGAGGGCCAAGTACCAGGGAGAGTTCATGGAGCTGCGCTGCAAGCTGGTCATCGGGGCGGACGGCTCCCATTCCTGGGTGGCCAAGCGGCTGGGGCTCTTCGGCGACGATTACGAGCAGGTGTACCTGGCGGGTAGGGCCTATTTCAAGGGATGCAACCCGCCCCTGCGCGACGTGGAGGTGCATTACGACCCCGGGTTCACCCCCGGCTTCGTCTGCCTTTCTCCCCATCCCCATTACGGCGACGTGGTCAACATGGGAGTGGGCATCCAGATGAAGAAGTACGTCGACTCACCCCTCAACGCCGAGGAGATGACGGCCCGCTTCGTGGCCGAGAGCCCCCACGGGGAGAAGATGCGCGGGGCCGTGCAGGTCTCCCGCTGGATGGGGTGGCGGGTGCCTTCAGCGGGGCAGGTAGGGAAGAACCATGCCGCCGGGGCCCTGCTGGTGGGGGACGCCGGCAGCTTCGTGGAGCCCTTCATCCTGGAGGGGGTGGCCTCGGCGGTGCGCTCCGCCAACTACGCCGCCCGCACCGCCCTGGAGGCCCTGGAGGACGGCGATTTCAGCGAGGAGTCCCTGGCGCGCTATGCCGCCAAGTGGGAGGCCAAGATGCTGCCGCAGCTCAAGGCCCTGCAGGGGCTGGCGGTGACCGCGGCGGACCCGCAGGCGTTGAACGCCGCTTTCGCCGCGCTCAAGGACGACCCCGAGGCGGTGGCCCGCGTCTTCGGCGCCTGACCCCCCGGTTGAAGAGGAGAGACCCCGGGGTTTGACCCCGGGGTCTCCGCTTCGTCAATTGTCAAGACTTGACCCCGTTCTCACCTCGCGTAGCCGATGGAGGCGGTGGCCCAGGACCGGCTGTTGCCGAACATGGAGCGCTCGCACACCACGGAACCCCCGAAGGTACGCACCCGGGTGGAGACCTCCCAGTCGGTCACGTAGTCGTTGACCTTGAAGGTCCGCCGCGACCTGGCGGGGACGATCACTCCCTGCAGGTCCGCGGGCGCGACCTCGCCCGAGCTGGTCTGGAAGGAGATGTTCACCATGGCCTCGCCGTCATTCGGGTTCTGCACCAGCACGAAGGTCTCCATCCCCCCCTCGGTGCACCCTTCCGCCAGGAACCAGTCCCCCAGGGAAGCGGTGGCCCCGATGGTGTCGGTGGCCCAGGCCCCACCGCCCCCGAACATGGAGCGCTCGCAGACCACCTGCCCGTCGGTGGCCTCCACCGTGGTGGAGACCTCCCAGTCGGTCACGTAGTCGTTGACCTTGAAGCTCTCGCGCGACCTGGCGGGGATGGCCACACCCTGCAGCTCGGCGGGTACGACCTCGCCCGAACCGGTCTGGAACTTCAAGTTCACGTGCACCGGCATGTCTCCCGGGTTCTGCACCAGCACCCAGGTCTCCATCCCCCCCTCGGCGCAGCCCTCGGCCAGCAGCCAGCGCCCGGAGGGCGCGAAGGGCGGGATGGCCCCGATGGAGTCGGTGGCCCAGGCCCTGCCGTTGCCGAACATGGAACGCTCGCACACCACCTGCCCGTCGGTGGCCTCCACCGTGGTGGAGACCTCCCAGTCGGTCACGTAATCGTTGACCTTGAAGGTGCGCCGCGACTTAGCGGGGATGGCCACCCCTTGCAGGGCGGTCGGGGAAACCGGGCCGCTCGAGGTCTGGAAGGTGATGTCCACGTGCACCGCCTCGGAGTAGGGGTTCTGCACCAGCACGAAGGTCTCCATGCCCCCCTCGGTGCAGCCTTCCGGCAGGTACCACAGGCCGGAGGGGGCGGGAGCGGTGACCGCCACCGAATCGGTGGCCCAGGACCTGCCGTCCCCGAACACGGAGCGCTCGCAGACCACGAACCCGTCGATGCTCTCCACCCGGGCGGAGACGTCGTAGGAGCCCACGAAGTCGTTGGCCTTGAAGGTCTCCCGCGACTTGGCGGGTATCTCGTAGCCCTGCAGTGTTGCCGGGGCCACCTCGCCGCTCCCGGTGTTGAACTTCACGTTGACGTGCACCGGCGTATCCCCCGGGTTCTGCACCAGCACGAAGGTCTCCATCCCACCCTCGCTGGAGCCCTCGGCCATGTTCCAGTTATCCTCGCCCAGACGGCCTGCCGGGTGGCGGTAGAAGGGGACTATGTTGGGGAGACCGTCCCCGTCCATGTCCGGCATCTCCAGCACGTACTGCAGCAGGGCCTGCCATGCCTTGACCTCGTTGGGCCCGTCCATCACCCGGCTGTCCATCGCCGTGGTGGGCGCCCCGGTGCTGGTGCGAGGGGTCAGGCCGAAGAGCTCCAAGAAGCTGGTGGTGTAGAGGTTGGTCGCCACCTTGTAGAGCTTGGAGGGGTTGATGGGCTGCCAGCTCATGCTCTCCTGGTCGAACACCTCCAGGCTCACTAATTTATGGTCCTTATGTGCGGCGGGGCGGTAGGTGCAGCGCGCGTCCGCGGAGATCTGCGGGAAGAAGTCCTGGGAATCCATGCCCAGGATGGTTTCCATGGCTCCGAGTATCTCCGCCCCGTAGAGGTAGAAGGCGCAGAGCGGGTTGCCGAAGGGGATGGCCTGGGTGGCGTCGGGGGTGGCGCCCAGGGGAACCACGCGGTGAAGATCGTAGAAATCGAAGACGCCCCTGCCTCCCTTGGGGATGCCCGAGCGGATGACCCCGTTGGCCTCGATGCCGAAGTCCACCGGCTCCGCCGGGTTGACCGCGGTGGCTATGGACTGGTAGGCGTCGGTGATGAGGTCCCCCAGGTTGCTCTCGCAGAAATCGGGGCCCTTGCTCAGGTTGAAGCCCCCGTCGCCGTCTATGTCGGTCTCGGCCAGGGGGGCCATGATGTCCATGCCGGTCAGCCCGTTGAGGGCGGCGACATAGTTGGCGATGATGGCGTCCACCGCGGGGACGGTGGGGATGCGGTCATCCATGTCGATGGCCTGCCCGTAGCGCAGCGATACCTTGGGCCCGGCGGCATCCGGGTCGTAGGCCAGCTCCAGTTCGCCCAGGTACTTCGAATATGCGCCCGCCTGCGCGTAGATGACCCCGTTCTTGATGATGGGCGGGTAGTCGAGGTCATGGCTGTGGCCGCCCAGGATGACGTCCAGCCCGCTCACGTACTGGGTGAGCATCAGTTCCTCGGTGGTCCCCATGTGGCTGAGGCAGACCACCACCTCGCAGCCCTTCCCTCTTAAGGTGTTTATCATGTCTTGGGCGGTGAAGACGCGGCGAAGGAAGCTTTCCTCTTCCTCGGGCAGGCCCGTTTCCGGGTCGATGACGTTGCCGAAGGTAACCCCGGTTTTCGCAGCCATGGGGGCCACCGCCTCCGCCTCCACCCCCATCAGCCCGAAGAACCCCACTTTCAGGCCGTTGGAGAGGGTTTTCACCGTATAGGGCTGAATGGCCAGCTCGGTGCCCCCCTTGTCCTCTTCCGACCACAGGGCGTGCAGGGCCGCCGCCTCCGGGTTGGTGTCGTCGAAGTGGATGTTGGAGCAGAGCACCGGGAGGGTGACCCCCAGCGCCTTGGCCTGCCCCAGGGCCGTGGCCCGGTAACCCGCTCCCTCGTCGAACTCGTGGTTGCCCAGGGCCACCGCGTCGTATCCGATCCCCTGCATGAGGGAGAGCTCGGTCGCCGCGTTGGTCTCCAGCCAGGCGAAGAGGGTGCCCTGGGAGAAGTCGCCGGAGTTGGTGACCAGCACCGGCTCTCCCGTTGCCGCCTTCTCCGCCTCGATGCGCGCGATCTCGTGGGCGATGCGGGAGAAACCGCCGGTGGTGGGATAGGTGGGAAAGTCGATGGAGACGTCGGCTGGGATGACCTCGGAGTGCTCGTCGTTGGTGTGGAGAAGGGTGAAGTATTTAATGCCCCCGTCGGCCCGCGCCTGCGTTCCTCCCGGCAGCAGCGGCAGCAGGCCGCACAGCAGCGCCGCGCAGGCCAGCGCGGCAAGCACCTTTACCATTGGCTTTCCAGACAACCAGACCACCTCCCCTTCTTCTGCGTGGCTTGCGCGTACCGGGCGTATGGCCGCGGCGTCTCGCTTTGCAACCGTGACAGAGCCACCCTTTGTCTTAATTACCATATAGATATTCCCCTTTACGGCCCGTTTATTCAAGTTCCGCGTCGAAAAGCCCTTCCCTCGAAGAAAGCTGCTGTATCCGCGTCATTGACCAGCACCCCGCGCCCTGCATAGAATACGTTTAGGGAAATGGCGGGAAGAACCCGCGACTGAAGTGATTTTTCGCGACTAGGATCGGGCCACGAAGGCCGAGTGCCTTCGTGGTTTTTCATTGAGCGGATGGAGGTAAGCGGATTGAGCATGGCGGCGGCTGCCGGGGTCGGGGCCGATGCGCCTGGCCGGGCCAGGGAGTACTTCAACCGCCTGTCCTCTTCTTGGGAGAGCGGTATTGCCCCCGGGGCCCGGGAGCGCGGGCGCGAGCTGGTGTTCTCGCTGGGAATAGAGCCGGGCAGCCGGGTGCTGGACGTGGGATGCGGCACCGGGGTGCTCATACCCTGGCTGGCGGAGGCGGTGGGGCGCACGGGCCGGTTGGTGGCGCTGGACATAGCGGAGAAGATGCTGGAGGAGGCGCGCTCCCTGCATCGTCTTCTCGACTTGGAGTTCGTCTGGGCCGACGTGGCCGATATACCCTTTCCCGGCGGAGCCTTCGACGAGGTGATATGCCACAACTGCTTCCATCTCTTCTCCGACGGGGAGGCGGCGCTGTCAGAGATAGGGCGGGTCCTCGGGCCGGGCGGGCGCGCCGCCGTGAGTTACGCGTGGGATATCCGGGAGGCGACCCGGCGCGGCGGTGACCCCGGCGCACCGCGTGGCGGGGCGGACGCGCTGGCGGGAGAGGCCGTGGCCCGCGCGTTGTCGGCGGCCGGGTTCGAGCTCCTGCGGCTGGAGGAGGGGAGCGACCGCTTCCTGGCCAGGGCGCGGAAGGCCGGCCGGTTGCCTAGGTTCACGGCGCCGTCCGGGCGGTGTTAAGATGGTTGTGTGCGGCGTTCCGCCGGGACGGAGCCGAAATGCCCGGGCAAGAAAGGGAGGATGATGCCGTATGAGCGAGCATGCCGACCGGACCGCCCTGCTCATCAAGCTGGCTTTGCGGCAGGCCATGCGCCGCATCAACGAGGAAGCCGAGGTCCTTTCGCAGTACGAGACCCTGGCCGGCAACCTGGGCTGGGAGGAGCTGGCCGAGAGCGTGGCCGGGGCCGTCCGGGCTCTGGGCGAGGCCTCCGGGAGGACGGCCGACGCGGTGGAGGCGGCGGTGCGCCTGCAGGCCGATTCCCTTGTAGCCCACGCGCACGAGCACCAACACATCCACACGCACCCCCACCAGCATCCGCACGATCACGAGCACGGTTAAGGGCGAGGACGCCTTCAAGGCGATCCCCCGGACCCCGTCAACTGTTTGACGACTGGCCGGCGCGGGGCGGGGAGTGGGGGCTCGCCGGCCCGTTGACGCCTTATCCCTCGCCGGATTAATCTTTAATAAATTAACCGGTCGGACGGTCTATGAAATCGGAGGAAGTGCCGCCGGGCGCCGTTTACGAGGGGACGGATCGAAAGGAGGACCCAAGATGAGAGTGATCGCGCTGGGAGGAGCGGGAGCAATGGGACGACTGGGGGTGCGGGACCTGGCCGCTGCCGAAGAGGTGGAGGAGCTGACCATCGCCGACTACGACCTCGACGCGGCGCAGGCCCTCGCGGCCGGGCTGGGCCAGAAGTGCCGGGCGCTGAGGGTGGACGCCGATGACCACGCCGGGCTGCTGGAGGCGGTGCGCGGCTACGACGTGGCCATGGGCACCATCGGGCCGTTCTACAAGTACGAGGTGAAGATGGCCAAGGCCTGCATCGAGGCGGGCACGGACTACGTGAGCATCTGCGACGACTACGACGCGGCCGCCGCCGTGCTCGAGCTCGACGAGGAGGCCAAGAGGGCGGGTGTGACCGCGGTCACCGGGGTAGGTTGGACCCCCGGGGTCACCAACATGCTGGCGGCCTGGGGGGCGCAGAGTCTGGACAAGCTGGAGAGCGTCAACGTGGCCTGGGGATGCCACACCTCCGACACCGAGGGCAAGGCGGTGACCTTCCACACCATCCACATCTTCGCCGGCTCGGTGCCCACTTTCCGCGACGGCCGCACCCTCTGGATAGACGCGGGTTCGGAACGCGAGCTGGTCCGCTTCCCCGAGCCGGTGGGCGAGGTCTTCGTCTATCACCTGGGGCACCCGGAGCCGGTGACCGTGCCCCGCTCCCTCAACGCCCGCACCGTCACCCTCAAGGGCGGCCTCAAGGAGAACTACTTCAACGTGCTGGGAATCCTCATGTCCCGCCTGCGCCTCTCCACCTCCCTGGCGGGGACCGAGCTCCTCTCGCGCTTCTTCAACTGGGCCCTGCCCTACCTGGAGAAGCTGGACCGGCCCAAGGAGACCGCCTCCGCCTGCCGGGTGGACCTAACCGGCAAGGTGGGGGGCAGGTGGGAGCATAGGGCCTTGGGTGCGGTGGCCCACATGGACCTGCTCACCGGGCTGCCCTGCTCCACGGCGGTGCGGATGCTGGGTGAAGGGAAGGTGGGCAAGAAAGGGGTCATGGCGCCGGAGGCCTGCCTGCCCCCCGCAGAGTTCCTGCGGCGTTGCCGCGAAGGGGGTATCCGCTTCTTCCAGGGTGAAGGGATGGAAGAACCGCTGGAGTTCTGAGGGCGTCGGGGCCTGACCCCGGCTGGAAGAATTGAAGTTTTGGTGTCTGACCCCGATTGAACAGGGTGAAGGGATGGAAGAACCGCTGGAGTTCTGAGGGCGTCGGGGCCTGACCCCGGCTGGAAGAATTGAAGTTTTGGTGTCTGAC
>Ga0209018_1001391_pt1 | contig 19584 bp, 19 predicted proteins | sample YNPBryBLVA2012_FD_185814 | JGI IMG/M metagenome (GOLD analysis project Ga0209018, IMG submission 185814) | Anoxygenic and chlorotrophic microbial mat microbial communities from Yellowstone National Park, USA - YNP Bryant BLVA 2012 (SPAdes)... ...
GACCTGCACGGTGTGCCACACGCAGACGCCCGGCGAGGCCTTCGACCACCGGTTCTCCGGCGACTGACGCCCTAGGCTAGACTTCCTCATCCGGCGGTGGCGGAGGAGAGGAAGGCTTACGGGATTCTGAAGCTGCGCGAGACGTGGGTGGTCTCGGAGGCCACGCACGCCAGCATGGTCTCGAACCGCTCCAAGGACACGCGGCCGGAGCAGGCCCTGCGCAAGGCTCTGTGGGCCGAGGGCCTGCGCGGCTACCGCAAGAACGTCGCCAGGCTGCCAGGCCGGCCGGACGTGGTGTACGGCCCCGCGAGGCTGGCGGTGTTCGTGCACGGGTGCTTCTGGCACGGCTGCCCGCTGTGCGGCCGCCGCAGGATCCCGAAGACCAACCGCGCCTATTGGGAGGCCAAGTTCGCCCAGAACGCCGAGCGCGACGCCCGCAACAAGGCCGCGCTGGAGGCCGCCGGATACCGCGTGCTGGTGCTGTGGGAGTGCCAGCTGCGCGGGGACGGCCTCCGGGAGTGCGTGCGGCTGGTCCGAGAGGCGCTCGGGCGCTGAGCGGGTTCAGGCCACGGTGCCGGTGGCGAACGGCCCGAGCGCCAGCGGCTCGAACTCGAAGCGGGGCACCGGGCCGGGGCCGAAGTTCAGCTCGACGAGCGGTCGGATGATCTGCTCGGTCATGACGGTGTCGGCCAGGTCGCGGCGGATCGCCTCCAGCTGGAGCAGGAGCACCTGGAAGTGCACCTTGCCCAGCGCCATGGAGCCGACGCGGCGCCCCTCGTCGGTGGTGAGGGTCTGGCCGAGGATCGCGCGGGCGATCTCGCGGTTGTGGAAGTCCACGGCCTCGAGGAAGCCCGAGGAGGACTCCTTGTCGCCACCGATCGTTCCCACCTCGATCTGGTTGGGGAAGACCAGCGCCAGGTTCCGGTGGAGGTTCTGCAAGGCCTCCAGCAAGGCCGCCTGCTCCTCCGGCGGCAGGCCAGGGTCGAAGCGACCGGTGACGGTCGGCGAGGCGAAGCGCTCCAGGTGGAGCCGCCAGGCCTCTAGGAGCGCGCGCTTGGCCTGCCAGTGCGGCAGGGCGGCCTCGAGGTCGCTGCGGCCGGTGGGCCGGGCGTAGGTGGGTCGGTGGACGTAGAGCGCGAACTTGCCGACGGGCACGCGACGATCCGGCTCGCCCGGCAGGCGGAGGATCAGTCCTTGGATGCGGCCGAAGCGGTCGACGTCGAGGCCGAAGAGCGCGGGGTCCTTGGGCCTGGCGGCTCGGAGCCACACGGCCCCGGCGTCCTCCTCGAACACCAGCTCCTGGACGGACCATCCCTTGGCGAAGGCGTCCATGGCGGCGTCGAGCACGCCGGTCGGCGAGCCCTCCATCCGCGCGAAGGCCTCCCGCACGAAGCGGGTTCGTCGCGCGGCTTCGGGGGACGCGTCGGGCTCTGCGACCCGCCAGGGTGCGGCCAGCACCCCCAGGCGCTTGAGGGTGAGGGCGGTTTGGACCATGGCGTCGCGCTGCATCTCGTCGAGCAGGGCGTAGGAGGGCGCGCCGGGAGGGACGGAGCTCCGGGCGAGGGCGTCGGCCTGCCAGCGGGTGAGCTGCGGCGTCTGGGGATCGTGGGGCTTGCGTCGTTTGGCGAAGAGGTGCTTCCAGAGCTTCATGGCGTTGGGTTCGGGCTGAACCGGCGGGGCTCGCCCAGCAGGATCGAGGGCCGGTAGGGTTGGGGCAGGCGCCAGGCGGCGAGCGCGAGGGCGCAGACGAGGTCGTCGTGGTACCCGGCGGTCGCCCCCAGCCTGCGGTGCCCGGAGGCGGCCTGGCGGGCCTCGAAGTGCTCCAGCTCGCGCAGCAGCTCGGGGTCGGGGCGCATTTTCAGCGCGCCTCGGTCGAGCATCAGCGCGAGGTTGTCGATCAGTTGGGCCTTGGAGGCTGGGGTGAACACGAACCCGTCGGCTCGCAGGCCGGCAGCCGCGGCGCGCAGGGCCTCCAGCATCGGGTCGCCCAGGCCGGTGGAGTCGCACAGCAGGCGCACGCCGGGATAGGCCTCCAGCGCGCGGCGGACGCGTTCGACCTGCCCCGACCACGAGGGCGCGTCGATCCGACGGACCTCCAAGAGCATCGCCTCGTCGCGCGAGCCGCACAGCACGGCCAGCGCGGTGGCGTCCCCGTAGCGTCCCCAGTCCAAGCCGGCCAGGAACGGCGGCTCGGGCGGGCGCGGCAGGTCGGGCACGAGGCAGCGGTCGACGGCCTCGGCGGGGAACACGCGCCCCTCGGAGTCGAGGAACTCGGCCTCGTACTCCACGCGGTAGGCGCGGTCGCTGATCAGCCGCCGCTGGGTCTCCAGGAACGTCTTCGGGACGAACGGCGATTCGGAGGTCGGAGCGCGGCGGCTCCAGACTCCCGCCTCTCCGGACTCGCCCAGGCGGAAGAACCTCCAGAAGTGGTTGCGGCCCTTGGGCGTGCTGATCAGCGTGAGTCGGCCGTTCGTGGTGGCGAGCATCGGCAGGACGACTTCGGTGATCAGCTCTTCCGGCACGAAGGCGGCCTCGTCCACCACCGCGTGGGTCGCGCCGTTGCCGCGCAGCGAGCGAGCAACGTGCCCAGAGCGGGCTGCCAGGGTATGGCCGGCGATCTCCAGCCTTGGGTAGGGCGTCCAGCGCACCTTCGGCGGTGCGGGGCCGGGAAGGGCCTCGAGCAGCTCCAGAACGCGCTCGAACAGCAGCCGAGCCTGGTCCAGAGTCGGGGCCACGATCAGTTGCCGCGAGGGCTCCGGGCCGAGGAGGTTGCGCACGGCCTCCGCGGCGCAGGCGTCGGTCTTGCCCCAGCGCCGGCCGCAGGCGAGCACGCGAATCTTGGCCGTCGACTCGAGGAAGGCGCGCTGGCCGCGGTGGGGCCTCCACACGGTTTCCAGCAGCTTCAGCGGGTCCACGCCCTTGTTCGGCGGCGGGAGGGTCCCGCGTCAACCGGTTGACGAACGGCCGATCCCGGCGCGAAAGGAAGCGATGTTGGACGCACCGGATCGCAAGGTCCATGCGCGGGCGTTGGAGCGGGCGCGGCGGGCGCTCGGCTCGGCCCGCGGACTGCGCTACAAGCTGGGCAGAGGGGGCTTCCACCCGGAGGATCCGACGCCCAGCCGAGACGGGTTCTGCGACTGTTCGGGCTTCGCCGCTTGGTGCCTGGGCCTGTCGCGCGACCAGAGGGGACGCTTCGGCCTGTGGATCAGCTCGGAGGGCATCTGGTCCGACGGCACCGGGCCTAGGCGCCTGTTCACGGCGGTCGTGCAGCCGTTCCCCGGCTGCCTGGTGGTCTATCCCGATCGGGACGGACGGCAGGGGCACGTGGGGGTCGTCGTCCGGGCGATCCCTCTGGAGGGCATCGACTGCTCGACGGCGGGTCTGCGGCAGAGGCCTTTCGGCTTCTTTCTGGCGAGGGGTTCGCGCTTCTTCGCCGTGCGCCAGGGGGCGCTCGGGGAGGCGGAGCCGTGAGGGTAGAGATCAACGGCACTTGGACTCTGCGCGCGTCGGTCCGGCTGTTCGGCCGGCGCATCGCCCTGGGCCGCTGGTCGGGACGGCTGAGCGAGAGCGCGGAGCTGGCCGGGCGGTCGGCGGCGTTCCGGCGGTGGGAGACCGGACCCGTGGTCTGGATCCTGACGCTAGAGGGGGATGCGCTGGAGGCCCGCGTGGAGACGCTCGGCGGCCTGACGCTGTGGCGCCAGAGCTGGGACCTCGGCGAGCGGCTCGACGGCCGGAGCTGGTCGTTGCGGGCCTCCGGGCACGGGCTTTCGGTCGAGGCCGAGCTGCGCCTGGCGGATTCCTGAGCGCCGCTTGGGCCACAATGGGAGGGAGCCTGACGCTCCCTCCCCACCGCCATGCGCTGGATCGACGCCCGCACCGAAGACCCTTTCGCCGCCTTGGCGCAACGCACCGCTCAAACCGACGAGGAGACGCGCTGGATCGTCAGGGAGATCCTCGACGACGTGCGGCGCCGTGGCGACGACGCTTTGCTCGACGCGGCCCGGAGGTTCGACGCCCCCGGCTTGCAGTCGGTGTGGGTCTCCGAGGAGGAGATCGAGTCCGCCACCCTGCCGGGGTTGGAGCTCCACGCCCTGCGGTCCGCGGCCGAACGGGTGCTGACGTTCCATTGGATGCAGGTGCGGCGGCTGACCGCGGGCTGGGAGGGCCCCAACTTCTGGAGCAACAGCGGCGAGGGCTTCGGCGGGCCGGGCGTGGGTCAGCGGCTGCTGCCGGTGGATTCGGCCGGCATCTACGTGCCGGGCGGGCGCGCGGCGTATCCGAGCAGCGTGCTGATGAACGCGCTGCCGGCCGTGGCGGCGGGAGTGCGGCGGATCGTGGTGGCCACGCCGGCGAGGCCGGACGGCACGCTGGCTCCGGGTGTTCTGGCCGCCCTGCGGCTGTGCGGCGTGCGCGAGGCCATCAAGGTGGGCGGGGCGGCGGCGATCGGCGCGCTCGCGCTCGGCACCGGGACGCTGCGGCGCGTGGACGTGATCGCCGGCCCCGGCAACCGGTTCGTGAACGAGGCCAAGCGGCAGCTGTGGGGCGCGGTCGGGCTGGACGGTTTCGCCGGGCCGAGCGAGGTGTGCGTCCTCACCGACGCCGAGACCAACGCCCGGTTCGCGGCCGCCGACCTGCTGACGCAGATCGAGCACGCGCCGGACAACGTCGGGTTCCTGGTGGGCACGGACGAAGGGAAGCTCCGCGAGGTGCTGGCGGAAGCCGAGGCTCAGGTGGCGGTCGTCGAGCGGAGGGGCACGCTGCTCCAGGCGCTCCAGAACGGCGCGGCGTTCCTGGCGAGGGACGAGACCCAGGCCGCCGAGATCGTGGACGCCATCGCGCCGGAGCACCTGAGCATAGCCACCCGCGAGCCGGAGCGCTGGCTGGGGCGGATCCGCAACGCCGGGTGCATCCTTCTGGGGGAGTGGAGCCCCGAGTCCGCGGGGGACTTCGTCGCGGGGCCTTCGCACACGCTGCCCACTGCGGGCGCGGCGCGGTTCCAGTCGCCGGTCAGCGCGCTGAGCTTCCTGAAGCTCCAGAGCGTGATCCGCCTCAGCCGGGACCAGCTGAGGGAGCTGGCGCCGACCATCGAGGCGTTCGGCCGCATGGAGGGGTTCCCGGCGCACGCCCGCGGTGCCACAATCCGCTTCGAGGAGGAGGCATGAGCGAGAAGGTGGGTTTCGTCGGCCTGGGGGTGATGGGCGCGCCGATGGCGGGCCATCTGGTCGCCAAGGGCCACGACGTCACGGTCTGGAACCGAACGGCGGCCAAGTGCGAGCCGCTGCGGGAGGCGGGGGCCAAGGTGGCGGCGAGTCTGCCCGAGCTGGGCGCGGCGTGCGACGTGGTGCTGCTGTGCGTCAACCGGACCGAGGACGTGCGGCAGTGCCTGGATGCGCTGGCTCCCGCGATGCGCCCCGGCTCGCTCGTGGTGGACCACTCGACCATCTCGCCCGTCGCCGCCCGGGACTTCCACCAGAGCCTGCGCTCGAAGGGGATCGGGTTCGTGGACGCTCCGGTCACCGGCGGCAGCATGGGCGCGCAGAACGGCCAGCTGACCATCTTCTGCGGCGGCGACGAGGCGGAAGTCGAGCGGGCGCTGCCGATCCTTTCCGCCTATGCCAAGAGGGCCGAGCGCGTGGGCGGCCCAGGTGCGGGCCAGATGATGAAGATGGCCAACCAGATCGCCGTGGCGGGGTCGCTGCTCGGGCTGTGCGAGGCGCTGGCGTTCGCGCAGAAGGCGGGCTTGGACCTTCGCCAGACCGTCGAGCTGGTCGGGTCCGGGGCGGCGGGGAGCTGGGCGTTCCAGAACTACGGCCCGAAGATCCTGGCGGGGGACTGGTCGCCCGGCTTCAGCATCGACAACCAGCTGAAGGACTTCGGCTACTGCAGGGAGGCCGCGGGCGCCATCGGCGCGTCGATTCCCGGCACCGAGCTGGTCGAGCGGCTGTTGAACGACCTGCGCGAGCAGGGGTTGGGCGGGCTGACCACCGCCGCGCTCTTCCGCAGACTCCTGGACGCGGGGTCGGATTCGTGAGCCTGGCGGTCCGCTTGCAGGGCATCTCCAAGCGGTTCGGCGCCGTGCGCGCTCTGGAATCGGTGGACCTGGACTTGGAGGCCGGCACCCTGCACGCCTTGGTCGGGGAGAACGGGGCCGGCAAGACCACGCTGATGCGCGTGCTGTACGGCGCCATCCAGCCCGACGCCGGCTCGATCGAGGTGGAGGGCCGGGCGCGCCGGTTCCGCAACTCGAGGGAGGCGATCGAGGCCGGGATCGGCATGGTGAGCCAGCATTACAGCATCCTGCCGCAGCTCACCTGCCTGCAGAACCTGATGCTCGGGGCGGAGCCGGGCGCGTGGATCGGTGAACGGGCGTCGGTCGCTCGGGCCGAGGAGCTGGCGGCCCGGATGGGCTTTCGGTTCGACTGGCACGCCGACGCCTCCACGCTCAGCCCCGCGGGCGCGCAGAAGCTCGAGATTCTGAAGCTGCTGTGGCGGCGCGCGCGGATCCTGATCCTCGACGAGCCGACGGCCATGCTCTCGCCGGCGGACAGCGACGCGCTGTTCGAGAGCCTCGCGCAGCTTCGCAGGGACGGCGCGACGGTGATCCTGGTGACGCACCGTCTGCCGGAGGTGATGGACCATGCCGAACGGGTCACGGTGTTGCGCGCGGGCCGCAGGGTGGCCTCGATGCCTGTGGCGGAAACCGACGCGCGCGGGCTGGCCGAGCTGATCGTGGGGCACGCGCTGGAGCGCGCTTCGGCCGAGCCGCCGGGCAACCTGGGGGAGGAGCTGCTCTGCGTCCGGGGCCTCGTGGTCGCCGGCTACCGGGGGGACGACGCCGTGCGGGGAGCCGACCTCGCGGTTCGCGCAGGGGAGATCGTGGGCATCGCGGGCGTGGACGGCAGCGGCCAGCGCGAGCTGTTCCAGGCCGTGCTGGGGGTCGCCCGGGCCAAGGGGGGCGCGGTGCGGCTGTTCGGTGAGGACGCTTCCAAGTGGCCGCCGTCGAGGCGTCTGGAGGCGGGACTGCGGCTGATTCCCGAGGACCGCCACGAGGAGGGCGTGATCGACGAGTGGCCCTTGCTGGAGAACGCGGCGCTCGGTCTGCAGCGGGTGCCGCCCCTCCGGCGGGGCGGAGGGCTGGATTCCAGCGTGCAGCGCGAGGTGGCGGAGAAGGCCGCGCGGGCGTTCGACACCAAGCACGGAGGATTGCGCCTGCCGATGGCGAGCCTTTCGGGAGGCAACCAGCAAAGGTTCGTGGCGGGGCGGGCGCTCCAGCTCGGTCCCAGGCTTTTGCTGGCGTTCCAGCCCGCGCGGGGGTTGGACATCGAGGCCACTCGGCGCGTGTACGAGGCGATCCGCGGCCTGTGCCGCAGCGGCGGAGCGGCGGCTCTGGTGGTGAGCTTCGACCTGGACGAGCTGCTGGAGCACTGCGACCGGCTGGTGGCGATGCGCTCGGGCCGCATCTTCGAGCCGCCGCCGGAGAGGGCCAAGGACCGGGCGGAGATCGGGCGGCTGATGGTGGGTGCGGCATGAGGCTTCGCGTCGCTCTGGTGTCGGTCGTCGCGCTTCTGCTGGTGGTGGGCGCGCTGGTGCTTTCGGGCGTGCCGCCGATGGAGGCGCTGGCGGAGCTGGCCAGGGGCGCGTTCGGCTCGAAGTCGGCCTGGGCGGGCACCCTGCGGGAGACGACGCCGCTGCTGCTCGCGGGCCTGGCGGTGTTCCTGGCCCTGAGGGCGGGGCTGTTCAACATCGGCGTCGAGGGACAGCTGGTGGTGGGCGCCATGGCGTCGGTTGCGGTGTGCCTGGCGGTGCCCGGCGTGGCGGGGGTGGTGCTGGGCACGCTGGCCGGAGTGGCCGCGGGGGCGCTGTGGGCGTTGCCGGCGGGGCTGATCAAGGCGTACCGCAACGGCCACGAGGTGATCACCACGATCATGCTGAACGGCGTGGCGAACTTCCTGAGCACCGCGCTCGTGGCGGGGCCGCTCAAGGATCCGAGCCAGCAGAGCCCGACGACCCGGCTTCTGGACGCCTCCACGCGCCTGCCCGACGTGTACGCTGCGCCCCCCTTCCGCGTGAACCTGGGGCTGGTGGTCGGGCTGCTGCTGATCGCTGCGACGGCCTGGTGGCTGAGGCGCACCGTGGCCGGCTTCGAGCTGAGGGCGACGGGCGCGAACCTGCGCGCGGCGGAGTTCGCGGGGGTGCCGGTTCGGCGGGTCATGCTCTGGTCGATGGTGGCGAGCGGCGCGATCGGCGGCCTGGCGGGTGCGGTGCAGGCGCTGGCGTACGAGGGCCGATTCTACGCCGGGTTTTCGCCGGGCTACGGCTTCGACTCGCTGGGCGTGGCGATCTTGGCTGGGGCCAGCCCGTTCGGTCTGCTTCCCTCGGCTCTGGCGTTCGGCGCGCTGGCCAAGGGGTCGACGTCCATCCAGATCCTGGGCGTGCCGAAGGGCCTGTCGTACGTGATCCTGGGCCTGCTGATCGTGGTGTTCGCGGTCGTGCGGTACCGCAGGGAGGGGGCGCGTGACTGACTCGATGCTGTGGGTGCTTCTGGTGGGCACGATCACGCTCGCGTCGCCGCTGATCCTGGCGGCGATGGGCGGCTACGTGAGCGAGCGCGGCGGCATCGTCAACATCGCCCTGGAGGGGAAGATGCTGGCGGCTTGCGCGGCGACGTCCCTGGTGGGCTTCGCTACCGGCAGCGTCGTCTGGAGTTTGGCGGCGGGGATCGCCTCGGCGACGGTGCTGGCGTGGTCGCACTGGCTGCTGACGCAGAAGTTCCGCGTGGACGCGGTGGTGAGCGGCATGGCGCTCAACGCGCTGGCGTTCGGCGCGACGAACTTCTTCGACAAGCGGTTCACCGACCCGACGCACATCGGGGACATGCCGCGTCTGCCGCTGGGGGTCTATCAGGCCTTGGCGTTCGCGCTGCCGCTCCTGCTGGCCTACGGCGTCCGGCGGACGCGCGCCGGCGTGCGGCTGATGGCCTCGGGAAGCGATCCGGACAAGGCGCGGCAGATGGGCGTGGAGCCGGTTGCCGTGCGGTTCTGGGCGCAGACGGTCACGGGAGCGCTGTGCGGGCTGGCGGGGGCGATGATCGTGACCAACGCCGGCCGGTTCGTGGACAACATGACCGCAGGGCGGGGCTTCATCGCGCTGGCCGCGCTGATCCTGGGCGGTTGGCGGCCGGTGCAGGTGGGTCTGGCGTGCTTGTTCTTCGGGTTCGCCGAGGCCCTGCAGCTGGTGCTGCAGGGCACCGACCTGATGGGCGCGCGCATCCCCTCGGAGGCTTGGTCGTCGTTGCCGTACCTGGCGACCATCGTGGCCCTGGCGGGCTTTGCGGGCAAGAGCCGCGCCCCCGCCGGGCTGGGCAAGGTGTAGAGCGATGGCTGTGCTGAGCGCCGTTTGGCTTCTGTGCGCCTCTCCCCGTCCGGCGCTGGACGCCGCGTTCCCGTCGCTGTTCCGGCGCGGCGAGGGATCGGTGCAGGTTTCCCTCACCGGGTCGGACGCCTCCTTGGTGGAGGTGCAGTGGTCGGACGCCGGCGCGAGCGTGTGGATCGTCGGGCCCAAGGGTGGCCGCTCCGGCTACGGCTACCAGGCCGCCAGCGGCTGGAGGCAGCCGGCGGGCAAGGCGGCGGAGACGGAGCTGCCGTGCGCCGCAGCCTCGCCGGCGGAGCGCCTGGCCGCGCTGGGCGCCAAGGTGCCACCCGCCGCGCTGGCCGTGATCGACGAGGACGCCGCGAGGCGGCTGCTGCGGCCCGCCGAAACCGGGATCGGCTGGCTGTTCGCCGCGAAGGGCGGCATGCGGGAGTGGCGTGGGATCGGTCCCGACGGGCCGCTGTTCCTGCAGTTCGACGGCCAAGACCGCCTACTCTCGTGGGCTGGCCTAGCGGGCGTGGGCACGGGCGCCCGGTACGAGTACCGCATGGGCGGGTCGGTGGAGCTGGGGCCTCCCACGGCGGTGGCCCGCCCGGCCAACCTGCCGCTGCCGCGCTTCGCGGACGAGAAGGCGAAGAGCGTGGTGGGGCGCGCCGTCGGGGCGTACGCCAGGTTGCGGGCCACCCGCTACGTGTCCGAGGGCCGGGACCGCGTGGAGGTGATCCAGGACGGCGTGAGGTTCCGCTATCGCTCCGGCGCGAGGACCGTGGGCTTCGACGGCTCGACCCTGTGGGTGCGGGACGGAAACGGGCCGGCCTTCGCGGCCGCCGCCGACCCGCGCACGGCCGCGATCTGGCTGGATCGGCTCGGCATCCAGCTGGAGCCCGTTCTGCGGGAGCTCGTGCGCGGCCGGAACCCGATGCGCCTGGTGCTGCCGCCCGAGGGTCTGGCCGTCTGGGCGGGAACCGAGGGCCAGGGTCCGAAGGCGGTTCAGCTGATCGAGTGCGCGACCCCAGGGATGCGGCTGGTGTTCGGCGTGAGGCCCGACGGGCTGCTGGACAGCATCGCGGTGGCGAACGTGGACGCGGCCGGCAAGGTTCTCAACCGCTCCCAGCGGGTGTACCGCTACGCGTCGGGCGCACCCGATCCGAAGGACTTCCGGCCTCCGTTGGGCGTGGCCCGCAGGCCCCTGAGCGAGCTCTTGAAGGCCCGCACCGGGCGGTGAAAAGCGACGGGCCCCGCCCCGAGCTGGAGCGGGACCCGCAACGGAGGTCCTTGCGAAGCCGAACCTACTCTTCGATGCGGACGCCCATCGAGCGGGCGGCGCCGGCGACGATGCGCATCGCCATCTCCTCGTCGTCGGTGTTCAGGTCCTTCATCTTGAGGCGGGCCACCTCGCGGAGCTTCTCTTTGCTCAGGGTGGCGACCTTCTGAGTCTTGGGGTTCGACGCGCCCTTCTCGATGCCCGCGGCCCTCTTGATCAGCTCGGTGGTCAGCGGCTGCTTGACGACGAAGCTGTAGGACCGGTCGGAGTAGACGGTGATCTCGACGGGCAGCACGAAGCCCATCTGCGGGGCCGTCATCTCGTTGAACTTCTTGAGGAACTCCATCATGTTGACGCCCGCCTGGCCCAAGGCAGGACCGACGGGGGGCGCGGGGGTTCCTTTCCCGGCTGGGATGTTGAGCTTGATCACGCTCGTGACTTGCTTGGCCATAGTTCGAATTCCTTCCGACGCGGGACGGCCCGTGCAGGAGAGAGGGAAGCGTCATCCCCACTGGCGCCCGGAAGCACCATCATACCCCATGCGCGCGCTCCAGACGCCCCCGCGCCGGAACCACCTCCTGCCCGGAGGGAAGGATCACCGGCATGTCGGCGGAGGATCGGTTCTCCAGGACCACCCGGCCCGGTTCGGCGCGGAGCGCCATCGGGTGCCCGTGCCACTCGAACCGTGCCTCGACGGCCCGCCACTTCTCGGGCAACAGGGGCCAGCCGTCGAGCCGCGGCCCGTCCGGCGTCAGGCGAAGCCGAAGGAACCCGTGGACGATCGCCAGCCACGCGCCACCGAGCGAGGCGGTGTGCACGCCGTGGTTCCAGTGCGGGCCGTACGCGCCGAGGTCGATGTGCGACGTGTAGAGGTAGTACCGGTAGGCCCAGTCAGTCCGTCCGACGTCCGTGGCCACGAGGGCGTACGCCATCGGGCTGAGCGAGGAGTCGTGGGCGGTGCGAGGCTCGTAGAACTCCCAGTTCGCGCGCTTGACGTCGTCCGAGTAGCGATCGCGCAGCAGGTACAGGAGCATCACCACGTCGGCTTGCTTGATGTTGCGGGTTTCTTGGAACGGGCCGAGCGGACCGCCCTTGTGCAGGTCGGGGTGGGCCAGCCGCCGGTTGGTCTCGTCGATCGGCTCGTCGCGCAGCCGCAGGTAGCCGTCGAACTGCTCGATCACTCCGGTCCGGGGGTCCGGCTCCGGAACGAAGAGCTTGGCCTCGACGTCGCGCCAGCGGGCCATCTCGTCGTCCGAGTTCTCCAGCAGTCCGCGCTCCGCCAGGCCGATCGCCGTGCGCAGCGTCTCGCGGGCCATGGCGTTGGTGAAGGCGTTGTTGTCGACGTTCTCGTGGTACTCGTCCGGGCCGAGGACCCGATGGATCTCGTACCGGCCTCGGGCGGGCACCCAGACGGCCCGTGAGGCGAAGAACCGGGCGGCCTCGCGGACCACGTCCGCCCCGCCCTCCGACCAGAACACGTCGTCGCCCGTCGCCTCGGCGTACTGGCGGAAGGCGTACACCACGTCGGCCGTGATGTGGATCTGCTCGTCCATGAAGTAGCTGCGGATCTTCTCGCCGGTGAGCGGGTTGGTGAACACGTAGCGGTCGCACTGGTCGTCGCCGGTCTCCTGGCTCTGCCAGGCGTAGTAGGCCCCCTCGAAGCCGAGCGAGGCGGCCTTGCGCCGGGCGCCGTCCAAGGTGGCGATGCGGTACCCGACGCAGTTCCGCGCGGCCTCGGGCTGGGTGTACGCGTAGAAGGGGAACACGAAGATCTCGCAGTCCCAGAACACGGAGCCGTAGTAATCCTGGCCCTGCAGGCCCCGCGCGGGGACGCTGATGCGGGCGTCGCGGTAGGGCGCGGCGGCCAGCAGATGGAACTGGCTGAAGCGGATGCCGAGCAGCGCGTCGTCGTCCCCCTCGATGTCCACGCGGGACCGATCCCACAGGCGGGCCCACGCGCGTCGGTGGCGCGCCAGGCTGCGCTCCCAGCCGTCCTGCAACGCTCGGCGCAGCGTCCTCTGGCACGCTTGGCGCAGGCTTCCGCGCACGAAGCGGTCGGCGTGCACGGCGACGGACTTGAGCAGCGACGCGCTCTCTCCGGCTTGGAGCTCGAAGGTGTAGCGCTCCAGATACCGCGTGCGGTCCTCAACGATTTCGATCCTTCCGGGGCGCGGGGCGGCCAGGAACTGGACCGTCATCTCGGCCAGGTCGTGGCCGGGGTCGGTGGTTCGGGCGACGCAGAAGATGGCCTCGCCGACCCTGGAGAACCGGACGCTGGCGAGGTGGTCGGCCCATCGGTTGGTGACGTTCGCGTCGATGCCGCTCTCGACGGCTACCCGGCAGGCGCGGTCCACCTTGAGGCTCACGTTGAGGAAGGCGAGGTTCGCGTCGTGCATCGCCACGAACCGCTCGAAGACGAGCTCCGCGCGGACGTCGGACTGGGTGCGCCAGACGACCTCCCTCCGCAACAGGCCGCACGAGAGGTCCAAAGCCCGGCGGTAGGCCTCCAGTCGGCTGGAGCGGGCGTCGAAGCGCTCGCCGTCGATCTCGATCCACACGCAGGCGAAGTCAGGCAGGTTGGGAAACTCGCGTTCGGTGAGCAGGCCGCGCGGGGTGTCGTAGATGCCGTTGAAGTAGCAGCCTTTGGCGCCCTGCTCGCTGGCGGGCACCTCCTCGGGAGCGCCGCGGAGGCCGAACGTTCCGTTGGCCAGGGCGAACACCGTGGAGCGGGCGATCTCCTCCTCGGGCTCGGGGGCGTCCTCGACCAGCACCCAGCCCGGTTCGAATCGAAGTTCGGGCATGACGCCTCCAGTTTGGTGCGAATTCAGAGCGTCGGCAAGCCGTCCGGCCCGAGGCGGACGTCGTCCAGCGAGGTCACCACCAGGTCGGCGCGGGCATCCCGCAGCAGATCGGCGTCGTCCAGCCGGGCGATCCCCACGCAGAGCATCCCGGCCGCCTTCGCGGCCTCGGCGCCGGACGGGGCGTCCTCGACGACCACGCAGCGCTCGGGCGGCAGGCCGAGTTCGCGCGCGGCGGCGAGGAAGATGGCGGGATCGGGTTTTCCGCGAGGAAAGTCGCGCCCGCAGACGTTGGCGTCGAACAGGCCGAGGAGGGCCTGCGCGGGCGCGGCCTCTCCGAGGAGGGGCCGGAGCGCCACCTTGGCGAGCATCGCGTTGGCGTTCTTGCTGCTGCTGGCGGCGGCCAGCCGGCAGCCGGCGGCCTTGGCGCGCGCGGCCAGGCGGACGGCGTCCTCGAAGGCTCGGAAGCGCCCCTCCTCGATGAGACTGAGGATACGGCTCTGCTTCCGGTCGGCGAGCAGGGCGGCGCGGGATCCGTCCTTGTCCGGGATGCCGAGCGCGTCGAGCAGCGCGGCCGCGCCGGAGAGCCTCGGCTTGCCGGCCACGCGACTCTGGTACAGCGCCGTGTCGTAGCCTCGCGCGGGGGTCACGCCCCACTCTCGGGCCAAGGCCAGCGCGGCCTCTCCCCAGGCTTCCTCATGGGGCGAGTCCACCAGCACACCGTCCACGTCGAAGATCCATCCGACCATTCTTCCGGGGAAGGCTACCAGCAGGGGGGTGTTCTCCGCCGGCCTTTGGTGCTACACTCCGCCTGGGTCCAAAGACCCGCCATCGCGTTGAACCTTTGGAGGAACTATGAGTTGCATCAACACCCCCGCGCGGCGTCTGGCGGCCTATGCCGTGTTCGGAGCCGCGCTCGCCCCTTGCCTCTCGTCGGCCACCGACGGCTATTTCAGCACGGGCTACGGCATTCGCAGCCGCGGCATGGCCGGAGCGAGCATCGCGTTGCCCTTGGACGCCACGGCCGCCGCGAACAACCCCGCCGGAATGGTGTGGGTGGACCGCCGCTGGGACGCCTCGCTCGAGCTCTTCGCGCCGTACCGGCACTACACGATCGACGGCGCGCCCTCGGGGATGGGCGGCTTCTTCCCGGGCACCGTCTACTCGGGCGAGAACTTCTTCGTGGTGCCGACCTTCGGGATGAACTTCCCTCAGAAGGATGGCAGCGCGATCGGCGTCACGCTGGACGGCAACGGCGGCATGAACACGACCTGGCCAGCGGATGCCAACGGGGGCTTCGGCACGTTCGGCGCAGGCAAGACGGGGGTGAACCTGGAGCAGGCTTTCCTCGCCGTGAGCTACAGCCGCAAGTTCGATGAGCGCTCGTCGTGGGGCGCGTCGGTCATCTACGGCTTCCAGAGGTTCCAGGCGAAGGGCCTGCAGAACTTCAACCCGAGCAGCTCGAACATCTCGAACAACGGCGTGGACACGTCGCAGGGCTTCGGGTTCAAGGTGGGCGTGCAGAGCGAGATCCGGCCCGGGTTGACGGTCGGCGCGGTCTACTCGCCCAAGATGAAGATGGAGCGGTTCGACAGGTACAGCGACCTGTTCGCCGACCACGGGAACTTCGACATCCCGGAGAACTACGGCGTGGGCCTGGCGTACCGGCCGAACGACAGGTCGGTGCTGGCGTTCGACGTGAAGCAGATCAACTACAGCGACGTCACGTCGGTCGGCAACCCCGGCGCCTCCAGCTACCCGCTGGGCGACCCCAACGGCCCCGGCTTCGGGTGGAAGGACATGACGGTGTACAAGCTCGGCTACCAGTGGCAGGCCCGTCCGGACCTCCAGCTGCGCGCGGGCGTGAGCTACGGTCGCCAGCCGATCCGCAGCACCGACGTGCTGTTCAACATCCTCGCCCCCGGCGTGCAGGAGTGGCACTTCACGGGCGGATTCACCAAGACGCTGAAGGACGGCGGGGAGTTCAGCATGGCGGTGGTGTACAGCCCGAGCAAGACCGTGTCGGGGCCGAACCCGATGGATCCGGCGCAGACGATCAAGCTGAGCATGCACCAGTACGAGCTGGAGTTCGGGTACTCGAAGAAGTTCTGAGCCCGCCGGGCTTCGGAACCGCTCTGGGGGCGCCGCAACGGGGCGGCGCCCCCGTTTTGTTGCGGGCCTCCAGCGACCGGCTCCGCGCGGATCTGGAAGGGGGTTGACAACGTAGACGGATGTATCCTATTCGGATGGAATGGAGCATCCGCAGCAATCCCCTGAACCGCCGCGCTGGGTGGAGCGCCGGGCCAAGCTGTTCGAGGCGGGCGAGTACCCCGACAAGGGTCTGACGGTCACGGAGGAGGACCTCTCGCGCCTCGCCGGCTCGTTCGACGGCCCCGTTCCGGTGCTGATCGAGCACGCCGAGTCTCCGCTGCACCTGGGCGAGCTGAGCTCGGTCGAGGCGGTCGGACCGGAGCTGTTCGGGACGGTGCGTCTGACGGAGGAGGCGGACCGCCTGGTGCGCCGCTCCGGCGCGGCGTCGCTGTCGGTAGCCTTGAGCCCGGACCTGTCGAGCATCCTGGAGGTGTCTCTGGTGCGGAGGCCGCGGGTGCCGGACGCCCGGCTGTTCGGCGGCGGCCCCGTGTTCCACGCGCGCTGGCCCGGCCTCTCCGTTGCGCCGGAGGTGGCGCGTCTGGTCGGAGACCTCCTGCGCGAGGGTCGGCTGACGCCCGCCCAGAGGCCCTACGCGGAGGCGCTGCTGGCCTGCGGGCAGGCGGTGGCCTTCGACGGCGACTCCGTGCCGGTGGCGGCCCTAGCCCGCGCGCTGCTCGAGCTGCAGCCGCCTTCCGCGCTGTTCGCCGAGGTGGCCCCGGCGCGGCCTGCCGACGACTCGAACCTGCTCCTGCCGGAGGAGGAGGCGTTCTATCGCCGCTACTTCCCGGGCGTGGAGCTTTCCGAGATCGCCCGCCGCCGGGCTCGGTGAGCGGCGCGACGACCCGCGAGGATTCCCATGGCAGCACTCAACAAACCCTACGAGGCGTTCGAGCGCCCCGGCATCGTCGTTTCCGTCAAGCTGGCCCAGACCAAGGTGTACAAGGGCGGAATGGTCGCTGTGAACGCCTCCGGCTGGGCGACGGCGATCACCCCGCAGGGCCCCAACCTGAAGTTCGTCGGCGTCGCCAACGAGACGGTGGACAACACCAACGGCAACCTCGGCGAGCGGTCGGTGGCCGTGACCAAGGCCGGGACCTTCGTGTTCAAGGCCTCCGGCTTCGTGCCCGCGCAGGCCGACATCGGCAAGGACGCGTACGCGGCGTCGGACTGGGAGGTGCAGAACACCGCCACCGGCCTGAACACGGCGTACAAGGTGGGCACCATCGTCGGCATCGAGACCACGGCCACGGGCGAGCCCGGCGTGCGCGTGAGGATCGACAACCACACCGTTTGAGGAGGAACGCATGGCACTGACCCGATCGGACATCCCCGACCTGCTGCTCCCCGGCCTCAAGGCCGAGTTCGAGCAGGCCTACCGCAGCGAGCTGGACCACAGCGTCGCCGACCGGCTGGCCACCGTGGTGCAGACCACGATGCCCGTGCAGCGCTACGCCTGGCTGGGAGCCGTGCCCGCCATGCGCGAGTTCGTGGACGAGCGGCGGCCCGCCGGCCTCTCATCGTACTCGGTGACCATCGAGGACAAGGTGTACGAGTCCAGCATCGCCGTGGACCGCAAGGCGATCGAGGACGACCAGCTGGACCTGATCCGCCTGCGCGTGCGGGACTTGGCGCATCGGGTGGCCACGCACCGGCACCAGATCGTCGTGGAGGCCCTGGCCGGAGGCTTCGCCTCGGCGGGCTACGACGGGCAGCCCCTGTTCAGCGCCTCGCACCCGGTGGCGGGAGGGACCTACTCGAACCGCGGCACGCAGGCTCTGAGCGCCGCCAGCCTGGCCGATGCCTTCACCGCCATGATGGGCGTGCCGGACGATGGCGGCACCCCGCTCGGCATCGTGCCCGACACCCTGGTGGTCGGACCCAAGCTGTACTGGACCGCGCTCGAGCTGGTGGAGAGCCCCGTGGTGGTGTACAAGCCGAACGCGAGCGACACCGTGCCGCCCACCGACTACCTGAACGCCTTCCAAGGTCGGCTGCGGGTGGTGGCCACGCCGTTCCTCACCGGGGTGGCCGACGACTACTGGTTCCTGCTGGACACCAAGCGGCCGATCCGGGCGGTGATCCTGCAGCAGCGCAGCGACGTGCCGGTGGAGTTCTCGGCGCTCGAGTCCTCGTCCGGCAGCGAGGCCGCCTGGATGCGGGACCGCTACTACTACGGCGTGCGCGCCCGCTACGCGGTCGGCTACGGGCTTTGGCAGACCGCCTTCGGCTCGATTCTGTGACGGCCGCCGGGCCCCCTCGCGGGGCCCTCTCTTCCCCTCGGGAGGTTCTTGTGGATTGGTCTCAGCTGTTGGCCGTTCTGGCCGCGTTCGTCGCCTCCTCGTTCGCCCTGGTGCGCTTCAGCCTGGTGCAGCAGCGGCAGGTGGCGGACCGCTTCGTGGGCTTTCTGGAGGAGATGGTCCGCAGGCAGGAGGAGTCTCAGGCGACGTTCGCCCCCGCGCTGCGCGAGCTTGCGGACGCGGTGCGCCGGAACACCGAGGTCCTGGAGAGGATGCGCGGGCGGGCGGCGGGCCGGTGAGGAGATGCGGATGCGCAGGGCGGTTCGGGCGGCTGATGGAGAACCGCCGCTGCGCTCCGAACACCCTATTCCGCTTCCCGCAGCGCGGACACCCCGTATCTTTGCGGAATCTGGCGGCCCCGGACGTAGGATGATGGCTCCTGCGCGGCGAAAGGGGAACCGTCATGTCCGCCGCCAAGATCCACCGCGCGGAGTACCTCGACCGAGTGCTCGGTTGCTGGACCGGCAAGAGCATCGGCGGCACCTTGGGAGGGCCGTACGAGGGACGAACCGACCTGCTGGATGTCCGAGGCTTCGCCACCGAGCCGGGCGAACCGCTCCCCAACGACGACCTGGACCTCCAGCTGGTCTGGCTGAAGGCTCTGGAGGAGCGGGGACCCAAGGGGATCGACGCCGCCGCGCTCGGCGAGTATTGGCTGAACTACATCCCGCCCCCTTGGAACGAGTACGGCATCGGCAAGGCCAACCTGCGGGCGGGCCTTCCCGCGCCCCTGAGCGGAAGCGTGGACAACCGCTGGAAGCACTCGAACGGCGCCTGGATCCGCTCCGAGATCTGGGCGTGCGTGGCCCCCGCCTGCCCGGATCTGGCGGCGAGGCTGGCTTGGGAGGACGCCGCGGTCGACCACGGCGACGGAGAGGGAACGTTCGCCGAGATGTTCACGGCCGCGGTGGAGAGCGCCGCGTTCGCCGTGCAGGACCGGGACGAGCTGCTCCGGATCGGCCTGTCGAAGATTCCGGAGGACTGTCGCGTGGCGCGGGCCGTCCGCCTGGCCATCTCCTGCCACCGGCAGGGTCTCGATTGGAAGGAGGCTCGGAGGCGCATGGTGGAGGACAGCGCGGACCTGGGGTGGTTCATGGCTCCCGCCAACGTGGCTTTCGTGGTGATCGGCTGGCTGTACGGCGAGGGAGACTTCCGGCGGTCTCTATGCCTCGCCGTCTCTTGCGGCGACGACACGGACTGCACCGGCGCGACGCTCGGGGCGATCCTGGGCATCGTGAGCGGCCGGTCGGGGCTGCCGGAAGAGTGGGTTCGGCACGTCGGCGACCGCATCCTCACGATCGCGATCGACCGCGGCTCGGCCTGGGATTGGCCCGCCACGCTGCAGGACCTGACGGACCGGGTGGCGGCGATGGCTCCCGTCGTGCTGGGCGCCCACCGCGCGCCGGTCGAGCTCAGCGACGGCCCCACGGACTGGACCGCCTTGCCCGAGCTGGCCGGTGCCGGGGGCGTGGCGGACCTGTGGGAGCGCGGCGGCTGCACGCTGCGCGCCGACCTAGTGCGGACCCTCGTGGAGGTGGACCTGCTGCAGGAGCCGCGCGTCGCGCCGGGGCATCCGTTCCCCGTGAGGGTGATCCTGAGGAACCTGATGCCCGACTCCCGCGTGGAGACGCTGCGATGGATCCTCCCCGAGGGATGGGAGGCCTCGCCCGCCGGTGCGGTGGACGTTCTGCTGGAGCCGCGCGCC
>Ga0209018_1001392_pt1 | contig 19584 bp, 15 predicted proteins | sample YNPBryBLVA2012_FD_185814 | JGI IMG/M metagenome (GOLD analysis project Ga0209018, IMG submission 185814) | Anoxygenic and chlorotrophic microbial mat microbial communities from Yellowstone National Park, USA - YNP Bryant BLVA 2012 (SPAdes)... ...
AGTTTCTACAACAGAGACTGCACGCAGCGCATGCATGAACTGGCCGAACTGATGGAACTGGAGTTGCACCGCCGTATCGAAGCCCTCTCTTACGGGAACAGGAAGAAAGTGGGCATCGTCCAGGGGCTTCTGCACCGTCCCAAACTGTTGTTCCTCGACGAGCCTACGGCGGGCCTCGACCCGCTGATGCAGCGCAAGTTCTTCCAACTTGTCCGCGAGGAGAACCAACGCGGCGTGACGGTCTTCTTCTCGTCACACATCCTGGGCGAGGTGCAGCGCTTGTGCAATCGCGTCGCCATCATCAGAGAGGGCCGCATCGTCGAGATTGCGGACATCCGTACCCTGCAACAGAGCAACTACAAGAAAGTCCGCGTGGAGGTCGGCGACCTCGATCTCGCTTACTTTAACATCCCCGGTGTGACCAACCTGGAGCGTCACGACAGCACGGTGCGCTTCTTCTACAAGGGCGACATCAATGCGGTCATGCGCAAACTCAGCGAGATCACGGTCTCGGATGTGACGATCGAGGAGCCGACGCTGGAAGAGATCTTCATGCACTATTACGAGTAGGAGACGGGCATGCGCCTGAACATTTTCCTGCACGAGCTGAAGATGCACTCGAGATCCGTGATCACCTGGTCGGTGGCGGTCGCGGCGTTGATCCTGGTTTACCTCTCGCTGTTCTCCTCTTTCGCGCAGCAGGCGGAACTGTTGAACGAGATGATGGCCAACTTCCCGGAAGAACTGCTCATGGCCTTCGGCTTGAGCGACGTGAACCTGGCCACAGTCCTCGGCTATTTCGGATTCGTCTTTCTCTTTGTCCAGATCTGCCTGGCGATCCAGGCCGCGAATTACGGCTTTTCGCTGGTCTCCGTCGAAGAAAGAGAGTGGACTGCCGATTTCCTGTTGGCCAAACCGGTGGGGCGTAGCCGCATCCTGACCAGCAAACTGCTCGCCGCGTTGAGCAGCCTGCTTGTCACCGACATCGCCGTCTGGGGGGCCAGCCTCCTCTTTCTCCATCTGTTCAGGGGGGACGCGACGTACGAGCCTCGTCCCTTGCTGCTGTTGCTGCTGAGCATCGTGCCGTTCCAGCTGTTCTTCCTGGCCGTTGGTCTGGTGGTGTCATTGTTGGTGAAACGGATCAGAAGTGTAACGCCCTACGCCATGGCGCTCGGTTTTGGCATGTACGTGCTGAGTGTTTTCGGTGACCTGCTCGGCGAGAGCATCCTGGAGAAGATCACCCCCTTCAAGCACTTTGATCCGCACTATATCACTCAGAACGGCGCCTATGACCTGTCCCTGGCCTGGATCAGCATCGCGGTGACCGTCGTCGCTCTGGTGGGCAGTTATGTGCTCTACGCCAGGCGGGACATCCCGGCCGTGGTGTGAGGAGATCAGAGGATGAACATCTTTTTGAGGGAACTGAAGGCAAACCTGAGATCGCTGCTCATCTGGGGCGTCATCGTCGTCCTGTTCATCGTGGTGGGGACTTCCAAGTTCTCCGCCTATTATGAGAACCCAGAGATGCTGGCGGTGTTGAACAGCATCCCCCCGGCTTTCCTCGCTGCGTTCAACCTCACAGCCTTCAACCTGACCACGGTCAGCGGTTTCTTTGGGTTGATGTTGACCTACTATGCGCTGCTCCTTTCCATCGCCGCCGCGATGTGGGGCAGCGACATCATCTCGAAAGAGGAGCGCGACAAGACCGTCGAGTTTTCCCTGACCTTGCCGGTGACCCGCAACCGTCTGGTGACGGCCAAAATCCTGGCCGCGCTGGTCAACTGCATCGCCCTCCTGCTCATCACCTGGGGAGGGTCTGCCATCAGCGCGATCCCTTACCAGCCTGACAGCGAGTTCCACAAGTTCCTGGCCCTGTGTATGCTGTCGCTTTTCATCCTGCAACTGATATTCCTGGCCATTGGCGTCTTCCTCGGCTGCGCCATGAGGCAATACCGCCGGGCCAGTTCGGTGGCCGTGTCTGTGCTGCTGGGAACCTACTTCCTGTCCGTGGTCTCGGTCTTGGATGAAGACCTGGATTTCCTCAAGTACTTCTCCCCCTTCCGGTACTTCGACGGCAAGGTGCTGCTGAACGAATCGAGAATTGACCTGACCTTCGTGGCGCTGTCGCTGGCGATTGTCGTGGCGAGCCTGGCAGGCGCTTATGTGTTGTACAACCGGAGGGACTTGTACATCTAGTGGATGCATGAAGACTTCCCGCGGATTCTCCCCTGGTCTTTTGGTCCCCTTCCTGCTGCTCCTGGTGGCGCTGGCGCTGCCCGCGCAGGCGCAAGAGGGGCAGCCGCACCGCGCCGGGCTGGTCGTGCGCCACGGCGATGGGCGCGTGGTCACCCGCTGTGTGACGTTCGGTGAGGAGAGCATCAGCGGCGAGCAACTGCTCTCCCGCTCCGGTCTGGCGGTGACCTTCGCCGCCTACGGCGGGTTGGGGTATGGCGTCTGCGCCATTGACGGTGAGGGCTGCGACAGCAGGGACTGTTTCTGCCAGTGTCGGGGGGCCACCTGCGCCTACTGGACCTATTCCCATCGTCAGCCGGATGGGTCTTGGGCGATCTCCGGGGTGGGGGCGAGCACGTGGCGGCTGCGGGACGGGGATGTGGACGGCTGGGCGTGGGGAGACGGCTCCGTAGCCCCGCCTTCCCTCTCGCTAGATGAGATCTGTCTTACCCCCGTCGCCTCGCCCCCACCTCCCTCCGTCACTGTGTCTCCGCGCCCCTCTGTCATCGCGTCTCCGCATCCCTCTGCCACCCCGTCTCCGCGTCCCTCCGCCTCCCCATCTCCGCATCCCTCTGCCACCCCGTCTCCGCGTCCCTCCGCCTCCCCATCTCCGCATCCCTCCATCACCCCGTCTCCGCGTCCCTCTGTCCCTGTGTCCCCCTCCCTCTCTCCCTCTCCCTCTTCCCCCGCGCCCACATCTTCACTTTTCCCAGTTTCCCAGTCTCCCAACTACCTCCTCTTCGCCTTCTTCGTCCTCCTCCTCGCTGGCGGGCTGATCTGGGCGCAACGGCGGAGGCGATAGGTGGGGCGGACGTTTCACCCGCAGGCCTGGTTGCTGTGGGCGTTGGCCGGGATGGCAGCGGCGCTGCTGACGCGCAACCCGCTTTACCTGCTGCTGGTCCTGCTGGCGGTGCGGCTGGCCGGCACGGCGACGACGCTTCCCCGTGAGACGGCCAGCCTCTTCCGACTGGCCTGGCCGATCCTGGCCCTGACAACCGGATGGAACCTGCTGACCGTGCATCTGGGGGAGACGGTGCTGGTGACGTTGCCGGGTTGGCTGCCGCTGGTGGGCGGTCCGCTGACACTCGAGGCGGGGCTGTGGGGACTGACCAACGGCCTGGCTCTGGTGGCCCTGTTGACGCTCTTCCTCACCCTCAACAGCGCCGTCTCGCCGCATGAACTGGCCCGTCTGACGCCGGCCTTCCTCCACGAGGCTGGCCTGGTCGCATCGGTGGCACTGGCCTTTGTCCCGCAAACGCTGCGGACGTTGCGGGAGATTCGCGATGCACAGGCGGTGCGCGGTCATCGCGTGCGCGGGCCTCGTGACCTGTTGCCGCTCTTCCTGCCGTTGCTCATCACCGCGCTGGAGAAGGCGGTGCAACTGGCTGAGGCGTTGGAAGCGCGTGGTTACGGTCTGGCGGCCGCACCGCCGCTTCGCGAGCGGCTGATAGCCGCGCTGGGCCTGTTGGGATTGCTATCGGGTTGGTTTGTCGCGCTGTTTTGGTGGCAGCATCCGCTGACCGGTTACCTGCTGGCAGCCGTCGGGGTTGCCCTGCTGGGAGTGGCCTTCTGGCTGATGGGCCGACACGGCCGGCGCACGCGCTACCGTCCCCACCGCTGGACCCGCGCCGATTGGCTGTTAGCCGCTCTGTCGCTGCTCCCTTTGCTGGCAGTTCTGCTTACCCTCCTGTTGCACGCTGACCGGCTGGCCTACACCCCTTACCCCCGCGCCGCCCTCCCGCCGTTCGACCCACTGATCGGCGGAAGCCTGATGCTGTTGGGCGCGCCGCTGCTGCTCCGCCCGCAGCCTGCCTGTGACCAGGGTAGAGAGAAGCGGGCCGCTGCCGGCTCGCCAGTTGACCATCCTGCCCCGTGCGGTGTGACCTTCCAGCGTGTCACGTTCTCCTATCCCGATACCCCCCATCCCGTGCTCCGTGACCTGTCGCTGGAAGTCCCGCCAGGGGCGTTTGTTCTGGTCACCGGCCCTTCCGGGGTGGGCAAGTCCACCTTGCTGCGCTGCGTCAACGGCCTGGTGCCGCACGCCAGCGGCGGACGTTTCGCCGGGCGGGTGCGGGTGGGCGATATGGACAGCCGCTCGGCGGGCCCACGTCGCCTGGCCCGGCGCGTCGGCTTCGTCTTTCAGGACCCCGAGGCGCAGTTCATCACCGACCGCGTGGACGAGGAGGTGGCCTTCGCGCTGGAGAACGCCGGGCTGCCCTCGGACGAAGTGCAGCGACGGGTGGATGAGGTCCTGGACTGGCTGGGCCTCACACCGCTGCGCGACCGGGCCATCAGCACCCTTTCCGGCGGACAGATGCAGCAGGTGGCGGTGGCGGCGGCGCTGGCGCTGCGCCCCGCGGTGCTGGTGCTCGATGAGCCGACCAGTCAACTGGACCCGGTGGGCGCGCATCAGGTGCTGGACCTGCTGGCCCGGCTGCGCGAGGAGGCGCACATCACCATCATTCTGGCTGAGCACCGCCTGGAGCGGGTGCTGCGCTACGCCGACCTGCTGGTCTACTTCCCCGACCCCTTCAGCCCGCCGCGCGTGGGGCCACCCCGTCAGGTGCTGCGCGATGCCCCGCTGGTACCCCCGATTGTGGCGTTGGGTCGCGCGTTGGGGTGGGAACCACTGCCGCTGTCGGTGGACGAGGGAAGGCAACGCGCGGCGGAGACGGCGCGCAGATTCGCGCCAGCCGGGGTGCGAGGACAGCCCACGTCTCCCCTTCCGGAGGATACCTCTGCTCTCCTGCGGGTCGAAGGCCTCTCCTACGCCTACAACGGCACGGCCGCCCTGCGCAGCGTGGGGTTCAGGGTACAGGCCGGGGAACTGGTGGCGCTGATAGGGCCGAACGGTTCCGGCAAGACTACCCTGCTCAAGTGCATCACCGGCCTGCTGAAGCCGCAGGAGGGGGCGATCTACCTGGATGGCGAGGAGATCACCGCACAGGAGGTGGCGACCGTCTGCCGGCGGGTGGGCTATCTGCCGCAAGACCCCGACACGTTGCTGTTCGCCGAGTCCGTGGCTCAGGAGTTGCGGATCACACTGACCAACCACAATCTGGAAAGCAGGCCGCCGGTCTCTCCCGAGCGGCTGCTTGACGAGTTGGGGCTGGCGTCTCTGGCCACGGCCTACCCGCGCGACCTCTCGGTGGGACAGCGGGGGCGGGTGGCGCTGGGTGCGGTGACAGTCACCCGTCCGCGCCTGCTCCTGCTGGACGAGCCGACGCGCGGTCTGGACTATCAGGCCAAGACTGACCTGGTGCGCCTGCTGCGCGGCTGGCTGGCCGAGGGCAGCGGGGTGCTGATGGTGACCCACGATATGGAGATGGTGGCCCAGGCCGCCGATCGGGTGGTGCGTCTGGAGCAGGGGCGGGTGGTCGCCGATGGTCTTCCGGGCGAGGTGTTGGCGACAGGGGATGACTTCTCCCCGCAGATCGCCCGTCTTTTCCCTGGCGCCGGCTGGCTGACAGTGGAGCAGGCCCTCTCCCACCTGGAGTGAAGCCTTCTCGGATGTGAGGAATCCGTCAGCAGGTTGAACAGAGTTAGCGGATTCCCATCGGAGTGTGCCAATACCCCCGGCAGGGGAAGCGGTGGGGCGGTTCACCGATTTGCCCTCTGCCCATCTTGTTGTATACTCAACAGACGGAAGAAGAGCCCACACACTGCATTGAAGGAGGAGCGCCGATGAGGGTTTCTTGTCTGCAAGAGAACCTGGCCAAGGGCCTGAGCATCGTCGGACGGGCGGCGTCTCCCCGCTCCACCCTGCCCATTCTCAGCCATATCCTGCTGGCCACGGATGGGGGAAGGTTGCGCCTGGCGGCGACAAACCTGGAGATCGGCATCAACTGCTGGATCGGTGCACGCGTCGATGAGGAGGGGGCCATCGCTGTTCCTGCCCGCACCCTCATTGACCTGGTCGGCAGCCTTCCGCCCGACCAGGCGGTGCTGGAAGGGGTGGTGCGCACGATGACCCTCAACGTCCGCTGTGGCCGCACCGACGCGAACATCAAGGGGATGGACGCGGTGGAGTTTCCGATTGTACCCCTCCCAGAAGGAGAGGGAAACATCCGCCTGGAACCCCAGGCTTTCCGCAACAGCATCGCCCAGGTGGCCTTTGCTGCGGCCACCGACGAGGCCCGTCCCATCCTCACCGGCGTCCTGCTCCGTTTTGAGGGAGGAACGCTGACGATGGCCGCCGCCGACGGCTACCGCCTGTCGGTGCGCAGCATCCCCCTGTCGGAACCGGTCGGCGAACCGCTGAGCGTCATCGTCCCCGCGCGGGCGATGCTGGAACTGCTGCGCATCAGTGGCGAGCAGGAGGATCCGGTCTCCATCACCGTCACGCCTGACCACAACCGCATCCTTTTCGAACTCACGGACATCGTGCTGGCCTCGCAACTGATTCCCGGCAATTTCCCGGACTACAACCAGATCATCCCTCGCGATGTGCAGACGCGCACCGTTGTGGGCACGTCGGAACTGTTGAAAGCCTGCCGGACAGCGCAGATCTTCGCCCGCGAAGGGGCGAACATCGTCCAGCTGCATATCCATCCGGGAAGCGTGGGCGAAGCGGGCCGCCTGGTGGTTTCCGCCACCTCAGCCGAGACCGGCGACGATGTGAGCGAACTGGATGCCACCATCGAGGGCGAGCCGGTGGACATTGCCTTCAACGTCCGATACCTCATAGACCTCCTTTCGGTCATCGGCGACCCGCAGGTGGAGCTGAACACGATCACCTCCTCTCGTCCCGGCGTCTTCCGTCCACTGGGGGATGATGACTTCACCCATGTGGTCATGCCCATGCACATAGGCCATTAGGGCCTGACCGCGGGGTGGCACCTCAATGCCGCCCACCGACGCATGGGGATGCGCTGGCCAGGGGGCATTCGGACAGGCTCTTCGTGAGGTCGCAGCAGAGGTTGCCAGAGGTGCGGGTTCGGTTTATAATGAGGGGTGAGAGCAAAAGAGCGCGGAGGTAGGAAGGATGCGCAAGGTGTTGGGTTTTGCAGTGGGAGTACTCTGTGGAGCGCTGGTTGGGGTGGTCGTGGGCATGCTGCTGACGCCCACTTCGGGTGCCGAATTGCGCGCGCGCATCCGGGCGCAGGTGGAAGATCTGATCCGCAAGGGCCAGGAGGCGGCGGCGGCGAAGCGCACAGAACTGGAACGGCAGTTGGAGGCTTTCAAGCAGGGACAACCGGTCGTCCTCCAGGATTCGTCCCATCCTCCCGCGGCCTGACACGGAGAAGATGCCTGGCAGCGGATCGTGCAGGGCGCGATCATCGGCTGGGTTCGGCGCGGTCTCTGGCCGCGCCGTCACTTTATTCCACGCTGGGCGCGGTCAGAGAGACCGCGCTCTCACTTTGTCCTGCCCCGGGCCGTGGCCTGTGCGGTTGACAAAACGGCCAGCAGCGGTACAATCCCTCAACCTATGTTGGAGTCTGCCTATCCGCTCAGCCGTGACCGGCTATCGGTGCTGGTCGCGGTCATATTGATTGTGAGCGTCCTCTTTCGTTTCCTGGAGTTTCCCTCTCTCTCCTGGCAGTTGGACGTGCTGGGCTCACCGCTGGAGGTGCGCCTGAACGGCACGTCGCTGCTGGTGATGTTGGTGGTGGCCCTGGTGGTGACCGGCACTCAGTTCGTGTTGTCCCACCATCCCAATGCTCCCGACCGACTGCCGCGGCCGTTGTTCCTCTCCTGGGTCCTTCCGGCTCTGCTGTCTGGGCTGGCGATGTATCTCATCCACCTGCTCCCTTCGGCCTGGTTGTGGGGCGCGGGCTTGCTGCTGGTGGGCCTGCTGGTCAGCCTGGCGGTGGGGGCGGAGTTCATCGTCCTTTCCGTGGACGACCGCCGCTATACCCGTGCGCGGCTGGCGCTCAACCTGCTGGCTTACCTGCTGGCCTTCTCCCTGTTCTACGTGATCTATCAGACCCGGGCGCGCAGCCTGATCACGGCCACGGCGACGACGATAGCCGCTTTTATGGTGAGCCTCGACCTGCTGAGCGTGGCCGATGTCAGCGTGGAGCGGGTGGCATACTGCGCTGCCGCGGTGGGCCTGGTCGTCGGCGAGTGTACCTGGGCGCTGAACTACTGGCAGTTGAGCAACTGGGCCGGGGCTTTCTCCATCCTCCTCGTCTTCTACGTGGCCTCGGGCATCGCTCACCAGCACCTGCTGGGGCGGCTCTCCAGTCGCGTCCTGATCGAATTCGCCGCCGTGGCGGCGCTGGCCCTGCTGGTCCTGGCCATCGCCTCACGGTAACCCTTGCCTGACTGCGGGTCAGACGGAAGAGAGAATCTCTATGGAGACTGTACCCCCTGAAATCCACGAGAAGTTGCCCCCCCGCATCGCGCGGTTGGGCGAACTGGCCTACAACCTGTGGTGGAGCTGGCATCAGGAGGCGCGGGACCTCTTCAAGATGTTCAACTACCCGCTGTGGCGCTCCACCGGTCACAATCCGGTGCGCATGCTTCTGGAGATACCGACAGATCTGGTTCAGGAAGTGGCAAAGGACCCCCTCTTCCTGCGCCGTTATGACGCGGTGATGCTGGCTTTCGACCGCGACATGCAGGATGGTCATCTGTGGTTCCCCCAGACCTACCCCGACCTGTCCAACTGCACCATCGCCTACCTCTCCGCCGAGTTCGGCCTGCACCAATCCATCCCCATCTACTCCGGGGGGTTAGGGGTGTTGGCAGGCGACCACGCTAAAGAGGCCAGCGACCTGGGCGTGCCCATGGTGTGTGTAGGCTTCCTCTACTCACAGGGGTATTTCACGCAGCGCATCCCTTCCCACGGCTGGCAGGAGGCCATCTACGTTCCGCTCGACCTGCGACAGACTCCCCTTCGCCCCGTCCTGGGCCCCGATGGCAGGCCGCTGCGGGTGTTGGTGCAACTGGCGGGGCGTGAGGTCCACGTCCTCCTCTGGGAGATGGCTGTGGGCCGCACGCGCCTGTGCCTGATGGATACCGATGTGCCGGAGAACGCGCCGTGGGATCGTACCCTGGCGGCGCGACTGTACGGCGGCGACCGGGAGATGCGTATCTCCCAGGAAGTGGTGTTGGGGGTCGGCAGCGTGCGGGCGATCCGCGCCCTGGGGCTTGATCCATTGGTCTGGCATCTGAACGAGGGGCACTGTGCCTTCGCCATTCTGGAGCGCATCCGCGAGATGGTGGCGCAGGGTCTCTCGTTCGAACAGGCCGCCGAAGCGGTACGGGCAACTACCGTCTTCACCACCCACACCCCTGTCCCCGCCGGCCACGACACCTTCGACCTGCCGATGGTGGAGAAGCACTTCGTCCAGTACTGGGAGCAGTTGGGATTGACCCGCGAGCAGTTCCTGGAGCTGGGACGGGTGGATGCGTGCTTCAATATGACCGCGCTGGCGCTCCGTTTCGCCGACTACCGCAACGGCGTGAGTCGCCTCCACGGCGAGGTCACGCGGCGCATGTGGCAGCGGCTCTGGCCCGACCGACCAGAAGCGGAGGTGCCGATCACCCACATCACCAACGGCGTTCACCTTCCCTCCTGGATCCCCGGCCCGCTCGACCGGCTGTTTCGCAAGTATCTTGATCATCATTGGCAGGAGCGGCACGACGACCCCGAAATGTGGGAGCGGATCGCCGACATCCCTGATGAAGAACTGTGGGCGGTCCTTCAGGAGCAGAAGCGGAAGATGATGGGCTTCATCCGCGAGCGCGCCCGTCACCGACGCATCAGCGGGCAGATGGACCCCGATCAGGTGTTGGCTGCGGGGGCCTTCCTCGATCCCGAGGCGCTGACCATCGGCTTCGCCCGCCGCTTCGCCACCTACAAGCGGGCCACGCTGCTGTTTCATGACCTGGAACGGCTGAAGCGCATCATCCACGACCTGTACCGACCGGTGCAGTTCATCTTCGCCGGCAAGGCCCACCCTGCTGACGATGCCGGCAAGCACCTGCTCCAGCAGGTCTATAACCTGGCGAAGGACCCGGCGATGGGCGGGAGGATCGCCTTTGTCGAGGATTACGATCTGCATGTGGCTCGCTACCTGGTGCAGGGGGTGGACGTATGGCTCAATAACCCTCGTCGCCCCTACGAAGCCAGCGGCACCAGTGGGCAGAAAGCGGGGATAAACGGCGTGCCCAACCTGAGCACCCTGGATGGCTGGTGGGTGGAAGGGTACAACGGGGCCAACGGCTGGGCCATCGCCACCGAGGAAAGCGCGGACGAGCCCACCCAGGACAGCCGCGACGCCGATGCGCTGTACCGGTTGCTTGAGGAAGAGGTCGTGCCGCTGTTCTACCAGCGGGATGCCGACGGCGTGCCGCGCGGCTGGGTGAAGGTGATGAAGGAGTCCATCCGTACCGTCTCCCCGGCCTTCTGCACCCGACGCATGGTCAAGGAATATACCGAGCGGTTCTACGTCCCGGCGGCACGGTCAGGCGCCTGCAGCCGGTGAGGACCGAACCCCTCTGGAAATCTGTGCCTGAATCCGTTTCGTCTGCTCAATCCGCTGGCTTTTCTGCTCGCTTCGAACGCAAGGGTCTTCCCTGAACGCCATCCTCGATCAACACGATAGCGGGAGATTGCCCCCTTCGCGAGGGCGCGAAACGGCCGAAGCCTGTCCCAGGCGAAGCGCGGGGCAATCTCCCTTGCGTTCTAATGGCGCGTGGCCCAGATTCTCACGTTGACTTTGCCCCGTCTCATGGTACAATCGCTCTTCTGAACAGTCCAAAAGGTGATGGTCTTCCTGCGAAGTGTTGATGACACCCGATAGGGAAGACTGCCCAGGAAGTCAGGAGGAAGGAAGGCAATGAAGGAGTATCCTACGGCGCAACTGCGCAACATCGTCCTGCTTGGCCACGGCGGGAGCGGCAAGACATCCCTGGCAGAGGCGTTGCTCTTCGCCAGCGGCGCGACCAGCCGCATGGGCCGTGTCGAAGACGGGACGACAGTTGCGGATTTTGACGAAGAAGAGATCCGTCGCCGTATCTCGCTCAGCCTCAGCCTGGTCGCCGTTGAGTGGGGGAACTGCAAGCTGAACCTGCTGGACACGCCCGGCTACACCGATTTTGTGGGCGAGATGTTGAGCGGCGTACAGGTGGCGGATCTGGCCATGGTGCTGGTGGACCCGGTGGCCGGGGTTGAGGTGGGGACGGAACTGGTCTGGAACTACGCCGAGCAACTGAACCTGCCGCGCCTGGTCGTCGTCAACAAGATGAACCGCGAGAACGCCAACCTTGCCCGCACGCTACAGGCGTTGCAGCAGGCCTTCAAGCGGAACTTCTTTACCCTGTTCCTGCCCATCGGCGCGCAGAGTGATTTCGCGGGGGTGGTGGACCTGGTCAAAATGGAAGCCCGCATGGGGGCCGAGGGCAAGGCGACGGACATCCCCGCCGACCTGAAGGCAGAGGCGGAGGAGGCCCGTGTGCAGCTGATCGAGGCCGCCGCCGAGGGGGATGATGAACTCATCCTGAAGTACCTGGACGGCGAAGAACTGAGCGCCGACGAGATCCGCCGTGGTCTGCGCGCTGCCGTCTTGCGCGGCACCGCTGTCCCCGTCGTCGTCACCGCCGCCACGGAGGGCATCGGGGCAAAGGCGCTGCTCGATGCGCTGGTCGCCTACGCCCCTTCCCCTATTGACCGCGGCCTGGTAAAGGCCGAGGGGGTTTCGGGGGAGGAGGAGATCGCGCCGAACGAGAGCGAGCCGCTGGCAGTGCTGGCCTTCAAGACCGCAGCCGACCCCTATGTGGGCAAACTGACTTACTTACGGGTCTATGGTGGGGTGCTGGAGTCGGACACGAGGGTATGGAACTCCCGCGCGGAGGTGGAAGAGCGCCTGGGCACGATCTACGTGATGCGCGGCAAGGAGCAGATTCCTGTGCCCCGCCTGCACCCGGGCGACATCGGCGCGGTGGCCAAACTGAGCGTCACCCTCACCGGCGACACCCTGTGCGACCGGGGTCATCCCCTGCGTCTGCCCGGCCCGGCCTTCCCCCATCCCCTGTTCGCGGTGGCCGTCCGTCCCAAGAGTAAGGCCGACCAGGCCAAGATGGGTACCACGCTCACCCGCATCTGCGAGGAGGACCCCACCCTGCGCTGGCATCAGGAGCCCAGCACGCGCGAGACGATCCTGGAGGGGATGGGCGAGGCGCACCTGGAGATCGCCGTGCGGCGGATGGAGAATCGCTTTGGCGTGGCGGTCGAGACCGCCATTCCCAAGGTTCCCTACCAGGAGACCATTACCCGCACCCACGCCGATCAGTACCGGCACAAGAAGCAGACCGGTGGGGCAGGGCAGTTCGCCGAGGTGCATATGCGCCTGGAGCCGCTGCCGCGTGGCTCGGGCTTTGAATATGAATGGGAGGTCTTCGGCGGCGCCATTTCCAGTTCCTTCAAACCCTCCATCGAAAAGGGCGTCCGCCAGGTGATGGAGCAGGGAGTGATCGCCGGGTATCCGGTCGTGGACGTCAAAGCGGTGGTCTATGACGGCAAGGAGCACCCGGTGGACTCCAAGGACATCGCCTTCCAGATCGCCGGGCGCGAGGTGTTCAAGAAAGTGATGATGGACGCCGGGCCGGTGCTCCTGGAGCCGATCCAGAAGGTGGTCATCACCGTGCCGGAGGAGTACACGGGCGACGTGATGGGCGACCTGAACACCAAGCGGGCACGGGTGTTGGGGATGGACCAGCAGTCCGGCAAGACGATGATCACCGCGCTGGTGCCGTTGGCGGAGATGCAGCGGTACGCTACAGACCTGCGCAGCCTGACGCAGGGACGGGGGCTATTCTCGATGGAGTTGGACCACTACGAGGAGGTCCCTTCCCATTTGATGCCGCAGATCATCGAGGCGGCGAAACAGCAGCAACAGCAGCAACAGGATTAGGGGGTTGTCTCCCTGGTAGCGCTTCTACCCTTGCGTTGGGCGCTCTCTGATATCAGGGCGCGGTCATGAGCCGCGCCCTGATGTGTTCCCTACGCACCGCCCAGCATGAGTCGGTTGACGACGGAAAGCAGGCGGCGCATCGCTTTTTGTTGCGGTTTCGGCTTTTCCAGCGTGTAGAGGCCCGCCTGATAGACGGCCATGCCGCCGCGTCGGTCGCCGGAGCGCCACATCTGTACTCCCAGGGCCATCAGCGTCTCCCCCTGCCGCTGATGCTCCCCCAATTCGCCGAAGATGTCAGCCGCCTGGCGGAGGTACTCCTGGGCTCGCAGCGGCTCTCCCTGGCTGGCCAGCAGGCCGCCCAGGTTGCCCAAAACCTGCGCCTCCCGGCTGCGGTCCCCCAGGCGGGCGAAGGCCAGCCGCGCCTCCTCCAGCGCGGCCTGCGCCGACTCCCAACGGCGCATCATCCGGTAGACGACGCCCAGGTTATTCAGCGTCTCAGCCGCCTCCAGTTCGTTTCCCTCCATGACGAACTGCTCCTGGGCCTGTCCGAACCGCTGCGCCGCTTCCTCGTAGAGTCCTTCTTCGAATAGACGCAGCCCCTCCGCCTTCAACTCTTCCGCCCGCACCCTCTCTCCCATGAATCTCCCCTCCTCTCCTCCAACCTCCAACTTCCAGCCTCTAATACGTGATATCGAGTATCCCCTCCGCAATCGCCCGCAGGGCCCCGGCCGGCATCTCCGCCAGTTTCATCGCCACTTCCAGGTAACTGCGGTTGATTGGCTTGACGACGAAGTCGCGCAACTCCTGCGGCAGCGCCTGGAAGGCCTCTATTTCGTCCTGGCTCTGCCCGACCAGGCTGTCCTCATCGAGGAAGAAGGTGAGGGGGCGCTCCAGGAAGCTGGCCAGTGCTTCCAGTTCCGCCACTGGGATGGGCCGCTCCCCGTACTCATAGGCAGCGATGCGCCGGGTGGAGCAACCCAGTACGCTGGCCAGGTCCTTCTGGCTCTTGCGCGCCTCCAGGCGAGCCTGCCGCAACAACGCCCCCACGATCCGTTGGCGCAATGCCAGCCGTTCTGGCACCTTCACCGGTTTCTCATCCGGCAACAGCCCGGCATCGGGATCCAGAAGGTGAGTTGCCGGGACGCCCAGGTAGCGGGCCAGCAGTTCCAATTCGGGCAGGGATATGGCCTGGCGCCCTTCCTCGTAGGCGGTGATGACGCCGACAGAGGTGCCCAGTACCTCGGCACATTTCTGTCGGGTCTTCCCCGCCCGCATCCGTGCATCCTGCAACAGCACGCCGATGATGCGGTTGCGCACGGTCAGTTTCTCTTGCTCGACCATCCCCCCTCCTTACTTGACGGGCTGGCGGTGACAATAAGATTATAGCACAAGAGAGGGTTGACCACAAAATGGGTATGGGGTATACTGGTAAACTGGTATGTTGGGACACGGGAAGAAAGGAGAGGTGTAGGAAATGGAAAGGGATTTTGCCGGAAAGGGGCGGGTGGCGGTGTTGCGCACCAGGCCGGAGACGGTGCTGGAAGACTATGCCCGATTGTTGGACCTGGCCGGCCTGCGCCAGGCGCTGCCGATGGACCGCAGTACGGTGCTCAAGGTGAACATCTCCTGGCAGACCTGGTACCCGGCCTGCTCGACCACCCCCTGGCAACTGGAAGGGGTCATCCGCGCCCTGCTGGCCGCCGGCTACCGCGACCTCATCGCCGCGCAGAACAACACGGTGGTGGTGGATGCGTACGTCGGCGAGCGGAACAACAAGCATAAGTACGTGGTGGACAAGTACGGCATCCGCAACGTCCACCTCTATGAGCCCCAATACCGCTGGGTGCGCTACGAGCCGCCACAACCCTTCCTGGTGCTGGATCGGGTCTATCCGGAAGGGGTCTACATCCCCGATATCCTGATCGGCCGGAATGTCATCCAGCTGCCCACCGTCAAGACGCACGTCTTCACCACCATCACCGGGGCGATGAAGAACGCCTTCGGCGGGCTGCTGGGCACCCGGCGCCACTGGACCCACGGAGTGATCCACGAGACGCTGGTGGACCTGCTGATGATCCAGCAGGACATCCATCCCGGCATCTTCGCGGTGATGGACGGCACCTTCGCTGGCGACGGCCCGGGGCCGCGGGCGATGCGCTGGCACGAGAAGGACATCATCCTGGCCTCCGCCGACCAGGTGGCCATTGACGCCATCTCCGCCCACCTGCAGGGCTTCGACCCGCTCTCCATCCCCTTCATCCGCATCGCCCACGAGATGGGGCTGGGAGTGGGCGACCCCTCCCAGATCGAGATCGTCGGCGAGGACCGCGACTGGGTGATGTCCCAGCGCTGGGGCTTCGTCCAGGAGGATACCTTCGCCAGCCGCGGGCAGAAGCTGATCTACCACGGCCCGCTCAAGCCCTTCGAGAACCTCCTGCTGCGCACGCCGCTGGTGCCATGGTCCTACTTCGCCTCCAACTTCTATCACAACGTCTACTGGTACCCCTTCGTGGGGCGCAAGCGCGTGGAGGCGGCGTTGCACACCAAATGGGGCCGGCTGTTCAGTGAATACGGCAGCGAGGCCGGGCTGGGTGGCGCAGTGATGCCGGGGATGGAGCCGCGCACGGTGATGGTGGCCGCTGGCGGGTTAGCACTGCTCACTGCCGCCGCTATCGCTGGCGCCTGGTGGCTGAGCCGGCGGCGAAAGGAATAACACGGCTGTTGGTCACCACACCCACGCGTGACTTCCTGACCGAACTGCTGGATGCCTACTGGTTCGCCCCGCCTGTGGCGTTGTGGCGGGCGGTAGAGTTACGCGTGGCTGCTCAGCGCTCCTATCCGCGCCCCCTGCTCGACCTGGGCTGCGGGGACGGTCTGATCGCTGCCGTGCTCTTTGGCCCTGGCGGGGTGGATGTAGGGCTGGACCCCTGGGCGGAACAACTGCACCGTGCCGCCCGCTCAGGGGTCTACCGCTGGCTCCAGCAGGCCGATGGCCACCATCTGCCCCACCCCGACGCGACCTTCCTCACCGTCTTCAGCAATTCAGTGCTCGAACACATCCCCGACGTGGCCCCCGTCGTGCGCGAGGTGGGGCGAGTGCTGCGGCCCGGCGGCCGCTTCGTCTTCACCGTCCCCTCCGATGCCTTTCCCCGCCTGCTGGACGGCTACCAGACTCGCCTTGCCGCTGGCGACCGCGCTGGCGCGGGGCGGTATGCAGCGCAGGTGGACGCTCGATTGGCCCATCGTCACTACCACACCCCTCAGGAATGGGCGCGCCTGCTGGCCGATGGCGGGATGTCTCTAGAGATGGCCCAGTACTACATCCCAGAGACGGTGGAGCGGCTGTGGGACCGCATGAACGTCCGCTTCGGCATCGGGCGGCGGTCGCTGTGGGGACTGCTGGTCTCCCCACGGCTGCGCTCGTTGGGCACCCGCCGTCTACTGCGGTGCCGCGTGGTGACGCGGCTGAGCCGGGCATGGCGCGCCGCCTACGAGATGGACGTCCCCCCCGGCGAGGTGGGAGGGGGTCTGCTGGTCGTGGGGCGCAAGGGATGATCGAGGTCCGCACCGACCTGCCGCCGGCGGAGTGGGACCGTTTCGTCGCCGCCCACCCGCAGGCGCACGTCCTCCAGACCAGCCCGTGGGGCGACCTGAAGGCGGCTTTCGGCTGGGAGGCCGAACGGCTGGCGCTGGTGGCCGACGGGAAGGTGCAGGCCGGGGCGCAGGTGCTCTACCGGCGGCTGCCCGCCGGCCTGGGGCGCCTGGCCTACGTCCCCCGTGGCCCCCTGGTAGATTGGGAGCAGGGTGAGGCCATCGCCGTGTTACTCGACGCGCTGACCCAGGCTGCCCGCGCGCGCGGCTCCCTGGCGCTGATGGTGGAGCCGGACCTGCCGGACGAGCCCCGCTGGCGGGAGTATCTGGCTGGGCTGGGGTTCCTCCCTTCCCCGCTGGGCAATGTCCAGCCACGCCGCACACTCCTGGTGGACCTTTCGGGCAATGAGGAGGCAGTACTGGGCCGCATGCACCAGAAGGCCCGCTACAACGTCCGCCTGGCGGCGCGCAAGGGGGTGACGGTGCGCCCGGCCACGGCGGACGACCTGCCGACGTTTTGCCACCTGATGGCGACGACTGGCGCGCGCGACCGCTTCGCCCCTCACGCCCCCGCCTACTACGAGCGGGCCTTCGGGTTGTTCGTGCCACGCGGCTGGGCGCAACTGCTCCTGGCGGAGGTGGAAGATGCGCCGGTAGCGGCGTTGATGGCCTTCGCCCTGGGGCGGCGGTCCTGGTACTTCTACGGAGCCTCCAGCGATGCCCACCGCGAGAAGATGGCCCCCTACCTGCTGCAGTGGGAGGCCATGCGCTGGGCACGCAACCTGGGCTGCGTCGAGTACGACCTGTGGGGTGTGCCGGACGAGGACGAATCAACCCTGGAGGCCCAGTTCACCCAACGTCAGGATGGCCTGTGGGGGGTCTATCGCTTCAAGCGCGGCTTCGGCGGGCGGCTGGTGCGCACGGTGGGCGCGTGGGACCGTCCGCTGCGTCGTTTCCCCTACTGGCTCTACGCGCTGGCTGGGCGGCGGTTGCGCGGCGGCGGCCTCGTCCGGCGACTCCCCTGAAGCCTGTCACGTTGCGGGGGTGCTACCCATCACTGGCGTATCTGCCGGGCTGTGTTATAATCAGCATGAAAAAATCATGAGAAAAACAGGGCGTAGCGCTGCCCTGACAATAACCAGGAGGAAAGGTATGACTGAAGAACTGAACCCCTTTGCCATCGCGCAGAAGCAGCTGGATCGGGCCGCCGAGATTATGGGCCTGGACCCGGCGACGCACGAACTGTTGCGCTGGCCGCTGCGCGAACTGCACGTCACCCTGCCGGTGCGCATGGACGACGGCACTGTGAAGATATTCCACGGTTTCCGCGTCCAGTACAACGACGCACGCGGCCCGACGAAGGGCGGCATCCGCTATCACCCTGAGGAGACCATTGACACCGTCCGCGCCCTGGCGGCCTGGATGACCTGGAAGACCGCCGTGGTGGATATCCCGCTGGGTGGCGGCAAGGGTGGCATCATCTGCAACCCCAAGGAAATGTCCGAGGGTGAGCTGGAGCGGCTCAGCCGCGCCTACATCCGCCAGGTGGGGCGGATCATCGGCGAGGAAGTGGATGTACCGGCGCCGGATGTGTACACCACGCCGCAGATCATGGCCTGGATGATGGACGAATACTCCTTCATGCGCGGCTACAATGTCCCCGGCGTGATCACCGGCAAGCCGCTCCCCCTGGGCGGCTCGAAGGGCCGCGGCGACGCCACCGCGCGTGGCGGCGTCTACTGCGTGCGCGAGGCGGGCAAGGTGCTCGGTCTCAACCTCAAGGGTGCCACCGCCGCCATCCAGGGCTATGGCAACGCCGGTCAGTTCGCCCATATCCTGGGCCAGGAGATTCTGGGCCTGAAGGTCGTCGCCGTCTCCGATTCGAAAGGCGGCATTTATAAGGCCGAGGGCCTCGACCCCCAGGCGGTCATCGCCCACAAGGAAAAGACCGGTTCGGTGATTGACTTCCCCGGCGCGCGGAACATCACCAACGCCGAACTGTTGGAACTGGACGTGGTGGTGCTCTTCCCCAGCGCGATGGAGAATCAGATCACTGCCGCCAACGCGGCCAACATCAAGGCGAAGATCGTCGCCGAACTGGCCAATGGCCCCACCACCCCCGAGGCCGACGAGATTCTCTACAAGAACGGCGTCTACGTCATCCCCGACTTTCTGTGCAATGCCGGCGGCGTGACCGTCTCTTACTTCGAGCAGGTTCAGAACGCCTATGACTACTACTGGGATCTGGAGACGGTGCACGAGCGGCTGGACAAGAAGATGAGCGCCGCCTTCCACGCCGTCCACGAGACCGCCCAGAAGTACAAGGTCAACAACCGCATGGGCGCCTACATCGTCGCTGTCCAGCGCGTGGCTGACGCCTGCAAATTGCGCGGTTGGGTATAGGACAACCCATCCTCTGGCGGTTCCGGACCCCGGCCTCACAAAGAGGCCGGGGTTCTGTTTGGGTGTGTCCCAATTTTGTCGGGCAGGCCGCTTTGTGGGACAACTGCTCGCAGTTGTCCTGCTCCCGACAGTTTTGGGACGCACCTTCTGTTTTGTCCACTTGGCACGGTCAGGTATCCGTGGTATCATAGGCGCGGTTGACCAACACGATGGAGACAGTGTGGACATGTCACCTGTGGAGTGGTCCGTGAAGGGTGCCCGATCAGGGTTGACGCGAGCGGCGGAGCAGCAGGACCCCAAACTGCGCACGATGTTCGAGATCGCCCGCGTTCTGGCCGGCGGGTACGACCTGGTTACCCTCTTGCCCAGGCTGCTCTCCTGTCTGATTGACTCCTGGGAAGCAGCGGATTCGGGCATCCTCTCGCTCTATGACCCCGAGGAGGAACGCCTGAACATCGTGGCGGCACAGGGGTATGACTTCAATACTCTGAAGAAG
>Ga0209018_1001393_pt1 | contig 19577 bp, 16 predicted proteins | sample YNPBryBLVA2012_FD_185814 | JGI IMG/M metagenome (GOLD analysis project Ga0209018, IMG submission 185814) | Anoxygenic and chlorotrophic microbial mat microbial communities from Yellowstone National Park, USA - YNP Bryant BLVA 2012 (SPAdes)... ...
TTTCGCGCCTTTCGCGCTTTTCGCGCCTTTCGTGATCATATGCGCGTCCTGGCCCTCGACCTTGGAGAACGGCGAATCGGGGTGGCGCTGAGCGACCCTTCGGGGACGTTGGCGCGCCCGCTGACCACCCTCGAGCATACCACGCAGGCGGAGGACGTGGCCGCCATCGTCGCGCTGGTCGCCGAGCACCAGGTCGAAATGGTGCTGGTGGGGATACCGTTCACCCTGCGCGGCGAGGTGGGACCGCAGGCCCGGCGTGTGGAGCGGTTCACTCAGGCGCTGGCCGCTGCCCTGCCGGTGCCGGTGCAGATGTGGGACGAACGGTACACCACGCTCGCCGCCGAGGAGATCATGCGCCAGTCCGGCAAGGGCCGGCGCCGCGGCGGTCCGGGGGTGGACGCAGTGGCGGCGGCGATCATCCTCCAGGAGTTCCTGGACAGTACAGGTGGGGTGAAGGAATGAAGGGTGCACGACAGGTCGGGCGGGCGTTGGTCTTCCTGGTGACGGTCGGGGTCGTGGTGGTGGCCACTGTCACGGTGCTGCGCGCTGGCCGTGCACCGTCGGGCAATGGCGGCGGCCTTTCCCTCTGCAGCAGCGGCTCCCCCCAGGAGGTTTATCTGGAGTCCTACATCCAGTTGCACGCCGCCGAACTGCAACAGCCCGCCGGCAATGATGACACGCCGGTCACCTTCGTCGTCCAGCCGGGAGAGACGGCAGCGCAGGTGGGGCAGCGGCTCCAGGAAGCCGGCCTGGTCTCGGACGCCGAACTGTTCCGCCGCTACCTCCAGTACGAAGGGCTGGACGCCGGGCTGGAGGCGGGCACCTTCACCCTTCGCCAGACGATGACCATCCCCGAGATCGCTCAGGCGCTGCAGAGTGGCCAGCGACCGGAGCGCGTGCTCACCATCCGCGAAGGGTTGCGCCTGGAGGAGGTCGCCGTCGAGGTGACCACCCAGACCGGCATCCCGCAGGAGGAGTTCCTGACCCTGGTCACCGACGGCTGGCGAGGGACCGACCTGGCCAACTACGACTTCCTGGGCTCCCTGCCGCCGACCGCCACACTGGAGGGCTTCCTCTTCCCGGAGACCTACCGCCTGCCGGAAGAGGCCACTGCCTATGACGTGGTCGCGCGCATGCTGGCGACCTTCGGCGAGCGGGTCACGCCGGAGATGCGCGCCGCAGCGGCGGCCCGCGGCCAGACCGTCTATCAGATGGTGACGATGGCCTCCATCGTCGAGCGGGAGGCAGTGATGGCCGACGAGCGGCCGATCATCGCCGGGGTCTACTTCAACCGGCTGAACGCTGGCTGGTACCTGAATGCCGACCCCACCGTGCAGTACGCCCTGGGCTACCAGGCCGACACGGGCCGGTGGTGGAAAAGGCCACTGTACCTGGAGGACCTGGAGGTGGACTCCCCCTACAACACCTACCGCCACCTCGGCCTGCCGCCAGGCCCCATCTGCAGCCCTGGACTGGCCTCCATCGCGGCGGCAGCCAACCCGGCCCAGACCGACTACTTCTTCTTCATGGCGGACTGCCACGCCAACGACGGCAGCCACCTCTTCGCCGTGACGGAGGAGGAGCACTACGCCAACTATGCGGCATGCGGTGGGGCGGTCCCCTGACGGAACCACTGCCTGTCGTCACCAGCGGGTGAAGGCGGCGCTGCTGCTCCTCGCTCTGCTGCTCCTGGTCTCCTGCCGCGTTCCCGGCGCAGTGCGACCGGTGGTGCGCATCGGCCTGGTCGCTCCCTTCGAAGGCCGCTACCGGTACGTGGGCTACGACGTCTTCCCGGCGGTGCGGCTGGCGCTGCGCCAGGTGAACGCGGACGGCGGGGTGCTGGGCTATGCCGTCGAACTGGTGGCCTATGACGACGGAGCCGACCCGCAGATGGCCAGAGAGCAGGCGCGCAAACTGGCCCTTGACCCACAGGTGGTGGTCGCGATGGGCCACTTCGGCACAGCGACTACCGCCGCCGCGCTCCCCGATTACAGGACTGCTGGCCTCCCGCTCGTGGTTCCTCCTTCATACGAGCCAGCCCCTCCACCTGACGCAGGGCTCTTCCCGCTGGGGGCGGATGCCGAGGCGCTGGCAACGGCCCTGCTGGATGGCCTGGACGAGGCGGTGCTGATCAGCGAAGGCGGCCCGTTGGAGATGGCGCTCCGGGCGCGGGCAGGCTTCCCGATGGCGGTGGTGTCGCCAGCGGAGGCGGCTTCCCTGGCGGCAGCGGACCCACCCGTGGTGCTGTTGGATGCCGACCCGGTGGGCGCGGGTGAGGCGCTGGCGGCGCTGCGGGCCGCTGGCTGGCGGGGAGAGGCGCGCGGCGGGCCGGCATTGGGGGCGGGGGACTTCGCCGCCGTGGCCGGAGAGGCAGCACAGGACGTGTGTTTCGTCGCCCCGTGGCCTTCGGATGAGGATACCGGCTTCGCGGCGGCCTACCGGGAGGTCTCCGGCGGGCCGGGACCGGGACCGCTGGCCCATCCTGCCTACGACGCCACCCTCCGGGTGCTGGAGGGGCTGCGCGCCGACATCGCCGCGCACGGCGCGCCGTCGCGCGCCGGGATGATGGCGGCGCTCGCCGCACTGTGGGCCGACCAGGAGCCGGCGGCGGTGGAATGGTATTGTGTCCAGCAGTGATGCCCGGCGGTTGAAACCGCGGGCAACGGCGGCGAAGGCCAACAGGAGGGGGCATTCGAAGCAGAAGCGATTTAGGCTAAGTTGATGCTGCTCTTCCCGCCCGGAGTCGAGGCTTCGCCACGTTTGCGCCGGCTAAAGCCTCGACTCCGTCCCCAGATTGGGATTTGCTTCGAAATCCCGAGGCTATCTCCCTTGCCCCTTTCGGCCCAGCCGTGGTATAATCTTCCTTGTGATCCCCGAACTGCGCAGCGGTGGATTGGTCCGCCTCCACGGGCGTGCCGGCCGCAGGTTGGCCTGGGCCCTCCCGGCCTGGGCAGTAGCCTGCGGCGCTCTGGCCTCCGGCGCCCTGTCCTTCTCCCCCTCTGTCTTGCTGCGTCTGGCGCTGATCCTGCTGTTGGTCGAGGCCGGCTGGGGGACGCTGTGGGGGGCGCTGGCGACGACGGACTGGGCCGGCCCACTGCGTCGCTGGCGACACTGGCGCCTGGGGGATAGCCTGCCGCTCCTACCCTATGCCCAGCCTGACTCCCCTGCTTACCGGTTCGCCCGCTGGTTGGGGCAACTGCGAGCCTGGGGGGAGACGGTCTTCTTGCCGGTGGCAGGGCGCGGGTTGGGGGCGGCAACAGCAGGGTTGCTCTTATCGCTGCTGGTGGCTGCTGCCATCGGTCCCGGGGTCGTGCTGCTCACCCTGGCCGCTGTCGCCCTGATGGAACTGGCGGTGGTGCTGGATGACGGACAGGGTCACCCGGCCAGCGCATGGGACGGCGTTACGCGCCTGGGGTTGCCCTGGCTGGTCGGCCATCTGGCTTTCGCTCCCGCGACCCTGCCCTCGCTGGTTGCAGCTGCTGCCTTCGCGCTGGCTGTGGCCGGGCGTGGGCCCGGGACGTGGATCGCCGGTCAGGCTGTTGCGGCTCTGCTTTTCCTGCCTCTCCACCAACCGCTGATGGTGCTCCTGTTGGCCTTCCTGCTTTTTCCCCAGTGGCTGTTGATGGTATGGGCCGGCAACCCTGTCAGCAACTGGGCCCATCGCGTCTGGCCCTGGCTGGCTGCGGCCATGCTTCTGGTGGCCGGGGCACTGTAATGGTCTGGGTGTGGTTGGGCGTGGTCCTCGTTGCAGTGGGGCTGGCCTACTGGCAGTTCGTGGTTGCCGAGGGCACTTACCTGGGGCCGCGTGTGGTCACCCTGCTCTATGATTGGGCCGCCGGGGCTTACGAGCGGATCAAGCGGTTCGACCCCGGCGATGAACAATGGTTCCTGGGCCTGCCGCTGGCGATGGCCCTGGAGACGGTGCCATCCCCATTCGTGCTGGACGTAGGCACCGGGACGGGACGGTTGCCGCGGGCGCTGCTCTTTCAGCCTCATTTCCAGGGACGAGTGGTCGGGCTCGACCTGTCGCGGCGCATGCTGGCCGAGGCGGCACGGCGGATCAGCCCTTACCCCGGCCAGGTGGACCTGATCTGGCAAGATGCCCGCAGGCTGCCGTTTGTTGACGACACCTTCGATGCCGTGACCTGCCTGGAGGTGTTGGAGTTCACTCCCGACCCGCGCGGTGTGCTGCGCGAGATGGTGCGCGTGCTCCGTCCGGGCGGTGTACTGTTGACCTCGAACCGAGTCGGCCCAGATGCTCCCTTCCTGCCCGGACGTGCCTTCCGACGCCCGGCGCTGGAATCCTTCCTGCGCACGCTCCCGCTGGAGCAGGTGCGCATCCAGCGATGGCAGGTGGACTACGATCTCGTGTGGGCGGTGAAGCAGGGCGCGCCGCGTGGCGGCGGAGTGCGCCCGCTGGCGGACGTACTGCGTTGTCCTGTCTGCCGCCACGACGGCCTGAGCCTGTACGAGGGACATTACCGCTGTCCCGATTGTGGGCGAGCATATCCCGTGGCTGCGGACATGGTCATCGAAATGGCCGGGTCAGACAGAAAGTGAGGTATGGAATGGCCAAGAAAATGCGTCGGCATCTTCAGTTGCCGTCGGAGCGGCGGGGTCCCACACTGGAGCAGATCATTGAACAGGTGACCACACTGCGAGAGGCAGGCCGTTTGAGCGAGGCGTTGTCCGTGCTGCTCAACGCGCCCGAACGCCTGCGACGGCGGCCTGAACTCCTGATCATGCGTGGCATGCTCCACATGGAGATGGGCGACAACGATCAAGCGATGAAGGTTCTCGAAGAGGCCACACAGGTTGCTCCGCGCCTGCCAGCCCCCTTCTTCTTACTGGGCTTGATCTACTCGGAGCGCGGATGGGTGGGCCATGCCCTGCGCATGCTGCGCAATGCGCAAGAGATAGGGTTGGCGGCGGAGGAGTCACTGAGCCAGGTTGCCAGTGAAACAGAATATCTGATCGCGAGTGCGGAGGCCAGCATCCGCGAGGACGCGGAAGCCCTGGGTGTCTCCTTCAACCGGATGGAAGAAGCCCTGCACGAGACGGAACGGGCGGAACGCTTTGCGGGTGAAGGAGAGTATCGTCAGTCCGCACGCTACTACCACCGTGCAGCCGAACTCCTGCCGGAATGGACAGCACCGCGGAACGCGGAGGCCTTCTTTCTCTTCCAGGACGGTTCGGAGAACGAGGCGATCCGTATCTGCGAGTCCATACTTGAGAAGGAGCCCAATGATGTTCAAGCCTTGGGTAACCTGGTCCTGTTCCACGTCACCCGTGAGGAGATGGACAGGGCGCAGGCCTACGCAGATCGCATCCGGGCACTTCCCCTGAAGGGCCCTGGCGACCTGGAACAGGCGATCATGGCGTTTGGCCTGTTGAACGAAGACGAAACGCTCATTGCGCTCCACACCGCCCATCGGCGACACCTCCGAGACCTGGGAATGCCGGCCCTGCTCACTCTGGGCTCGGCAGCAGCCAATCGGGGAGATGCGAAACTGGCGCGCCGGTTATGGCGGCGGGCTCAGGAAATCAGCCTGGTGGAGGAGATCACCGCTCCCTACCTGGATGCGCTTGAAAGGGGCGCCCCTGGGCCGGGCATCGCCACCCGCTATCCCACCACCAATCTGCCCTGGCTCTTCCCCATCCATCGCCTCCAACAGTTCTTGGATATAATGCAGCAACTGAATGACGCGGAGGCAACGGCCGATACCCACAGGTTGCGCAAGAAGGTCAAGGAGTTCGTGGACCGCAATCCGCGCCTTTTCCGAGCAGCAGTGCGGCTGCTCTGGGAGCATCCAACACCTGCCCTGGGCCTGGACATGCTTTTCACCATCGGCGACCCGGCGGCCGTCGCCGAAATCGAACGATTTGCCTTCAGCCAGGCCGGTCCGCTCGACCTGCGCGTGCGTGCAGCGGAGATGCTCGTGGACCTGGGGGCGCTGGATTCCACGCGCCCCGTGTCGCTCTGGGATGAGGAGGTCGGGGAGTGGCGAAGGGTTCGCCCGAGGTGGAACATCGTCAGCGCGAGCGAGCCACCCTCTCTCTCTCCTGAGTTAAGGTCGCTGGTTGACGCAGGCCTTGAAGCCATTCACCAGCAGCAATGGGACTTGGCAGCGGAGAAGTTTCAGGCTGCTTTAGCGCTGGACCCCAACCTAACCATAGCCCATCACAACCTGGCCTTTGTACTCGACAGACAGGAGGACATGACCACCGCCGTCGCCCACCTGAAAAGGGCCCTCGAGATCGATCCCGACTACGTCTTCGCCCGGTGCACGCTGGCGCTCCACTATCTCTCGGAAGACCCGAAAGACATCCCGGCTGCCCAGGCGCTTCTCGAGCCGATCCTTGAAAAGCCTGCACTCACTGAGCAGGAGATGATCTACTACCACCGCGCGCTGGCCGAACTGGCGATGGCCCGGGAGCGGTATAGCGAAGCGCGAGAATATCTGGATATCGCGCTGCAGTTGGATCCCGACAACAAGGCCGTGCAGGCACAGGAAGAGAAGTTGTGGCACTTGGAGATGCTTCATTCACCCCGCTGGGCAGAGATGCGCGAGCGGCAACGTCAGCACCGTGAGGCAGACTATCGCCTTCCCATCCACCACGAAGCCACCCTGATGGAGTGCCTGAGCCGGCTGTCCAGAGAGGCCCTCCTTGTCACGGCCAGAATGACCCCCATCCCCCGCCCCTACAAGATGCGCAAGGCGGAACTGATCCAGGCCATTGCCGCGCACCTGGTCCAGCCAGCGGTGTTGGGACCGATCGTGGCCGGCCTCTCCGAAACGGAACGCCAGGCGCTGCGGGATGTGCTGGAGGCTGGCGGCACGCTGCCCTGGGAGAAGTTTACCGATCGCTACGACAACGATCTGAACGAAAGCAGGTACTGGGCGTGGTATCCGCCGGAGACGACCATGGGCCGCCTGCGGATGTTCGGCCTGCTGAGCGTCGGCACGGCGAATGAGCAGTTCGTCGTTCTGGTGCCCATCGAAATGCGCAGGCTGTTGCCCCCGCTGCTGTACCCGGCCCCGTCATAGGGTGCGGGTTGAGCGGATGAGCATGGTCCGATGAACCGTCTCGTGCGTTTTGTCTTCTCCTCCGCGCCGTGCTGGGGCGTGGTGGACGGCGAACAAGTGCACGTACTGCGCGGCAATCCGTGGGCGGAGTGGGCACGCGGCGAGCCAGTAGGGCCGCTCGGCAGCCTCCATCTGCTGCCACCGGTCACGCCGGGCAAGATCCTCTGCGTCGGACGCAACTACCCTGCCCATGCCGCCGAACATGGCGCGGACATCCCTGCTGAGCCGCTCTTCTTCCTCAAGCCGCCCAGCGCGCTGATCGGGCCTGACGAGGCCATCGTTCTGCCACCACAGTCGCAGCAGGTGGAGCATGAGGCCGAACTGGCGGTGGTCATCGGGCGGCGCTGCAGAGGTGTCTCGCCGCGCGAGGCCTGGTCACACGTGCTGGGGATCACCTGCGCCAACGACATCACCGCCCGCGACCTGCAACAGCGGGATGGCCAGTGGACCCGCGCCAAGGGCTTCGACACCTTCTGTCCAGTGGGGCCGTGGTTGGTGACCGGCCTGACCGAGGAGGGTGCAGCCGACCTGGCGGTTATCTGCCGGGTGAACGGGGAAGTGCGTCAGTCGGGGCGCACGTCGGAGATGGTCTTCTCCCCCTCCCGCCTGATCGCCGAGGCCGCGGCAGTGATGACCCTGGAGCCGGGCGACCTGCTGCTCACGGGCACCCCCGCCGGGGTGGGTCCGCTGCGCCCCGGCGATGTGGTCGAGGTGGAGGTCGAGGGGGTCGGCCTGCTGCGTAACCCGGTGCGAGCGGGGTATGAGTAGCCGCGGCATCCCCATGCCGCCGGACAATACGAACCGCTGGCTGGGCGCGGTCAGGAGACCGCGCCCAGAGTAGCGGCGGCATCCCTATGCCGCCGCACCATCCCTATGCCGCCGCGCACTATGAACCGGGGAATTGCCGTTGGGCCACCGCGCTAAGGAAGGCCACGAACAGCGGGTGGGGGCGCGTGGGACGGGAGCGAAACTCGGGATGGAACTGGCTGCCAACCATAAAGGGGTGGTCGGCCACCTCGGCGATCTCCGCCAGCAACCCGTCGGGAGAAAGCCCGCTGAACACCAGCCCTGCCTGTTCGAGCATGGTGCGGAAACGGTTGTTGACCTCGAAGCGGTGCCGGTGACGCTCCTGCACCTCCTCCACCCGGTAGGCGGCGGCGGCGCGGGTGCCCGGCACCAAGCGACAGGGGTACAACCCCAACCGCATCGTCCCCCCCAGGTTGATCACCCCTCGCTGATCCGGCATCAGGTCAATCACCGGATAGGGGGTGCGGGGCTCGAACTCCGTGCTGTTGGGCTGATCGTTGCCCACGGCGCGGCGGGCGGCCTCGATGACCATCACCTGCATCCCCAGGCAGAGGCCCAGGTAGGGGACGCCGCGCTCCCGCGCCCAGCGGGCGGTGGCGATCTTCCCCTCGATGCCACGGTGACCAAAACCGCCTGGCACCACGATCCCGGCTACCTGCTCTAACGCCGTCCAGGCGCGCCCCTTCTCGACATCCTCCGAACTGATCCAGTGCACCTCGACGTCGTAGCCCAGCGCGATGCCGGCATGGAGCAGCGCCTCGCGCACGCTGATGTAGGCGTCGTGCAATTCGACATACTTGCCGACGATGGCCACCGGCAGACACGGCTTGGGGCGACGGATCTCTTCGACCATCTGCTGCCACTGGTCCAGGTCGGGCGGGCCGGCAGGCAGCCCCAGCCGGCTGGCGACGAACGCGCCCAGCCCCGCCTCCTCCAGCATCAACGGCACCTCGTAGGGAGTGGAGGCAGTCACCATCGGCACCACCGCCTCGGGATCCACGTCGCAGAAGAGGGCGATCTTGTCTTTCAGCGCCGGCTCCACCGGATAGTCGGCGCGCGCCACGATGGCGTCCGGCTGGATGCCGATGGAGCGCAGTTCGCGCACGCTGTGTTGCGTGGGCTTGGTCTTCAGTTCCCCCGTCGCGCCGACGTGGGGGAGGAAGGTGACGTGGATGAAGAGCGTGTGTTCGCGGCCCACCTCACGGCGCATCTGACGCAGCGCTTCCAGGAAGGGCAGCCCCTCGATATCGCCCACCGTGCCGCCGACCTCGACGATGACCACGTCGGCGTTGGACACCTGCCCCACCTCCGCCACGCGCCGCTTGATCTCGTCGGTGATGTGCGGGATGACCTGGATGGTACCGCCCAGGTAGTCGCCGCGCCGCTCGCGGGCGATGACCTCGGCGTAGACCTGCCCGGCGGTGACGTTGCTGGCGCGGGTCAGGTTCTCATCCACGAACCGCTCGTAGTGGCCCAGGTCGAGATCCGTCTCCGCCCCGTCATCCGTGACGAAGACCTCACCGTGCTGGTAGGGGGACATGGTGCCAGGGTCCACGTTGATGTAGGGGTCGAGTTTCTGGATGGTGACCCGTGCGCCGCGGGCCTTCAGCACCCGCCCGATGGCCGCAGCGGTCACCCCCTTGCCCACGCTGCTGAGCACGCCCCCTGTGCAGAAGACGTATTTGCGCATCTCTATCCTTTGTGGACGACGGACCACAGACGACAGACCACGGACCACGGATGACGGATGACGGGTAACGGACAGCAGGCTGATAACGAATAGTAGGGGCGCAGCGGGCACGCCCCTACTCTCCTCCCATCGAGTGAACCTGCAAGCAGCCTGCGCTAGAGTAACCGGGCCAGGTCTTCGGCGGCGCGGCCCATCTCCAGGAACACCAGGCCCAGTTTCGCCCCCTGTCGCGCCAGCACGGTGAGCACCGCCTCCTCACCGACGGCGGCCAGGACCACGTAACCGCCCGCCCCCTTCACGTACACCTGGTCGAGCAGGCCACGCCCCAATTCGCCAGCGATCCGTTCGCCCAACGAGAGCATCGCCGCCGACATCGCCGACACGCGGTCTTCCTCCACCCCGCCGGGCAACGAGGAGGCGATGACCAGACCATCCACGCTCACCAGCGCGGAGGCCTCCACGTCGGGCGTGGCCATCTGCAGTTCACGCAGACGGCTCACCAGCTGCTCGGTGCGCGACTTACTGCTCATTCCCGCCTCCTTGGTTTCCCCTCTCGCCGTCGCCTGTGACTATACCACAGGGCTTAGGGAGTGTCAAACCGGATCAGGCCAGTCCCAGCACTTTCTTCAGCGCGTTCCCCAGCCGGCGGATGCCCTCGACGATGGTCTCGGTGGGGCAGTAGGAGAAGTTGAGACGCATGGCGTTGAAGCCGCCGTCCTCGTTGGGGTAGAAACTGCTCCCTGGGACATAGGCCACCTTCTCCTCCAGCGCCCGCCGCAGGAAGTCGGTGGTATCTATGGACTCCGGCACGCGCGCCCAGAGGAACAGCCCGCCCTGCGGATGGGTCCACGAGCAACCCGCAGGCCAGAACTCCGCCAGCGCCTCCAGCATCGTGTCCCGCCGCTCCTTGTAGGCGCGGCGCAGCCGCTGGACGTGTGGCTTGAGGAAGCCGCGCTGGCAGATGTCGTTGGCGACATACTGGGGGAAGGTCGCCGTGTGCAGGTCGGCCCCCTGCTTGGCCATCACGAAGCGCTGCATCAGCACCTCCGGGCAGACGATCCAGCCCAGCCGCAGGCCAGGGGTGAGGGTCTTGGAGAAGGTGCCCAGGTACATCGTCCGCTCCGGCACCAGCGAGCAGATGGGCGGCAGGTCCTCGCCTTCGTAGCGCAGCTGCCCGTAGGGGTCGTCCTCGACGATGGGCAGGTTGAGCCGGCTGGCGATCTCGGCCAGCCGCTCCCGTCTCGACTCCGAAAGGGTCACACCAGCAGGGTTGTGGAAGTTGGGGAGGACGTAGATGAACTTGGGCGGGCGGCCCGACTCGGCCATCGCCTGGCGGTAGGCCTCCTCGATCTCATCCACCACCATCCCGTCGTCGTCCAGATTGACGGTCTGGTAGCGGGCGCCGTAGGCGTTCCAGGCCTGGATGGCCCCCAGGTAGGTGGGACGGCAGGTGATGACGAAATCCCCTGGGTCAATCAGCACCTTGCCGATCAGGTCGAGCGCCTGTTGTGAGCCGCTGGTGATCAGCACGTTGGCGGGCACGGCGGGGACGCCGTATTTGTGCATGCTGACGGCGAGGAACTCCCGCAGCGGCGGATACCCTTCGGTGGTGCTGTACTGCAGCGCCTTGGCCCCGTCCTCGCGGATGATATAACAGCAGGCTTCTTCAATCTCCCGCAGGGGGAAGAAGTCCGGCGCCGGCAACCCCCCGGCGAAGGAGATCACGTCCGGCTGCTCGGTCAGTTTCAGCAATTCCCGAATGACGGAACTCTTCATCCTGCCAACGCGGCGTGAGAGATAGGGTTCCCAATCCAACACGGGGATCTTCCGATTCAGGTCGAGATCAGCCATCTATGCCTCCGTGCCTCAGACTTCCTCGTCTCAGACATCCGACGTCTTGAAGACATCGGATGTCTGAGGGGATGACTTCTCGGCGGCCAGGATCTGGCGCAGGATGGCCTTACGCTGGCTGCCACTGACGGTTTCCAGCCGACGCACTCCCAACGGGTCAATGACCTCACGTAGCAGGCGCACCTCCTCTTCTGTGGGCGGCTCGGTTGGCCGCAGGTCGGGGGCGATCTCCAGGGGGAAGCCGGTGCGGGCCTGCACCCGCTCCAGGGTCACGCCGGGGTGGAGGGTGGTGAGGCGGAGCCGCCCGTTGGCGAAATCAAACTGCCCCAGGTCGCTCACCAGGTAGACGGGGCCGCTGCCGAGACGACGCAGCGGGCTGTGGCCCAGCCCGCTGACGAAGTCCACCCGTTCGACGAAGACGGCGCGGCTGTGGCGGGGGACGTAGAGATGGACGTTGTCATAGAAGGTGGTCACGTCGGCGATGCCACCGCAGCCAGGGAGGCGAAAACGCGGATGATGGTAGTCCTCACCGATGAAGACGTTGTTGAAATTGCCGTAGGGGTCCACCTGGGCGGGGCGGAAGAACTCCTTGAGGCGAAAACGGGGGAGCACCTCGCAGGCAGCGCGGGCGAAACCCAACTGCATCATCGCCCTGCCCAGCCACAGTTCCTCTATACGCGCCAGACCGATGGGGGCGGGGTCGCGCACCAGGGCATTGCCAATGGCGGAAGCGAACTGGAGGTTGGGAGCGTGGGTGTATCTGGCCAGCAGGTAGCCCGATACCACCAGCGGCGTGGCGATCCCCTGAGCGACCGTCTCGCCGTCCTGGATCTGGTGGGCGATGCAGACACAAAGCAACTCATCAACCGTGAAGTCGGTTGTTGAGGCCATTACCCTGTTGTGATCACTATTGTAACACTACTGGCTGCAAAGGGCAAAAGGATGGCTGGCGAGTCGCCGTCCTACAACAGACGCTCATACACTCCCACCGGCCAGCCGTAGGTACGAAACCCCATCCGCTGGTAGAGGCGACATGAGGACTGGTTGCTCTCCTGGGTGTTGAGCATCACCTCGACAATCCCCAGCCCCCACAGATGGGAGAGCGCTTCGCTCAGCAGAAGCCGGCCCAGGCCCTGGCCCTGCCAGCGCGGGGCGACCGCCAGGCGGCTGATATGCCCGCCGAAGTCGCTCCGCTCCCCCGCCACATATCCCACACACCGGCCCTGCCGCTCCGCCACCAGGAAACAGGCGGCCTGCCGGCGCATCCGCTCCAGCGTGCGCGCGCTCAACCACCAGGGCGGGGTGAATGCCGCGCGATCCACCCGCGCTACCTCCGCGATGTCCGCGGCCTCCGCCGCGCGCAGCCGTGCCCGCACGGAGGGAAGCGGCGGCAGGCGACGGTCCTCCTTGAGCAGGGTGGTCAGGCGCGTGCTTTGATGGAAGCCGTGCGCCTGGAGTGCCTCCCCTGCCCACTCCCCCAGGTCCATCCAGGCCAACAGACGGGCCCCCAGGCAGCGCAGCGTCACGCGCAACGGCACAAGCACGCGGTCCAGCCAGGCCTCGGCAGGCACGTCGCGGGCCAGCACGGCCAGGCGCGCCCAGGCGACCGGCCCCGTGTCGGGCCAGGCCAACAGCGCGCCCACCGGTCTCCCCTCCAGCAGGGTCAGGAGGAAGACGTCCTGCCCCAGATGCTCCTCCCACGGCCAGTTGTGCACGCTGGGACGGTGCGTGCTGGCCAGCAGGTGACGGATCGCCAGCACGTCATCGGGCTGAGCGGTGCGGACGGTGAGATTGGCCTTCCGTGCAGCAGTGGTTGTTCTTGTAGCGTTCACTCCGCGAGCAACTGACGGGCGATCACCAGCCGCTGAATCTCGTTCGTCCCCTCCCCGATAGCGCACAGCCGCTGGTCGCGGTACATCCGCTCGACGGCATAGTCGCGCGTGTAGCCATAGCCGCCGTGGATCTGGATGGCCTTGTAGCAGACCCGCTCCGAGGTCTCCGTGGCGCAGAGTTTGGCCATCGAGGCCTCGCGGGTGAAGCGCTGACCGCGGTCCTTCAGCCAGGCGGCGCGGTAGACCATCAGGCGGGCCGCTTCGATGTCCGTAGCCATGTCAGCGATCATCCACTGGATGGCCTGGAAGTTGGCGATGGGTTGACCGAACTGCACGCGCTCCTTGGCGTAGGCCAGGGCTTTCTCGAACGCCCCCTGCGCCAATCCCAGGGCCATTGCCGCGATGGCCACCCGTCCGCCGTCGAGGGTGGTGAGGAACTGCTTGAAGCCCTCGTTCTCGCGGCCCAGCAGGTTGCCGAGAGGGATACGGCAGTTCTCGAAGAAGAGTTCGGAGGTGACCGACCCCTTCAGCCCCATCTTCTTCTCATCCCGCCCCGGCGTGAAACCCGGCGTGCCCTTCTCGACGATGAAGGCAGAGATGCCGCGGGTGCCCTTCTCCGGGTCGGTCTTGGCGGTGACCACAGCCACATCGGCGATGGAGCCATTGGTGATGAAGATCTTCTGCCCGTTGAGCACCCACTCGTCGCCGTCGCGCACGGCGCGGGTGCGCGTGGCGCCGGCGTCGGAGCCGGCCTGCGGCTCGGTCAATCCAAAGGCACCCACCTTCTCCCCCCGCGCCAGCGGCACCAGGTACTTCTGCTTCTGCTCTTCGGTGCCGAAGAGGTAGATCGGCTCGCAGCAGAGGGAGGTGTGAGCGTCCAGGATGATAGCCATCGTGCCGGAGACGCGGGCGATCTCCTCCAGCGCCAGCGCCTGGCTGAGCATATCCCCGCCGGAGCCGCCGTACTGCTCCGGGAAGGGGAGGCCCAGCAGGCCCGCGGCGCCCATCTTGCGGAAGATGTCCCAGGGAAACTCGTCGGTGGCGTCAATCTCCTCGGCGCGCGGCCCGATCTCCGTCTCGGCGAAGTCGCGCACCGTGCGGCGCAGCAGACGATGCTCCTCGCTCAGTTCGAAGTCCATACTGGCCTCCCCACAGGTCAGTGCGACTCGACCAGGTTGAAGTAGATGTCAGTCGGCTTGAACTTGGAGTTACGCAGGAAGCGCCCGCGCACCCGCTGGCCGATCCAATGTATCCCGGCGTCGTTGGGATCCACTCCTACCAGGCGGCCCAGGAACAGCGTGTCGCACTCCTCGAACTCCACCAGGATCAGCACAAAGGGACACTCCGGCAGGAAGGCCTCCGAGCCGAAATGGCAGACGGTGAAGGCGTGGATACGTCCTTCCGGCGCAATCTCCACCCACTCCGTCTCCCGCCCGGTGTACATGTCGTGACCGCGCGGCGTGGCGTAGGTGTAGCCGGTCTGCGGCTCCCGGCAGACCAGGAAGCGGCGGTTGGCCAGCCCGGCGAAGAACGGAGAGTCCTGCCCGTAGGAGTGGATGTATTCGATGTGGTAAGGCTGGCGGATGACGATGGGGCTCATGCGCTTCAGCACCGACAGGTCGTTGTCAGAAGGGAAAGGCACGTTGAAGACGACGGTCCCTTCCAGGCTCTCAGGCATCTGAGTTTCGATCTTCTTGTCGGACATGTCTCTCTCCTCGGCTCACGCTTCTCGTTCCAGGATACTCACGGTGACGTAAGTGCCAGTGCCAGCGTGGGAATGGATGGCACCGCGGCGGGCGTCCGGCACCTGCAGCGTAGGGTCACCGAAGTGTTTGGCGATAGTGCCCTGCAGTTGCCAGATGGCGAAGACCGCCTGCATCAGCCCTGTTGCGCCGACCGGATGGCCGCAGGCGATCAGGCCGCCGGAGGGGTTCACCGGGCAGACAGGCGGCTCAGGCAGGTTCAGCCCGTAGTCAATGCCGGGCATGAACGCCTTGCCGCTGGCGGCGAAGGGGCCGCCCTCCCCATAACGGCACAATCCCATGTCCTCGTAGGTCTGAATCTCGGACGAGGTATAGGCGTCGTGCAGCTCGACGAAGTCAATCTCGTGCAGCGGATCGGTGATGCCAGCGTTCTTGTAAGCCTCCTTGCTGGCCATCCGCCCGGCGCGGAAGGAGTGGACGCCAGGGTAGCGGAACCCTCGCCCCCACAGTTCCTTGTAGTAAGCGCGGGAGTCGTCGTCCATCTCATTGGGCAGGGCATTGTATTTGTAGAAGTCTTCGTAGGACTGGTGGGGACGGTCGCTCATGCGCATGGCATCCGTGCCGCGGCCGATGCCGGAGACCCTTACACGAGGGATGCGCCGGCCGCTGGCCTTTTCCAGCCTGGTCAGGCCCTCTTCGCTGCACAGGATGGTGCAGGCCGCACCGTCGCTCATGACGCAGATGTCGTGGCGGGTCAGCGGCCAAGCCACCATCGGCGCGGCACGCACGTCGGCGATGGTCAACCGCATGCGCTTCTGGGCGTAGGGGTTGTGGTAGGCGTTCATGTGGTTCTTGACCGAGACATGGGCCATCTGCTCCACCGTGGTGCCGAACTCTTGCATATGCCGGGTGACCATCATGGCGTAATAGCCGGAGTAGAAGCCGCCCACCGGGTAATCGAAAGAGACATCGGAAGCCAGGGCGATGAACTCATTCCCCTTCCACGTCTCCACGTGGGACATCGTCTCGAAGCCGTAGCAGAGACAGATGTCCATGTAGCCGGAGGCGATCGCCTTCCAACCCTCCTGGAAGCAGATGCCGCCGGTAGCGCCGCCGCCCTCGACGCGGTGGGAGGGCTTGGGGCACATGCCCAGGTAGTCCTGGGCGATGATGCCGGCCATCAGCTGACGGCTGAAGTGGTCGGAGAAGTAGGAGGCCACTGTGCCATCTACCAGCTCGACAAAGCGGGGGTGCTCCAACCCTATGTCGGCCAGGGCGTAGTCGTAGGCCTCCTTGACCAGAGCGGGAAAGGTCTTGTCGGGCCGGGCCTTGGCGAACTTAGAGACCCCGCCCGCGACGGCGTATACAGGACGCATCAGGATACCTCCTTGCGGTTGTGAATAGGATGAGGACCGTTGGTTGCGGTTCGTCCTCCACCACGGTCTGGCGCCGGGCAGCGCTCCGACCTTGGGGATTGCGGGTACAGCGGTGGTTGGCTGTGGATGGGCTTCGGGGGAGTATCAACAACGGACAGCCCTGTTCTCTGCCTGGCATAAGGTGCACAAGCACAACCGGCGCCACATTCGACCTGCTCGCGGACGCGCCCGGTGTAGGGGTGCGCTTTTGCCGCCACAGACCGGTGTTCCTCCCTGGTTGTTGTCTGGAGCTCGCTGGTGAACCCATTTTATACCCAACACGAAGAAAAGGGAAGTGCCGCAGTCTGGTGAGGTCCTTCGACTCACTGCTCTTGCACAATTCTCGGATTCGGATATAGTGGTATTGGCTGTGGTCGAGCCGTTGATCGAAGCGGACGCAGCGGGGGAGACAAGAGTGTTCTTGTCGTACGACTACAGCACGACGTCTTGAGTGTGTGGCGTCTGATGAGCAAGAATCCGCTGCCCGTCGCTGCTTTCGATCTGACCGGCATCACGCTGGGCAAGTATCGCCTGGTCGAGAAACTGGGCCAGGGCGGGATGGCGCAGGTTTACAAAGCCTATCAGCCCGATCTCGACCGCTATGTCGCGGTCAAGGTACTGAACCCCCACCTGACCGGCGACGAGGATTTCGCCGCGCGCTTTCGCCGCGAGGCGCGCGCCATTGCTGCGCTCGATCATCCCCACATTGTGCGTGTCTACGATTTCGACACCGACCAGGGCGTGGCCTTTCTGGTGATGGAATACCTGGAAGGCACCAGCCTCAAGGCGCTGCTGCGTGACCTGGACTGCCGGGGCGAGCGTATGACGCTGCCGGAAATCGAGCGCGTGATCGGGGCGCTGGCCGATGCGCTCGACCACGCCCACCGGCAGGGGGTGGTGCACCGCGACCTCAAGCCCGCCAATGTCATCATTACCCCCGATGGCCGTCCAGTGCTGACTGACTTTGGCATTGCCCACATGGTGGATTCGACGGTCATCACCGAAAGCGGCGGCGCGTTGGGAACACCGGCCTACATGTCACCGGAGCAGGGCAAGGGAGAGCCGGGCGACACCCGTTCCGATATCTATGCGCTGGGCGTGATGCTGTATCAACTCTGCACCGGGCGTGTGCCCTTCGACGCCGACACCCCATATGCCATCATCCTCAAGCACATCACTGCACCCTTGCCTTCGCCCCGCTCTCTGAATCCCGACCTGCCGGAGGCGATCGGGCGGGTGATCCTCAAGGCGCTGGCCAAGGACCCCGGCGACCGTTTCCAGACGGCAGGCGAATTGGGCCGCGCGCTGCATGCGGCCATCGAAGGGCGGGCGCAGGGCCCGTCGCTACGGCGCGCCGTCCCACGCCGGGCGGTGTGGGTGTTCGGTGTTGCGATGACCGCTGTCGCGCTTGTGACCGCGCTGCTCCTGACCCGCCCCTGGCAGATGCTGTCCGGCCTGCTGGTGCGGCCTACGCCCACGCTTGCGCCGGGGGAACGCGCCACGCTCGTGATCTCCGGGCCGGACGCCGTCGCCGACACCTGGCTCGACCCCGATGTGCCCGACGCGCTGTGGGGCGACGCCGATCTGGTGCACCTCCAGGGGCCACTCACCCCCGACCGGCTGCTCTTTCGCTTTGACCTGTCTGCCCTCCCTCCTGGCGTCAGGATCGTCTCGGCCACGCTGACGCTGAAGGTCGAACTGTGGGGCGACCAGTCGCTCCCTGGCGCTGCCGTTGCCTATCGCATGCTGGTACCCTGGGACGCGGCGACGGCCAACTATGACACGCCCTGGAGCGCGCCAGGGTTGGCCGCCGGGATTGACTATGATTTCGTGCCGCTCGACCTCGTCCCTGTGCCCGACGCCGGATACCTGACCCTCGACGTGAGCGAGGCGCTGCGGGCCTGGGTCGAGCGCGGCCAACTCAACAATGGCCTGGTCGTGATGATGTCCGAGGACAGCCACAACATGGCACACCATTGGGTCATGATGAGCGAGCAGGCGGATCCGGCCGACCGGCCCACACTGCGCATCGCCTACGAGGCCGCGCCGTGACGGAGGTTGCGCCATATCTGACAGACGCCGCAGGGCGGCGCTTCTCCCTCGCCGACCCGCTCGTCACGCTGGGCCGCTCTCCCAATTGCACCGTCTTTATCCCCGACCGGCGCGCCTCTCGCCGCCATGCCGAAATCGCGTGGGATGGTGAAACCTGCACCCTGCGCGACCTGGGCAGCGCTAACGGCACCTTCCTCAACGGACGGCGCATCATGGCGCCAGAAGTTTTGCGCGACGGCGACGAGATCGCCATTGCCAGCGCCATCTTCACCTTCCACGATCCCGAGGCCACCCTGCGCGTGGCTGAGTTTCCCCTGCTGGTGGTAGACCCGGATAGCGGCGAAATCTGGGTCAATCGTACCCCCGTTTCCCTATCCTCGAAGGAACAAGCCCTCTTTAACCTCCTCCATCGGAACGCGGGCCATGTCTGCAACAAACAAGAGATCGCCCAAACGGTCTGGCCAGAATATCAGGCTGAGGTATACGATTACCAAATCGAGAGCCTGATCAAGCGGCTGCGCGAGAAACTGGAACCCGATCCCCATCATCCCGCCCTCATCCTCACCGTGCGTGGACGAGGCTACAAACTGATCGCTGGCTGATCACCAACCCCTCATCTGTTGGGCAATTGTTGGCTGCGGGTTAGGCAGCCCTCCTCCTGGTCCGCTACACTCAGAACAGAGGGATTCACCCCCTTACCCTCACTGCCCCCTTCTCTCCCATCAGCGGGGGAGGAGGGGAAAGATGTGGGGGCTTGGGGGCGGGCAGCGAAGCCGCTCACCCCAAATCTCCAGTCCCCCCTCCCCTCTCCCGCCGCCGCTGGCGAGCGGGAGAGGAGAGGGGACAGCACATGGGGTGAAGGAGTCTCCCAGAAAGCACTCCGTCTCGGTTCGTAGTTTGCGAATCAATCAGGGGAGGTGCGACATGAAAATTTGCCGAGTTCTCATTGGAGTCCTGGTCCTGTTCCTGGCGCTGGTGGAGAGCAACCTGCCCGTCGCGCACGCTGCCACGCGCACCGTCACCAACATGAATGACAACGGCGCGGGTTCGCTGCGTCAGGCCATTGCCGATGCTGCTTCCGGCGACATCATCACCTTTGCGCCCGGTCTCACCGGCACGATCACGCTGACCAGCGGCGA
>Ga0209018_1001395_pt1 | contig 19564 bp, 18 predicted proteins | sample YNPBryBLVA2012_FD_185814 | JGI IMG/M metagenome (GOLD analysis project Ga0209018, IMG submission 185814) | Anoxygenic and chlorotrophic microbial mat microbial communities from Yellowstone National Park, USA - YNP Bryant BLVA 2012 (SPAdes)... ...
GACAGAAACCGCCGAAGTGGCGGTCCGCCGCCCCCCACGCATGTCGCCACTTCCTCCTCACGACCCGTCTGCTCGCCTGCCCGCCGGTTCAACAGCCTCGAAAGGGCCGAGTATGCCCCTGCTGCGCCTTGGAGGAGGCGCGCCATCCGGCTTGACGGAACATCGTGTGCGGGCTTTAGAGTCTCTCGTCGGCAGCCCCCGAGCTCGTCGCGGGCGGTTGACATACCTTGAACGGTCACCCGTGGAGCTTTCCGGATGCGCCAGGTGAAGTTCGGGCTGGGCCTCGCGGGGCTGCGGCACTCGCTGGCGAACCTGCTAGCTTCGACCGTTCGAGGTAGGTCGCGTCAAACCAGATCCACGCGGGAGAGAACCAGTGCCAACGCGAAACCGAAAGTCGGTCCTCGGGGACAATCCCTTCGAACCAACCGGCATCAGCACCATGGGCACGTCGCCGGCCCCCGCTGCGTCGCCGGCTCCCGGCCGCCGGGCAGCGAACAAGAAGAAGTCCCCTGCCTCCGCACGCAAGGCCCGTCATGATAAGCGCCGCGCGCCCCCCCGCGTCGACCCCACCGACACCCAGCCCGCCGCGTCGCTGCCCGACGATCCCGCGACGGTTGCCGTCGAGACGGCTGGGCACGACGATGCTGCCGCGGCAACGCAACCATCGGTGGACCAGGAGACGGCGGCCATCGAAGAGGCACGACGCCGTGAGGTCGAAGCCAAGATCCGGGAGCTGGAGAACCGGATAGAAGCCATGGGTGGGGATGGGGCGTCCGGGTCGGCGTCCGACGCGGCCCCTTCCCCGCATCCCCCGGGCACCCCACCCGGGACCATCGGTCGGGGTGACGGCAGCGTGCTGGGCACTGCGCGGGAGATGCTGTCGAGCGACTATTACCTGCGGCAATGGGGGCGCATCAGCATGCGCAACCGCTCCGAGATGGTCGACGAGTTCGGCTACGACCCACGCTACGATGCGCGTGTTCGGCCGCTTCTGGAGTTGCTGTACAGCCGCTATTTCCGGTCCGTCACCGAGGGCATCGAGCACATTCCGTCGACGGGCCGCGCGCTCATCGTGGTGAACCACTCGGGGACGTTTCCGTACGATGGCGTGATGCTCAAGACTGCGGTGCGCAAGGAGCATCCGGCGGCGAGGCAGGTGCGCTGGCTGAGCGAGGACCAGATATTCTACCTGCCGTTTGTGGGGTCGTTCATGACGCGTCTCGGCTCGGTCCGGGCTTGTCAGGAGAACGCCGAGCGACTTCTGGCCAACGACAGCCTTGTGGCCGTCTTTCCGGAGGGAGCCAAGGGCATGGGGCGGCTGTACCGCGATCGATACCGGCTCCAACGCTTTGGCCGGGGCGGCTTCATCCGCCTTTGCCTTCGCACGCAGACCCCGATCGTGCCTTGCGTGATTGTCGGAGCCGAGGAGTCGATGCCGCTGATGGCGCGCATCGAGTACCTCACGGGGCCGCTTGGCCTGCCGTACCTGCCCATCACGCCGACGTTTCCGCTGCTCGGCCCGCTCGGCCTGCTGCCTGCACCCACACGCTGGTCGTTCATGTTTGGTCCGCCCATCCAGCTCGACGGTTATGGGCCGGAAACCGCGGACGACCAGGTGCTGGTCGGCAGGCTGACCGAGCGGGTGCGCGCGACCATGCAGACGATGCTCGATCGTGCGCTTTCGGCGCGGCGTTCCATCTGGTTCGGTTGATGAAACCCGACGGATTGCTGGTTCTGGACAAGCCGCGTGGGCCGACGAGCCACGATGCAGTAGCCCATGTGCGCCGCGTGCTGCACACGCGGTCGGTGGGGCATGCAGGCACGCTCGACCCGATGGCAAGCGGTGTGCTGTTGGTCTTGGTGGGGTCCTGCACGAAGCTGTCTGCGTGGCTCACGCTGGAGCGCAAGCGCTACGACGCCACCCTGCGGTTCGGTGTCTGCACCGACACATGGGATGCGCTGGGCACGGTGACGACGTCGTCGCCGGTGCCGCCGGAGTTGTCGAGCGCGCTGGCGGTGGTGGAACACGGCGGGGCGTCGTGCCTCGACCCCGCGCATCCGCTGGCGATTGCGCTGCAACGAGAGCGCATGCGCACGAACCAGGTGCCGCCTCTGCATGCGGCCATCAAGCAGGGCGGGGTGCCGGCGTATCAGAGGGCACGGCGCGGCGAGCGTTTCCACCTGCCGCCGCGAGATGTGCGCGTGTTCGACATGACCGTGACGGGAGCGTCGGCTGCGGCAGGCACGATCGATGTCAGCCTTGAGGTTTCGAAGGGGTACTACGTGCGCGCCTGGGCTCGCGACCTCGGCGATGCACTCGGCGTCGGTGGTCACCTGACCGCGCTTCGACGCACGAGCACAGGGCCCTTCGGCATCCCGCAGGCGTCGGGGTGGGACGACGGCGCGCAAGCCTGGTTGCGGGCGTTGATCCCGGTTGCGGATGTCGCGCGGGCGGTGATGCCGCAAGCGGTGCTCACGGCGCAAGGCGCTCGACGTGCATGGCACGGGCAACCGCTGACGGACGGGGACTTCTCGCGGCCGCCTTTGGATGGGCCGAGTGCGTGGTTTTCAGCGGATGGGACGCTGGTTGCGGTAGGAGAGCGGGTGCGCGGCAGGCCTACGGTGCTCCGTGGGTTCGCGCCCCCGGCCGAAGTATGCTAGGCAATGACAGCGGTGAGTCCTTGAGATGCGAGGCGATGACGTAGGCGTGCCTTCCACGCCTCCAGGTCGATGTCAGGTGGGGCATCCAATTCGATTTGCAGGTCCCGGGAGTCGGCGGTGATCAGGACTGTCGCGCCGGCAAGGGGGCCATCCCCTACTTCGAGACGCAGCGTGGTAGCGCGACCGTCGGGGGAGCGTCCCCATGCGGCGCGGCGCACAAGCGCTTGGAGAAGCGGCTCGATCACGGCAGCACGCACGGCGTCGACGCGCGCCGAAGCGTCGTCGGGCATGCCCGGCAGGGCGGACCGGGCAGGAACCTCCCAGGCCAGCGCACGAGCGAGTGGGTCCAGGTCGGACGAGTCGCGTTCGGTCGAGCGTTCGTGTGCGGAGGAACCTCCGGGTTCGGAGTCTTCCCGACCGCGATGGCATTCCGACAGCGGCAGACTGGGTGGGGCCTCGCGGCGGCTGGGGGGTGCGTCGGGGTGGTGGGCGGCCTGCTCCTGTCGCTGCATGGTACGCGGCAGGCGAGCGGACGCGAGCATCTCTCGAAATGCCGCGCTAGCCTGCATCGGCGTTCTGGGAGGGACAGGGGGGATGGCGACTTGCCGGCCTTGGCACGCACTGGTTCGCACGTCCATCCATCGGCCGTCCGAGTCGGTTGTTGTGTCCTTTGTCGAAGGTGCGCAACGATGAGCATGGCGGACCAGGTTTCCAGCGAGCTCGCCGTGGTCGCGTCCACACAGATCGCCATGTCCGGCCACTGGGTCGGCGCGCTGCTCTCGTCGGTGCTGGGAGCGCTGTTCGCGGCTGGGACCTCGGTGCTGGGCGGCACACCGCTGACGCGGGTGGAGGCATGGCGTGCAGAAGCGGCGGGCAGCGCAGCGAGGGCGCTGGGGCGATACCTCGAGGCGCCCATCCGGGTGCTGTCGAGATGGTTGGCCGGGCGTATCGCCTGCACTGCACTCACGGCGGTGCTCATCGGCGACGCGGTCCGCCACCTGTCCTCGACTTGGGCCGTTCCGACCGCGATCCTCGGCACACTCGCCACCTATGGTCTGTTGACCGAGGTCGTGACCACGATCGCGCGACGCAACCCGCCGCGAGCCGCTCCCTTGTTGTTGCGCCTGATGCGTCCCCTGGAGCTTCTCGCGGCTCCGCTGGCCTGGCCGATCGCATCGGTGGCGAAATTGTCGGGGCGGTTGATGCCGCCTGCGGCCGGACCCGATGGCCGCACGACGGAGCAGGAAGTGAACTTGCTGGTCGAGGAGGGGCAGCGTGCGGGCACGCTGGGTCGCGAACACGCCGAGATGATCCAGAACGTGCTGGAGTTCACGGACCTCACCGCGGTCGACGTGATGGTTCCGCGCACGAAGATGGTGACTGTTGATGCGGAGCTGCCGATCTCGAAGGTATTGGAGGTCATCGCGCGGGAGGGGCATTCGCGATATCCGGTGTACCGCGACCACGTCGACAACGTGGTGGGCCTTCTGTATGCGAAGGACCTGTTCCGGATGCTGGGCGACGTTCGCGCGCGAGACTCCAAGGTGCAAGCGTACATCCGTACGCCCGTAAACTTCGTGCCGGAGACGCAGCCTGTCTCCAGGCTGCTGCGCGACATGCGAGCCCGGCGGCTGCACATGGCGGTTGTGGTCGACGACTACGGCGGGATCTCCGGGCTGGTGACGTTGGAAGACATCGTGGAGCAGATCGTGGGCGACATCCGCGACGAACATGACGCGGAGGAGGACCCTGTCCAGGATCTGGGTGACGGCAGGCTACTGGTAGCAGCGGAGATCTCGGTCGACGACCTGGGACAAGCGTTGGGCACGGACCTGGCTGCGGAGGAGGGCGACTTCGTTTCGCTTGGTGGCATGCTCATCCATGAGGCGGGGCGTGTACCGGCAGCCGGCGAAACGATCGACGCGTACGGGTACCGGTTCATCGTTCGTGAGGCCGACGAACGCAAGGTTTCCAAGGTCGAGGTCGTCAAGCTCAAGAAGGACGGCGTGCCGTCGGGCAAGACGAGCGAGCCGCCGGTTGCGGGGAGCGGCGCATGATGGAAAACCCGCTGGATCTGCTCGCCTCGGCCCGGATCATACGGATCCCGTTGGATGAGGTTCGCGACGGCGGGCTGGCGTCCATTCGGGAGGTGGCGGCGCATATTCCAGAGGCGTCGTCGTTGAGGCCGGGCACGATGGTGGCAGTTGCCGACCGCGTCCACGGGGCGCGCAAGCCGAGCATGCTGGAGCGGGTGACAGGGCGCGGGGCAGTGCCGACGCTGCATCGGGCGGCACGGTGTACGGCATTGTTGGCGCGAGGCTACGCTCGAGTGGGCGGAGGGACGGACCAGGACAAGACAGACTGGGCTTGGGGATTTGCGCCTTGAAGGTCAGCGTGCAGCGCCGATGGTCTTGAGTTCCTGGATCAAGTCTTCTGCCATCTTGATCAGGCCGGTCTTTTCCTGGGTAGCGGGCGTGCCTGGCGGGGTGCCGCGGATCAGCAGCGCCGCACTCTTGAGTTCTTCTTCGATGCGCTGGCCCAAGGGATCGGGGAACTCGGCCTTGATGCCGTCGGGCTCGATCGGGATTGCGTACACGGTGGGCGCCTCACCTTCGCGCTTTGGCGGTTTGACGAACGGTTCGCCGCCCTTGTAGCGGTCGGTTGCGATCTCCTGGTTGTTGGTGCCGAGGATGGTGAGTTTGTCGGGCCAATCCTTGTTGAACTCGAAGGGAGTCTTGAGCTGGGCAAAGGTTCCCACAGGCCCCTTCTGCGCCTTGCCGACGAACAGGATGTAGCTGATCTTCGGGTTCTGCGCGCCGGTCAGGATGTCTTCGATCGCGGCCCTACGCCCTTCGAACAGGCGGCGGAGAAAGTCGCGCTTGGCGTCGAGTTCCTGGGCGTCGCGTGCGAACTCGAACAGCGCACGAACGGTGGCTGGCTTGAGTTTGTTGATGTTCTTGCCCACCAGGTCACCGGATGAGAAGTCGATGGTGATGCCTTCGAGGTCCTTGGCGAACTTGTCGGGGAACTTCTTCTCCTTGAACATCGTCTTGGCAGCGCTGTCGATCTTGTCGGCCAGTGTGACGATGTTGCCCTTGGCCTTCTCGACGCCGGCGGCGATCTCGCCTGCGCCCTGCACGGCTCGCTTGTTCTCATCGGCTCTTGCGGACATCCCGCCGAGCGCATAGCCGATACCGGTTCCGAGGAGAGCAGCGGCGACCGCGGCGATGGCGATGTAGAGCCTGCCCTTGGACTGGGCCTGCACGACTTCGTGTCCGATCTCGACCTTGATTTCCTGGGGCCTGGGCGCAGCAACCTCGTCTGCGGAAACGGCCTGGAACGGGTCGTCTGCCTTGATCTTCGGGCCAGCGGGACGCTGGGTGGTCGGTGGGGCGAAGGGGGGCGCCGGAATGCCGCTGGGCTGAACGATGCCCGGAGGCGGGGCGATTCCGGCGGGCGGTGGCGGCGGAGCCGCCCCAGGAACCGGGGTGCCGGTCGTGGACGGGGCCTTCAACGAGGAGGCCCTGCCAAGCCGCGTCTTGAGGTCGATGTTGACTTTCTTCTCGGCCATTGTGTCTCTTGGAGCCGCTGCGGGGTGGGAGGACTCGGGCGCACGCAGCGGCGTCACCTTAGCGGCACGGCGGCTTTGCTGTCAACGCAATGGACTGCGCTTGGGGGGCGTTCGGTCCGCCGCAGTTCCCGTCGCATGCCGCCCAGCCGGGGACCGCCCGCGCTGTCGCCATCGCCTCGCTCGAGCCACCCCTCGACCGGTCCGACCATGCTCCGCGTCGCCGCGTCGTGTTGCCCGCAGATTGCGCGGGGCGCCACAGAGGCGTTGGAGCTTGCGCGAGGATGTTGGAAAAGCAGGGTCGATCGTGCGTCTTGCCCCTGCTGTCTTGGGCTGGTGGACGGCCCACGCCCCGACCGTGCCATCACCGCGCCAAACCTCTCGCCTGTCTGCGCCGGTCTGCGATCGCTGGGCCCAACCACCGGTGCGCGCAGGGCCGGCTCGGCGGACACTTCTCCCTTGCCCGCGGCGTCGCGCCGTCGAATAACGCGCGCATGCTTCCCCCGCAGTTCGAGACACGCCAGACCCGCACCTTCGACAACCAGGCTCTGACCTATCAGGTCACCCTCGGCAGCGGCCCATGGATCGTGCTTGCCAACGGGCTTGGTGCCCGCAGCACCGCGTGGCACCACCAGATCACCTATCTGCGTGACGACTACCGCTTTCTGATGTGGGACTACCGCGGGCTGTTCGGCGCGGATTCCTGCCCCTTGCCGGATGACATGCATCCCTTCGACGTTCATGCCCGGGATCTGTCCGCCATCCTTCGAGCGGAGGCTGTCGAGCGTCCCATCGTGGCCGTCTGGAGCCTCGGCATGCAAGTGGTGCTGCGGGCCATGCGCGATCACGCGCTGACGCCGTCACACCTGATCGTCATCAACGGCACGTTCCAGCCCGACGCCGGCGCGGGCGTGTCCGTCTCCAAAGTCCGTCGACGCGTCACGGGCTTGCTGGAGAGAATGGACGGGCTGGTCGAGCGAATCGTCCACCGCGCTGCGCGTTCTCCGGAGGTTCTGCCCTGGGCAAAGCGTCTTGGCTTCATCGGGCCCACGATCGACGAAGAGCTTTTCAGCGAAGTCGTGGCGGAATTCGCGATCGTGCAAGCACGTCCGTACTTGCGCCATCTGGCGGCGCTTTGTACGGAGCGTTCCACGGATCTGCTTGCGTCGGTGGACGTTCCCACACTGGTGCTCATTGGCGAGCGCGATCCGGTCACGCCGCGGCAGGTCGCTGAGCCGGCGGCAAGGCGTATCCCGGGCGCGGAGATCTTCGTGGTACGGGGCGCCACGCACTTCACGGCGCTCGAGTTTCCGGAGCTCGTGAACCTGCGCATCGAGAAGTTCCTGCGCGAGCACAGCGCCCGGCCTATTGGCTGACGCCTCCGGTCTCTTGGCCGTCTGCAGCGCACCTCCCTACGATTCTCTTCCAGGAGGCCACTCGTGACCGAACGTCGTTCTTCCGCTCGTTGCCCTGTCGACCTGGTCGTCAACAAGTACATCGACGGCTACCCCTACGCCTGTCGTGCGCAGGACATCTCGTCGGGCGGCATTCTGCTTCGCCGGCCGCATGAGCCGCTCCACACGATGAAGAGCTACGCGGTGGAGATTGGCGTACCGGGCCAGGAGGATCGGATTTGGGTCTGGGCGCGGGTGGCGTGGACCCGCGGCGACCGGCAGGCGCTCAGGTTCCTCGGGATGGGGCCAGCGGACCGGGAGATGCTCGAACGGCTCATCGACGATGTGGCGCGGGCTGCTTGAGTGGGTGGGAGCATCCGGCGTGGCGGTAGGAATGGCCATGTTCGGCTGCTCGCGGTCGGCGCAGGTGGAAGCGTGCGCAACGGACCAGAGGGCGCTGGCTGGCGTGATCCAGCATGACCAGCGCGTGGGCTTGATTCTGCACGAGGTCGATGCGCTGGCCGCAGGGGGCAACGGCGTGGAAGCCGCCAACCGGATTGACAAGTCTGCACGGCCGGAGGCCGTGGTCGTTCGCGACGAAGCCAGTCGGCTTCGGGCACGGACCCGATGGGGCAAGGACCAGCAAGCACGGCTCCTGGAGTTGGCCAACCTGCGGATCTCGAGCATGTCTGACTATGCTGATGCGCTTCGGTCCGACGACCTCGAGCAGGTGGTCAAGGCGATGACCGTGCAGCGGGACGTGGAGCAGCGGGCGCTGGCGTTGCAGCAGGCGGTCGCGTCGGTGCCGGATCCGAGCACGGGACACTGCGAGGCGCCTTGACCGCCACACGGGGCAAGGCCTTGAGGGGGGCAGAGGAGACTGGGATCTTGAAATTCGGTGGGTTCGCCCGGCTGGGCTACCATGCCGTGTGTGGACTTGCACGCCTGGGTCGACGCCTACCTGGACCACCTTCGTCTCGAACGCGGACTTGCGGCGAACACTGTCGGGGCCTACGCGACCGATCTGGGCAAGCTCATCGAACTGGCTCAAGGGCTGGGCATCACGGACCCACGCGCGATCGATCTGGACACGATTGCTGCGTATCTGTCATCGCTGGGCAAGACTGGGATCGGAGCGCGGTCCGCCGCGCGGCATCTCTCGGCGCTTCGTGGCTTTTTTCGTTTTCTCGTGCGCGAGCGAGCCATCGAAGCGGACCCCACGGCGATCGTGGACAGGCCCAGGATTCGTCGAAAGCTGCCGGTCTGGCTGGACCACGACGAGGTGGAGCGGCTCCTCGCCGCGCCGGACGATTCCACGCCGCGGGGGATCCGCGACCGGGCCATGTTGCAGCTCATGTACGCCGCGGGGCTGCGGGTCAGCGAGCTGGTAGGTTTGCGGCTGGCAGCGCTGGATTTGCGTCGAGGTCTGGTGTCGGTGGTGGGGAAAGGAGGCAAGGCGCGGCTCGTACCCATCGGCGAGGTAGCCATGGCGGCGCTGGAGGCCTGGTTGCGAGACGTTCGTCCAGGTCTTGTCGGGCCCACGGAGACGCTGGTGTTCGTCTCGCCGCGTGGCCGTGCGTTCACGCGGCAGGGATTCTGGAAGCTCGTGCAGCGATACGCCCGGGGTGTGGGGATCAACAAGCCGATCTCGCCACACAAGCTGCGTCATTCGTTTGCCACGCATCTGCTGCAGGGGGGCGCGGACCTGCGCTCGGTGCAGGCGATGCTCGGCCACGCGGACATCAGCACGACGGAGATCTACACGCATGTCGCAGACGACCACGTGCGCAGGGTTCATCAACGAACGCACCCGCGGGCATGACGTCTGGATTGATGGGCGCCCTCTGGCCTCGGTGGGTTCATGACGCTAGATCAGGAAGCGATGCTGCTCCCGACCTTTGATGTCCGCGAGCCGATCCACGGCGAGACGCCGGTCCTCGTGGAGGTGCCTCACGCCGGCCTTCAGATGGATGAACTGTCGATGGCCTGCTGCAAGGCGCCGGTGCAGGCGCTCGTGCGCGACGCGGATCTGTTTGTGGACCTGTTGGTGCAGGATGCGCCGGACGAGGGGGCGACGCTGGTCGTGTCGCGCATGAGCCGGTACGTCGTGGACCTCAATCGCGCGCCGGACGAGGTCGACCACCTTGCCGTGGAGGGCGCCCCCGGCGAGAGCCGTCCGTGGGGTGTGTTGTGGCGGCTGACGACCGGGGGTGACGCAGCGCTCGACGGTCCGGTGGAGTCGTCGGAGCTGGACCGGCGGCTCGCCTTCGCGTACTGGCCGTACCATCGCGCGCTCGACACGATTGTGCAGCGCAAGCTGGATCGCTTCGGCGCGGTGGTAGTGTTGAGCATGCACTCGATGCCGTCGGAGCGCCAGGTTTCTCCGGGCGATCGGGTTGCGGATGTGGTGATTGGCACGCGTCGACGCACGACCGCATCGAGCGAGCTGATCCGGGGGGTCGAGCGGATGGCGCAGTCGCAGGGGTGGTCGGTGGCGCACGACGACCCGTACGCGGGAGGTGCGACGACGCAGCGGTATGGGCATCCGGAGCGTGGGATTCACGCAATCCAGGTGGAACTGGCACGTAGGTTGTACATGAACGAGCGGACGTGCGTCCTGAAGGCGGGGGAGTTCGAGGACACCCGCCGGCTATGTCGAGGACTTGTAGCCAGACTGGGCCAGCTCGCGTTACCCTGAGCGGGTGCTTCGCTCCAGCCCTACGGTGACACGTTGACCGCGCCGGCCCCACCGCCGAACCCCCCTTCGCCCAAGCTGGACAGGCAAGCAGACCGGGCCAGGCAGAGTTCTACCGTTCGCACGCCGCCGCCCATTCTGGCGTCGGAAGTGCTTCGGGAGGACGTTGCTCCGTTGGAGCCTGCGAAGAGGGCGCTTCGGTTCTGGATCGTGGGGCTGGGGCTGGCGGTGCTGGCGGTGGGGGGCGGGATACACCTCGGGGCGCTGCCGGGCGGGTTCACGTCGGCGCGGATCACGTACGTGCTGGGAGGCGCGCTGTTGAGTGCGGCGGTGCTTCCTTTTCCTTACGGTGTTCGCGGCGTGCTGGTCGCGCTGGTAGGACTGACGTCGCTGGGGTTGGGGCTCCTCGGGTTGGGACCGATCGCGCCGCTGGTCCCCACGCGGGAATACATACCCTGGGAGGCTGCGCGTGCGGTGGGAGCCTCGTGCCTGGCGGCGGCGTTGCTGTTCCGGAGCAGGTACCGAGCTTACCGGGGCGCGCGTATTGCGTTGGCAGCGGCCCTGGTGCTCGCCTTGCCGGCCCTGGTGCGAGCTGGGATGGTCGTGGCCTCGGGCGAGGTCACGGCCAAGGTGGGAGCGGCCATGGTTCTGCTGTCGGTGCTCACGTCGCTGCTGGGTTTCATGGGGTCGGGCACGACGGCGGCATCGACGGCGTGGGCGGTTCTGGTGTTGGTCGCGTTCAGCGGCGACGTGGTACTGCGTGGGTTGTGGATGCGCGAAGGGGGATGGGTAGGTCATGTGCAAGCGGGCGGATTGTTCTTGGTGGCCGCCACGCTGGTAGCGCTCGGGATGTTTCAGCTCTTGTCGTGGTTGATGGCGACGGACGCGCGACGGGTGGACGTACTGCGCAAGCAGCGCCACTCGTCGGCGGAGATCCCGGCGGACGACGAGTAGGGCAAGCGAAGGGGCTGGCAGGTTATGCGAGGCAAGGGAGCCAAACGCTGGACATGCGTGCTGAGTTGCGCGAGCCTCGGGGCACACGACCGGGCCCTGCCCGACGTGCGAGTCGTTTGGAGGATCCGCATGCATCGCTATGGTTTTCGACTCATCTCGGTGATTGTGCTGGCGGGCATCGCGTTGGCGGCGTGCAAGAAGCAACCGCCGAAGGCGCCAGAACCTGAAGCCGAGCCGCCGAAGGTGGAGACACGAGAGCCTCCACAGCCACCCGAGCCCAAGTGCGAGGCGTTGGACGAGAAGTGCGAGGCGAAGGCGGGTCATCGGGTCAAGATAGGGGTGGAGGGGTCGTTCCAGCCGCCGGAGGGTTGGCACTATGCGAAGCTCGAGACGGGTGCGGTTGCGGTTGCGGGCGAGCAAGACGCAGCGATCGCCTTCGTGCATGCGGAGGGTACCGACGCCGAAAAGGTGTATGGCGCACTCGGGCCGATGCTTGAGCAGATGGGCGTGATGGAAGTAACGGCGGACCAGGTCAAGAAGATGATGAAGAAGAAGCCGGTGGTGGAAGAAGCCGGCGATCTGAAGCTCGACACATGGGACACGACCTGCAAGGTCAAGGGCGATGCAGGCATGATGTTGCTGGCGGTAGCGAAGCTTGAAGGTGGGGCGCTGGTGGGCGTGGTTGCGATGAAGAAAGACGCTGCGAAGGACAGGGGCGGCCCCGCGCGCGACGCCCTCTTGAGTGTGCGGAGCGGCAAGTGAGCGAGGGTCAGCGGCTTCAGCCTGGACACCGGGTTGCTCAGCGTTTTCAGGTCGCGGCCTGTCTCGGGGCGGGCGAGATGGGTGAGGTATACGACGTACGCGACGTTTCCACGGGGTACGCGTACGCGCTGAAGCTCCTCGCGCCCGAGCTCCTGTCGCGGGCAGACGCCATGGCAGCGCTGAGACAGGACGCCGAGCGGGCGTCGCAGCTCGGTGCGGCGGCTGTCGCCAAGTCTTACGAGTTCGATGTCGAGCCAGCGGCCAATGCACCCTATGTGCTGGGCGAGTATGTCGCCATCCCGTCGCTGTCGGCACGGGTCGGCACCGACGGTCCCATCAGCATTCCCACGCTCGATGCGATCCTGCGAGCGCTGGCGCCGGCGCTCGATCAGGCTCACGCGGCCGGTCTGATCCATCGCGCGTTGAAGCCCTCCAACATCTTCGCCGCGCACGACGTCGAGCAGTCGGGCAATGTCCGAGTGACCGACTTCGGCATCGCGTCGGCGCGGATGCTGGCGCCTCCGCCTCCGGGATGGACGGCGACACCAGGCTGGCTGTCGGCGGAGCAAGCGGATCCGTCCACGCCCGCCAGCCCCACCATGGACGTCTACGCGCTGGGCCTTGTCGCGTTCTTCGCGTTGACAGGGGCTTCACCGTTCATGGCCTGCCGCACGCACCCGCCGGACCTGAACATGCTATGGGCGGAGATGACCGCGCCCTTGCCACCGGCTTCGCAACGCGCACGCGAGCTTGGCGTCTTGCTGTCCCCCACGCTCGACCCCTGGTTCGCGCGTGCCCTCGCCGTCGTGCCGACACAACGCTTCAGGTCGGTCGGCGAGATGGCCCAGGCCCTGTTCGCCCTCGTCGGCTCGTCTCAGCACGTAGCTACGATGCGTCCTCCACCGGTCGCACCGAACGTGCCTGCGCCCCCGATGACACCGGCTCCGCCGCAGGTCGAGGCGCAGCACGACGCATCGAAGCAGCAGCCGTCGCCTCCACCCATGCAGGCCCCCGCAGCGGGCAAGCCTCCCGCCGACGTACCGCAGCCGTCGACACCGCAGCCGGCTGCCCAGGCCGAACCGGTCGCAGACCTTGACGAGCCTATGCCGAGGAAGAAGCCCGGCGTGCTGGTCCCGGTCGTCATCGGTGGTGGCCTGGCGTTGGTCGCAGTCGTCGCAATAGGCGGCTGGTTCGCCTGGTCCCGCCTCGGTGCCTCGAAGCCGGCAACGACGGCGTCGGCTACTGCCACGAACACGGCATCGGCATCTGCCGCGAACGCGACCGCTTCGGCGCCTGCGGTGGTGGCGACAGCGTCCGTGGCGTCGCCTGCGTCAAGCGAACCCGACGCTGCGGCACCGGAAGAACCGAAGGACGCGGTCGTCAAGTTCGAGTGCACCCCTGGCTGCGACGAGATCAGGTGCGACGATACGGTGGTCGAGGATCCCGCGGCGGGGGTACGTCTGCCTGCGGGCAAGCATCGCTGCACGGCGAAGAAAGAGGGCTACGTATCGCGGACGCAGACCTTCGAGGTGAAGGCGGGAGACGAGACGACGCGCAAGTTCGATCTACCCAAGCAGGTGCGTGGGGGCGGCGGCGGTCCGGCACCTGCCAAGACATGCGGAACGTTCCTCAATCCTTGCAAGTAGTCGCAGCGGTCATTGCGGTTTGAGCGACCCGAGCACGGTGCCGAACATCGTTGCGGCTTTTGCGACGTCCTCGTTTGCGGCGTGGAGCATGATCAGGTAGTTGCGCCCCCCCATGGGGACAACGGCCACGACATCGGTCACGGGGACGAGGCCGAGGCTGGCGGACTTGATCGCGCGGGCGTCGTAGGGCTGCGTGCCGACCTTCATGGAGGTGGGGTCGATGGTCGCGGCCGGGTCCATGGTGGCGCGAGTCGTTTCGGCGACCTTGTCGAGGTCGATGGGGGCGGTGGGGTCGACGCTGTTGAGCCGGATGGTGAGGACGCCTGGCATGGTTGTGCTGGAGACGGCGATCTGGTGGGCTTCGGGGTTCGAGGTGGACAGCTCGACCGAGTAGGTCGCGGGGTAGGAGAAGCTCAGGCCGAGCGCGGCATAGGGCTTGGGCTGGGCTGCGGCAGACGACGACGCTGACGGGTTTTGTCCTGACGGACCGTCGTTTTTGCAACCGTGGCATGCGGCGAGTACCGCGACGGCGATGGCGTAGGTAAGCGGTGTTCTTCTGGGCATTGCACTACCTCTGGCTGGTCAACCTTCCGGCGCGATCGCATCCCAACCGGTGACGAGCGACAGTTTGGACATGGCGACGTCGAGTTCCATGATCGCGTTGAGGTGGTTGAAGCGCTGGGTTGCATACTGCTTGGCGGGTTCGATCAGGTCTTTCTCTTCCTCGGTACCGAGTTCGATACCCTGCTGGACGGCGATCATCCACTGTTTGGCGTAGGCTTCGGCCTTTCCGTAGGCGCGCTCGCGCTTCTGCGCGTCGACCACTTCGGCGTAGGCGGACTCGACTTCGAAGCCCACACCGCCGAGGGCGGTACGCTCGATGGCGCGGGTTTCTTCGAGTTGGGCCTCGGCTTGCTGGATCCGTGCCGCAGCCGGCAGGAAGTCGAGGCTCCAGCGCATACCCATGGCAAAGCCGTAGTGGAAGTAGTTGGCGGAGTCCTGCACGTAAGGGTTGATCTGGTCGGCCACCTCGGGGGCGCGGGTATATCCCGCGAACAGGCCGACACCGACGTCGGGGTACATGCGAGCGCGCGCGAGCCGGACCTGTGCGCGTCGCGCCTCGACGCCTGCTCGGGCCATGTTGACTTCGGGGCGGTTGAGCCTGGCGGCTTGCAGGTAGGTGGCGACCGGGCCGAGCTGGTGGCTTGGAACGCGCAGCATGTTACCAGCGATGTCGAACTCGCCCGTGACGCCGGTCAGGAACTTGAGCCCTGCGAGCGCGATGTTTTCCATGCGCTCGGCCTCGGATTGACGCGCGTCGAGTTCGGCTCGGAACGTGCGGAGCTTGAGCAGGTCGATCTCGTCTCCCTCTCCGTCGGCGATCGACTTCTCGAGCTTGGCCATGGCGTCGTCGAGTTTGCCCGCCGCCTCCTTGATCAGGGCGCGCGACGACCGGGCGAGGATGAGCCCGAAGTAGGCTTTGCGGACGTCGAGCTTGACCTGGTTCTTCTCTTTGCGAACCTGGTGCTCGCCCAGCCTGACTTGCGACTCGGCGGCGTCGACGAGGTTGGTGATCTTGCCGAAGGTCCAGAGCGGGAGGTAACCGTTGACGTTTGCCTGCCAGGCGAGGCCGAGGTTCGAGGTCAAGGAGACGTCGGTGTTGGGGCTGTAGACGGAGGTACCGCGCACGGTGGGGGCGAGGGCGATACCGGCGGTCATGTTCCACTGGCTGAAAGGAGCGGCGCGGGCTTCGTCGAGCTGAGCGCGATAGTAGGCAGCCTTGGCTCGCGCCTCGGCGACCTTGGGGTAGTTCAGCTCGGCCAGGAGCAGGCACCGGTCGAGGGTGTAGCCGCGTCGGACCACGGGTTGGATGATCGCGGGCTCGTTGGGGGTTTTCGCCGATGCGACGGGTGACGTGTCAGAGGGCAGACTGTTCGTGGGGGCGGCAGGCGGATGCTGGGCGGCGGCGTGACCGCGCGGCACGGTGGCGGCGACGGCGGGCAGCACAGCGGCAACCAGGGCAAGGGCACGGCGGGCCTGCATGGGCTTCCCGAAGCTAGCAGATTGGCGGGCAGGCGTGTTGGGCAGGGTGCCCGAGTAGGCTACACTGCGTACCCCGTGAGCAGCAGCCTTCAACCGGGAACCCGCCTGGCGGGGCGGTACGACGTCATCCACGAACTTGGTCGTGGCGGCATGGGTGTGGTGTACGCCTGCAAGGACACGCTCACGCGCGAGGTCGTGGCGGTCAAGCTGCTGCACACGGTCGACGGCACGCCGGCCCCTGGTACGGCCGCGTGGTTCTGGGCGGAAGCGCGCGCACTGGCGTCGCTCGATCATCCGGGCATCGTTCGAGGACGCGACTTCGGGGTGTTGCTCAACAAGGCTCCGTACCTGGTGATGGATCTGGCTCCGGGGCGGTCGCTTCCGGACGTGCTCGTGGACACGGACCTGCAGTGGCCGGCGATCTGGCTGATCGTGGACCAGGTGCTGGCCGCGCTGGCGCACGCGCATGCCCGGGGGATCATTCATGGTGACCTGAAGCACTCCAACATCATGGTGGAGGTGCTGCCGGGCGACCTTCGCATCCGGCTGCTGGACTTCGGTCTGGCGTGGCTACTGCGCGACCGGTTCGACCATCGGATCGACGGCACGGCGCGGGAGGGGCCGATGGTTCGTCCCCATGCGGGCACGGTCGGCTGGATGGCGCCGGAGCAGATCAGGGGAGCGGTTCCGCATGTGGGCCCGCCCACGGACCTGTACGCGCTCGGTTGCATTCTGTTCCAGCTCCTGACGGGCTCGGAGCCGTACGAGCATCAGGATCTGCAGGAAGTGCAGCGGATGCACCGCAACGCGCCGGTCCCGGAGGTGGATCTGCCGCGCGGCGTACCGGCGGGTGTGGCACCGTTCGTCCAGCGCTTGCTGCAGAAGCGGCCATGGCACCGCTATCCCTACGCAGCCGATGCGCGCGCCGTGTTTGCGCAATTCAAGCCCAGCGGGGATCGCCGAACGTGGGCGCTGCCTCTGGGCGGCGCTCACGACGGCGTTGCCGCGTTGCGGTCGCCGGTGATGTCATCGAACGAGGCGCCGCGGTTCGTGATCCCGAGGACAGACGCCATGGCGCCTGGGCTCCTCGGATTCGGACCGGCGAGGTTCGTGGGGCGAACGGAGATCCAAAAAGACTTACGGGTCCTGTGCGATCGCATGACCCTGGCGCCACCGGGCTCGTTCGACCTGCTGCTTCTGACCGGCGAGCCGGGCGTGGGCAAGAGTCGCCTTGCCGAGTGGCTCTGCGAAGACGCGCACGAGCGGGGCGTGGCGGTTCCACTACGCGCGAGGCACAACCGCATCCCGACCCCTTTCGACGGCATCACGGGTGCATTGCTGGCGCACTTCGGGCTGGAGAACGCGGACCGTGCCGTGGTCGAGCGGACGCTGGCCAACGTGTGGGACATCGCGAAAGACGACGAAGAGGGCCACCAATGGGTAGCCGCGGTCGCGGAGCTGCTGAGGCCGTCGATGCATGGACACGACGACGACGCGAGCGTGCAGCGGCGTTTCGTGATCAACAGCGACGAGATCCGCTACGCCGTCATCCGCTACGTGTTGCTGCGCATCGGCAGCGACCGCCCGCTACTGCTGTGGCTCGACGACTTGCACCAGGCCGCGCCGCGAGACTTCACCTGGCTCGAGAAGCTTCTGAGCGAACGTCCCCCGGTGCGCATGATCCTGCTCGCGACGATGGCTGCGCACGGTCCCGATCCGTCGCTGGACTCCATGGCTCGCGTTGCACAGCTCTTCGACCGACACGGTGGCCGGACGCTTGAGGTCGAGCCGTTGAATGAAGCGGAGATGTCTGAGCTGCTGCTCACCTCCGCCGCACTCGACGACATGGTCGTGCGCACGGCGTGGCAGCGGTCGAACGGCAACCCGTTGTTTGCGCTGCAGCTCGTGCATGCCTGGGCCAATGGCGGCTGGCTCGAATCTCGGGATGGGCGGTACTTCGTGCGACCGGAGGCCCTCGGTGCGATGCCAGCGACCACCGCCGCGGTATGGGACGAGCGGCTGGCAGCGCTGCCACGCGAAGCGCAGCGCGCGGCCATGGTAGCGTCGGCACTCGGCGGTGACGTGAGGGCGGACGTGCTCGTGCCGCTGCTGACGAACCTGGGCATCGCGCCCTTCAGCGCACTGACGATGCTCGAGCAATTCCAGCTCCTGGGCAAGACCGATCAGGTCCGCTATCGCTGGCCGCACATGTTGTTGCAGGAGCATTTGCTGTCGAAGCTTGGCGAGCAACCCGATGCGTCGAACGTTTTTCGAGAGGCTGCACTTGCGCTCGCGTCCTACCACCCCGCGGCGGGAAACCGCCGCATCGTACGCCATCGGGTCACCAACCTGCTGCGCGCGGGTGACGAAGCGGAGGCTGTCCATGTGATGCTCGACTTCGTGGCGCGGGCGTGGGAGCGCACCCGTGACGTGGGTGCCACCCTCGAAGACCTGGCCATGATCGACGGCCTGGCCCGGGGCCGCTGGGCTGCGATCCACAACCGCTGGCGTGCCGAAGCTCTACGTCACGCCGGCGATCTCGACCAGGCTGCCTCCCTGGCGTCGGCGGCGCGACGCGCGTTCCGCAACATGAACGATGTCATCAACGAGGCGCAGTGCTTGCGTCTGCTCGGGCACATCGCGTCGGAGAAGGGCGCACCGCGCGACGGCCGAAAGCTGGTGGCTGAGGCCTACGCGATGATGGACGCGCAGGGGCAGGAGTGGGGTCGAGCACAATGTGAAGTCGTGCTTGGCGAGTTGGACTACCTGCTTGCGGACCATGCACTCGCCGAGCAGGAGCTCACGCACGCGTTAGGGCCCTTGAAGCGTGCGCGCGACGTGCTGCGCGGCGGCCAATGTCTGATCCTGCTTGCGCTCATCGCGATCGCGCGTAACGACCCCGACGCAGCGCGCAGCTACCTCATGGATGCCAGGCGCGGGTTCGACCGGATCGGCTACCGTCTCGGCACGGCCCAGTGTGACGTGGCGCTGGCTCATGCCGACCATCGATGTGGAGAGCTGGAGGCTGCCAAGGCCCGGGCCAACAACGCGCTGGCCGCGTTCCGGATGCTTCGCATACCGCGAGGGCAGAGTGCCGCGCTGCGCGTGATGGCCATGGCCGAGATCGACGGCGGCGAGCTGCAAGCGGCCGAGCAACATGCCAGAGAGTTTTTGGAGCTGTTCGAGAGCATGGGCGATACCTGGGGATTGGCAGAAGGTAAACTTCTGATCGCGCAGGTGGCGCTTGCGCGCGGCTCGCCCGAGGCCGAGCAGCTCGTCGAGGCGATCGACGTCACCGGCGTGCAGGAACGCGAACCGTTGCAACATTGGCGGTTGACGCGCGCATGGTTGGCGTGCCGCAAGGGTGCCTACGACGACGCGGTCGCCGAGTTGGAGCTCGCCACCGAGGCCATGCCAGGCGGAAGCCTGGCGGACCACGCGTTGCAACTTTATGCCCGCCTGACGACCATGCCGTGGCCGGAACATCTTCGCGAACGAGTCCACGCCGCGTTGCCGTCCACCCTTGCCGCGCAACGCAAGGTGGATCTCACCTGAGAGGCCGTCGCCCCGAACCTGACCCGCTCCCTGTCCACTTGGTCCCAACTGCTGCGGCGCTTGCCCCTGTCTTGCGTTGTTTGCCGCCTGCCCACGAACCTGCTTCGCCACATGGCAAACGTGGACAGTGTCCGGTCTTCGAAACAGCCCTTCGTGCTCGTTGTGTAGCGCGCTCCCAGGCCCCCGTCGCAGTGTATGCTCCGAGCATGGCGCGACGATTCAACACGGCCGGGCTTTGCATCGAGGGACAGCACTACATGGTGCCGCCGATTCCGCGGCTACCCGA
>Ga0209018_1001398_pt1 | contig 19528 bp, 16 predicted proteins | sample YNPBryBLVA2012_FD_185814 | JGI IMG/M metagenome (GOLD analysis project Ga0209018, IMG submission 185814) | Anoxygenic and chlorotrophic microbial mat microbial communities from Yellowstone National Park, USA - YNP Bryant BLVA 2012 (SPAdes)... ...
TGACCTCCACGATGTCAACGTGGCGCTCTGGCCATCTGAGCTAACCGCCCGGACGAGAGAAATTATACCATGCTTGTCCGGCTTGGCAAGTTGGCGGGGGGGTGCTAAAATGGCAGCAGGTTACATCGCTCCCTGTTGCCGGGCGATGGCGATTGAATGACGGACAAAAGATAACTGCCTGTCTACCCGGCGTTTCAGGTTCAAGGTTTCAGGTTACAGGGTTGTGCGCCCAAACCTGCAAGAGGGTAGGCAGTGACGACAAAAGGATGAAGTGAGCACCACGGGCAATGAAGCAATACGAGGCCGTCATACAAACTCTGGAGAAACTCGGCGGTCAGGCGACCTTGGCCCAGCTCTATCACGAGGTGATGAAAGTGGAAGGGGTCAAATGGGGCACCCGTACCCCCTTCGCCTCCATTCGCCGGATTGTCCAGACGCGCCCCGAGATCTTCAAAGTTCGTCCCGGCCTATGGGCCCTGCGAGCGTATAAGGATCGGCTGGGGCTTGCCGAAGAACATGATCCGCAACGGGCCAATGCAGCCGCCGAGCAGAGTCATGCCTACTATCAGGGCCTTCTCGTCATCATCGGAAACCTGCGCGGCTTCGAGACTTTTGTCCCCAACCAGGACAGGAACCGGCTGTTCGTAAACAGGACACTCGGCTCACTGCGAACTCTGCAGGAGATACCCTCCTTCAGCCATGAGCCCCTCGTGCGGCGAAGCAGCACCGTAGATGTCATCTGGTTTAACGAACGCCGCATGCCACATAGCCTGTTCGAAGTGGAGCACTCTACCGATATGCAGGGTTCCCTCCTGAAGTTCCACGAACTGCAGGACTTCCACGCGAGGATGGTCATCGTCGCCGATGAGGCCAGACAGGCAGAGTTCAAACAGAAGATTCGGATCAGCGCCCTGAAGGAAATCGCCGATCGGGTGAAGTTTCTGGGATACGCCGCACTGGTGAAGCAGTATGAGTACGAAGTGCTGCGAGCCAGCCAGGACTTCGCCATCTAGGGCAACTTACTCTGAACGGCAAAGCAACTGCCCGCCACACCGACTGAAGGGGCGAGGCGATACCTCGCCTGTGCGCCACTTTGGGCCTTCGGCCTGCGGTCGGCGTGTGCCAACCCTCACCCCACCCTCGGCGGCTTCGCCGCCACCCCCTTCCCTCTCCCGCTGCGAGGGGAGGAGGCAGGGAAAGGGTTGAGGGTAAGGCCGATTCCCAATTGGCGCACGGCGGCAGGCAGCCGGGTGGGTCGCTAAACGGCAAAACAGAGCATAACAATGAGCACAGACTGGGGCATCATCGGCCACGACTGGGCGGTACGATTGCTGCGCCGGGCACTGGCGCAGGGCGAACTCTCGCACGCCTACCTCTTCACTGGCCCCTCAGGCGTGGGCAAAGAGACCCTGGCCCTGGCCCTGGCCCGCGCCGCGCTCTGCCAGAGCACGGAGGAGCGCCCCTGCGGCCTCTGCCATGACTGCCGCCTGGTGACCAGCGGCAACCACCCCGACCTGCACCGCGTCTCGCCGGAGACAGCCTCCGGCCGGTCGGGGGTGCAGCAGGTGCGAGAACTGGAACGGCTGCTCTCCCTCACCCCTACCATGGGCCGCTATCGCGTCGCCATCCTCTCCAATTTCGATCAGGCCACCCCCGCTGCCGCCAACGCGCTGCTGAAAACGCTGGAGGAGCCACCCGCTTACGTCCTCCTGCTCCTCCTGGCCCCCGATAGCGACACGCTGCTCCCAACCATCGTCTCCCGCTGTCAGATGGTGCCGCTACGCCCTCTGCCGGCCAGACAGGTGGAACAGGCCCTCATCGAGCGGTGGGAAGTGGAGCCACAACGGGCACGGTTGCTAGCCCACCTGTGCGGCGGACGGCTGGGTTGGGCCGTGCGCGCCGCGCGCGACCCGGCGCTGCTCCAACGACGGACAGAGCGACTCGAAGAGCTGACCCGCCTGCTGGGAGCCAATCGGGTCGAACGATTCCGCTACGCCGCCGAACTGGCCTCCAACCTGGATGCAGCCCAGGAGACACTGGAATGGTGGGGCGGATGGTGGCGGGATGTCATGATCCTGGCCGCAGGCGGGGCCGGCTCGCTCACCAACGTGGACCTGGAAGAGCGGGCGCGGCAGCAGGCACAGGCCCTGGGCGTGGCACGCGCCGCAGCGCTGGTCCAGGCCACCCGTCGCGCTGCCGACCTCCTGCGCCGCAACGCTAACCCGCAGTTGACCCTCGAGGTGCTGATCGGCTTCGACCTGCCGCTGATGCGCCAGACCCGACCAGCATCCCCTACAGCGGCGTCTTGAAGCCGCTGCCGGTCAGAACCACGACCACCACGCCCGCCAGGCGGTCGCGCAGGGAGGCGAGCGCCGCCACCGCCAGGGCCGAGGTCGGCTCGACGTAGAAGCCCTGTCGCGCCAGCCGCCGCTGCGCCGCCAGCGTCTCATCATCGGACATCGCGATCAGCCCTCCACCGCTCTCGCGTACGGCGGCCAGCACCTCCCGCCCGCGCAACGGCGCAGCGATACGCACCCCCTCGGCCACCGTCTCTCCCTCCGCCAGCGGCTGCGGTTGGGCCTCCCCCCGCTCCCAGGCCACGGCCAACGGCGCGCAGGGCGCTGCCTGGACGCCGAACAGATGCGGCAGCCGCTCGATCCACCCGGCCGCCCGCAGTTCGGCGAACCCCAGCGCCAGTCCCAACAGCAGCGTCCCGTGCCCCACCGGCAACACCACCGCGTCAGGAGCCTCGCGCACCCGGCCGGTCAGGAGGCGCACCTGCTCGACGATCTCGAACGCCGCCGTCTTCATCCCGTGATGGACCAGGGGGTGGTAGACGTGACTGGCGTAGGCTGTGGTCTCCCCCACCGCCGCCAACACCGCGCGGGCCGACTCGCTGCGCGGGCCAGGCACCGGTCGCACCTCGGCGCCGTAGGCGGCAATCTGTGCCTGCTTGACCGGCGAGGCGTGGGCGGGGACGTAAACCGTAGCGCGCAGGCCGGCGCGAGCAGCGTAAGCGGCCAGGCTGGCTCCAGCGTTGCCGGAGGAGTCCTCGACCACCCTCGTCACCCCGGCAGCCGCCAAAGCGCTCACCAGCACCGCCGTGCCGCGGTCCTTGAATGAACCGGTGGGATTGAGGAACTCGCACTTGAGGAGCACCGGCAACCCATCCCACTCTGCCGCCACCAGCGGCGTCGTCCCCTCGCCCAGCGTGATGGGAACAGTCCCCTCCTGCAGCGGCAGGGCGTGGCGATACCGCCACAGGCCAGGCTGATCCGGCTCCACTCGCGCCGGGTCGAAGGCTGGCGCACCGCTCACCTCCAGCGGCCCCTCACAGTCACAACGGAAGCGGCAGGGGTCGAAGGAATACTCCCTCCCACAACGCGTACAACGTAGCGTCATCCCATCGCTCATTGAGCATCCACCCGCTTTCTACGGCACCCCGGCCAGCCGCAGCGCAATGTAGGCTGGACGGAAGGAACCGTCGGGCCGCACCAGGCTGTAGGCGGAGTCGGGCCGCGTGTTCCCCCAGACCCAGGCCATGTTCAGGTTCCAGAGGAACATCGGCCCCACCCAGTCGGTCCCCCGTCCCATCTGGAAGGCGCGGACGATGTACTCGGCCTGCTGCTGCTCGGAGACGTCACGGGCGTACTCCCAGCCAGTCGTGTCCATCTCCCCCAACCCCTCCACCGACGGCCAGCCAAACTCCGTCACCCACAGCGGCAGGTCGCCCAGACCGTACTCCAGCAGCAGGGCGCGGTAGTCCTCCAGCGTATCACGGAAGAAGAAACTGGGGTGGCTGTTGTGGCTCGGCGCCACCTGTTCGGGGTCGCGCCAGGAGGCCTCCGGCGGGTTGGCGAAGCCGTAGGGATGGACGCCGATGCCGTCCACCCACTGCGCCACCCCTGCCTCGAGCATGCCGCGCAGGTAGACGCGGTCGTCTATGGCCGTGACGCCGTCGTTGATGCCGGTGACCGCTGGCGCGCCGCTGATGACCAGCGCCTCGGGGTCCCCGGCGCGCACCCCCTGCGAGCCTGCCGCCACCAGCGCCACGAAGCGGGCCGGGTCGAGCACGTCTCCCTGCCATTCCCGCTGCAGGTTCGACTCGTTCCACAGCTCATACGCATCCACCCGCCCCCGGTACCGCTCCGCCAGTTGCTGCATGAAGCGGCCAAACTCAGCGTAGTCGGCAGGTGGGCCGAAGCCGTTGGGATCGGGGCGCAGGTAACCCGGGGCATTGACCACGCCGATGAGCAGGCGGAAGTTGAACGCGTTGCACAGGTCCACGACGCGGTCGAGTTGTTCCCATTCGATGTTCCCCGGCCCGTGCTCCAAGACGTTCCAGTCTATCTGCTGCTTGACCCATTCCACACCGAGCCCCTGCGCCCAACGCAGCACACGCGGGTCATCGTCGGTGAAGAGGTTCACCTGTACGCCCGTGCCCGGCTTGAAGACCGCCGGCGGGAGCGGTGTGGGAGTGCCCGCAGGAGGTGGCGGCTGAGGCGTGACGGTCGGCGTGGGCGTCACCCCGCTGGCAGCAACAGGCAGGTAGAGCCGGTACTGCTCAGGCGGAAGGGTAGGCGTGGGCACCCGGGTCAGGTCAGTTGGCGTGGGGGCCGCGCAAGACGACAGCGCTGCCAGGAGCAACAGCGCACCAAAGGCGCGAAGAGGCCGGCGCAGTGGCTCTTGATCCAAGGGTGACCTCACCCCACGCGCCGCCGCATGCTGCTGGCGGCGATGACAGCAACGGCAAGGCTCAGTCCTGCCAGCGCCAACACGTGGGGCCAGAAGGCACTCAACCCGGCCCCCTTCAGCATCACCGCGCGGATGGCGATCAGGTAGTGGTACATCGGCACGACCTGGGCAATCATCTGCAGCGCCTGCGGCAGGTTGCGCACCGGCACCATGTAGCCAGAGAAGGTGATGTCCACCATCGCCAGGATGAAGACGAACAGGATCGCCTGCTGCTGCGTGCGAGCCACAGATGAGAGAAGCACGCCCCAGCCGATCTCGGCGGCAATGAAGAGGAGCGTCACGGCGAAGAGCAGCACAAACGAGCCGCGCAAGGGGACGTGGAAGAAGCCCACGGCCACACCCAACATCAGGAGGAAGTTCAGCGCGCCAATGATCAGCGCCGGGATGGCCTTGCCCAGCAGGATCTCCCAGCGGCTCAGTGGAGCCACGATGAGCTGCTCCAGCGTGCCCAGTTCCCGCTCCCGCGCCAATCCCAGGGAGGCCACCGCCAGGGTGATCTGGTAGGTAATGAAGCCCACCTGCGCCGGGATGGCGAAGTAGCGAAAGTTGTAGGTAGGATTGTAGCGAGTGGTCACCCGCAAGTCTATCGGCGACTGCAGGGCCAGGCCGCGTTCCCGGAGTCGCTCCTGGGCGTACTCGCCGAGCGCGGTGCTGGCGGCGCCCAACGCGACCGAACCGGCCACACTGTTCGAGCCGTCCACCACCATCTGCACCTGGGGGTTGCCGGCAGGGTTGGTCAGATCGCCGGCCAGGCCCCGTGGAAAGACCACCCCCACGGTGACCGTGCCACGATCCAGCAACCGCCGCAGATCTTCCTCGCTCTGCACGAAGTAGCGCACCTCCAACTCCCGCCGGTTGTCCAGTTCGGTGATCAGGGCGCGGCTGACGGCGGAATGGTCCAGGTCGAGCACCGCCACCTGCAGGCTGTTGATCCCCCGTCCGGTAGCCTGCGCCAGCAGGATCAACTGCAACAAGGGCAACATAAAGAGAAAAGTGGTCAACATCCGATCACGGGCGAACTGGAGGACCTCTTTGCGCACCAGGTTGAGCACACGATGGAGCATCGCCATTATCCTAACCGCTTGGAGAACAGAAGCAGACTGACCAGTAGACCACCCAGTCCCATGCCGCATAACACAGCCAGAGGGAGCAGCAGATCGGCCAACCCTAACCCCTTCAGGAAAACACCACGGCTGGCAGCGATAAGGTAACTGGTGGGCAAGACGTGCGCCACCGCCTGGGAGAAGCGGCTGGTGGGGTCCACCGGCGAGATCAGCCCGGCGACGAAGAACGAGGGCACGAAAAAGACCATCAGCACCAGGAACATCGCCGCCTGCTGGCTGCGGACGAAGGTGGCGATGAGCAGGCTGAAGCCCATGCTTGCCAGCAGGAACGCGGAGGTCAGCGCAAGGTAGGTGACCAGGTGCCCCCGGAAGGGGACGCGGAAGTAGAGGACCGCCATCAGCCAGACCAGCAACAGGCTGACCGCGCCGCTGGTCATGTAGGCCACCAGTTTGCCCAGCAGGTATTCCAGCCCGCGCACCGGCGTGACGATCAGCCCCTCGAAGGAGCCGGTCTCCTTCTCACGCGTGAGGGCAAGCGCCAGAGCCAGAGCCGGCATGCACAACACCACCGCTATCAACCCAGGCACCATGCTGATGAGCGACTTCAGCGTGGGGTTGTACCATGCCTCGGCGCGAAGGTCCAGGCCGCCCGACAGCGACGAGGAGTGCACGGCAGCAGCGAAGGCAGTGGTGCGCTGCTCCAGCGCGTAGGCCGTCTGCCGGCAGGTGACGGCGTCCACCCCATCCAGCAGCGCCTGCACCTGCACCTGCCGGCCCGCGCGGAGGTCCCGCTCGAACCCCTGCGGGATGACCAGGCCGCCATCCACCTGGCCCGCCAGCAGCAGCCGCTCCAGGTCGGCGTAGGAGGAGACCCTCACGTCGGCGCGGAAGTCACCGTCGGCGGTCAGCGTTGACACATACTGGCGCGACAGACGGCTCCCGTCCAGGTCCCATACCGCCAAGCTCACCTGCCCCAGGTCCATCACGAAGATGTAGGAGAGGGTGAGCAGCAGAAAGGCCGGGGAGACCGTCACCAGGAAGAAGGTGCGCAGGTCGCGCAGGATGTGACGGAACTCCTTGCGAGCGATAGCCAGGGTGCGGCGAAGGGACATACGCTAGGCCGCCTCCGCGGCGCGGTTCTCCTCCTCGGCCACGCGGATGCCCTCTTTCTCGTCCACGCGCGCCAGGAGCAGGATGCCGCCGATGAAGAAGATGATCAGCGCGATGATGCTGAGCCGGCTGGAGCCGGTCAACTGGCCCACCAGTCCGAAGAGGGCCGGGCCAGCGATGCCGGCGAACTTGCTGGAGACGTCGTAGAAGCCGAAGAACTCGGCGCTGCGCGCCTTGGGAGCCATCAGACCGAACAGGCTGCGGCTGAGCGCCTGCGTCCCACCCTGCACCATCCCCACCATGAACGCCAGCACCCAGAAGTGCCAGGCCTGGCTCATGAAATACCCGGCGATGGTGATGAGCGCATACCACCCCAGGCCGAGCATGATCGCCCGCTTGGTGCCGATGCGCCCGCTGAACTTGCCGAACAGCAGGGAGAAGGGGATGCCGACAAACTGGGTCAAGAGCAGCGCGCCGATCAGGTCAATCATGCCGATGCCGATCTCGGAGCCGTAGATGGTGGCCATCTTGATGATCGTGCCGATGCCGTCGTTGTAGAGCCAGAAGGCGATGAGGAAGAAGAACAACTGGCGGTACTTGCGGATCTCGCGGAAGGTCTGCCCCAGGCGACGAAAGCCCGCCGCGACCGGGTTGACCCCCACGCCGATGCCGGCGGTGTTGGCCGGCGGTTCCGGCACGTGACGCAAGAGCGGCAGGGTGAAGATCGCCCACCAGATGGCGACGGTGACGAAGGAGAGCCGCGGCCCCAGCGTGCTGCCCGCCCAGATGACCTGGATCATGGCGATGTTGACCGCCAGGAGGATGCCACCGCCCAGGTAGCCCAGGGCGTACCCCTTCGAGGAGACGTAGTCAATGTCCCTGGCACGGGCCACATGGGGCAGAAGTGAGTCGTAGAAGACGTAGGAGGCGCCCAGTCCCACCGATCCCAGCAGGAACAGCACCAGAGCCAGAAGCCAGTCGCCGGTGTCCACCAGCACCATCAGCGCGGTCGCCACGATGCCGATGACGGCGAAGATCGTCAGCAACCGCTTCTTGCCGCCGGTGTAATCAGCGATGCTGCCCAGGATGGGAGCCAGCACCGCCGCGATCAGCAGGGCGATGGCGTTGGTGTACCCCCAGTAGACCGTGGCGGTGTTGCCCGGCAGCCCCGCAGCGACGACCTGCTCGAAATAGACCGGCAGGACTGCCGCCTCGACGGTGGTAGAGAAAGCCGAACTGCCCCAGTCGTACAGGCACCAGGCGTTGACCGCCCGGCGGTAGAGGCGCTCCACGACGGACGTCTGGTCCACGTTTCTCCCTCCTGCGCGAGATGGATGCCGCCGATTGTACCACAGAAGGCCGCTGAGGGCTACAGGAGCATGGCCGCGAGGCGAAGCCGTAAATTTGTAGGACAACTGCTTGCAGTTGTCCTACAAAGTGGCCAGCCCGACAAAACTGGTATGAACAACCAGGTGACAGGCACCTTTCAGGTGCCTGTCACCTCAAAGCCTCGAAGGCGCAACCTTGACAGCCGCGCGGTGTTGTTTAGAATAGCGTCAATCGCCCGCCCCCAGGGCGGGCTTATCGAAAGGGGGCGTCGTGGACCTGTTCTCAAAGTGCGCAGCCTTCACGGAGGCAAAAGAGGTGCAGGCGATGGGCCTGTACCCCTACTTCATCCCCCTCACCAACAGCGAGGGGGACATCGCCTGGGTGGGCGACCACAAGGTCATCATGGCCGGTTCGAACAACTACCTGGGGTTGACCACTCACCCCAAAGTACGCCAGGCGGCGATGGACGCTCTGCAGCATTACGGCACCAGTTGTACCGGCTCCCGCTTCCTCAACGGCACGCTGGAACTCCACCTGGAACTGGAGCGCAGACTGGCCCAGTTCGTGGGCAAGGAGGCCGCGCTCGTCTTCTCCACCGGCTATCAGACCAACGTCGGCACGATCTCGGCGCTGGTGGGGCGGTCGGACTTCGTCATCACCGACAAGGAGGACCACGCCAGCATCCTCGACGGCTGTCGGCTCTCCTACGGCACCCTGCGCCGCTTCCCGCACAACGACGTCGAAGCGTTGGATCGGCTGCTGGCCAGCCTGCCCAAAGAGACAGGACGGCTGGTGGTGGTGGATGGCGTCTTCAGCATGGGCGGGGACATCGCCCCGCTGCCCGACCTGATCGCCGTCTGCCAGAAGCATGGGGCGCGGTTGATGGTGGACGATGCCCACTCCATCGGTGTGCTGGGCGACGGACGAGGCACGGCAGCCCACTTCGGCGTCACCGACCAGGTGGACCTGATCATGGGCACCTTCAGCAAGTCCTTCGCCAGCCTGGGCGGTTTCGTCGCCGGCGATGCTGAGGTGATGCACTACGTCCAGCACCACGCCCGCTCGCTCATCTTCAGCGCCAGCATCCCCCCCGCCAACACCGCCGCCGCCCTGGCCGCGCTGGAGGTGATGATCGAGGAGCCAGAGCGGGCCCGCCGCGTCATGGCCATCGGCGAACGCATGCGGCAAGGCTTCCGCGCTATGGGCTTCAATGTCGGCAACAGCCAGACCCCCATCGTCCCGGTGGTCATCGGCGAGGATCTGAAGACCTTCCAGGCATGGAAGATGCTCTTCGAGGCTGGCGTCTACACCAACCCGGTCATCTCCCCGGCGGTGCCCGAAGGCCAGGCCCTGCTGCGCACCTCCTACATCGCCACCCACACCGACGAGCAGTTGGACTTCGTGCTCGACGCGTTCGGCAAGATGGGACGTGCGTTAGGAATCATCGCTGCTTGACACAATTCCCCCTCCAGGGTATACTCCCCTGGCAAGCCCCCTGGTGGGCTCTGCCCCGAACTGAAGATGCCGCCCAGTCTACTTGCTGGGCGGCTTCGCTTCCCCGGCTGATGGTCTTGCAGAACGAGGGAGGTTCGCCGTGGCCTCATCCGTCCCACTGCTCAAATACGACCTGCGCCAGGCGGTCACTGAGAACCGCCTGGTCGGCCTGTGGCGGCTGATGACCGGCTTCCATCTCATCTACCTGGCGGCCACGCTGAGCCTGGGCCTGGCGGCGACCGCTCGCACCGCCACCTACCTGCTGCTGCGCACCTTCGTGGACCACGTCCTGGGTCAGGCCGGGCTGGCCGGCACGCTGCCCTACGCCCTGGGCTTCGTGGCCCTGGCAGCGGCGGAAGGAGGCTTCAGTTTCCTCAGCGGAAGGCTGGCTGCGCGCACTGCCGAGGGGGTGGCGCTGCGACTGCGCAACAGCATGTTCGACCATATCCAGCGCCTCTCCTTCGCCTATCACGACCGCACTCCCACCGGCGAACTGATCCAGCGTTCCACCTCCGACGTGGACGCCCTGCGCCGTTTCTTCGCCGATCAGGCCATCGGCGCAGGACGCGTGGTGTTGCTGTTCGTCATCAACCTGACCGCGCTGCTGAACCTCAACGCCCGCCTGGCGCTCATCTCCATCGTCGTCGTGCCGCTGATCCTCGTCGTCTCCTATTTCTTCTTCCGCCGGCTCTCGCGCATCTACGAGGCCTACCAGGAACAGGAAGCGGTGCTTTCGACCACCCTGCAGGAGAACCTGACCGGCATGCGGGTGGTCAAGGCCTTCGCCCGCCAGGAGCACGAACGGGACCGCTTCGAGCGCGTCAACTGGGAGAAGTTCCGCCGCGGCCGGCTCCTGACGGTGATGCACGCCTACTTCTGGCCGGCTACTGACATCCTCTGCGCCATGCAGATGCTGGCCGGTTACACGATTGGGGCGCTCATGGCGATGCGCCAGGAGATCAGCGTGGGCACCTACCTGGCCTACGCTGGACTGGTGGTCTGGCTGATCTGGCCCATGCGCAACCTGGGCCGGCTCATCGTGCAGATGTCCGTCGGCCTGGTCTCCTACCGTCGCGTGGCCGCCGTGCTCCAGGAGGAACAGGAACCGCTGGAGGAAGGCACGGTCGCCCCGCCCCCCAGCCTGCGCGGGGAAGTGGTCTTCGATAACGTCTGCTTCGAGTACGGCGAGGGTGGAGAGGTGCTGAAGGATATCTCCTTCCACTGCGCGCCGGGCCATGTGGTGGCGCTGTTGGGCTCCACCGGATCCGGCAAGACCACCCTGGTCAACCTGCTGCCGCGCTTCTACGACTACACCAGCGGTAGCCTGACCCTGGATGGGGTCGAACTGACCCGCTACCCGCGCCGCTTCCTGCGCCAGCAGATCGGCATCGTCGAACAGGAGCCGTTTCTCTTCTCGCGCTCCATCCGCGAGAACATCACCTACGGCGTGGGGCGAAGGGTCCCCGACGCCGAGATCGAGGCTGCCGCCCGCGCCGCCGCCATCCACGATGACATCATGGCCCTCCCCAACGGCTATGACACGATCATCGGGGAAAAGGGCGTCACCCTCTCCGGCGGGCAGAAGCAGCGCGTGGCCATTGCCCGCACGCTATTGAAGAACCCACGGCTGCTCATCCTCGACGACGCCACCTCGTCAGTGGATACGGAGACGGAAGAGGAGATCCGCACCGCGCTGGAGCGGCTGATGGAAGGACGTACCACCTTCATCATCGCCCACCGCGTGCAGAGCGTGATGCGCGCCGACCTGATCCTGGTGCTGGACAAAGGGGAAATCGTCCAGCGCGGCACGCACGAGACGCTGATCACCCAGCCGGGCATCTATCAGCAGGTCTACGCGCTGCAGACCCGCCTCGAGGCGGAAATGGAACTGGTGACCGATGGCCGTCCTTGACTTCGAGGAAGAGGAGTTCCAGACCCGTTTCAACGGGCGCACCCTGCTGCGCACCCTGGCCCAGACGCGCCCACACTGGCGTTGGGTGGTCGGCTTCCTGGTGGCCGTGGCCTTCGTCTCCCTGACCGACGCCACCTTCACCTACCTGGGCAAGCGCATCGTGGATGAGGGCATCCTGGCCAACAACCCCCACGCGCTGGCGCGGATCGTGGTCTTCTACGCGGCGCTGGTACTGACCCAGGCGGTGGGAGTGTTCGCCTTCATCTACTGGGCCGGCGTGCTGGGCGAGCGCATCGAGTACGACCTGCGCCAGCGGATGTTCAACCACCTGCAGACGCTGTCGCTGTCCTACTTCAGCCGCACCCCAGTGGGCTGGATCATGGCCCGCGTCACCTCCGACTCGGAGCGCATCGCGCAACTGGTGACCTGGGGCATGCTGGACGTCACCTGGGGGGCGCTGAACATCCTCACCTCGCTGGCCTTCATGCTCAGTATCAACTGGCGGCTGGCGCTGATCGTCCTGGCCGTCGTGCCCCTGTTGCTGGTCGTGGCCGCGCAGTTCCGCAAGCGCATCCTGGCGGAGTTCCGCCGCGCGCGGCGCATCAACTCCAAGATCGTCGGCGCGTACAACGAGAACATCACCGGCGTGCGGGTGGTCAAGGCGCTGTGCCGCGAGGAGGAGAACCTGCGGGAGTTCTCCCAACTCTCCAGCGAGATGTACCGCGCCTCCTACCGCGCCGCCTGGCTCTCGGCGCTGTTCCTGCCGGCAGTGCAGATCATCGGCGCGACGGCCGTGGGCTGCATCCTCGCTGCTACCGGCCTGCGCCTCGATTGGGGCGGGTTGACCATCGGCGGCCTCCAGGCCTTCGTCTCCTACGTGACCTTCATGCTCTGGCCGGTGCAGGACCTGGCCCGCGTCTACGCCGAGATGCAGCACGCCATCGCCTCTGCCGAGCGGGTCTTCTCCCTCATTGACGCCGTGCCAGAAGTACACGACCGCCCCGACGCCTTCGACCCCGGCACGATCCGCGGGGAGATCGAGTTCTACCACGTGGATTTCTACTACGAGCCGGACCAGCCCGTGCTGCGCGACTTCTGCCTCACCGTGCAGCCGGGGGAGAAGATCGCCCTGGTCGGTCCCACCGGCGGAGGGAAGACCACCATCGTCAACCTGCTCTGCCGCTTCTACGAGCCCCGCCGCGGCGTCATCCGCATCAACGGGGTGGACTACACACGCTTCACGCTGCACGCCATCCAGTCCCGCATCGGGGTGGTGCTGCAGACGCCGCACCTCTTCTCCGGCACCGTGCGGGAGAACATCCGCTACGGTCGCCTGGACGCGACAGACGAGGAGATCGAACAGGCCGCCCGGCTGGCCGGCGCCCACGACTTCATCGTCACCCTGGAGCACGGCTACGACGAAGAGGTGGGTGAAGGGGGCAACCGCCTGTCGGTGGGCCAGAAACAACTCATCAGCCTGGCCCGCGCCGTCCTGGCCCAGCCGGAGGTGTTCGTGATGGACGAGGCGACCAGCGCGGTGGACACGCTGACCGAGGCGCTGATCCAGCGCGGCATGGAACGGTTGATGGAGGGACGTACCTCGTTCCTCATCGCCCACCGCCTCTCGACCATCCGCCGCGCCGACCGCATCCTGTTCATCGAGAACGGCCAGATCGTCGAGATGGGCACGCACGCCGAACTCTTGCGTCAGCGCGGACGCTACTATCGGCTGTACACGCAGCAGTTCCAGCAGGCGGCGTGGACCGCGGTGTGACGCGGTGCCACAGCACCCATTCTTGTGATACAATACGGCCTATGCATCTGCAGTCGCTGAGCCTGGAACACTTCCGCAACTACGTCCGCCTGGAGCAGGATTGGCCGACGGGGCCAGTGCTGCTGTGCGGCGCGAACGCCCAGGGCAAGACCAGCCTGCTGGAGGCGATCTACGTCCTGGCGACCGCCCATTCGCCGCTGACTCACGTGGACCAGCACCTCATCAACTGGAGCGCGCGCCAGCAGGGCCTTGACTACGCCCGCCTGCGCGCGGAGGTGGTCTCCCGCCGGGGATCGCGCGAGATCGGCATCGCGCTGGCGCAGACACAGACGCGCAACGGCGCGACCCGGCTGCAGAAGCGGGTGCTGCTCGACCGCAAGCCTGCCCCCCAACGCGCGCTGAGTGGGCAACTGAATGTGGTGCTCTTCCTGCCCCAGGACGTAGACCTGGTGGCCGGCCCGCCGGCCGGACGGCGACGCTACCTGGACGAAACGCTGGGTCAGGTGGACGCCGACTACGCCGCCGCCCTGGAGACCTACAACGAGACGCTGCACCAACGCAACATCCTCCTGCGTCACCTGCAGGAAGAGGGGGGCGACCCGACCCAACTGGATCCGCTCGACGAACGGCTGGCGCGCAGCGGGGTGGCCGTCTCGCAGGGCCGCCGTCGCCTGATCGCCAGACTCTCGCGCCACGCGGCCCGCTTCCACCACGAACTGAGCAACCACCAGGAGTGGCTGCAACTGGAGTACGAGCCCAACTTCGACCCCGCCCGCCCGCCGGCGGCAAAAGCCTATCAGCCCGACCTGCCGCTGGAAGAGCCTGCCGGCCCGCCCAACGGCATCAGCACAGAAGACCTGGTGACCGCCTTCCACGCCCGCCTGCGCCAGCGACGACGGGAGGAGATCGAGCGCGGGATGACCCTCACCGGCCCGCACCGCGACGAGATGCGCTTCATCGCCGACAAGGTGGACCTGGGCACCTTCGGCTCGCGGGGACAGCAACGCACGGCGGTGCTCGCGCTGAAGATGGCGCAACTGGAGTGGATGAAGGACCAGACCCGCGAAGCGCCAGTGCTCCTGCTCGACGAGGTGCTGGCGGAACTGGACCAGGGGCGCCGAAGGCTGTTGTTGGCCCAGGTGGAGCAGGTAGAACAGGCCTTCCTCACCGCCACCGACCCGGAGATGTTCGACGCCGGGTTCCGCGAACGGGCGACGCTGTTCCGCGTGGAGGGAGGAGTGGTTGGGATGACGCGAGGGCGTGGAGACGCAGCGGGGCCATGAGGGCACGCTTCATCGCGCCCCACCGCGGATGCGCGGCGTCAAGGGGATAGGGTGAGGGCGCGGGTGAAGCGGTCGCGGAAGGCCGGATGGACGGTCAACTCGATGTACTCGACGCATCGTGCCAGGCACACCGCCCGTTCCCGCTCGGCACGGGAGAGCAACGCCAGCCGCGCGCCGGTACCGGCGATGTTCCCCACCTGCGCGAAGCGCGCCAGGTCTATCGCCGGCAGCATGCCGATGGCCACCGCCTGCTCCACGTCGATGTAAGTGCCGAAGGCCCCCGCCACCACCACCTGCTCGACCTCCGCCTCGCGCAACCCGGCCTCCTCCAGCAGCACCTGCCAACCCGCGGCGATGGCCGCCTTCGCCAGCTGCACCTCGTTCACATCCCGCCGGCTGACCGTGATCTCCCGCCCCAGCCCTGACGCCTCCGCCGGCACCAGGATGAACTCCGCACCCTGCTCGCCGCGCCGCACGCCCGGCGCTTCCACCATCCCGCCGCGCCCGTTGAGCACGCCAGCCCGTCGCAGTTCGGCCACGGCGTCGAGAATGCCGGAGCCGCAGATGCCCACCGGCGGCTGCCCCTCCACCGTCTCGTAGAAGACCCGCCCCTCGAGCAGCCGGACCCGCTCGATAGCCCCTGGCGCGGCGCGCATGCCGAACTGGATGTGCGCCCCCTCGAAGGCCGGGCCGGAGGCAGCGGAACAGGAGAGCAGCCGCCCGCCCGCCGCCAGGCAGATCTCGGTGTTGGTGCCGATGTCCAGCAGCAGGGTAGGCCGATCGGCCTCGTCCAGCCGCGCCGCCAGCAGCGCCGCCACGTGGTCAGCCCCCACGAACCCGGCGACATTGGGCAGCAGGTGAACCTTCGCCGCCGGAGCCAGTTCCAGCCCCACCTCCGCTGCCCGCACCTCAACCGGGTCGCTCTCCACCGGAACATAAGGGGCCAGGCCCAACGGCGCAGTAGGCAGGCCCAGGAAGAGATGGTGCATGGCCGTGTTGCCCACCACCACCGCCTCGACCACCTGCTCCCGCTCCACCCCGGCCTCCGCGCAGAGCCGGTCGGCCAGGGACTGGACCCCCTCCACGGCCGCCCGCTGCAACCGCTGCGTCCCGTCCGACTCCCGCAAGGCGACGGTGATGCGGGCCATCACGTCTTCGCCATAGGCCAGTTGGGGGTTCATCTCCCCGCCCGCTGCCAGGGTCTGGCCTGTCCCCAGGTCCACCAGATAGCCGGCCAGTTTGGTCGTCCCCAGGTCCACTGCCAGCCCCAGGAGCGGCGTGCCTGACGGCAGAAGGGCCACCACTTCGCTACCGCGCAGCGCCACACGCACCTGCCAGCCATCCGCACGCAGCCGGTCGGGCAGAGCACGCAGCAACGAAAGGGGCAGTTCTACATCCTGGCCCAATGACTCGCGCAGACGCAGTCCATCAGCGCGCAGGTCGGTCAGGCTGGCCGGGGCGAGCGACAGGTCGCGGGCCACCACTGGCGGGTCGAGCGCCACCGGCGTCTGGCGGCCCTCCACCTGGATGCGCTGGCTGACCGTCAGGGACTCCGGCGGCACGAGCACGCGCAGGTCGCCCAGGGCGCGCGCCTGACAGGCCAGACGCACCCCGCGGGCCAGCGCCGCCTCGCCAAGACGCTCCACCTCGACATCGGTAGGCGGAGAGAGCGCCGCACGGCTCTCCGGCGGCACCTCCACGCGACAGGCGGCGCACAGTCCCAGCCCACCACAGACGGCGCTGAGGCCCACCCCCAGGTGACGCGCGGCCTCGAGCAGCGTGCTGCCAGCAGGCACCATCCCACTACGGCCCAACGGCTGAAACGCGATCTTTACAGTGGACATGGCAGAGAGTGTTGTCCCTCCTCAGTTCTGACCACGGACGATGGACCACGGACCACCGACCACGGACCACGGACCACCGACCACCGACCACGGACCACCGACCACGGACCACGAACCACAGATTCGGCCTCAAGTGTGGTCTGTCGTCCGTCGTCCGTCGTCTGTCATCTGTGGTCTGTCGTCTGTCGTCTGTCGTCCGTCGTCCGTCGTCTATGGTCTGTCGTCCGTCGTCCGTCGTCCGTTTGTACACTCCCGCAGATATCTGTATAATCAGGGTCACCATGCTCCGCGAGCCGCTCACGCCCGACACGCCGTTCAGCCCGGAACGGATCGCGGCCCTCCTCTTCGACCTGGACGGGACGCTGCTGGATTCCGACGACCAGGCGGTGGAGGCGCTGGCCCGAAGACTGGCTTTGGTCTGCCCGCGTTCCTCCCGGCGACTGGCGCGCCGGCTGGTGATGGCCCTGGAGGGGCCTGGCAATGACCTCTTCACCCTGTTGGACGTGCTGGGCCTGGACCAACCACTCACCCGGCTGGCTCGCCGTCTGTCCCGCTGGCGCGGCCTGCGCACCGTGGGCAACTTCCGCCTGGTCGCCGGAGCAGACGAGGCCCTGCACCGCCTGGCCGGCCGCTATCGCCTGGCGGTGGTCACCACCCGCGGACGGCGAGAGGCGGAGGCCTTCCTGGAGCAGTTCGCCCTCCGGCCGCTGTTCGAGGCCGTGGTGACCCGCGAGACCACCCGGCGGGTCAAGCCGCATCCTGCCCCCATCCTCCACGCCACACAGGCATTGGGACTGCCGCCCGACCATTGCGTCATGGTGGGCGACACCGTCGTAGACGTGCGTTCGGCCCGTCGCGCCGGAGCGTGGGCGGTGGCGGTCCTCTGCGGCTTCGGCGAACGGGAGGAACTGGAACGGGCCGGCGCTCATTGGGTCCTGTCCTCCCCCGCTGACCTGCCGGCGCTGCTGCTCCGAGAGGACGTGCGAAACCTGGCCTTGAAGGCGTGAAGGCGCCAGGATTCTGCCAGACCATCCGCCCAGGCGCTCCCGCCGGGCCTGTGGCCCGCCAGCAGTCCTATCCTCCACCCAGGCGGTCGAACGCGGCCAGCAACTGACGTGCCGCCTGTTCCCAGGTGAAGCGCGCCGCCTGTCTCAGCCCGCGGGCTATCATCTCCTGCCGCAGCGGCTCATCCGTCAGCGCCCGGAGCAACCCCTCCGCCAGCCCATCCTCGTCCTCCGGCGCGACCAGCAGGGCCGCGTCCCCCGCCACCTCCGGCAGGCTGGAGGCGTTCGAGCAGACCACCGGCACACCACAGGCCAGCGCCTCCAGCACCGGCAGGCCGAATCCCTCGTAGAGCGAGGGGAAGACGAAGAGACTTGCCCCGCGGTAGAGCGCCGGCAGGTCCTCATCCTCGACGAAGCCCAGCACCCGCACCCGCCCCGCGTGACGGTCGGCCTCAGCCAGCACCTCCTCGTACAGCCAGCCGCGCCCTCCGGCGATCAACAGCCGCATCCCAGGCGGCAGGTCCGCGGGCCGCAGGCGGGCGAAGGCGCGGATGAGCCGGACATAGTTCTTGCGCGGCTGCAGGGTCCCCACGGTCAGGACATAGGGTTGCCCATCCCACCCATAGCGCGCTTGCAGTCGCTCCCTCTCCCCCGGCTCCGCCGTGGGGCAGAAACGCTGATCCACGCCGCTGTAGAGCACCTCCACCTTGTCCGCCGGCGCCCCCAGACGCTCGATCAGGTCAGCGCGGGTGGCCTGGGAATCGGCCAGCACCCGGTCGGCGCGGGCCACCGCGCGGGGCACGGCACGGCTGAGGTAGTCCACCAACTTCGGCACGAAATGGTCGGGGTAGCGAAGGAAAGAGAGGTCATGCACCGTGAGCAGCGTGCGCACCCCCGGCAGCGTGGGCGGGAGGACGAAGTCCGGCGAGTAGAACAGTTCGACCCGACCGGTGACCCATTCGACCGGCAGCGGCAGGCGGGCGCGATGCCACAGCCGGGCCATCCAGTCATCGCTCAGGGGCAGGGTACGCAGACGGACCGCTGCTGGCAGGACAGGGAGCGCGCCGTGAAGCCCGCCGGTAGCGGCGAAGAGGGTATAACGGTGGGGGGAGGGAAGGGCCAGTAGCGCGCCCACCAATTCACGGGTGTAGCGGCCAATGCCCGCCCGCTGCCGCACCGCCGCCGTGTAGTCAATCCCGATGCGCATCACTGCACGTCAGAGTAGGTCCACACCCGGTTGACGAAGAAGTTCCAGAAAAGGACGATGACCGTGGCAATGGCCTTGGCCAGGTTGTAGCCCAACCTGTAGGCCAGTTCGGCGCTGAGGGAGAGGGCCAGTCGCCCCCCCACCCCGCTCACCAGGCTGACGCACGGGTAGCGCAGCAGCACCAGGATGCCGGTGTTGATCCCCCAGCCGACCACGTTGACGACGAAGAACTGCAACAACTGCGTGCGCACTGGCTTGGAGCGAGAGTCGGGGTAGGTCCAATACCGGTTCCAGATGAAGTTGCTGAGCACCGCCGCGGTGAAGGAGCAGGTGTTGGCCGGGACGATGTGCAGGCCCAGTCGGGCATGCAGCACATACAGCGTGCCAAAGTCCACCATCGCGCCGATAGTGCCGACCACGGCGAACTTGAGAAAGCGAATGACCTCCTTGCGGCGAGCGGTGACGAGGCAGCGGATGGAAGCAACCATCGGCGTCATCAGTCCAGCGACCGCCGCAACGTCCAGAAGAGCCAGTTGCCGGCGGCGGTGCAGGCAGAGACCTCCCACCCGTCCTCGCCCAGGCGGGTCAACAAGGCGACGACCTGGGCGTAACTGCCCTGCTCCCTGAACTCACTGCCATCGGGCAGGTTGCAGCGCAGGGCGTCATGGTCCCAGATCCACTCCAGGGTAGCGTATTCCCATCGGGAAGACATAGGATGCCTCCTATCGGTATGTGAATAACGGACGACGGAC
>Ga0209018_1001399_pt1 | contig 19518 bp, 20 predicted proteins | sample YNPBryBLVA2012_FD_185814 | JGI IMG/M metagenome (GOLD analysis project Ga0209018, IMG submission 185814) | Anoxygenic and chlorotrophic microbial mat microbial communities from Yellowstone National Park, USA - YNP Bryant BLVA 2012 (SPAdes)... ...
ATCGGGGCGGATGAGTATGTCACCCCTGGGTTGTCCACTTTGTTTCTGCCGTTGATCTTGCGCTGACACCCTGCGCGACGGCCCGCGCTATGCCATCCGCTTTGCCAGCGAGAACGTTTGGGACGCAACGCACGGCTGGGATGGGATTGGGGCCGGGCGCGTGACCAGGTAGTCCGCTCTGCGGCACAAAACCTTATTCGGCGCGTCAGAGGTTGACTTGATCCCCAAAAGCGACTACAATAGAGCATAGAAGAGACCACAAAAAGGGGGTGCGATGGAAGAGATCGGCATCCGTGAACTCAAGGCGCGCGCTTCGGAAGTGGTGCGCGCGGTCAAAGAGCGCCGCGCCCGCTACATCATTACCCAACGCGGCAAGCCGGCAGCCGTCCTGCTGCCGCTGGATGCCCTCCCCCCTCAGCCCGACCCGGATGAAGTCTGGGCGCGGCTGGAACAGATTCGAGAAGAGTTAGGGAAGGGCTGGCAGAGTGAAAAGAGCGCGGTGGAAATCCTCTCGGAGATGCGCCGATGAGCGATGCTTTGACGGTTGACGCCAGTGTCTTTGTCAATGCGTTCAGCCCCACCGAAACAGGCAGCGAACAGAGCTGGCGTTTTCTGACCCAACTCCTGGATGCAGGGATCCCTGTCTTTGTTCCTACGCTGATGCTGGTAGAAGTCGTCGCTTCGCTGGCGCGCAGGCAAAACGACACCGCCCTGGCGTTGGACTGGCTGGAGGCCATTCAGCAATTGCCCTACCTCACCTTTGTCCCCCTGGATGGCGACCTGGCGCGAGAGGCCGCCCAAATTGCTGCCGCCCACTGCCTGCGCGGCAGCGACGCGGTGTACGTGGCGGTGGCGCGCCGTTACGCCGCCGCGCTGGTGACGCTGGATTCCGGGCAGGCGCAGCGCGCCGGGGCCGTCATCCCCGTCCGCCTGCCCGCACCGGATTGACCCTGTCCCGCCGCGTAGCAACGGAAGGGGAGGAGACCGGTCTATGAGCGCCTTGTTCCCCGATACCGACCCCAAAATGGAGGCGCTGCAGATTCAGTTGTGGCGAGAGGCAAGCCCTACCCGTAAAATGCAGATGCTGGCGCAGTTGAACGACTCTGTGCGGCTTCTGGCGCTGGCCGGTTTGCGCTCCCGTTACCCGCAAGCCGATGAAAACGAATTGCGCTACCGGCTGGCGGTTTTGCTCCTGGGCGAAGAACTTGCCTGCAAAGCGTTTGGGGAGGGCAGCCATGCGCAATGAGCCGCTTGAAGTCACATTGAAGGTCACAGGCGTTTTCGAGCGTTTGGGCGTTCCCTATCTCATCGGCGGTTCGCTGGCAAGCATTCTCTATGGCATGGTGCGCACGACGCAGGATGCAGACATCGTCGCAGAAATGCGGCTCGAACATCTCCAACCGTTCCTGGCCGCGTTGCAGGATGAATTCTACGTTGACGAAGAGATGATTGCCCAGGCCATTCAACGCCACGCCAGTTTCAATATCATTCACCGCGAGACGATGTTCAAAGTGGATGTGTTCATTCCCCGCTTGCGTCCTTTTCTGCGCTCGCAACTTGCCCGCGCGCAGACACAGACGTTTGATTTGGAGATGCCGGTGAGCGCAAAATTTGCCAGCCCCGAAGACACGATCCTGGCCAAACTGGAATGGTACCGGCTGGGCGGCGAGGTCTCCGAGCGGCAATGGCGCGATGTCCTGGGCATCCTCAAGGTCCGCGAAGGCGAACTCGACCTGGACTATTTGCGAACGTGGGCGCGGGATCTCCAGGTGACCGACCTGCTCGAACGCGCCTTGAACGAAAGTGAGGCGTCTCCATGAACCTGTTGAGATTCCAACTCTTTTCATCCTTGCGCCGGCGTATCCGCTCCGTCCTCGCCATAGCAGTGATTTCGGTTCTCTGCCTGCTGTGCGGCGGGTTGATGGCTTTTGGATTTGCTCCCGCCCAGGCCATTCAGGCGTACCGCATTTCCCGCATGCCGGTGACAGAAGATGTCGCGCAGGTGGCGGCGGCGGAGACGGGAGAGGAACTCTTGTTCACCGGCGTCCTGCGGGACAACGCACCGCTGCTCGACCGCTTTGTCGCCTATTCTGCAGAAGAGTGGAAGGTCACGATGCCTTCAGATGATACCAGAGGTTCATCTGAGCCGAGCGGCCATTGGGAAGCCGCCGAAACCGTCATCCCCGCGCTGACGCTCGAACTGGATGGGCAACCCGTGTCGCTTCAAGAGACAGGCAGCGCCCGGCTGAGCGGCAGCCTCCATATCCAGATGGTCAGAGGGGACAGCCCCAATCAGGCCGAGTATGAGGGAGAACTTTTGCCCGACGGCACCAGGCGCTACCAGGGGTTCTTCGATGGCGACCTGGTCACGGTCTTGGGGAAGAAATCTGCAAATGGCGGTGTGTTGCCTGAACATATCTTTGGCGGAGACCGCCTGCAGTTCGAAGAATCGCAGCGACAGGCGGCCTCGGGGTTGTTCATAGCTGGTTTGTGCCTGATGGCCTTTGCTCCCCTGTTGCTGATCGGCGGACTGCTCTTTGTGCTCTTTCACAAACAAGAGTAACCGCCTACCCACGCCGACTGAAGTCGTCCGTTTCGGGCCTTCGGCCTGCGCCGGCCCTCACCCCGCCCCCGGCGGCTTCGCCGCCACCTCCTCCCCTCTCCCGCGCGGCGGGAGAAGGGAGAAGGCAGGGGAATGGGAAGGGTGATGCCGACGCCTGGTGCCGCAGGCGCCCAGAAAGGCCGATTTCCAATCGGCGCACGACGGCGGGCAGCCGAGCAGGTAATGACGATGTCCCCCAGATAGACCGTGGTCCCTTCGGGGCCGATGCGCAGCACACGGCGGCCGTCCCCGTCATACACGAAGCGCGTCGCGGCGCCGGTGACGGTGTTCGTCACCGCCACCAGCCGGTTCTCACCCGCAGCACCATATTCCCGTTGGCGTCGTACGCCAACTGCCCCCCGTCGCTGCGGCCGGTCACCGCGTGGACGTGCGCCGGGTCGCGGCAAGCGGAGGCCGCGCCGCTGGGTGCCGGGATGCAGAGGGTAGCAAGTTCTCCCTCTCGCAGGGTTGGGCACACGGTCAGAGACCGACCGCCGCGGGGAGTGCTGCCCAGGCCTGCCCTGAGCAAAGTCGAAGGGTGGTCAGTATGCAAGTAGTTACCCCGTTCTGCGAAGAAGGGGAAGCACCGCTGAGGCGCACCGCCATGCGCTGGCTGCCCGGGTGGTGCAGCGGGGTACCTCCCTGCCGGCACTGCACGGCCAGGCGCTCAACTGCCCGCTGCCGGCGAAGACCAGGTAGTGTACGGCCCCGGCCTGCAGGCGGGCGCATATTGACGATGCACCTATCCTGTGCTATGATGCCAGGTGGAGGAGAATCACAATGAACGGCCAGGCGACGACCAAAGAACGGATCGTGGCCATGCTCGATGAGCTGCCGCCAGAACACCTGCACGATGTACAGCAGTTTCTCGACTTTCTCCGTTTCAAGAGCCAGGAGGGGGCCGAGGAATCCGCCGTCGCGCTGGGTGGCCTTCTGGAAGGCTACCATTTCGACGAGGAGAAGATCGCTCAGGCGCGGCGCGAGATGTGGGCCCGTGTGGCTCGGGAGACTGAATGAGCGACTACGTCACCGACACGCACGCTCTGCTGTGGCATCTTTCGCGTGACCGTGCTCTTTCGGCGACAGCCGCCGACCTTTTCCGCCGGGCTGACGAGGGCGAGGTTGGGATGGTCATTCCAAGCATCGTCCTGGTCGAGGTGGTGTACCTTTGTGAGCGCGAACACGTGCCATCGGATCGGGTGGATCGCGTGTTGGCTCTGACCGGCGCTCCGGGCAGTCGCTACCGGGTAGCCCCTCTCGACGAGACCATCGTTCAAGCATTGCGAAGGATCCCGCGCCAGCGTGTGCCGGAGATGCCTGACCGCATCATCGGCGCGACGGCGCTGTGCCTGGGCCTGCCGTTGATCACCCGCGACAGCGAATTAGCGAGCAGCGGGTTGCTTACCTGCGTGTGGTGACCGGGCCTGATGGCGTGTGACCATCTCAACCTGCTCCAGGACCACCACGTTGAAGCAGGTCGTGGTCACGTTGCGCTGGAGGGTATTGATGGGGTCGGGGGCGATCGTATCTGCGCTGGCAAACCGTCCCAGGGCTGGGATGTACCAGCGCTCCCGGTAATCCATCAATCCCAGGTCGGTGGCGCGCTGATCGGTGTAGCCGTAGTCGGTGGGGGCGGGGCCGTAGGGATTGGACGCGTAGCGCACCGCGCCGTAGGGGGCGTAGAGCTGGCGCATCCACACGCTGCCGGCGGCCAAGCCACCGCGATCCTCCCCCGTCGTGACCAGGGTGATAGGACCGAGGCTGTTGTCTTCGCCCATCGGAGCAACTACGGCGTATGTAGACCGTAGGCTTCCTCGGCCAGCGGCCCATAGCCCGGCCAGGGTTGCAGGTGAATGTCGGCTCCGAACCTCCAATCCTCGGCCGACTCTGCCGGAACCGTGTATATGACACTGTAGACCCGGCTTGTTGGCTCAAGAACTGGCTGAAGGTAGTCGAGCCGAGTCTCCACGAAGACCAATCCTCTGGCAGGGTAATGCAAGAACAGGGCTACATAAGCATCTTCAGGGATAGGTCCTACCGAGGCGGTTGTAATCTCCGGGAGTCCGTATTTGTTCAGCAGTTCTTCCACTGTCAATTCGAAGTCGATGCTGAGCATGATCATCTGAACCCGGTAGTCGGTTGTCAAGGCTATCTCGTTGTAACCTACTCTCTCCCAGGGCACTCTCTCCCAATGCCAAGCGACACGCACCCAACTGGGCTCCCAAATGGTCCCGACATTGGGCACGGTCTCCAGCAACCGGATTATCTCCTCTCGCTCTATTCGCATCCCAGGCACGATCCCGTACCAGCAGGGAGGGGCGCAAGGCAAGTCGGTAATGATACTACGAGCACCCTCCATATCAGAGCTTGCAGCGACTTGAGGAACGGGGCTGAGCGTGGGAGATAGAACAACATCGCGGGGAGACTCAAGCCCACACGACTGGGTCAGAGCCAGCTCCATCATTGTCACTCCAACAGCTGCCGCGATAAGCCACTGCTTCTTATGCTCGTTGAGCGTTCTCATCGCATGCCTCACTATCGGTAGTCCATATCCCAGTTCATCTGACGGAACCTGAGCTGTTGCGGATCATAGCCCACGCACATCGCAACGTATGTGGCGCGTCGCAGGCGATAGTAGTTCAGGTACCGGTACGGAGAGTCATCAGGGCTGTGTTGCTCGATGAAATCATGGGCAATGCCTGGATACAGGAAGGTAGCTACCGATTCGGCGAAATCTTCTGCTCTCGTGAAGTTGTCGTCAGCGCCTTTGGGTGGCGTGCCTCCCGGATGGTAGATGTATACGTCTTCGTCCATCTCTTCTGTCCACCCTCCAGTAAAAGCCTCCAGGCCTACCGAAAGTTGCCAGCCGTTGACGGCATCCCAGGAATGGGCCAGTTCGTGGGCAACGGTCCACTGGTCCGACGCGTTCCACGCCGTGAGGCTCAAGGTAACGTGATGCTCGCCACCCAACCCAATGTAGCCTGGTTCCAAATCTCCCTTCTCGAATAACACCCCGCCCAGATTGTTACGGAAGGCGGCTGGACCTCCCATCAGACCGGCCATGTCTCCGGCGACTGCGGCGATGGTTTCCAGTTCGGCCAGCTGCCAGACGCCGGCCACCCATTCCATATCGCCCGCGCTGGGGAGAAATCTCCAGCCGAAGTCCACAGAGATCACGATGCCGTAATCGTCTGCGAGGTGGGCAATGATCTCCCGCGCCTTCTCAGCCTCATCCGCTTCGATGTGCCCGCTGGGATCGGTATACCGCAGCGGATTGTTGGTAACGTACGCGTACCGGTTCAGCCCCTGCGGGTTTCCGGGCTCCGGCACCAGCGGATCCGCGCTGATGAACCGCCCCAGCGCCGGGTCGTAGTAGCGGGCCCGGTAGTCCAGCAGGCCGAAGTCCTCCGCACGCTGGCCGGTGTAGGTGAAGTCGGTGGGCAGCGCGCCGCCGTAGCGCACCGCACCGTATGGGTCGTACCCCGTGCGGCTGCCGGGCACGATAGCCCCATGACGGGCGAAAATTGACAGACCGTCCGGCCCTGCCGCAACAGCAGGTCGTGCCGTCGTAGAGCACGGATGGCGCGCTGGCCCGCTGGGCGTCGAATGTCCCCGTCGCCCCGTTGCTGAGCACCGGGTTGGCCGGGTAGAAGGCCGGGCGCGCCCCAACCGTGCCCTTCAACGTGACCGTCCCACTGGTGGTATAGGTCGCCTGCGCTACCACGTTGCCGTAGAGGTCGTAGGTGTTGGTGACATCCGCGGCATGATCCACAACTCAAACCTGGCTATTCCTCCTCCCCTTCATCTCCCTCCCCAAACATCTCCCCAGGCAAATCGTATGCTTTCCCCGTCGCCGCATCCACCATTATCACTCCCCCAGGCCCCTTGATCTCCAGCCCCACCTCCTCAATGAGCTCCTCCACCGTTATCCCCCCTGAGCGTTCCCACTCCTCCTGCCGCTTTTGCCGCAACTCCCGAAAGCGAAACTCCGGCACCTTCCCCTGCCTTGGCTTGGGAGGCATCAGATACTTGCGCAATACTTCTGGCGGCACCTTTCCCGCCAGCGCGTCCGTCATCGAGAAGGGCAACGGCTTGGGCGGAGAAGTCTTGGAAAAGTACTCCTCCCCCAGGAACTGCTCCACCGCCTCGGCGCGGGCCAGCATCTCCGGTGTGCCGCTGTCCAGCACATTGCCCCCCAGCACGATCAGTACCCCGTCATCGGGCAACCGCTCTACCGTGACCGGCAGTTCCCGCCCCAGGGCCTCCAGTTTCTCCCACCCCAGCATCGCCGTGTACTCCGGCCCCAGAAAGTTGCCCCAGAAAATGCCCGGCAGGCCGCGCTCCAGGTCAATGATGCCGGTCCTGGAAATAGACGTATCCCTGTCCTCCAGCATCCCATAGGCTGGATTGACCAGCGTATACAGGTCCTTGGCCATCTGGAGGAAGCGTTGTTGCCCCGGCCCCTCGCGGAAATAATCAGCCTCCAGGACAACATCGAGAAAGTCAAAAGGAAAACGACCATCAGCACTTATGTCCACGTTCATCGTCCCACGCGGGTAGCAAGTACGGCGAAGCATCACGTGCTTGCTGACTGCCTTCGGTCGCCTTTCCAGCCATCCCCGATAATATTCATCCATATTCTGCTGCAATTTGACCCAGCGGTCCTTAGTCCACACAGTGCTCAGCCGATCAGGAGCATATCCGTGATGCTCCAAAATCCCCAGAAAAGTCTGGGCCACTTCCCGCGTGTCAAAGGGCTTGACCACCCAAAAGGTCAAGATTACACCATCGAAGCCATCCCAGTCAAAACCTCGTTTTCCCATTGTCATTCCTCCTCTATGGCATAGGCACGTGGAACCATTCGATCCTCAATTCTCTGAAAAGCACAATCATCCCCGGGCTGGGTGGCTGATTGGTGAAGTAGTACCGGAGCGGCCTGCCGATCTGCTGAGAAATCTGCCAGTATGCCCTTACCTGCTCCCTAAAAGTGGGTGACATTGATGGATTGGCCAGATTCTTGACCTCGATGAGAAAGTGCTCCGTCTCAAAGTCAATGAAGGCACGACCACCCTCAGGAGTGCGGAAGTAGGCGTGCCGCCGAAGGATCGGTTCACCGGTGTGCTCCAGCAGATCGGCCACGTATTCCTCCCCGGCCTGCCCAATGCGCACCGGTTCGATGCCACCTCGCGTGACGGCGGTGCTCCAAGCCGCTCGGAATCCGCACCCAGGACAGTCAGGATCTCCTGACGCATCCAGCCTCAAAGATGATGGGACGTACGTCTGCGTGGCAACCTGTGGCACAGGCTGAGCCGTTACCCACCCAGTCAGTGCGCCCAACAGCGCCACATACACCATCCCCACATTGTTCGGGTCATTGACCGCCACAACCGTGCCGACGGCTACCCGTTGGGCCTCGGCCACACCGAAGATCTCTTGGGACACTGCCGGGCTGAGGAAGTAGGTGTTGGGATTGATGGTGCCACCCATCAGGGGAAGTTGGTAATATGGGGAGGTGGGGTTGTAGTCGCACCCTGGCCCTACACAGTACTCGCCTTCGAAGATGTAGTGCCCGCTGGGGTCGGTATACCGCAGCGGATTGTTGGTAACGTACGCGTACCGGTTCAGCGCCTGCGGGTTCCCCGGCTCCGGCACCACCGTGTCCGCGCTGACGAACCGCCCCAGCGCCGGGTCGTACCAGCGGGCGCGGTAGTCGTAGAGACCGAACCCCTCCGCACGCTGGCCGGTGAAGGTGAAGTCGGTGGGCAGCGCGCCGCCGTAGCGCACCGCACCGTACGGGTCGTACCCCGTGCGGCTGCCGGGCACGACGGCCCCGCCCGCCGTGGTCGCCAGAGAGGTGGAGCCGAGGTGGTCGCTGTGCAGGTAGTATATCACACCTCCCGCCCGCATCGCAACCCGCCGGCCGCTGGCGTAGTAGTACGCGGTCGCTACGCCGGTGGTGACATTCTCCTCGTAGATGTCCCCCAGATAGGCCGTGGTCCCTGCGGGGCCGATGCGCAGCACACGGTGGCCGTCCCCGTCATACACGAAGCGCGTCGCGGCGCCGGTGACGGTGTTCGTCACCGCTACCAGCCGGTTCTCAACCGCCCGGCGTCACCAGCAGTTACAGGCTTTCGTGAAATTCGTGCTCCAAACCCCTTGACAAGCCGCAGATTTTGGCTATACTAGTTATTGAGAGCGCTCCCAAACCCTCGCCTGTTTCTCCCGCTTCGCGTCGGCCAGACCGCGGTTATTGTGCACAGTTCTTGGGAGCGCTCCCAGGAGGCAGAGGTGCCCACTCTGGAAGAGGTCGCTCGCCTGGCTGGCGTCTCCCGATCCACCGTCTCCCGGGTGGTCAACAACCACCCCAACGTGCGCGCCGAAACCCGCGAGCGCGTCTGGGAAGTGATCCGCCAGTCCGGCTACCAGCCCAACGTCGTCGCCCGCAGCCTGGTCACCACCCGCACCCACATCATCGGCATGATCATCCCCTACGCCGTCACCGCCCTCTTCACCGACCCCTTCTTCCCCCTCCTGCTGCGTGGCGCGACGGAGGCCTGCAACCAGCACCACTACCAACTCCTGCTCTCCCTCCTGAACGACCCCGCCGGCCGCGGCGAGATGTACCGCCAGGTGCTCCAGAACGGCTACATGGACGGCATGATCGTCGCCTCCACGCCGGTAGACGACCCGTTGATCCCTAACCTCATCGCCGACCGCCTGCCCTTCGTCTCCGTGGGCCGTCACCCTGACGAGCGCGTGCACTACGTGGACGTGGACAACGTCGGCGGGGCGCAGATGGCGGTCGAGCACCTCATCCGCCTGGGCCACCGACGCATCGCCACCATCACCGGCCGCCTCGACATGGTCGCAGGACAGGACCGTCTGGCAGGCTACCGCCAGGCCCTGCAGGCCCACGGCCTCCCGATCCGCAAGGAGTTGATCGCCGAGGGGGACTTCACCGAGATCGGCGGCACCACCGCCGCGCAGCGCCTCCTGTCCACCGACGCCACAGCCATCTTCGTCGCCAGCGACATCATGGCCATCGCCGCGCTCAAGACGCTCCGCCAGGCCGGCCGGCTCGTCCCCAATGACGTCGCCCTGGTCAGTTTCGACGATGTCCCTGTAGCCACAGCGATAGACCCGCCGCTGACGACCGTGCGTCAGCCGATCGCGCGGATGGGTTCGATGGCTGTGGAGGTGCTGTTGAGTCTTCTGGACCGCCCTGAAGAAGGTCGGCTCGCCCACCGCATCATCCTGCCCACCGAACTGGTCATCCGCGAATCGTGCGGGGCGGTCGCAGCCCGTGCGAAGTGAAGGAGGTGATCGGCGGGAGATGAATCAGTGTTCAAGCGTGGTCCGGTTGTACGTAACCAAGACGTTTCAAGAGGAGAAAGGAGATCAGAAATGCGCAGGATAGCCTTTACTCTGTTGGGGCTCCTGGCGATCGCGAGCCTTCTGCTCACCGCCTGCGGGCCGACCGCGACCCCCACTGCAGCCCCCACCGAGGCGCCTACCCAGGCGCCAACCGAAGCGCCCACCGAAGCGCCAACCGAAGCCCCCACCCCACCACCCACCGAGGTCGTCTACCCGCGAAATGAGACCCTCTACACCAGCGGTAAGCAGTGGGGACCGCCCACCTCGTGGAACCCCCTCCAGCCTGGTTCGTATGCAATGGGGGTGATCGGTCTGTGCTATGAGACCCTCTTCCTCTACGACCCCCTGCAGAACGAGTACATCCCCTGGCTGGCCGAGAGCGGCGAGTGGGTGAGTGACAACGTCTACCAGGTGACGCTCCGTCAGGGCGTCGAGTGGAGCGACGGCGAGCCTCTGACCGCCGATGACGTCGTCTACACCTTCGAACTGGGGCAACTGGAGGGCGTCTACTACAAGCCGCTCTGGGACTGGCTGGAGAGCGTCACGGCGGTTGACGACCACACCGTCCAGTTCACCTTCTCCGAGGTCCGCTACCAGGAGTGGGGGAACACGCTGTACTCCATCGCCATCGTCCCCAAGCACCTGTGGGAGGGCCGGAGCGAGGAAGATATCGTCACCGGAGCCAACCTCCCGCCCGTGGGCACAGGGGCCTACCTCTATGAGACCCACTCCGAAGACCGCATGGTCTGGCGGCGGAACGACAACTGGTGGGCAACGGGTGCCCTGGGCCTCTCCGTCGGCCCCAAGTACATCGTGGACATCGTCAATCCCAGCAACAACGTGGCGCTGGGCCTGGTGCTCCAGGGGCAACTGGACCTGAGCAACAACTTCCTGCCGGGCGTCGCCACCCTGGTCGAGGGCGGCTATGGGCTCCAGACCTGGTACCCCGACCCGCCCTACATGCTCTCGGCCAACACCGCCTTCCTGTTCATGAACACCACCAAGGCGCCCATGGATGATCCGGCTTTCCGCAGGGCGATGGCCTACGCCATCAATGTGGACGACATCGTCACTCGCGTCTACGGTAACATCGTCCAGAAGGCCAACCCCACCGGCCTGCTGCCGACCTGGGAGCAGTACGTCAGCCAGGAGGTGGTGGACGAACTGGGCTTCTCGTACGATCCCGACATGGCCCGTTCCATCCTGGCGGAGGCTGGCTACGTGGACGTGAACGGGGATGGCTTCGTGGAGGCCCCCGACGGCTCCGAGATCGCGCTGAAGATCATCGTCCCGTTCGGCTGGACCGACTGGATGGAGTCCATCAACGTCATCGCCGCCAGCGCCCAGGCGGTGGGGATCAACCTCCAGGCGGAGTTCCCGGACTTCGGCGGGTACTGGGATCAGCTCACCGGCGGCACCTTCGACATGGCCATCAACAACTTCGGCTCCAACATGAGCGACACCCCCTGGACCTTCTACTTCTGGCTGTTCCGCAACCCCATCACCGACAACATGTCCAACGGGAACTTCGGCCGATACGACAACCCCGAGGTCTTCGACCTGGTGGTCCAGCTGGACCAGACCCCGGTTGATGACCCGGAGGCCATGAGCGCGGTGATGGCGGAGATCCAGAGGATCCAACTGACCGATATGCCAGCGATTCCTTTGTGGTATAATGGTCTGTGGGCCCAATGGAACTCGACTTACTGGACCAACTGGCCATCCGCCGCGGAGGATGCGCCGAAGTACCTGCCGTGCACCTGGAACGGCTACTGGAACATGACTGCCATCTTGATGCTCACCGAACTGCAGCCAGCGTCACAGGAGTAACGGTCTGCGAGTCGCCCCTTCCCTCACTCCGGGAAGGGGCGACTCTTCTCAGTCTCTGAACGTAATACCCTGCACCCTCCCGCAGGTTAGAAAGTGATGCGGAGATCACGCCCAAACCTGCGGGAGGGTAGGCAGTCTAAACAAGGAGCCGCCGTGGGAAGGTATCTGGGACGCAAACTGTTGATTTACATCCTCACCTTCTTCCTCGCGGTGACGATAGACTGGCTGATCCCGCGCTTCATGCCCGGCAATCCGGTGCAGACGATGCTGGCCCGCTTCGCGCTGCGCGCCGATTCGGCCGAGGTGCTGCGCAGTTACTACATTCGGGCCTTCGGGTTGGACCTTCCCCTCTGGCAGCAGTACCTGAATTTCTGGGCCGCGTTGTTCCGGGGCGACCTGGGGATCAGCACCTGGCTGTTTCCCCAGCCGGTGCTCGAGATCATCAAGGGCGCGGTGCCCTACGACCTTTTCCTCCTGTTGCCGGCCATCATTCTGAGTTGGATCGCCGGGAACCGGGTCGGCGCCATCGCCGCGCGGACCCGATGGCTGGATAACACCATCCTCCCGCTGGGCTACATCCTGACCGCCACCCCCTACATGTGGCTGGCCATCGTGCTGGCGTGGGCATTGGGCAATGAGGCCCGCCTTTTCCCCATCGCTGGCGCCTACAGTTTCGGGCTACGCCCTCACCTCTCCTGGCTGTTCATCAAGGACCTGCTGTGGCACTGGTTCCTCCCCTTCGCCTCGCTGTTTATGGTGATGTTCGGCGGATGGGCCATCGGCATGCGGAACATGATCATCTATGAACTGGAGTCAGACTACTCCCGCTATCTGGAATCCCTGGGCGCCCCCCGGCGGCTCATCCGCCAGTACGCCTTCCGCAACGCCGTGCTCCCCCAGATCACCGGCCTGGCGCTCCAACTGGGCGGCATCATCGCCGGCGCCCTGGCCACGGAGATCGTCTTTGCCTACCCCGGCCTCGGCTACCTGATCCTCCAGGGCGTCCAGAATCAGGACTATTTCCTGATCCAGGGGTGTTTTCTCTTTATCATCTTCGGCGTATTATTGGCCAATTTCGCCATTGACATTATCTATGTCCTGGTGGACCCGCGGACAAGACTAGGGATGACGGGTGAATAGCGTATGGAGCGCAAACAGCCCAAGAAGGTGCGGAGCGAATTCCTCTATTTCGCGCTGAGAAACCGCAAACTGCGGGTCGGCCTGGGGATCCTGCTCTTCTTCCTGATCTTCGCCATCGTCGGCCCGTTCCTGAGCCGGTACGATCCCACCGCATACGCGGGACCTCCAGCCCAGTCCCCCTCACGGGAGTTCTGGTTTGGGACCACAACCTTCGGCCAGGATGTCTACAGCCAGTTCGCCTATGGTCTGCGCTCCACCTTCATCGTAGGACTGATCGGGGGGACGATCGGCACCATCATCGGCATGTTGATCGGTCTCCTGGCCGGATACCGCGGCGGCGCGGTGGATGAGGCCCTCAACATGCTCACCAACATCGTCCTCATCATCCCCACGCTGGCGGTCCTCATCATCATCGCCGCCTACCTCACGGTGCGGGGGATCGTCACCGAGAGCATCTTCATCGGCCTGACGGCCTGGCCATGGGCAGCACGGGCGATCCGCGCCCAGACCTTCTCCCTGCGCGTGCGGGAGTTCGTGGACCTGGCGCGGATGAGCGGCCGCAGTTCCCTGCGGATCGTGCTCACGGAGATCGCGCCGAACATGATGTCCTACCTCCTGCTGGTCTTCATCCTCCAGTTCGGCGGCGCCATCCTCAACGCGGCCACGCTGGACTTCATCGGCCTTGGCCCTACGCGGGGGATGTCGCTGGGCCTGATGATGAACAACGCCGTCCTCTGGGCCGCCCTCCAACTGGGGATGTGGTGGTGGCTGATTCCCCCCGGCGCCGCCATCGCCGCCATCGTCGGCGCGCTCTATGTGATGAACGTCGGCCTGGACGAGGTCTTCAATCCCAAACTGCGGGAGATGTAGGGATGAGCCTCCAGGTAGAGAACCTCAGAGTCTACTACCGCACCCTCAAAGGATACGTTCACGCCCTGGAGGGGGTGAGTTTTTCCGTCGGCGACCGGGAGATCATGGGGCTGGCCGGGGAATCCGGCTGCGGGAAGACCACCCTCGGTCACAGCCTGATCTACCTGCGGCCGCCGATGAACTTCATCGAGGGACGGGTGCTCCTGGACGATCAGGAGGTGCCGGTTTGGGATATGGAGAGGATGCGCGAGTTCCGCTTCCGGCGCATCTCCCTCATCCCCCAGTACGCGATGAACGCCCTGAACCCGACGCGCAAGATCGGGAGGATGATCGCCGAACTTCTAGACAGCCGGGGAGCGGACTACGGAGAACTGCTGCCGGAACTGAAGCGCCGGCTGGACCTGGTGCAGTTGTCGCACGACGTGCTGAAGATGTATCCCATCGAACTGTCGGGAGGGATGAAGCAGCGGACCGTGATGGTCATGTCCACGCTGCTCGACCCCTCGCTCCTCATCGCCGATGAGATCACCTCGGCGTTGGACGTCTCCACCCAGAAGGCGGTCTGTGAGATGCTGGTGGAGTTCCGGGACCAGGGCTTCGTCAAGAGCACGATCGTCATCACCCACGATATTTCCATCCTGTACCAGATCGCCGACACGATCCTGGTGATGTACGCCGGCCAACTGACAGAGAAGGCGCCGACGGACGTGATCTTCCAGTCCCCTCGCCACCCCTACACGAAGTTGCTGATCGCCTCCCTCCCCAAGGTTGGCGTGCGGTACGGCGAGGAACGGCTGCGGGGCATCCCCGGCGCCCCTCCGCAGCTCCTGGACCCTCCGGCGGGATGTCGTTTCAGGGAGCGGTGCCCGGTCGCCTTTGACCGCTGCACGGAGGAGCCCCCGTTCCTGGAGATCTCACCCGGCCATTTCGTCGCCTGTTGGAGGGAATCCTGAGCATGCTCACGCTGCAAAACGTCTCCAAGGTCTACCGGATCGGCGCCTTTGGGCTGCGGCGGCTGACGGCCATCCGCGACGTCAGTTTCGAGATCGGCCAGCGGGAGATCGTCTCCCTGATCGGCGAGAGCGGCAGCGGGAAGAGCACCATCGGCAAGATGATCCTCCGCCTCATCCCCGTCACCTCCGGGACAATCCGCTTCGAGGGGACGGACATCTCCACCCTGAAAGGGGGCGCACTCAAGGAGTATTACCGGAAGGTGCAGGGGGTCTTTCAGGACCCCTTCGCCTCCTACAACCCCATTTTCAAGGCCGACCGGATCTTCGCCATGGTTCACGACGAGTTCTTTCCCAACGTGGGCGCCCAGGAATGGCGCGAGAAGGTGGAAGGAGCCTTGCGAGCGGTCGGCCTGAATCCCCCTGATGTGCTGGGTAAGTTCCCCCACCAGCTGAGCGGAGGGCAGCAGCAGCGTTTCCTGATCGCCCGGGCGCTGCTTTTGGATATCCGGCTCCTGATCGCCGATGAGGTCATCAGCATGCTCGATGCCTCCACCCGCATTGACGTGCTCAACCTCCTGAGCGACCTCAAAGCCCGTGGCCTCTCCATCCTCTTCATCACCCACGACCTCTCGCTGGGTTACTACATCAGCGAACGGGCGATGATCCTCTACCGGGGGCGCGTCCTGGAGATGGGGCCTACGGACAGGGTCTACCTGCACCCGTTCCACCCATACACGGAGATGTTGATGGAATCTGTCCCCCGGCTGGACCACAGGTGGGAGGAAGCGATCCGCGTGGAGAAGGCGACGACGCCGGATCGGCCGGTTGCGGGCTGCGTCTACGCCGACCGCTGCCCCAGGGCCAAGGAGTCCTGCACCCGGCAGGAGCCGGAACTGGTCGAGGCGGAGAGCGGTCACTTCGTGGCCTGCTGGAAGTGAGCCAGAGATCCCCCTCAGGAGCGCCAACGGTGTCGGCAAGAGTCATCGGTCCTGCCCTGCCCCACATCCCCTGGGAGGAACGCCCACCCGCCAGCAACGAGGTGGTCTGGCGTTCGAGCCGAAACCCCATCATCACCCGTGACGCCGTACCCGGCGCGAACAGCATCTTCAACAGCGCCGTCGTCCCCTTCGGCGACGGCTTCGCCGGGGTCTTCCGCTGCGACAACACCGCCCGTCGCATGCAACTGCACGCCGGACGGAGCAGGGACGGCATCCACTGGCACATCGCGCCCGACCGCATCCGGTTCCGTTGCGACGACGAGGAGATCGGCCACTTCGTCTACGGCTACGACCCGCGGGTGTGCTGGCTGGAGGATCGCTACTACGTCACCTGGTGCAACGGCTACCACGGGCCGACCATCGGCCTGGGCTACACCCACGACTTCGAGACCTTCTACCAGATGGAGAACGCCTTCCTGCCCTACAACCGGAACGGCGTGCTCTTTCCACGGCGCATCAACGGCAAGTACGCCATGCTCAGCCGTCCCAGCGACACGGGCCACACCCCTTTCGGGGACATTTTCTACAGCGAGAGCCCCGACCTGATCCACTGGGGCCATCACCGACACGTGATGTCCCCCACCGACGGCTGGCAGGCCACCAAGGTCGGGGCCGGCCCCACGCCGATAGAGACCACCGAGGGCTGGCTCCTGATCTACCACGGCGTGCTGACCTCGTGCAACGGCTTCGTGTACTCCTTCGGCGCGGCGCTGCTGGACCTCGACCAGCCGTGGAAGGTCATCTACCGCACGCGCGCCTATCTGCTCAACCCCCGGGAGCCCTACGAGTGTGCGGGGGATGTGCCGAACGTGACCTTCCCCTGCGCGGCGCTGTGCGACCCGCCCACCGGGCGGATGGCGATCTACTACGGCGGCGCCGACACGGTCACCTGCCTGGCCTTCACCCGCTTCGACGCGCTGATGGACTTCGTCCGCGCCTCGCACGTCGCCGCCGACTGAACGGCTGCTGTTGCGGCAACCGCCTGCCCTCCCGCAGGTTCCGGCGGGGCCCGGTGTGCGGCTTCTTGGACTGCACCGACGAAGTCGGCGCTTTCAGAGCGGTGACTTTGTCACCGCAATCCACATCTTCCCTACCAGCCCAGGAGGACCCATGCGCTACGGCCATTTCGATGACACGAACCGTGAATACGTGATCACCCGACCGGACACTCCCCTGCCCTGGATCAACTACCTGGGCTGTGAGGCTTACTTCGGCATCATCTCCAACACCGCCGGCGGCTACTCCTTCTACCGGGACGCGCGCCTGCGGCGCATCACCCGCTACCGGTACAACAACGTCCCCTTCGACTGCGGCGGGCGCTACATCTACCTGCGAGACAACGGCTCCGGGGAGTTCTGGTCCCCCTCCTGGCAGCCCACCTGCCACGAACTGGAGCGCTACGCCTGCCGTCACGGCCTGGGGTACACCATCATCGGCTCGACCCGCAACGGGATCGAGGCGCAGACCTGCTACTTCGTCCCGCTGGGCGAGAGCCTGGAGATCTGGTCGCTCACGCTGACGAACCGCCGGGCCACCCCAGCGGACCTCTCGATCTTCTCCGCGGTGGAGTTCTGCCTGTGGGATGCCTGGGACGACGCCACCAACTTCCAGCGCAACTTCAGCACCGGCGAGGTAGAGATCGAGGATGGCGTCATCTACCACAAGACCGAATACCGCGAACGGCGGAACCACTTCGCCTTCTTCGCCTGCTCGGAGGAACTGGCGGGGTTCGATACCCAACGGGAGGCGTTCCTGGGGCCCTACCGGGGCTGGGATCGCCCGGTCGTGGTGGAGCAGGGGCGCTCGTTCAACTCCGAAGCCCACGGCTGGGCGCCGATCGGCTCCCATCACGTCAGAGCGCTGCTCCAACCCGGCGAAAGCCGTCGGATTCTCTTCCTGCTGGGCTATCACGAGAACCCGCTGGAGCGGAAGTTCGCCCCTCCCGGCTCACAGAGGATCAACAAGGAGACGGTCAGGCCGGTCATCGCCAGGTATCTGGACCCGAACGAGGTGGAACGGGCCTTCGACGCTCTGCGCGCCTACTGGGAGGGCCTGCTGAGCCGGCTGCAGGTGGAGACGCCGGACGAACACACCAACCGCATGGTCAACGTCTGGAACGCCTACCAGTGCATGGTCACGTTCAACCTCTCCCGCTCGGCCTCGTTCTTCGAATCGGGCGTTGGGCGTGGGATGGGCTTCCGCGACTCCAGTCAGGACCTGCTGGGCTTCGTGCACATGGTCCCGGAGCGGGCGCGGCAGCGCATCCTCGACCTGGCGGCAACGCAACTGGAGACGGGGGCAGCCTATCACCAGTACCAGCCGCTGACCCGGCGCGGCAACGATGCTGTGGGCAGCGGATTCAACGATGACCCGCTCTGGCTGGTGCTGAGCGTCGCCGCATACCTGAAGGAGACCGGCGACACGGCCGTGCTGGATGAAGCGGTTCCCTTCGACAACCGGCCCGGCAGCGAGGTCCCGCTCTACGAGCACCTGCGCCGCTCCATCCGCCACACGCTCGAACGCCTGGGGCCGCACGGGCTGCCGCTGATCGGGCGGGCGGACTGGAACGACTGCCTGAACCTCAACCTCTTCTCCACCGAGCCCGGGGAGTCCTTCCAGACCGCGCCGCTCAAGCGGGACGGTCAGGTAGCGGAGTCGGTCTTCATCGCCGCGCTCTTTATCCTCGCCGCCAAAGAGATGGCGGAGATCGCCGCCATCCGCGGTCTCCCGGCGGAGCGTCAGCAATACCGCGACGCCGCCGCGCAGATGGAAGCGACCATCTGGGCGCACGGCTGGGACGGCGAATGGTTCCTCCGCGCCTACGACGCCGATGGCAACAAGATCGGCTCCCGCGAGTGTGAGGAGGGGCAGATCTTCATCGAACCGCAGGGGATGGGGGTGATGGCTGGTCTGGGCCTGAAGCGCGGGGAGGCGGAGAAGGCGCTGGCCGCCGTTCGGGAGCGGCTCGTCACGCCCCACGGCATCGTCCTGCAACAGCCTGCCTATTCCCGCTATCAACCGCGCCTGGGGGAGATTTCCTCTTATCCGCCGGGTTACAAGGAGAACGCCGGCATCTTCTGCCACACCAACCCGTGGGTGATGATCGCCGAGGCGCGGCTGGGGCATGGCGACCAGGCACACGACCACTACACGCGCATCAACCCTTCAGCCCGTGAGGCCATCAGCGAGGTCCACCGGTGCGAACCTTACGTGTACGCCCAGATGATCGCCGGGCGCGACGCGCCGACGCACGGCGAGGCGAAGAACTCCTGGCTGACCGGGACAGCGGCGTGGAACTACGTCGCCATCACGCAGTGGATTCTGGGCATCCGGCCCACCCACGCCGGCCTCCAGGTCGCCCCGGTCATCCCCAAACGGTGGGCCGGTTTCACGGCCAGGCGCCTGTACCGCGGGGTCATGTACCACATCTGTGTTGAACGCGTGGGCGAGGGGAACACCGTCTCACTGACCGTTGACGGCCAGCCCGTCGCGGGAGACATCGTGCCGCTGCCGCCGTCCGGCCAGACCGAGGTGCGGGTGCGGGCGGTGGTGTCGTAGGCAGAGAATCCCTCACACCACCTCCCACCGCTCGCACCGCCCACCCCAGCGGGCCACGACCTGCCCATCCATCCGAATCTGGGCAATCTCGCAGAGGTTCGGGCAGGCGTGGCACTCGAAAGAGCTCGCCTGCACCTCCGCCTGGGCCACGTCAAAACCCTTGAAGCGGCTCGGCTGACCGTCGCTCCACTCC
>Ga0209018_1001401_pt1 | contig 19489 bp, 13 predicted proteins | sample YNPBryBLVA2012_FD_185814 | JGI IMG/M metagenome (GOLD analysis project Ga0209018, IMG submission 185814) | Anoxygenic and chlorotrophic microbial mat microbial communities from Yellowstone National Park, USA - YNP Bryant BLVA 2012 (SPAdes)... ...
GGGGTCCCTCCCCGCTCCACGGGCAAAGCCCGTGGAGCCTCACCCCACCCCTCACGCCTTCTTCGCCTTCGGCTCGAATGCCCCCAATCCCTGGGCAGGGGATGGGGCTATTTGGGGAATCTGAAAGGTTTCCCTAGACTTGCACCGCCTGTTCGGTTCCCATCGCGGGATTGGGGCCTTGGGGCCCGTTCGGGGGTAGGATGAAAGGGGAGGTGACGGAGATGGGCGTGCCCCGAGCGTTGACGATCGCCGGCTCCGACTGCTCCGGCGGGGCGGGTATCCAGGCGGACCTCAAGACCTTTCACGCCTTCGGCGTCTACGGCATGAGCGCCATAACGGCCGTGGTGGCGGAGAACACCGTGGGTGTCCAGGGTTGGCGGGAGGTGGAACCGGACTTCGTCGCCGAGCAGGTCGCCTCGTGCCTCTCGGACATCGGCGCCGACGCCGCCAAGACCGGGATGCTGGTGAACGCCGCGGTGGTGGAGGCGGTGGCCGCCGTCCTTCAAAGGTACGCCGTGGCCCGCCTGGTGGTGGACCCGGTGATGCGGGCCAAGTCCGGAGACCCCCTCATCGCCCCGGAGGCGGTGTCGGCCCTCGTGGAGAAGGTCTTTCCCCTGGCCGAGGTGGTCACCCCCAACGTCCCTGAAGCCGAGGCGCTGGCGGGATTCCCGCTCCGGAGCGAAGGGGACTTCCGGCGGGCGGCCAAGGCCATCCGCGCCCTCGGTCCCCGGGTGGTGGTCCTCAAGGGGGGCCACAGCCCCCTCAACCCGCCGGGCCTTTCCCGGGACTTCGTCTGGGACGGCCGGGAGTGGGAGGTTCTGGAGGGGCCCCGGAGCCCGGACCGGAACACCCACGGCACGGGGTGCACCTTTTCCGCCGCCGTGGCGGCGGGGCTCGCCCAGGGCCTGGAGCTGGGCCTAGCCCTGCGACGGGCCAAGGCCTACGTGGGGGAGGCCATCCGCACGGCCCCCGGCTTCGGGGGAGGCCACGGCCCGGTGAACCACTGGGCCAAGACAGAACCGTGAGGGGCCAACACCGGCGTCATTTCTCGGTGGGCCCTCCCAGCGTTTTCTCGAAGAAGTCCAGGATCCGCCGGAAGAGGTCCTCCCGGTGGGAGGGCTCCCGGATGCCGTGGTTCTGCCTCGGGTAGTAGGCCATCTCGAAGGGCTTTCCGGCCTTCAGGAGGGCGTCCACCATCCGCGCACTGTTGGCGAAGTGGACGTTGTCGTCGGAGAGCCCGTGGGCCAGCAGAAGCTGGCCCGTGAGGGCCTCGGCGGCGAAGACCGGCGAGCTCTCGCGGTACCCTTCGGCGTTGCCGGCGGGCATGCCCAGGTAGCGCTCGGTGTAGCAGGTGTCGTAGAGCTTCCAGTCGGAGACGGGGGCCACGGCGGCGCCGGCCCGGAAGGTGCCTTCCGGCGCGTGGGTCAGGGCGTAGAGGGTCATGAAGCCTCCGTAGCTCCAGCCCCAGAGACCGATCCGGCCGCCGTCCACCCAGGGGAGGGACCTGAGGTACGCCACGCCCGCGAGCTGGTCCTCGAGCTCCGCCCTTCCGAAGCGACGGAAGAGGGCCCGTTCGAAGGCGGCGCCCCTCCGGGCGGACCCCCGGTTGTCCAAGCAGAAGACGGCGAAGCCCCGCTCCAGGAAGAGGCGGTCCACCAGGTCCCAGCGGGCCACGAAGCGGTCCTGGACCATCTGGGCGTGGGGGCCGCCGTACACCTGGACCACCACGGGGTACCGGCGGGAAGGGTCGAAGTCCGGAGGCTTCTGGAGCTTGCCGTAGAGGAGCGTTCCGTCGGAGGACCGCAGGGTCACCAGCTCCGCCCGGCCCAGTCCGCGGGAGACCACCTCGGGCGAAGGGTTGTCGTAGAGGGGGAGGCTCCGGCCCCGCCGGAGGTCCAGCAGGGTCGCCCTGGGCGGGACGCCCAGGCGGGAGAAGAGGTCCAGGGCGAAGGCGCCGTCGGGGGAAGGGACGGCCTCGTGCCATCCCGGGAGGGGCGTGAGCTTCCGGAGGGCGCCGGTCCCCAGGTCCACTCGGAAAAGGTACTTCCGGAGGGGGTCCCCGTCTGTGCCGGCGACGAAGGCCGCCCGCTCCCCAGGATCCACGGCCAGCAGGTCATCCAGCAGGAAGGGCGGGGAGGTGAGGGGGGTACGGCGGCGGCCGTCGCGGGAGACCACCTCCATCCCCGCCGTTCCCAGCCGTTCGCTCGCCCAGAGAAACCGGCCGTCCTTCAGGAACCACGGAGGCCCCAGAAGGTTGAGCCAGGTCTCCGACCGTTCCTCCAGGAGGAGGCCGGTGGCGCCGCTCTGGACCTCCCAGTACCGGAGCTCCAACTTCTGCTGGAGCCGGTCGAGGAGCGAGAAGACGAGCCGGTCGCCCGCCGGCGTGAAGGCCGCCCGGGGGAGGTACCCCTCCCCCGACCGGGCGCCGGGGATGGGCCGGGCCTCTCCCGTGGCGGCGTCCACCCAGAGCAGGGTGACCTCGGGGTTGGGGTCTCCCGGCCGGGGATAGAACTGCATCTGGGCCGAAGGGGCCTCGGCGGTGGGGTCCACCATCGGGTAGGCGGGCACGCTTCCTTCGTCGAAGCGCCAGACGGCGAGGTGGCGGGAGTCGGGGGCCCAGAGGAAGCCCCGGCTCATGTCCAGCTCCTCGCCGTAGAGCCAGTCGGGCCGTCCCACGAGGATAGACGGCTGGGAGGCGGCGAGGAGCCGTGGCGGCTCCGGCGGCTCGGCCACAAAGAGCCCCTGTTCGTTGGCGAAGGCCACCCGGCGCCCGTCGGGGGACCAGTCCCAGGACTCCACTTCCGTCCCGGGGGGCAAGAAGGGCTCCAGGGCGCCGCTCTGGAGGTCCAGGATCCAGGTGCGCATTCCCTGGAGAAGGGCCCGTCTGCCATCGGGGGAGGGCAGGAAGGAGGCGAGGGGCCGCCGGGTCCCGTCGGCCTTCTGAAACTCCTCCTGGCGAAGGACCGTCCGGCGGGCGCCGGTGCGGGGTTCAAGGGCCACCAGGTCCCCGGCCTCCCCGCCGGGGGCCGATTCGAAGAAGAGAAGAAGGCTTCCCCCCCACCGCGGCCCGTGAGGAATCTGGCCGCCGAAGGCGGCGGGCCGGAGGGCCTCCTTCACCGTGAGGGGCGGGGGCCCTCCGGCGGAAGGGGGCAGGGCGGCGGCGAAGGCCAGGGCGAGGACGGCGGCGAGATGTTTCATGGGGTCTTGACCTCCAGGCGCCCATTCTAGCAACCGGGCGGGACGCCCGTGGTATGCTTCCGCCGGAACGGATGGAGGTGGTGGAGATGAAAGCGGCCATCGTCGTGGGGGCCAGTTCGGGAATCGGCCGGGAGCTGGCCCGCCTGCTCGCCGGAGACGGCTGGCGGCTGGGCCTCGCCAGCCGCGGCCTGGAAGCCTTGGAGGCCCTCCGAAAGGACCTGGGTCCGGGCCACGAAGCGGCGGCGCTGGACGTGAGAGAAACGGACACCGTGCCCGCCCGGCTGGACGAACTGGTCCAACGGCTGGGAGGGGAGGTGGACCTCGTGGTGCTCTCCTCGGGGATCGGCATCGAGAACCACCGGCTGGCCTGGGAACCGGAGGAGAAGACCATCCGGACCAACGTCCTGGGCTTCGCCGCCTGCGCCGCCTGGGCCGGCCGGTACTTTCTGGCGCGGCAGCGGGGCCATCTGGTGGCCATCTCCTCGGTGGCGGGCCACCGGGGAAGCCCCTTCAACCCCGCCTACAACGCTTCCAAGGCCTTCGTCTCCAACTACCTGGAGGGGCTCCGCCTCAACCTCGGCCGCTACCCCATCACCGTCACCGACGTCCGGCCGGGCTACGTGGACACCCCCATGACCCGGGGCCAGCGGGGGATGTTCTGGGTGGCCGACGTCGGGACCGCCGCCCGCCAAATCCACAGGGCCATCCAGAAGCGGAAGAAGGTCGTCTACGTCACCCGGCGCTGGCGGCTCGTCGCCCTCCTCATGCGCGCGGCACCTGACCCACTGTACCAAAAATTCTCCAACTGAAGGGTTTTCCCGCCGCCGCCGGTGCTATACTTCCCCGGGGCCGCCCGGGGGCGGGCCCGGGGAGGCACCATGGCATCGCGCTGGAAGACCTTCGAAGAGATGGCCGGGAACCTGCACGACCTCATGGAGGTCCAGCAGCTCCTGGAGTGGGACCAGCAGGTCACCATGCCCCGGAAGGGGGGCGCCCAGCGGGCCCTCCAGCAGGCGGCCATGGCGCGGGTGGTCCACGAACGGCTCACCGACCGCCGGTGGGTGGACCTCCTCGGCGAGCTGGAAGGCGAGGACGCCACGGAGGAACAGGCCGCCGACCTTCGGGAGGCCCGCCGCATGACCGACCGGGCCTGCAAGCTCCCCGCGTCGCTGGTGGCCGAACGGGCCGAGGCGGTCTCGCTGGCCCAGGGCGCCTGGGAGGAGGCCAAGCCGCGCGGGGACTTCGCCGCCTTCCTTCCCTACCTCGAGCGGGTCCTCCGCCTCACCCGGGAGACGGCCCTCTGCCTCGACGCCGGCGCCCCCTACGACGCCCTCCTGGAAGACTACGAGCCGGGAATGACCGAAGGGGAGCTCCAGCGGGTCTTCGAGGACCTCAAGGGGCGGCTCCGGCCCTTCCTGGACCGCCTGCGGGGGGCACCCCATCCTCCCGACGGCTCGGTGATGGAGCGGCACTACCCCGTCGCCGCCCAGGAGGCCCTCTGCCGGGCCCTGGCGCAGGAGGTGGGCTTTGACTTCGAGGCGGGGCGGCTGGACCGCTCGGCCCACCCCTTCACCAACGGCACCTTCCGCGACGTCCGCATCACCACCCGGTACAACGAGCGCCGGCTGAACACCGCCCTCTTCGGAACCCTCCACGAGGCCGGCCACGCCCTCTACGAGCAAGGTCTCGACCCGGAGCGGTACCGGATGCCCGCCGGCCAGGCCTGCTCCCTCGGCATCCACGAGTCCCAGTCCCGCTTCTGGGAGAACGTGGTGGGAAGGTCCCAGGGCTTCTGGATCCGGACCCTTCCGCGTCTGAAGGAGTCCTTCCCCGGCGTGCTGGACGACGTGGACGCCGGCACCTTCTTCCGGGCCGCCAACGTGGTGAATCCCTCCTTCATCCGGGTGGAGGCCGACGAGGTCACCTACAACCTCCACATCGTCCTGCGCTTCGAGCTGGAGAGCGCCCTCCTCCGGGGCGACCTCCGGCCGGCGGACCTTCCCGCCGCCTGGAACGGGAAGATGGAGAGCCACCTGGGCCTGAGGCCCCCCACGGACCGGGAGGGGGTCCTGCAGGACGTCCACTGGTCGGCGGGCCTCATCGGGTACTTCCCCACCTATGCGCTGGGGAACCTCTACGCCGCCCAGTTTGCCGAGGCCATGGAGAAGGACCTTGGACCGCTGGAGGAACGGGCCGCCGGGGGCGATTTTGGCTCCCTGCGGGAGTGGCTGCGGGAGAAGATCCACCGCCACGGCCGGAAGGACCTGGCCCCGGAACTCTGCCGCAAGGTCACGGGAAAGGCCCTCTCCGCCGAACCGCTCATGGCCTATCTGGAACGGAAATTCGGCGCCGTCTACGGCCTCTGAGGCCCGGGCGCCCCCTTCTTTGAGGAAACCAACGATGCGCCGGAACCTGCCCCCCGTAGATCCATCCAAAGCCCGAATCGAGAAGGACAGCCTGGGCGAGGTACGGGTGCCCGCGGAAGCCTACTACGGGTGCCAGACCCAGAGGGCGGTGGAGAACTTCCGCCTCACCGGGGTGACCCTCGCCAACTTTCCCTCCTTCATCAAGGCCCTGGCCCAGGTGAAGAAGGCGGCGGCCCTCGCCAACCGGGACCTGGGGCTTCTCGCTCCCCCGGTGGCCGAGGCCATGGCCCGGGCCTGCGACGAGATCGCCGAGGGACGCCTCCACGACCAGTTCGTCGTGGACATGATGCAGGGCGGGGCGGGGACCTCCACCAACATGAACGCCAACGAGGTCATCGCCAACCGGGCCCTGGAAATCCTGGGGAAGCGCAAGGGCGAGTACGCCCACTGCCACCCCAACGACCACGCCAACATGTCCCAGTCCACCAACGACGTCATCCCCACCGCCATCAAGGTGGCGGCCCTGTACGGCCTCAAGGACCTTCGGGAAGAGCTGGGCCGCCTCTGCGACGCCTTCGCGCAGAAGGGCGCCGAGTTCGCCGACGTGCTCAAGATCGGGCGCACGGAGATGCAGGACGCGGTCCCCATGACGCTGGGGCAGGAGTTCGAGGCCTACGCCACCATGATCCGGGAGAGCCGGGACGCCCTTCTCCGGGCGGAGGCGCTCATGGCGGAGATCTCCATGGGGGCCACCGCCGTGGGAACGGGCCTCAACACCGACCCCCGGTACGCCGGCATGGTCTGCGACCGCCTCCGGGAAATCACCGGCTTTCCCCTGGTCACCGCCTCCAACCTGGTGGAGGCCACCCAGGACAGCGGAGACTTCGCCGAGGTCTCGGGGATCCTCAAGCGGATCGCCATCCAGCTCTCCAAGATCGCCCACGACCTTCGGCTCCTCTCCTCCGGCCCCCGCGCCGGCTTCGCGGAGATCCACCTCCCGGCGCTCCAGCCGGGTTCCTCCATCATGCCGGGGAAGGTAAACCCCGTGATCCCCGAGGCGGTGAGCCAGGTGGCCTACCAGGTCATCGGCAACGACGTGGCCGTCTCCATGGCCGCCGAGGCCAGCCAGCTCGAGCTCAACCCCTTCGAGCCGCTCATCGCCTACAACCTCTTCATGTCCATCGGCATGCTGCGGGCGGCGGCGGAGATGTTCCGGACCCGCTGCATCGAAGGGATCAAAGCCGACCGGGAACGGTGCCGGCGGCTGGTGGAGCGCAGCGTGACGCTGGTGACGGCCCTGGTGCCCTACATCGGTTACGAGGCGGCGGGGGAGGTGGCCAAGGAGGCGCTGGCCACCCAGAAGCCCGTCCGGCAGATCGTCCTTGACCGGGGGCTCCTGTCGGAGGAGCGGCTCCAGGAGATTCTGGACCCCGCCAAGATGACCCACCCCCGGGCCATCGTGTAGCGAAAGCCGGGGGTCTACTGACAGCGCCGCTGCTTTCCCTCGGGCCACGTGGTGAAGCCGCTGTTGGCCCACACGATGTCGTTCTCGAAGCAGGTGGTGATCACCGGCGCGGCGGCCAGGACCGCCGTGAGGTCCTCCCCGTCGTCGCTTCCACCCTTCCCCAGGGACCGGATGGCGAAGTCATGGTAGGAATCGGTGCAGGCGTACTGGTACTTGGTTCCCCACGGGTCGGGGTTGGGGACCTCCTTGATGTAGAAGGGGGCCAGCTCCCCGATGGGGATCACCACGTCGGTGTTCTGCCACGACGTGTTCCCGTGGGGGTAGTCGTTGGTGTCGGTGCTGTAGGAGTTGCAGGCGGTGGCCAGCCCCCGGACCTCGGCCATGGCCCGCTTCTGCTTGGCCCGCTGGATGGCCTGGAGGAGGTTGGGGATGGCGATGGCGGCCAGGATGCCGATGATGGCCACCACGATCAGGAGTTCGATGAGCGTGAAGCCCCGGTTCCGCTCCATGGCGCCCTCCCTCTGGCCCAAAAGGACAGCAATAACGGTGCCATTCTGGAATTGCCGGCCCGGTGCAAAGGGCCGCCGCCCCTGCCCAAAAGTGTTAACCCTTTCCGTCAGGGAGTGGCACCTTTGGGTTCCAGTACGAAAAGGACCACCTCTCCCCGGCGGAAGAGGCGCATGGGGGGCCCCCAGGTGCCCGTGCCCCGGCAGACGTACAGCGAGAGGGGGCCCACGGCGTAGGCCCCCGCGAGGCGCGGGTAGAAGAGACGAACCACCAGGCCGAAGGGCCAGATCTGGCCGCCGTGGGTGTGGCCCGAGAGCATGGCCGAGGCCCCGCGGCCGGAGGCCTCCTCGGCCCCAAGCGGGCTGTGGCTGAGAAGGATGCATGGGCGGCCCGGCGGGACGGACCGGAGGGCCTCCGCCAGCGGGTCGCCGGCGAGGCGGAACTGGCGGCGGGCGGTGAGGTCGTCCACCCCCGCCAGGAAGAGGCCCGGCGCCACCTCCACCGCCTCCTGCCTCAGGACCCGAAAGCCGGCTCGGCCGAGAAGGTCCGCGGCCTGCTCCGCTCCGGCGTAGAACTCGTGGTTTCCCAGGACGGCGTACTTTCCCAGCGGCGCCCGCCAGGTTTGGAGCAGGGGCACCAGGGGCTCCACGTCCGGCACGTGGCCGTCCACCAGGTCCCCGGCGACGACGAGCAGGTCCGGGTTCCGGGCGGCGATGATCTCGCCCAGACGGGAAAGCCAGCGGCGGCCCAGCAGGGTCCCCAGGTGGAGGTCCGAGACCTCAAGGAGCCTCTTTCCCGCCAGGGAGGGGGGCAGGCCGGGAAGGACCAGGGGGCGGACGGTGACGGCGGGAGGCCGGAGCCCCTGGATGAGGGCGAGGATGCCCAGGAGGAGGGCGGCGGAGAGGGCGCCCAGCCGGAGGACCGGAAGCGCGCGGGGGGCCAGCCTTCCCAAGAGGGTGCCCAGGTCCACCGCCAGGAGGAAGGCCACGGCCAGAAAGAGGAACCCCATCCAGACGGCACCGGCGAACTCCAAGGCGTAGGCCGTCCTCCCGGGAACGAGGCGGGCCACCACCCGCCCCAGGGGGTACAGGAGCCAGGCCGCGGCGAGGAAGAAGAGAAGGATCCGGCGGGAGGGCGCCCCCGGCGGGCCCAGGAAGGGGGCGGCCCGCCGCTGGAGGTAGAGATGCTGGAGGGTCCACGTCCCCAGCACCACGCCCATAAAGAGAAGAAAGCGCCACCCGCCGCCCATGGGAGGCCAGCATAGGGAAGGAGCCGCCCCGGGGCAACGCCTTCGGGTGTCCATTCCGTGCACCCCCGGGTGCTACACTGCCGGGGGAGAGGAGAAGATGTCGCAAACCGTCCATTCCCCGAGCGGCGTGGAACGGGTCTCGGCCTCGGCGGGGACGGGGAAGACGTGGGCGCTGGCCCTGCGGTACCTCTCCCTTCTTCTCCCCTTCCCCGCTCCCGCCGAGGCGATGCCCAAGGTCCTGGCCGTCACCTTCACCAACAAGGCGGCCCGGGAGATGAAGGAGCGGATCCTGTCCTGGCTGGAACTCCTGTCCCGCCCCTCCGGCGAGGCGACCCCCGTGCGGAACGAACTGGTCCGGGCCACCGCGCTGCCAGAGGAGGCGATCCAGGTTCGGGCGGGGGCCCTCCTTCCCCAGATCTACCTCCGGTGGCCCTCCTTCGCCGTGGGGACCATTGACTCCTTCCTGGCGGCGGCGGCCCGCGCCTCGGCCCACGAACTGGACTTCCCCTTCTCCTTCCAGGTCGCGCTCCGTTCCGACCCTCTCTTTCGGCGGGCCCTCCAGGACCTTTTGCGAAGGGCCTCCCGCGAGGAGGGCCTTCGGAGGGAAATGGAGGCGGTCTTTCGGGAGTGGTTGCAGGCCCACGGAGATACGGAGTGGGACCTCATGGAGCGCTTCGCGGAGGACCAGCGGGTCCTGAGGAGCCGCCTCGTGGGACGGCCGGTTCTTCCCGAAGGGGGAGAGGAGGGCGCCCGGCCCCTGGAGGAGGCCCTCGCGGCGGTCGGGGGGGCCGCCCGGGAGTTTCTCCAGTGGATTGACGCCGCCGGCATCCAGCTCAAAAAGGGGGAGGCCTTTCTGAGGCAACTTCGGGCGCTGGCGGAGAAGCCTTCCAAGGAGAGCCTGGTAGCGGCCCACTCCACATTCTGGAAGAACCCCCGTTTCGCCGACGCGGTGTTGACGGATTCGAAGCCCTCCGTGGGCCCGACGGAGGAGAGAGACTGGAACGCCCTCCGGGAGAAGATCGCCGAGGCCATCTGGATCCTCGCCCGGGGAAGGGGCGACGCCCTGCTCCGTTTCCAGAGCCGTCTGGCGTCGGCGCTGGAGGAGCGGGCCCGGGAGGAAGGGGTGGTGCTCCTGGAGGAGATCCCCCGCCGGCTGAGCCGCTTCTTCGCCGAGGGAGGCGTCCCGTCGGTCTACCTGGCGCTGGGAGAGCGGATCCAGCACCTGCTCGTGGACGAGTTCCAAGACACCAGCGAGGGGCAGTGGGCCGCCCTCGAACCGCTGGCGGAGGAGGCCCTCTCCCAGGGGGGGTCGCTCTTCTTCGTGGGGGATACCAAGCAGGCCATCTACCGCTTTCGGGGGGGGGCTCCCCAACTCTTCCACAGCATCTTTACGGACCTTTACGGCCGCTTCGGAGGGGCGGACCGGCCATCCACCACGAACTACCGCAGCCGGAAGGTTCTCGTCGAGGCCTTCAACGAGTTCTTCTCGAAAGAGGTGCTTCAAGAGTGGGCGTGCGGGAAGGCCGGGGTGGCTCTGGAGGACTTCGAGGAAACGATCTGGCCTTTCTTCCAGAGCCCGGTGCAGGAAGCCCGCCGGGAGGGGGGATACCTGCGGGTGGAGACCCTCTCCCCGTCCGAAGAGGGCCAGGAGGAGGAGGCCTCCGGTTCCCTGGCGGAGCGGGCGGTGGAGGAGGTCCTCCCCGGCCTTCTGGCTCGGGGGTACCTCCCCCGGGACGTCGCCTTCCTGGTCCGGACCAACGGGGAGGCCGCCGCCGTTGCACAGGTCCTGGAGTCCCGGGGCCACCGGGCCTCCACCGAATCGGCGGCCCGGGTGACCTCCCGGCCGGTCGTCCAGGAGCTCCTCGCCCTCCTGCGCTTCCTCGATTCCCCCACCGACAACCTCTCCTTCGCCGCCTTCGCGGGGGGGAGCCTGATGGAGAGCGCCTCGGCCGTCCCCCCCGGGGAGTTCCACGGCCTCCTGGCCCGCTGGGCCTCGGCCCGGGGGGGCGCCCTCTACCGGGCCTACCGGGAGGCCTTCCCCCGGCCGTGGGCGGCCCTCGTGGAGCCGCTCTTCCAGGGGGTGGGGTACCTGCCCCCCTACGACCTCCTGCGGGACTTCCTGGAGAGGGCCAGCGCCTTCGACAACTTTCCCGAGGAGGAGGCCTTCCTCTGCCACTTTCTGGAGGTCGTCTCCCGCAAGGAGGGGGAGGGCGCCGCCACGGTGGGGTCCCTGCTCCAGGCCCTGGAGGAGGACCCCGAAGACGAGTCGCTGGAGGTCCCGCTCCCCGAAGGGGGCGACGCCTTCCGGGTGATGACGATCCACAAGGCCAAGGGGCTGGGGTTCCCCGTCGTGATCCTTCTCGATCCCGCCCTCCGAAGGCCCTCGGTCAGCGAGGTGCTGGTCGAGGAAGGGGGAAGGGTCCGGTGGCTCCGCTTTACGAAAGAGATGACGGAACTCTGCCCCCGCCTCGAAAGGGAGAAATCCAAAGAGAAGGTGCTGCGCCTCCGGGACGAACTCTGCACCTTCTACGTCGCCCTCACCCGGGCGGAGGAGGAGCTGTACGTCTTCCTGAAGGCCCCGCAGAACAACGGTAGCCGCCTGGCCCCCCCCCTCCCTCACTCCCTAGAACGGGGAAGCCCCGGCTCTCCCGACCAGCCTCCCGCCGTGAGCGCCCGCATTCCCAAGAGGCGTCCCCCCATGTCTTCCTGGAAGGAGCGGATCCTCCCCGCCGCCGATCGCACCTTCCTTCCGCCGACCTTCGAGTCGCTCTCGGCGGTCCGGATGGGGAAGCTGATCCACGGGGCCCTGGAGGCCGGTTTTCGAGGGGAGGCCGGGGACGAGAGGTTCCTGGCGGTCCTGGGGGCCTCCGACGAAGAGGTCCGGGAAGCGAGTGCCCGTCTGCGCGCGCTCCAGGACCACCCCCACATCGGGCCCCTCCTCCGGCCCCCCGCCGGCGAGGTCCTGAACGAGGTGGAGTTCCTGGACGGGGAGGGACGGATCTTCCGCGTGGACCGTCTCATCGTGGAGGAGAACCGCATCACGGTGGTGGACTGGAAGACCGGCCTCGAGGAGAGCTCCGGCCACCGGGAGCAGGTGGCGAAGTACTGCCGGATCCTGTCGGCCCTCTACCCAGGCCGGGAGATCCGGGGGCGCCTCGCCTACCTCGCCCTGGAGAGGGTGGAGGAGGTCCCGTGGTGAGGATCGAGGACGTGGACGTCCGGGAGGACCTCCTGCAGCGGGCGGTGGAGCGGGCCCTCTCCCTGCCCGCGGAGGAGACGGCGGTGGTCTTTCCCGGGCGCCGGGCGGCGAGCCACTTCGCCCTCGCCTGCGCCCGCCTTCGTGGCGGGCCCCTGCGGCCTCCGGCCCTCCTGACGGTGGAGGGGCTCGCCCGCAAGACGGCGGGGCTGCCTCCCGAGGGTCCGGAGCCGATGGAAAACCTTCTCTTTCTCTGGAGAGCGGTTCTGGAAAGGGGAGGGGAGCCGCTCCGCCCCTTCGCGGGGGATTTCTTTTCCTTCTTCGGGCCCGGGAAGGCTTTCCTCGACGTCCTGGAGACGCTGGAGGAGGAGGACGTCCCCGACGGGGACCTGAAAGCCCTCCGGAGACACCCCCTCTTCGACGCTCTGGGGCCCCTCGCCCAGGCCTTCCACGAAGCCCTCCCCGACCTCCGTGCGGCCTACCGGGACCTCTGCGCCCGGGAGGGGGCCTGGACGGGGGCCCAGGCCCTCCGCCGGGCGGCGGAATACCTTGAGGGAGGGGGGCGGTCGCCCTGGCGGAACCTCCTCTTCGTGGGCTTCTTTTCCCTCACGCGGGGGCAGATCCGCCTCCTTACGGCCCTTTCCGCCTCCGCCGAGGTTACCCTCCTCCGCCACCACGACGGGCGGCGCTGGGAGGCCTTCGCGCAGATGGAGGCCGCCCTGGAGCCTTCCCACCCCGCCCCCACCCTCTCGCCGCCGTCCCTCGACCTCGCGGTGGAGGCGGCCCCCTCGGCCCACGCCGAGGCGCTCCGGGTGGCGGAGATCCTTTCGGAGGGAGAGATCCCTCCCGAGGAGACGGTGGTGGTCCTGACCGAACCCGGAAGCCTCCTGCCCCTCCTCTGGGACGGCCTTGGCGCGCTGGAAGGCGAATTCAACGTCACCCTGGGATACCCCCTTTCCCGCTCCCCCGTCTTCGCCCTCCTGGAGGCCGTTCTGAGGGCGGCGGAGGAGGGGGAGGGGGAGACCGTGCCCCGGCCGGCCTACCTTCGCCTTCTCTTCCATCCCTACGTGAAAAACTTCGCCCCGAAGGGGCTCTCCGCCGGCGACCTCCGCATCGCCTTCCACGCCCTGGAGGAGTTCCTGGTGAAGGGCGGGGAGGGGTGGGTTGACCTTTCCCGCCTGGAGGGGGAGGAGGAACCGATACGGCGGGCGGTCCGGATGCACCCCGATGGGCCAGACGAGGCCGCGCTCGCCGCTTCCCTGAAGGTGGTCCACGACCTCTTCCTTCGCCGGGTGAGGGCGTCGCGGACCCTGGAGGCCCTGGCCGCGACGCTGATGAACCTCCTGGGCGAGGTGGCCCAAAGGTCCCCCGCCTCCAGCCACCCCTTCTACCGGCCCTCCTTCCAGGCGGCGGCCGGTTGCCTCGGCGTCCTGGCGGCGGTGGGCCGGAAGGAGGGGGGCGGAGCCCCCGATCCCCGCCGCCTTTACGCCTTTGTGCGGGAGCGGCTCGCCGAGGTCCGGGTGCCCTTCAGCGGCCTTCCCGTCCGGGGCCTGCAGGTCATGGGGGTCCTGGAGACCCAGGCCCTTCGCTTTTCCCGGGTCATTCTCCTGGATGCCGACGAGGAGACCCTGCCCACCGCCCCGCCCCCCGACCCCTTCCTCCCTCCCGCCTTCCGCAAAGCCCTCGGCCTTCCCGGAGCCACCGAGCGGGCGGAGATCTACCGGTACCACGTCTTCCGCCTCCTGGAGTCCAGCCGGAGGGCCTACATCCTCCACGCCGAATCGCCGGGGAAGGGGCCATCGCCCTTCGTGGAGCAGCTCCTCTGGGAGAAACGGTGCGCCGGGGAGGAGGGGAGGGCCCGAAGCCTGGCCTTGCGGGGCGGGGGAACGCGGGGGGCGGCTCCGAGGGTGGAAAAGGGACCGGAGGTCCTGGAGCGCCTCCGGGGGATGACGCTCTCCCCGACGGCCCTGGATGCCTACCTCCAGTGCCCCCTGAAGTTCTGCTGGCAATCGGTCTTCTCTCTGCGGGAGCGCGAGGCCCAACAGGAAACGGAAGCGCGGAGGGTAGGAAGCCTCCTCCACGGTGTGTTGAGGGACCTCTTCGCCCCGTACCAGGGAAGGGAACTCGATCCGGAAGCCTTCGCGGAGATGGAAAGCCGTCTGCCCGCAACCCTCGAGGAAGCCTTCGGAAAGAGCGAGGTGGGCTTTCTTCTCGTCACACTGGCCGAGGGCCGCCTTCGCGCCCTGCTCCGGAAGGAGCGGGAGCGGTGCCCGCCGAGGACGGTCCTCGCCGTCGTGGAAGGGGAAGTGGGGCTGGAGCTCCACCTTCCGGGGGGAGGGGGCGTCCGGATCGGAGGCCGGGTGGACCGCCTGGACCGGATGGCCGACGGAACCTGGCGCCTCACCGACTACAAATCGGGAAAGGATCTCAAGAGAAAGTACCTGCCGGCCGTGCACCTGCCCGATCTTAAGGCCGACCGCCCGACGCTCCTCAAGGGCCTCCGCTCGCTCCAGCTTCCCCTCTACGCGGAGATGGTTCGGCGAAGCCAGGGAATCCCCGCGGAGGCCCTTGAGGCGCGGCTCCTTTCCTTTCGAGCCCCGGAAGAGGAGGCGAAACTGGAGGGAGGGCCGGACGGCCTGGCCGCCTTCCTGGACGAGCTCGTCCTTCCGGTCGTTCGGCGCTTGGTGGCGGAGATTTTTGACCGGAGCCGCCCCTTCGAGGCCGACCCCTCCAATCCCCGCGACTGCGATCGCTGCCCCTTCACCGTCCTCTGCCGGAGATAGCCCTTCCCCCCATGCCGTTCTATACTGAACGCCGCGGCCGGAGCGCCGCCGCAGGGAGGCTTCCATGCACGTGGTGGTTCTTGGCGCGGGAAGGGTCGGCAGGGCCATCGCCCTGGACCTCGTCCGGGAAGGGGAATTCACCGTCACGGCGGTGGACGCCTCGGAGGCGGTTCTGGACCGCCTGGAGAGGGTCTCCGGCCTCAAGCGGAAGCGGGCCGACCTTCGGAACCGCCGGGAGCTGGCGGAGGCCATCCGCCCCGCGGACCTGGTGGTGGGGGCCGTCCCCGGCCAGATGGGCTTCGAGACGCTGAAGGCCGTCATCGGGGAAGGCAAGAACGCGGTGGACATCTCCTTCTTCGAGGAGGACGCCCGCCTCCTGGACGAAGAGGCCCGCCGCGCCGGGGTCACGGTGGTGGTGGACGCCGGCATCGCCCCCGGGGCCGGCAACATCGTTCTGGGCTACCTCACCACCGTCATGGACCGCATTGACCGCTTCGAGTGCCTGGTGGGCGGGCTTCCCGTGGTGCGCCAGTGGCCCTACGAGTACAAGGCGGTCTTCTCCCCCTCCGACGTGATCGAGGAGTACGTCCGCCCCGCCCGTTTCGTGGAACGGGGGGAGATGGTGGTGCGGCCGGCCCTGTCGGACCCCGAACTCCTCGACTTCCCCGGCGTGGGGACCCTGGAGGCCTTCAACACCGACGGGCTACGAAGCCTCCTCTTCACCATGGAGATCCCCAACATGAAGGAGAAGACCCTCCGCTATCCCGGCCACATCGAAAAGATGCGGGTCCTGAGGGAGACGGGCTTCTTCTCCAAGGAACCCCTGGAGGTGGGGGGGGTGAAGGTCCGTCCCCTGGACGTGACCTCCCGCCTCCTCTTCCCCCTCTGGCAGCTGACGGAGGGGGAGGAGGACGTCACGGTCATGCGGCTCACGGTGGAGGGGGAGACCGGCGGCCAGCGGGTTCTCCGGATCTACGACCTGTTGGACCGGTACGACCCCGGGACCCGCACCACCTCCATGGCCCGCACCACCGGCTACACCTGCACCGCCGTCGCCCGCCTGGTGGCGTCGGGGCGGTACCGCCGCCCCGGGGTCTCCCCTCCTGAGTTCGTGGGCCAGGCCCCCGGCTGCTACCTCTTCGTCATGCAGGAGCTGGCCCGCCGGGGGGTGGTCTTCCAGGAAACGGTTTCCTGAGGGGCCTTTACAGGCGGGGGCCCCCTGTGGTACCCTCTTCTCTTTGAAGAAGATAGGAGACGTGTGACGATGGAGACGCAGAAAAAGAAGGCCCTGATCGCAGAGTACGCCAAACACCCTGCCGACACGGGCTCCCCGGAGGTGCAGATCGCCCTCCTTTCGGACCGCATCAGCGGTCTCACCGAGCACCTGAAGAAGCACCGGAAGGACTTCGCGACCCGCCGCGGTCTCTTGATGCTGGTCGGCCAGCGCCGCCGCCTGCTCAACTACCTGAAGGACCGGGACATCGAGCGGTACCGCGACCTCATCAACCGTCTGGGCCTCCGCAAGTAGCGCCTCGCCCCGAGGCGAGGCTTTGAGCCCCCTTTCGGGGGAGGCCTATCCGTGTAGATGAGGAGCGTGCATGTACCACGAAGAAAGCGTTGAGATCGAAATCGGGGGAAGGTCCCTGAAACTTTCCACCGGCAAGGTGGCCAAACAGGCCCACGGGGCCATGTGGGTCCGCTACGGGGACTCGGTGGTCCTGGTCACCGCCGGAATGGACAAGAACGAGCGGCGGGGGCTGGACTTTCTGCCCTTCACCGTGGACTACCGGGAGTACACCTACGCCGGCGGGCGGATCCCCGGGGGGTTCTTCAAGCGGGAGGGCAAGCCCACCGACCCGGAGATCCTGGTCTGCCGCATGATTGACCGGCCCCTAAGACCCCTCTTCCCCGAGGGGTACCACCTGGAGACCCAGGTCATCGCCATGGTGCTCTCCATGGACTACGAGAACAGCCCCGACGTCATGGCCATCAACGGGGCGTCGGCGGCCCTCTACTGCTCCCCCATCCCCTTCAACCGCCCGGTGGGAGCCGTTCGGATCGGCCTCATTGACGGGGAGTACGTGGTCAACCCCTCCCTGAAGGTGATGGACCGCAGCGCCCTCAACCTGGTGGTGGCGGGCACCCGCGAGGCCATCTGCATGGTGGAGGCCGGCGCCAAGGAACTCTCCGAGGACCAGATGGTCAAGGCCCTGGAGGTGGCCCACGCCGAGATCAAGCGAATCGTGGCCGCCCAGGAGGAGCTCTTTGCCCGGCTCAACATCCAGAAGATCGAGGTCCCCAAGCCGGCCCTCGACCCCGCCAAGCTCGCCGAGGTGGAGGCCAAGGTGGCCGGTCCCCTCCGGGAGGCCATGGCCGTCCAGGGCAAGCTCAAGATGTACGCCGCCCTGGACCAGGTGGAGAAGGACCTGCTGGCTCCCCTGCCCGAGGACGACGAGGAGGGAAGGGCCGAGACCTCCCGGCTCTTCCACGAAGTACTGGTGAAGACCTTCCGGACGGTCCTTCTCAAGGAGGGGCGGCGGGTGGATGGCCGCCTCTTTGACGAGATCCGGCCCGTCTGGTGCGAGGTGGGGGTCCTTCCGAGGACCCACGGCTCGGCCCTCTTCACCCGGGGCGAGACCATGGCCCTGGCCAACTGCACCCTGGGGACGGCGGCGGACGTCCAGCGCCTGTCGGGCCTGCTCGAGGGGCAGGAAAAGCACTTCATCCTCCACTACAACTTCCCGCCCTTCAGCGTCGGCGAGGTGAAGATGATCCGCGGTCCGGGCCGGCGGGAGATCGGCCACGGCGCCCTGGCGGAGCGGGCCCTCCTGCCCGTGATCCCTTCGGAGTCCGACTTCCCCTACACCATCCGGGTGGTCTCGGACATCCTGGAATCCAACGGCTCCTCCTCCCAGGCCACCATCTGCGGCGCCACGCTGGCCCTCATGGACGCCGGCGTTCCCATCAAGGCCCCGGTGGCCGGGGTGGCCATGGGCCTCATCATGGAAGGGGACCGGTACGCCATCCTCACGGACATCGCCGGCCTCGAAGACCACTACGGGGACATGGACTTCAAGGTGGCGGGCACGGAGAAGGGGATCACCGCCCTCCAGATGGACATCAAGGTGGACGGCGTCTCTTTCGCCATCATGCGGGAGGCCCTGGAGCAGGCCCGCAAGGGGCGGCTCCAGCTCCTCAAGACCATGGCCGAGACCCTTCCGGCCCCCCGGCCCGAGATCTCGCCCCTGGCCCCCCGCATCTACACCATCACCATCCCCAAATCCAAGATCGGCGAACTCATCGGCCCCGGCGGAAAGAACGTCCGCGCCATCCAGGAGAACACCGGGGTGGAGATCAACATCGAGGAGGACGGCACCGTCACCGTGGCCTCCAGCGATCCGGAGATGGCCCAGAAGGCCCTGGAGATCATCCGGGCCCAGATGGAGGAGCCGGAGGTGGGCAAGATCTACAAGGGAACGGTGCGGCGGGTGGAGCCGTACGGGGCCTTTGTGGAGATCCTCCCCGGAACCGACGGCCTCCTGCACGTCTCGGAGCTGGACTGGAAGCGGGTGGACAAGGTGGAGGATTACCTCCAGGTCGGGGACGAGATCGAGGTGAAGCTCCTCGACTTCGAACGGGGCGGAAAGCTGCGCCTCAGCCGCAAGGCCCTGATGGCCAAGCCCGAGGGCTACGTGGAGCGCCCCGAAGGGGACCGCCGCCCCTCCTCCCGCCCGCGGGAGGGCAGCCGCCCCCCGAGGGACCGGGAGCGCTCCGACCGCGGCCACGGAGACCGGGACCGCAGGCCCCCGCGCCGCTGATTTCGTGCGCACGAAGCGGGCGGGCGGAGCGATTCCGCCCGCCCGTCGCTTTTCCGGGGAAGACACCACGATGGAGATCGAAGTCCGCCGGGGCGTGGAGGGCATCGTGCTGGGAATCGCGGTGGCGAAGGGGGCCGCCGTAGGCCCGTCCCGCGCCGAAGGACGCGCCCTCTTCGAGGCGGCGGCCCGCCGGTGGGAAGCCTCTCCCGAAGACCGGACGGAGGCCGCCCTCCGGAAGGAGGAGGTCCGCCGGATGCTCCGGGTGGGCCGTTACAGCCCGTCGGGGAGGGGAAAGCCCGCCAGTGAGTACCTCCAGGGCCTGCTGGCCCGGGGGGAGGTCCCGGCGATCCTGGACGCCGTGGACGCCGCCAACCTCGCCTCCCTGGAGTTCCTGCTCCCCGTGACCCTGCTGGATGTGGACCGGGCCGGGACCGGTGCCTTCCTCCTCCGAAGGGGCCGCCCCGGCGAGGGATACGTCTTCAACGCCGCCGGCCAGCGCCTGGAGCTGGAGGACCTTCTCCTCCTCGCCGCCCTCCCCGAAGACCGGCCCCTGGGCACGCCCGTCAAGGACAGCCACGCCACCAAGGTCCAGGAAGGGAGCTCGCGGCTCCTGGCGGTGGTCTACGCCCCCCCGGGCAGGGGAGCCCTGGCGGAGGAGTGTGCCCGGCGCATCGGCGGGCTCCTCGCCGGGGGCTTGGGGTGCCGCTGGGCAGCAGCCCTCCTGGGGCCTTCGGAGGAGCGGGTCCGCCTGGAAGTATGAACGGAGTACCCCAATCCCGCGATGGGAACCGAACAGGCGGTTCAACTCCTTGATAACCTTGCAGATTCCAAGAATAACCCCATCACCTGCCAAGGGATTGGGGGCATTCGAGCCGAAGGCGAAGAAGGCGTGAGGGGTGGGGTGAGG
>Ga0209018_1001402_pt1 | contig 19467 bp, 17 predicted proteins | sample YNPBryBLVA2012_FD_185814 | JGI IMG/M metagenome (GOLD analysis project Ga0209018, IMG submission 185814) | Anoxygenic and chlorotrophic microbial mat microbial communities from Yellowstone National Park, USA - YNP Bryant BLVA 2012 (SPAdes)... ...
GGACGCCCGCCCCACACCCTCTTCCTGTTGGCGGGGCGGGCGGGACGCCCGCCCTACACCCTCTTCCTGTTGGCGGGGCGGGTGGGACGCTCGTACACCCTCTTCCTGTTGGCAGGGCGGGCGGGACGCGCGTACACCCTCTTCCTGTTGGCAGGGCGGGCGGGACGCTCGTACACCCTCTTCCTGTTGGCGGGGCGGGTGGGACGCCCGCCCTACACCCTCTTCCTGTTGGCGGGGCGGGCGGGACGCCCGCCCTACAACGGGGTAGACCAGCGTCTCCCGCCGCACGACCCCGTCGGCGTCCAGCGACTCGATGGCCGGGGGGACGAGGGCAGCATCCACCTCCAACAGCCGCGCCGCCTCCACCACCAGTTCGTCCTGCGGCGCGTAGACGTGCCCATCATCGGCCATCTGGCCAAGGACGTGGGCCACGCCGGCCTGGATGCGCGAGGGGGAATCCGGCGGCAGTCCCAGGTCGCGGGCGATCTTGTCGGCGGTCTTGAAGCCCACGCCCCAGATGTCGCGGGCCAGCCGGTAGGGATCGCTCTGCACCACCTGCAGGGCGTCGTCGCCGTAGGTCTTGTAGATCTTCACCGCCAGGCCGGTGGCCACGCCGTGGCTCTGCAGGAAGAGCATCACCTGGCGGATCTGCCGCTGCTCCTCCCAGGCGCGGGTGATCGCCGCGACGCGACGCGGCCCGACGCCCGGCACTTCCCGCAACCGCCGCGGCTCCTCGTCCAGCACGCGCAGCGCATCGGCGCCGAAGTGCTCGACAATGTGCGCAGCGGTCACCGGCCCGACCCCGCGCACCAGCCCCGAGCCCAGGTAGCGACGGATGCCCTCGGCGGTCGCGGGGAGCACCTGCTCGCAGCGCTCGGCTTTGAACTGTCGCCCGTACTGCGGATGGGTGGTCCAGACCCCCTCCAGCCGCAGCCGCTCGCCGGGCTGGACATCGGGAAGGATGCCGACCACGGTCACCAGGTCAAAGCGGCCGGGGACGGCCAGACGGAGGACCGTGTAACCGCTTTCCTCGTCGTGGTAGGTCACCCGCTCGACACTGCCGTCAATCTGATCGGCCATCTCTATGCGACATAAGGGGAGCGGGCAGGTTTTGGGTTTCAGGTTTCAGGTTTCAGGTTTCAGGCTGGGGGTTGAAGGTTGAAGGTTACGAGCCCAGGGTCTGGCGGGCATCGTGGTAGCCCATCTCGATCAACTCGCGGCTGACCTGCGGGTCGTAGCGGATGATGCGCAGGGCATCGGTCTCCTTGCTGGGGGTAACGACGGTGCACTTGACCTGGTGGTGCCTGGTGTCCAACTGCGCCGCCACCAGCCGGTTGACGTTCTCCAACTGCTTGATGTCGTTCTCGAACGTGGCCACGAGGGCCAGGTCGAGCATGACCGTGAATGCCTCCCACGGGCGGCGCGGCAGGGGGATGCGTCGCTCGCCGAAGGGCGAGAGCAGGACGACGATGATCTCGTTCGCCCCGACGTCGATCGCTGCCGACAGGGGGGTGTTCGCCATCAGCGCCCCGTCCCAGTAGTGATGGTCGCCCACCCTGGTCCACGGATAGACCAGCGGGATGGAGCAACTGGCGATGATGTGGCTGGGGGTCAGGCCGACCTGGCGGTTATCGAAGATCCGCAGTTGACCGGTCTCCACCTCGGTCGAACAGATCAGCAATCGCTTATCGCTGTCGGCCAGGCGGTCGAAATTGATGAAGCGACGCAGGGTGGAGTACCAGGGCTTCGTGTCGTAGATCGCCCGCCAGGGGCGCAGCCGCCAGAAGCGTTGAATGTCGCGGGTGCGGGTGGTCAGCCAGGCCTGCTCCAGCTCGGCGGCGCTCTTGCCGGAGGCGATCGCAGCGGCGTTGATCGCGCCGATGGAGGTACCGACCAGGATGTCGGGCAGCAGGCCTTGCTCCTCCAGGTACTTGTAGACCCCGCAGGCGTATGCGCCACGCCCCCCGCCGCCGGAGAGCACCAACGCGCGCACCGGTTGACTGTTCATCTTCCCCTCCTGAATCGAACTGTAACTGCTCACCCTCCCGCGAGTTTGGGCGCAATATGCAGCCCGAAGCGCACTTCCATGGCCACTCCGATTCGTTACCCGGTCACTTCCGAACCTGCGGGAGGGTAAGCAGTTACATCGACCTGTCCTATGGTAACTGCCTACCCTTTACCAGGCCTGGTGCTGGCAGGGCCGGTGTGCCGGCCCCTCACCCCACCCCCTGGCCCCCGCCCGTAGGGGGTGGGGTGAGGGCTCAGCGCCGCGGACGGTAGGCAGTTACGTCCTATGACGGGTCATCCGGCGAATCGGGCGAACAGACCCGGATGGCCATCTCCGTCCCCTCGGGCGCCGGCGGGGTGGTCGTCTCTGCCCTCCGCCGCGCCCACTCGCCCGCCCGCAGCAGATCCGGGCTGACCGTCACCAGGCGGAACGCTTCCTCCAGGTCCTGCCGGGTGAGCAGGCCCAGGAAAGTCATCCCCTCGGCCACCGGCGCCGCTTCCAGCCCGGCCTCGGCCATGTGCTGCTGCGCCTCGAACAGATCGTCGTCGGGGCGGACGATGGGATACTCCGTGCGCATGGACTGGCGAATCGGCGACTGGGGGCCATGTGTCTTCAACCCCACCAGCAGATCGTTGCGGGTGAGCATCCCCACCAACTGCTGGCCGTCGCAGACCGGGAAGTCGGACTGGAAACCATCGAGGGTCAGGTCCACAGCGACGCCGAGGGGATCGTCGGGGTGGACCGGGCGGGCGTGGCGGGAGAAGACCTGGCGCACGCGCAGGCCGGAGAGAGCGGTCTTCACGCGGGTCATCTGCCCTTCCTGCGCCGCGCCGACGTAGACGAAGATGGCGATCAGGATGGCAAAGACCTGGGTGGTCATCAGCCCATACAGGCCGATCAGCCAGGCCAGCCCCTGGCCGATGGCGACAGCGATGGCCGTGGCCCGTCCGTAGGGCATCAGCGCGGCGAGCAGCGCCCGCAGCACCCGCCCGCCGTCCATCGGAAAGGCCGGGATCAGATTGAAGATGGCCAGGAACAGATTGACGAAAGCTAGATAGGGCAACAACAACGACCACTGCAAACGCAGCGTGCTCTGGGTGATGGCCACCAGCAGCCCCGTCCAGGCATCGAGCGGGAAAAACAGCACCGTCGCCACGAGCAACACCCCACCGATGATCGCGCTGGTCACCGGCCCGGCGACGGCCATCAGCAGTTCCTGGTACGGCCGTTCGGGGATCGTCTCCATCTGCGCCACGCCGCCGAGGGGAAGGAGGACGATCTCGCGGACCCGCGACCCGAAGCCCATCGCCACCAGGCTATGGGCCAGTTCGTGCAACACCACGCCGACGAACAGCAACAGCGTCGCCATGACGCCGAAAGCAGCCCCCTGCAGCCAGTCCGTCTGACCGACGCCGAACTGCACGGCGGCCAGGATCAGGATGAGCGGGAAGGTGATGTGGACGCGGATGGGGATACCATACACGGTCAGGATCTTGATCGAACTCACAAAGGCCTCCTCGGAATATGGATAGTTCCGCGCCGCGGACGCACGACTGCGCGCCTCCTGCAGTTCGTCATCACCAGGGCCAGATAACCTATTTCCACTATATCACGTCCCCGAAGGACTGTCAACCACCTTGACTTCCGCCCTCGACAGTGGGATAATACGCCCCGTCCCCCCGTCCCACGCGCCGCGGGGAGACGAACGACCAGGAGGTGGAGCATGCCCTTCATCAGCGACCTGCTGGGCAAGCCGGTGGCCGATGCCGATGGCGAGCGCATCGGGCGCCTGGAAGACCTGATCGCCACGGTGCGCGGCGACGTCCCGCACCCCCAAGTCGTCGCCATGGTGGTCAAACGGCGCGGCGCAGAGCTCATCGTGCCCTTCCGCGACGTGGCCGTCCTGGTCGCTCCCGCCGTGCCATTGACCTGTCGCCGTCAGGAGATCGTTCCCTACGAACCGGACGAAAACGATCTCTACCTGGCGCGGGATGTGCTGGATAAGCAGATCATTGACACCGACGGCGTGCGGGTGGTGCGGGTCAACGATCTGGAGCTGACGCGGGTCAACAGCCACTTCTACGTCGCCAACGTGGACGTGGGCAGCCTGGGGCTGCTGCGCCGGCTGGGACTGGCCCGCATCGTCCAGCGGCTCTTCGGACGCCTCGGACGCCCGCTTACGTCCAGCATCATCTCCTGGGACAGCGTCGAGCTGCTGCCCGGCGGCGAACCGATGCGCCTGAAGGTGCCCAGCGACAAGATCGCCGAACTCCACCCGGCCGACCTGGCCGAGATCCTCAGCGACCTCAGCCGTTCCGAGAGCAGCGCCTTCCTGGAATCGCTCGACCTGAAGACAGCCGCCGACACACTGGAGGAGGTCGAGCCGGAGTTCCAGGCCAGCCTGGTCGAGACGATGTCCGACGAGAAGGTGGCCGACATCCTGGAGGAGATGGCCCCCGACGAGGCCGCCGACCTGCTGGCCGAGCTGCCGGAGGATCGCAGCCGCGAACTGCTCAAGCTGATGGAGCGGGAGGACGCGGACGACGTGCGCAAGCTGCTGGCCTACCCGGAGGACAAGGCTGGCGGCATCATGACCACCGAGTTCGCCGCCGTCCACCCCGCCCTGACCGCCGAGCAGGCCATCGCCGTCCTGCGCCAGATGGCCGATGAGGTGGAGACGCTGGCCTACGTCTACGTCACCGATGAAGACGATCGGCTGGTGGGGGTCTTCTCGCTGCAAGAGCTGGTGCTGGCCCAACCGACCACGCTGGTGAACGCGTTCATGCATCGCCGGGTGGTCACGGTGGACCTGGACGACAGCCAGAACGAGGTCGCCCAGATCGTTGCCAAGTACAACCTGCGGGCGGTGCCGGTGGTGGACCCGCAGGGGCGGCTGCACGGGGTGGTCACCGCCGACGACGCGCTGGACAAGATCATCCCGACGAAGTGGAAGAAACGATTGCCGAGGCTCTACACCTAGCGCGGCCTGCTGTGAGGATACCGTGACCTTCTGGCAACGGACGAGACCCCTGCGCGCGCGGCTGCTCCTGCTGTTGGCCGTGATCGGGCCGGGGATCATCACCGCCAACGTGGACAACGACGCCGGCGGCATCACGACCTACTCCGTCGCCGGGGCGCACTACGGCTATGCCCTGCTGTGGATGCTGCCCCTGGTGACGCTGGCCTTGATCATTATCCAGGAAATGAGCGCGCGCCTGGGCGTGGTCACCGGTAAGGGGCTCGCCGACCTGATCCGCGAGAACATGGGCGTGCGGGCGACGGCGGCGATCATCGGGATCGTGTTGTTGGCCAACCTGGCCAACACCATCAGCGAGTTCGCCGGCGTAGCCGCCAGCCTGGAGATCTTCGGGATCAGCAAGTACCTCTCCGTGCCGCTGGTGGCCGTGCTGGTCTGGTTGCTGGTCGTCCGTGGCAGCTACAAGTCCGTCGAGCGCATTTTCCTGGTTGCCAGCGCGATCTACCTCTGCTACGTCGCTTCGGGCTTCATGGCTCGACCGCCGTGGGCAGAGGTGGCGCGAGCGGTGATCACGCCGAGTTTTCACTTCGAAGCAGGTTACGTGACGATCTTCGTCACGATCATTGGCACGACCATCGCGCCGTGGATGCAGTTCTATCAGCAGTCGTCCATCGTGGACAAGGGATTGAAACCATCCGATTACGCCTACGAGCGGGTGGACGTGATCGTCGGATCGCTCTTCGCCGTTTTCGTGGCCGCGTTCATTACCATCTCCTGTGCGGCCACGCTCTTTGTCCATGGGGTGCGCGTCGAGACGGCACAAGACGCGGCGATGGCGCTGCGCCCGCTGGCCGGACCGTACGCCTCGGCACTGTTCGCCCTGGGACTGCTGAATGCCTCGGTGTTCTCGGCGGCCATCTTGCCGCTCTCGACCGCCTACGTGGTTTGTGAGGCGTTTGGCTGGGAGGCCGGGATCGGGCGTCAGCTCCGCGAAGCGCCGCTGTTCTTCGGCATCTACACAACCCTGATCGTCGTGGGGGCGGGAAGCGTCCTGCTGCCGCTCCGCTCCCTGGTGCAGACGATGATGGCCAGCCAGACGCTCAACGGGATACTGTTGCCGGTGATCTTGATCGTCATGGTACGGCTGATCAACGACCGACGGCTGATGGGCCGATTCGTCAACGGGCGGGTGTTCAACGGGCTGGCCTGGGCCACTGTGGCCGTGCTGATCGCCCTGACGGTGATCCTGTTGCTCACGACCTTCTTCCCGAACCTCCTGAGCGGGTAACCAAAGCACCGGAAACGAATCCAGAGCCAGTGTCACAAAGGGGTGGTGGGGAGAGCCACATGCCGGATCCGATACCATTGATTGCGACTCCCAAGGCCCTGGCCGCGCTGTTGGACACGCTGCGCGGGCAGCCGGCCGTGGCCGTGGACACGGAGTCGAACTCCCTCTACGCCTACCGCGAGCGCATCTGCCTGATCCAGCTCTCCATCCCCGCCGCCGACTTCATCGTTGACCCGCTGGCCGACCTGGAGCTGGGTCCGCTGGGCGCGCTGTTCGCCGACCCCGCCGTCCAGAAGGTCTTCCATGCCGCCGAGCAGGATGTCGGCGGGCTGAGGCGGGACTTCGGCTGGTCGGTGGTCAATCTGTTCGACACGATGCACGCCGCCCGCATCCTGGGCTGGCCACGGCTGGGGCTGGCCAGCGTGCTACAGGACGTTTTCGGCGTGCACACCGACAAGCGCTACCAACGCTACGACTGGGGCCGCCGGCCGTTGTCGCCGGAGGCGCTGAACTACGCCTGCCTGGACACCCATTACCTGCTGCCGCTGCGCGATCGGCAGACGGAGGCGCTCCGGCGCACGGGCCGCGACCGACAGGCGGCGCAGGTGTTCGCCCAACTGGCCCAGACCATGCCGGGCACGCCCGCCTTCGGCCCGGCGGCGTTCTGGCGCATCAAGGGCGTCTACGACCTGGAGGGGCAGGAGCGGGCGGTGCTGTGGGAGCTGTACATCTGGCGCGATCAGGTCGCCTGCGAGCGCGACCGTCCGCCGTTCAAGGTCGTCGGCGATGCGGCCCTGCTGGCGCTGGCCCGCGCCCGCCCGCACACGCTGGACGGTCTGGCCAGGATCCGCGGCCTGCCGCAGCACATCATCCGCCGCCACGGGCGGGCGATCCTGAACGCTATCGCCCGCGGCGAGAGCGGCCCGCCGCCGGAACCCAGATAGCCAGCAGGAGACCTAGCCATGGAAATCCGCTTCTGGGGCGCCGCCCAGACCGTCACCGGTTCGCAGTACCTGCTGCGGGTCAACGGCAGCCAGGTGCTGCTGGAGTGCGGCTTCTTCCAGGGCCGGCGGCAGGAGAGCTACGAACGCAACCTGCGCCTGCCGTTCGACGCGCGCCGCGTGGACGCGATGGTCCTCTCCCACGCCCACATTGACCACTCCGGCAACATCCCCAACCTGGTGCGCAGCGGCTTCCGCGGCCCCATCTACTGCACCTACGCCACCGGCAACCTCTGCTCGGCTATGCTGCGCGACTCCGCCCACATCCTGGAACAGGACACCGCCTACGTCAACCGGAAGCGGGCACAGCGGGGCGAAGCGCGCATCCAGCCGCTCTACACCCTCGCCGACGCCGTCGCCAGCCTGAAACACTTCGTCCACGTCGGCTACGACCGCCCGGTGCTCGTGGCGCCGGGCGTAACCGTGACCTTCCTGGACGCCGGGCACATCCTCGGTTCGGCGCTGGTGCTCCTGGAACTGCAGGAACGCCGGCGACGGCTGCGCCTGCTGTTCACCGGCGACCTGGGGCGGCGCGGCCTGCCGATCCTGCGCGATCCCACCCCCGCGCCCGAAGCCGACGTGCTGCTCATCGAGTCCACCTACGGCGACCGCCTGCACCCCCCACCGATGGAAGCGGAGTCCCGCCTCCGGAACCTGATCGGCCAGGTCTGCAGCGCTGGCGGCAAAGTGGTCATCCCGGCCTTTGCCGTCGGCCGCACCCAGGAGATCGTCTACGCCCTGCACCGCATGAGCCTGGAGAGGACGATCCCCGACGTGCCGATCTTCGTGGACAGCCCCCTGGCGGTGGACGTGACCGAGATCTTCCGCCACCACCCGGAGTGCTACGACGAGGAGCTGCACGAGTTCATCCTCGGCGACCGTCACCCCGACCCGTTCGGTTTCGCCAGGCTGCGCTACACCCGCGACGTGGACGAGTCCAAGGCCCTCAACGAGCGGGCCGGGCCGATGGTGATCATCAGCGCGTCGGGGATGTGCGAGGCCGGGCGGGTACTGCACCATCTCAAGAACACCGTCGAGGACCCGCGCAACGCCGTCCTGATCGTCGGCTGGCAGGCTCCCAATACCCTGGGCCGCCGGCTGGTCGAGCGCCAGAGCACGGTGCGCATCTTCGGCGAGGACTACCTGCTGCGGGCGCGGGTGGAGGTGATCAACGGCTACAGCGCCCACGCCGACCAGGCCGAACTGCTGAGCTGGGCGCGGCCGATCTTGCCCAGTCTGCGGCAGGTCTTCGTCGTCCACGGCGACCCGCAGCCGGCCGCCGCCCTGGCGGCGGAGCTGCGCCGGGCCGGCGCGCGCCGCGTCGAGGTGCCGGAGCACGGCGCGGCATTCGAAATCTAATCTGTCGGAGGAAACGATGGCAACCACCAATCTGTGGCGCGCACTGCCGCCGGGGCCGGATGTCCCCAAGGTCATCTACGTGGTCGTGGAGATCCCCAAGCGCTCGCGCAACAAGTACGAGTACGACGAGCAGGGGGGATTCATCAAACTCGACCGGGTGCTCTACTCGTCCCTGCACTATCCGGGCGACTACGGTTTCATCCCGCGCACCCTGCACGACGACGGCGACCCATTGGACGTGCTGGTGATGACCAACGAACCGACCTTCTCCGGTTGCGTCATCGAGGCCCGACCCGTGGGTATCTTCCATTTGGAAGATCGTGGCAAGCTGGATGACAAGATCCTGGCCGTGCCGCACACCGACCCCCTCTTCGATGCCTACTGCTGCCTGGAGGACGTCCCGCCGCATTTCCTGGAGGAAGTGAGCCACTTTTTCAGCGTCTACAAGGACCTGGAGCAGGCAGTGGTGAAAGCGCGGGGCTGGGAAGGGTTGGAGCGAGCGCATGCGGAGATCGAGCGGGCGATTGACATGTATGTACACACCCTGCGCACGGAGCGGTAGCCCCGCATCGGCCGGTTACGAATGTCAGCCGGAATCGTGGAGGGATGACACTAACCGCCCCAGTGTCCTCTCGCTATACTGGTGAGCAATGTCCGCCCCCCTGGGGTCTGCAGGCCGAGAGGAAACTGTGTCACCGACGCGGGTGTTGATCATTGATGAACATGAGGCGGTCCGCCAGGCGCTGACGGATCGCCTGTGCTCCTCCGGCGACGTCGAAGTCGTCGGCTGCACCGGCGGCTGGCAGGAGGGCGTCCACCTGGCCGTGGAGGCCGCGCCCGACGTCGTCCTGCTGGAGACCAAGCGCTCCGACGGCCAGGGCCTGGCTGCCCTGCGTCGGCTGCGGGCGGAATGCCCCAAGACCCCGATCATCGTACTGACCTCCTACCCCCAGCCCGACGAGCGACAGGAAGTGCTGCGCAGCGGCGCGGCTGGCTATCTGCTCAAGGACATCGGTTCGGCGTACCTGGTGCAGCAACTGCGCGCCCTCACCCGTCGCCACACCGCCCACTGAGCGGGCAGCCCGAGCAGCAGCGACCTGGCTGCTCCGAAAATCGCTCAACGCGGAGACGCAGAGAGACTCTGCGCCTCTGTGTTTTGCGTCACACGCACGGACAACATGTGAGAAACCCCTACTGTTGCGCTTGCGTCCAAAAAGGTGTACAATGTACCCAAGGATTTGCTAGATGGAACGATTGGCCATCGCCACCAGCCAGCTTGACATCAGCCAGCACGTCGCGTTTGCCCGTGAGCACAATGTCGGCGTCGAGATCCAGGTCTATGGCTATGACACAACCCTGCTGGATGGAGACTGGCGCACCGTCCTGACCCAACACAAGAAGTCCCTGCGCGGGTTCCCCGGCGAGATCGCGCTCCACGGCGCGTTCTATGATATGAACAGCGCCAGCTACGATCAGCGCATCGCCTCCCTGACCCGCGAACGGTACACGCTCAACCTCCACATCGCCGCCGAACTGGGCGCGCGCAACGTGGTCTTCCACGTCAATTACCTGCATGTGATCCGCAACCCCGGTTACCTGCGGGACTGGACCCGCCGGCAGGTGGAATTCTGGAACAGCCTGGTCGGGGAAGCGCAGCGGGCCGGCCTGGTGATCGCCCTGGAGAACATGTGGGAACCAAAGCCGGGGATCATCGCCCGCGTGCTGGAGGAGGTGGACTCGCCGCACCTGGGGGCCTGCCTGGACGTCGGCCACGCCCATCTGTACTCCGACTCCCTGCCCTTTACCGCCTGGCTGGAGCGGCTGCAGGATCGCCTGGTCCACTGTCACATCAACAACAACCGCGGCCTCTACGACGAGCACCTGCCGCTGGACATCGAGGACGGCGTGGTCAACTACCGTGTCGTGCTCCCCTTGCTCCGTGCTCTCCCCCAGTCATTCCTCATCTCGCTGGAGATGGACTCGCTGGATTACCTGAAACGCAGCCTGCGCTACCTGGGCCGGTAAGCCGGGGCCCTCCCCCGGTCCTCCTTGGAGGTGCAGCGGGTGAAACGCGCAGTCAGTATCAGCCTGGGCAGTTCCAAACGGGACAAGGCGGTGACGATCACCCTCCTGGGCCAGGACATCACCATCGAGCGGATCGGCACCGACGGGGACGTGGCGCGGGCGACGCGGTTGTACAACGAGCTGGACGGCCAGGTGGACGCCTTCGGTGTCGGCGGCACCGACCTGGGCTTCACCGTCGGCCAGCGGTACTACCCCCTCCACAGCGTCCGCCAACTGGTTGCCGGCGTCCGGCACACGCCGGTGGTGGACGGCGGCGGGCTGAAACACACCCTCGAAGGGCGGCTGGCCCAGTTCATCGAGCGCCAGATCGGCGACCAGATCGCCCCCAAGCGGGTGCTGATCCCCTCTGGCGTGGACCGCTACGGGCTGGTCTCCTCGTTTGCTAGCGCCGGCTACGAGCTGTGCATCGGCGACCTGGGCTTCGCCCTCGGCGTCCCCATCCCGCTCCGTTCCCTGGGCGCGCTCCGTCTGCTGGCCCGCGTCCTGCTGCCCATTGTCAGCCGCATGCCGTTCGAGAAGCTCTACCCCACCGGCGAGAAGCAGGAGCAGATCGTGCCCAAATTCGAGCGCTGGTACGCCTGGGCCACGGTCATCGCCGGCGATTGCCTGTACATCAAGCGGCACATGCCCGCGCGGTTGGACGGCAAGGTGATCGCCACCAACACCACCACCGAGGCCGACGTCGAGCTGTTCCGCCAGCGCGGCGTGCGCATCCTGGTCACCTCCACCCCCCGCCTGGAGGGCCGTTCATTCGGGACGAACATGATGGAGGCGGCACTGGTCGCCGTGGCCGGCAAGGGCCGCCCGCTGACGACCCAGGAACTGGAGGAGATGCTCGACCGGCTGGGGTTCGAACCGTCCATCGAGTATCTGCAGGCGTAGGGACGCACAGCCATGCGCCCGGCGGGTAGGGGCGCACGGCCGTGTGCCCCGGCCGTGCGCCCCGGCCGTGCGCCCGGCGGGTAGGGGCGCACGGCCGTGCGCCCTGGCCATGCGCCCCTTAAGGAGGACACGATGAGCAGCCACGACGAACGCCCCCGACTGGCCGCGGCGATCCTGGCCGGGCATTCCCGCCACGAGGACGACCCGCTGGCCGAGTACACACTGGAGCGGCCCAAAGGCATGATCGCCATCGCCGGCCGGCCGATGATCGCCTTTGTGGTGGACGCGCTGGCCGGTTCCCGCTACGTGCAGCGCATCGTGATCATCGGGCTGTCCCCGACGGAGCAACCGCCCCTCTCCGTGCCCGTGGAGTACCTGCCGCCCGGCGGCGGGATCATGGACCATGCCGAGGCTGCGCTACGCCACATCTTTGCCCAGACGCCCGATCTGGACGGCGCGCTGATCTGCAGCGCCGACCTGCCGCTGATCACCCCGCCCATCGTGGACCGTTACGTCGAGACCTGTCTACAGACAGATCACGACCTCTACTATGGAGTGATCGAGCGTTCAGTGATGGAGGGTCGCTTCCCGACCTCGCGCCGCACCTACGTGCGGCTGACCGACGGGGAATTCGCCGGCGGCGACCTGATCCTTGTCCGCCGCGGCGCGACGACCGGCAACCGCGACCTATGGCGGCGGCTGGCCGCCGCCCGCAAGAGCCCGCTCCGTCAGGCGCTCATGCTCGGCCTGTGGCCGACGCTCAAGCTGCTCGTCGGGCGGTTGAGCCTGGCCGAGGCGGAGCGGTACGCCAGCCACGCCCTGGGCATCCGCGGCCGGGTGATCGTCTGCCCCTACCCGGAGCTGGGGATGGACGTGGACAAGCCGTTCCAGTTGGAGATCGCCCGCGCCGAGCTGGAGGCCCGTGCGCGTGTCGCCGCCGGCTAACCCGTCCCCTCTCGACCGGCTGCTGCGCGCCGATGCCGCCCTGTCGGCCCGCCTGGCGCTGCCCCCCGGCCCTCTGCGCTGGCTCGCCCTGTTGCTGGCGCACAGCGGCAACAGTCCGCTCTGGCTGGCCGGCGGCACAGCAGCCGCGCTGTGGGGCGACCTGTTCTGGCGGGCGGCGGGGGTGCGCGTCCTGGCCGGTACGGTGGCCGGCGGGGTTGCTGCGACGATCCTCAAGTTCGCCTTTCGTCGCCGCCGGCCGGGCCAGTCGTTCGCCGGGCTGTACAGCCGCCTCGACCAGCACGCTTTCCCCTCCGGTCACGCCACGCGGGCCGGCTGCGTGACCGTGGTGCTGGCTTCGCTGCTGCCCGGCTGGGCGGCCGCGCTGCTCGCCGCCTGGGCCGGCCTGGTCTGCCTGGCGCGGGTTTCCCTACAGGTCCACTACCTGCTCGACGTGCTCGTCGGCCTGCTGGTGGGGGGGCTGGTGGGGGCGCTTCTGCTGACGCTGTTGTGACGCGGTGACGCGGTGAATCTCCCCCTCTCCGCGTCTCCGCGTCTCCGCGTCTCCGCGTCTCCGTGTCACCGCGTCTCCGTGTCTCCGCGTCTCCGCGTCACCTGCGAATCACCGTCACCCCCCCCATCCACGGGCGCAGCACTTCGGGCACGACCACCGAGCCATCGGCCTGCTGGTAGTTCTCCAGAACGGCAATCATCACCCGTGGCAAGGCCAGGCCGGAGCCGTTGAGCGTATGGACGAAGGCCGGCTTTCCCCCGCCGGCGGGTCGGTAACGGACGTTCGCCCGGCGGGCCTGGAAGTCCTCGCAGACGCTGACCGAGCTGACCTCCAGCCATTCGCCGCAGCCCGGCGCCCACATCTCGATATCGTAGGACTTCGCCGAGGCGAAGCTCAGCTCGCTGCTGCAGAGCGCCTTCAGCCGGTGGGGGATGCCCAGTCGGCGGGCGATCGTCCGCGCGTGCCCGACCATCTCGTCCAACGCGGCGGCGCTCGTCTCCGGCGCGACGAACTGGTACATCTCGACCTTCTCGAACTGGTGGCCGCGCTTGATCCCGCGCACGTCCCGTCCGGCGCTCATCTTCTCGCGGCGGTAGCAGGGCGTGTGGGCCACGTAGCGCAGCGGCAGCGACTCGGCGGGGAGGATCTCGTCGCGGTGCAGGTTGGTCAGCGGGATCTCCGCCGTGCCGACGAACCACACATCGTCCTCGGCGTCGTGGTAGATGTTGTCGCGCAGCTTGGGCAGTTGCCCCGCGCCCCACATGCACTGCTCCTTCACCATCGAGGGCAGGTAGACCTCGGTGTAGCCGTGCTCACGGGTATGCACGTCCAACATCCAGGCGATCAGCGCCCGCTGCAGCCGCGCCCCGGCCCCCAGCAGCACGTAGAAGCGGCTGCCGGCGATCTTCACCCCGCGCTCGAAGTCGAGAATGCCCAGCTCCGGGCCGAGGTCCCAATGGGCGAGCGGTTCGAAGTCGAAGCGCCGTGGCTCGCCCTCCTCTTCCACTACCACATCGTGGGACTCGTCCGGGCCGACCGGCACGGAAGGTTGGGGGACGTTGGGGATGCTCAGGAGCAGGAGGTCGCGTTGCTCCTCCGTCTGGCGGACTTGCGCTTCCATTTCCACGATCCGGTCGCCGACGGCGCGCATTTCGACGATGCGCGTCTCGCGCCCGGCGGCGTCTTTCATGCGGCCGATTTCTTTGGAGACGCGGTTGCGCTCGGCGCGCAGCGCCTCCGCCTCGGCCAGCAGCTCCCGCCAGCGGCTGTCCAGCGCCAGCACCTCGTCCACGAGCGCCGGGTCGCCGTTGCGGGCGACGAGGGCGGCGCGGATGAGGTCGGGGTTCTTGCGGATCATCGCGATATCGAGCATGTTTCCCTCTTCAGAAGACCTCTTCGACCCTGCTATACAACGACGGCCACATGTTTCGACGCAACCTGAACTTCGTGCCATGATTATGCCCTGAGCGGGCGTCGAAGTCCACGTAGACAAAACCTTGCTCCAGGCCGGATAACAAGCCATCCAGGCTGACTCCTTGGAGAATCAACAGTTTGGAATACGAGAAGAATTCCTGCCGGCCTTCTCTTTTCACATCTGCAAGAACATAGAAGCAGTTGACGAGCTTCGTCCCAGCCTTGTGATACAGGTCGTTGAATCCCCAATAGGGTTGAGGATCCAATTCTCCCAACCCCACACGTTCTTCTACGGTCTTCAACCACTCCAAATGCCGACGATCCACCGCGCTGGCATCAAACGACACGCACACTTTACGTTGAGCACGATCAACTACGATCTTGAACCCTCTATCGCTTCGTCCCAGCCCGCTGATGGTCTGCCGAAAACTCATCTCTCCTGGATCATACTTACCGCCCGCTTCCTGGTGCAGCCAACCATACAGAGGTAAGAACACTCTCGAAGCAAATCTGAACGCTCGAGGTGATGGCTCCATATGAAAGAGCGTGATAAGCGATGACACACCTGCTCTCTGGCTCTTCAACTCCCACTCGGCAGCGTTGGGGATGGGTAGATTGTTCTCCTCAATACCCAGCAGATCCTCCAGCGTGTTCCCGATCCCGCCTACGTTCCCAGGCCTCGCGTTCGGTATCCACCCCATGCCGCGGATTTTCTTGAGCTCCTCGACCAGCGACTCCTTTGTGTAGCTTCTCGCGGGTTTGCCTTTTCCTGCCCAACTCCCATCGGCCTTATAGTCTGGCGTTTCATCCGCGATGAGCCGTAATTGCCTATATTCAGTGGAGCGTCCTTTCTGATCTTTCATGACATCACTGGCTCTATTGACTAACTTGCACATCCTGCGGTGGCCGCCAGAAGTCAAGGAGATACTCGAAGGTTGTCCCCATCGTGATATAGTTCGAAGGCCACCCGAAAATCCCGATCCGGTTCACGATGTTGGTACGATCCCAGATGATTACATTCCTTAGCTCGTATCCACGCCGACGCAACTCTTCAATAAGGGCAACATGGATGGTTATCCTCTCATTTTCCCACCACATATCCGGCACATTGATTACGCAATGTGCCCTGGGGCGTAGAAGCGGCAATAGACGCTCATAGATGTTACCCATAGCAAACGTGTAATCTTCCAAGGGCATTGTACCCAGATCGCGTGGATCTTGCGAATACTGTTCCACTTTCCCAAACTGCTCATTCTTGCGTTCATCGCCACGGCGTGACTTGTTTTTCCGTTTACGATTCAGTAAGTTCGCATACGGTGGTGAGGTCCAGATCAAGCTCACTGTCTCTGGGAGCAGGTATTGGTCAATATGTAGCGCATCATCCTGTATTGCCACTTGCTGTGCCCGGTTAAATAGATTGTTGTGCATTGCAAGTCGCTCTCTACAGAGTTCAATGTACCTTCGCTGCAGATCGAAACCGACCGCGTTCCTGTTCAAATCCTGCGCGGCCAACAACGTTGTGCCGCTGCCTACAAACGGGTCGAGAACCAGTTCTCCTTCATGAGAAAATAGCTCTATCACCTTCTTTGCCAGAGCCAGAGGGAAAGTAGCAGGGTGCAGACTCTTGTCTCGAATATCACGTCCCTCGTAGCTGAACTGCCAAACACCCAGTTGACTTTTAATCCACTCTTTCGCGGTCATGCAGTTCAGATGGTTTGGTTTACAGGCACAAGTCTTCGTATAGCCTATAGGAATTCGGACACGGTACAACTCACTCGATTCGCTAATGACACGTGGTAGGCCGATATTGCCTGACCTATCTTCAAGGCTCATCATACACCTCGTTTCCCCATCAGGCTCTCATCTCGTCGGGTAGTGTCACCCTCTTAAGGGGACTGCCTCCTCGGCGAGAACGTTATAACACATCCCCCGTGATCGCCCTTCTCCACACATACACACACTTCCGCAGCGATTCCCGTCCGTACTCGCCCATCTGCTGGCTGCTGTTGCCCTTGTCGCCCGGCAGGACGAGGATGCGCTCGACACGGAACCCCAGTTGCCCGGCGATGTCCGACAGAATCAGGTCAACCGGGATGCTGACGCCCGCGTAGCGGACGTTGTCGTTCACCATCAGCAGCGGGGCGTCCGGCTTCAGCACCCGCGCACACTCGGCCACGACGCAGGCCATCTCGTAGAAGTAACCCCGCACCATGCGCGGGATGCCGTTGTTGTTCAGCACACCCAGTGCCCTTTGTTCGTCCAGATAGCTCAGGATCGCCTGCAGCAACTCCTGCCGCTCCGCTGTCGCCACGGCCTCCGCCCAGCCGGGGTTCATGCTCAGCAGGTCCTTGACCCGATTCTCGACGGTGCAGCTGATCATCCGCTGGCGAAGCTCTGCCAATCCATGTTCGTCCACTCCCAACAGAGCCAGTTCCAGCGCATACGTGCGGGTGTAGTCGTACCGATTGCAGTACGGCGGCGAGGTGACCACGGCATCGTACTGCCCGGCGGGGAGCGTCGGCAGCACGTCGAGGCACGAACCTGTGTACAGACGGATCTCCCCCGGCGCACGCTCGTCGGCGAACAGCGCCAACTGCCTCTGCGCCGGCTGGAGGTCGGAGACGATTTCGTCGAGTTTGGCGCAGACAGCGGAGGCGAAATCGGGGATCGCGCCCTTGTCGAACGGCTTCTTCCCCTGGCGATGCCCGGAGCGATGGTCCCAGCGCAGGTACTGCCCATCCTTGCGGGTGTAGCTCACCGTCTCCAACACGCACAGCAGCGCAAAACGCAATACCGCCTGGACGCGCTCGTTCTCGCGGCGACAGGCGCCCAAATATTGCTCGATGGCCTCTCGCGTCGGCGGTGGATAGGCGTCTTTGGTGATCCGCAGTTCGCGCAGCGACAGCCGCGACTCGGAACGCTCCCAGGGCCGCTCCTGTGCCCAGCGCCGGAGCGCAGCGCAATCCTCTGCGAAGAACTCCGAGTCCAACAGCCTCTTCGTGGCGATGACCTGCTGGCCGATGGGCAGCAGCTCGATCCCGTCGGCGTCCAGTCCCCGCGCGCTGGCGGCGAACAGCGCCGTGCCGCTCCCGGCGAATGGGTCGAGCATCCTGCCGTGGACAACCCCGCAGGTCTCCAGCAAGTACTCGACCAGCGATGCGGAGAACACCTCTTTGAACCTGTACCAGCGATAGATGGGCCGGGCCTTGTTGGCCTGGAAACTGACCAACGCACGGGACAGGGAAGCCGCTGGGCAGAGGCGCTCCCCGTAGCGTTGGTGCAGTTCCCTGCTGAGCCGTTCGATCCGGTCCAACTCCATCCTCACGCCCCCTTGGGCCGCAGGTGCGGATAGAGGATCGCCTCACGGATCGAGGCGGTGTCGGTGAGCAGCATCGTCAACCGATCCACGCCCATGCCGAAGCCGCCGTTGGGCGGCATGCCGTACATCATCGCCTCCAGGTAGTCCACGTCCAGCGGGTGGGCCTCGTCGTCCTCGACGGCGTACAGGCGGCCCATCTCCAGGAAGCGCTGCTCCTGGTCGAGCGGGTCGTTCAGCTCGCTGAAGGCGTTGCCCATCTCCAGCCCGCCGATGAAGAACTCGAACCGCTCGACGTGCGTCGGGTCGTCCGGCTTGGCCTTCGCCAGCGGGGAGATGTCGCGCGGGTAATCGCAGACGAAGGTGGGCTGGATCAGCGTCGGCTCGACGATGCCGCCCAGCAGCTCCTTATCCACCAGCTTGCCCCAGGTGGCGCCGGGGGACGGGCGGATGCCACGGGCCTGCAGCGCCTCGGCCAGCGACGCGGCCGTGGGGTACTGGAGATAGTCAATCCCGCAGGTCTCGCGGATCGCCTCGCGCAGCGTCACCCGCCGCCACGGCGGGGTCAGGTCAATCGTCTGGCCCTGGTAGGGGATCACCGCGCTGCCCGTCACCTCGCGGGCCACGGCGGCGACCATCTGCTCGCACAGTTCCATCACCCCGTGATAGTCCATGTAGGCGGCGTAGAACTCCAGTTGGGTGAACTCCGGGTTGTGCTTGAAGGAGACGCCCTCGTTGCGGAAGTCGCGCCCGATCTCGTAGACGCGCTCGTAGCCGCCGACCAGCAGCCGTTTGAGGTACAGCTCGAAGGAGATGCGCAGGTAGAGGTCCTGATCGAGCTGGTTGTGATGGGTGACGAACGGGCGGGCTGCCGCGCCGCCGTAGATCGGTTGCAGCACCGGCGTCTCCACCTCCAGGAAGCCCTGCCCGTCCAGGAAGCGCCGCAGCGCGGACACGATGCGGGCGCGGACGCGGAAGCGCTCGCGCACCTCCGGATGGACGGCCAGGTCGGCGTAGCGGCGGCGGTAGCGTTCCTCGACGTCGGTCAGGGCGGAGAAGCGCACCACGCCGTCCGCCGACCGTTGCTCCTTGCCCCACGGCAGGGGGGTGAGGGCCTTGGCCAGCATGCGCAGGCGGCTCACCTGGACGGTGACCTCGCCGGTGCGGGTGCGCATCATGCTGCCGGCGGCCTCGACGAAATCGCCCAGGTCGAAATCGCGGCGGAAAGTCTCGTAGACCGCCTCGCCCACCTCGTTGGCGCGCAGGAGGAGCTGCACCTGGCCGCTCCCGTCCTCGACGTGGGCGAAGGTCGCCTTGCCCATCACCCGCACGCTGCGCAGCCGCCCGGCCACGACGACCGCTTGCCCGGCCCCGCCGGTCTCATAGGCCGCGACGGCCTGGGCGGTGGTGTGAGTGCGCTCGCAGCGGTGCGGGTAGGGTTGCCACCCCCGCTCGCGCAGCCGCTCCAGCTTTTCCAACCGTTGTCGTTGCAGGTCATCCAGTTCCATGCGCATGGACTCCTTCGCCGCCCGCAGGGTCACCCTCCCGCAGGTCGGGGCGCGATCCCCCGGCCCCATCGCGCGCCGAACCGTCACAGCCCGTCGTAACTGCCTACCGTCCGCGGCGCTGAGCCCTCACCCCACCCCCTACCCCCGCCCCTCTCCCGCCCGGCGGGAGAGGGG
>Ga0209018_1001403_pt1 | contig 19432 bp, 11 predicted proteins | sample YNPBryBLVA2012_FD_185814 | JGI IMG/M metagenome (GOLD analysis project Ga0209018, IMG submission 185814) | Anoxygenic and chlorotrophic microbial mat microbial communities from Yellowstone National Park, USA - YNP Bryant BLVA 2012 (SPAdes)... ...
CTGCTCGTCGACCGTACGGCTCCAGCGGCTCAGACGCGTGTAACCGGCAGACATGCGGTAGGCCAGGTTCTCGTTGCGGCCGGTGACGCGCAGCGATCCGTAGCCCTCGTTGCGCGGGCCGAGCCCCATCTTGGCGAAGTTCTTCCCCGTGCCCGGGGCCTTGGTGATGATGTTGATGACCCCCGCGAAAGCGTCTGCGCCGTAGAGCGCAGACCCTGGGCCTCGCACGACCTCGATGCGCTCGATCTGGTCGACGTCGATCGTGAAGGTTTCGAAGAACGTCGACCCGAAGAAGTCGAGGCCGACGTTGCGGCCGTCGATGAGCACGAGGAGCTTGTTGGCAAGGCGCTGGTTGAAACCGCGCATGGACAGGTCGACGTAACCGTTGGTCTGGTCCATGACGTCGATGCCGGCGACACGCCGGAGCAGGTCGCCCAGCTTGGTCATGCCCGACAGACGAATGTCCTGCTCGGTGATAATCGTGATGGAGTTGGGGGCGTCGATTGGAGAGGTGGCGCCGCCGCGGGAGGCGGACACCGTCGCCTCTTCGTAGACGTCTTCGGTGGCGGGTGCGCCGAGCTTGATGGTAGGAAGCGGCGCCTCGGGCACGCCTGGCAAAGCCGGCCCGGTTGGTCGCACTGGTCCTGGGCCTGCCGGGACCGACGGCCCGGTGGGCCCCTCCGGACCCGTGGCGCCCGTCGGGCCAGCAGGGCCGGTCGCACCAGCCGGGCCAGCAGGGCCGGTCGCGCCCGGCGCCGGCTGCTTCTCGGCGGCCGCAGCCAGCGCAGCCCGCTGCCGCTCGAGGCGCGCCTCGAGCGCCGCAACAACCGCGACGACCTCGTCCTTGTCGGGCGGGTTCGTCTCCGCGTACCGCTTGTAGTACGTGATGGCGTTCTCGAGGTCGCCCATCTCGCCGTACGCACGAGCGATGTTGTAGAGCACGTTCGGGTGCGGGAGCGTCTCGTACGCTCGCTTGAGCGCATCGATCCCCGGCCCATACTCGCCGTTGGCGATCATCGTCATGCCCTTGCGGAAGTAGGCGCGCGCTTCCGTCCGCGCGTCACCCCAGGCAGGGGCACTCGAGAACAACACTCCGAGCCCTGCGATGAAGGCCAGTGTGGCCCGTGTCATCCGTTGACGCCGCACCGTCGTTCTCCTCCCAGTCGATCCATTCCGAGCTGTCACGTCGTTCCCTCGCGACCACGATGGTAACGACGCCCCTTGTCAAGTCTGCCAACGAACGCGCGCGCTCGCCCCGAGCAAGCGCGTGCAGTCCCCCCTCGCGGCACGCTCACGCATCCGTGGCCGCCTCTTCGAGAGCGTCGGGCTCCGCGTCCGGAGCCGCTTCCTCCGGCGCGTCGGGTTCCGCGTCAGGACCAGTGTCCGGCTCCACGTCCGGCTCGGCGTCCGGCTCGGCGTCCGGCTCTCCTTCCTCCACCGCGTCCTGCGTCGACGCTTCCTGCGGAACCCCTCCTGCATCCACGTTCGTGCCGAGTTGTATCGCGGGGCGGCACTTGCCCCCAACGCACACCCCCGTGATGCATTCGTCGTCGCGTCGACAGGCTTCCCCGAGTACCACGCCGGTTTCACAGCCAACCGAAGCGGCACCGAGCGCCAGGACGATCGAAAAGCCGACCATTGTCCGAACACCCCGTTCGTAGCCGTCCCTCATGGGGGCGAATCTACAGGGAACCACACGATACGTCCACAAAAAGCATGGTCGGGCGCGAAAGGTGTGCCGGCAGGGGAGGTGATGTGGGAAACCCCCGTTGGGGTTTCCTGACTGACCGGCTACATTATCTGGCAGATAGAAAAACGTGGAAAAATGGTCCTCCGCCGCGACGAGCCTTGCCGAGGATTGGGAGCGCGACCGTCGCTGTGCTGCTCCCCTACGCCAACCGAACGAACCGCGAAAGATCCATGGATTCCTCCGCGGATAGGACCGCGACTTCGCGCAGCACCAACCCGTTGGAGGTTCCAGGGAACGGTCGATTGCGAAGTGGGCGGTGGACAGCAGGGACGTGCCTGCGGTGTGTGCTCGGGCGCGATCCGCCGGGGCGCTCGTCGCGTTCACTTCATGTACGGGCACGAGTCGTCTTGCTGACAACGATGGGTCGACGGATGCGAAAGGTAGTACAGGTCGCGGCCGTCGGTGGCGAACCAGTGCCCGAGCGTGTTGATCATGTATCGGCCCATGTCGAAGCTGCGGCACCTGTCCGTGACGTTGAACAGATGCTGGCCCCACGGCACCATGTAAACCGTTGCCACTGCGCTCGTGGGCTCGGAGGCGTGCCATGCGTGTTCGTCGCTCGACGCGTAGGGCACGCCGAGCAAGCGCGGCGCCCAGACCTGCTCGAGGGTGCTGTGCGCCACGGGCCTGGCCACACGAGCCAGACGCAAAGGAACCGGCGCGCGCTGCTGACCGTAGTGCGACTGCCCTTCGTCGAGCACGTCGGGGTCGAACACGGCTTCCATGCACTGCTGGGTGCTCATGGTTCGCTGGCAGATCCCGTCGACGCAGTCCTGCTCGAACCTGCAGTCGTCCGAGGACTTGCATGCGGCATGGCATGCGGTCACGGACAGGGGCTGCTCGTTGGGACCGCAGGTCTGGTCCGCAGGGCTGCGAGCGAGGCGATAGACGCCTTCGATCACGTGCTTGTCGATGAGCAAACGGTTTGGTGTCGCGCCACCGAGGGCGTCGTAGAGCGGAGCGGGCGTGGCGTAGTCCGCCCATGCGGGCTGTTCTGCCGCGGCGTCAGGGCGAAGGAAGGGGATGACGCCGGCCGCTCGTGCCAGCGACAGTCCGGAATACGTCGGTACCGTCGAGTCTCCCGCCGTAGGCATCTCGTAGAACGCGTGCGTGGGCGCAACCTGCCCCCAGGGGTCAAGGATGGTCTTCAACCCGTAGTAGGGCGCGAAGTTGATCGGGTCGGCACCGTTGACGGCTGTCTGCCCGAGCGTGACCAGACGTCGGAACGACGGGGTCTGGCGGATGTAGCCGAAGCCTTCGACAGGCGACACCAGAGGTGTTCCGACACCGTACGCCACGCCGTGGAAGCGCATGCAACCCTGAGGATGCGGGCACAGATCGTGGCCGTCGCGGTCCACGTCACCGTGCTGCCAGAACGCGGACTGCCACGTGGAGATCCGGGCCGACAGCGCGGCGGGATCGACGACGCTGCAGCCCTTGTAGGACACGACGTTGTCGGGCACCGAGTACAGCTCGATGGAGACATGGTCGCCCCGGCTGGCCGGTAGAGGAACGCGGAACCTGCCTGCACCGTCGACCCGTGCGCAGCGCACCTCTGCGTTGGTTTCGTTGCGAACGAGCACGGTGCCACCATCGGGCCCGAAGGCGTCGGCGTCCACGCAGCCGATCTCGATCTCGGCGCTCCGGTCGAGGTCGGGCACGACCCATCGGATGGTGATCTGGTCGGCGGCGCAGTTGGTCTGGACGGGGGGGTCGTCGTCCTGCGCGCGGCGCCCCACAATCAGCGGGCCCATCAGGCCCAGGGAAATGGCGTTGACGACCTGGGATTCGTTGGACCGCACGCCGATGTTGACCAGACCTCCGCCTCCGGCGTTCGAACCCGTCGCGACCACGTGGTGGTGCACTGCACCGAGCACGCTCGCAACGATGCCGCCGAAGGACGATCCCCAGACGACGTAGCGAGCGTCCGGACCGCCGATGTCCACCACACCGTCGTTGTCGAAGTCTCCTGCAACGTTCGGTGCGCCGTCGCCGTCGTAGTCCTGTCCGAGGCGCTTGCCGTCGAACGACTCGAGAATCCGGATGAGCTGGACCTGGTCGAGGACGGTCTGGCGCAGGACGTCACGGGTGTGGAAGAAATAGGCGGTCCACAGGTCGCCTCCCGAATCGCCGACGCCGTCGCCGTCGAGGTCGCGCGCGCGCCCTTGTAGCAGGGCGTCACCCGCCGGTGCCAGACAGTTGCCTTTCAGCACGCTGCGCAGGAAAAGCTCCTGGCTCCAGTGGACCGCGAGGCCGTGACCGACGGCGTCGATGGCGATGGTGGCGAAGCCATGACGCGCCAGGTTGCCGGCGAAGAGGACGGACTCCAGCGCCATGTTGCCCGAACCGTGGGTGTACAGGGCAACAGGGAACGGGGGCTGGATCTTGTCCGTGGCCTTGGGGACCACGACCACGAAGCTCACCCGATCGGCGTGGACCTCGCCTTCGCCGGTGGTGAAGTTGACGCGGAACGAGGCGCCCGGGTCCGTGCCCTGAGGGCCATCTTGCAGCAGGAACGGGGACTGGAAGTTGCCCACCGCGATGTAGGCCACGTTACGGTCGAACGACGCCATGATCTCGTCGCCGACGCCGCCGCCGAAACCGAGCGACGACAGCAGGCTGCTCATGTCATCTTTCAGGTCTTCGTAGCGCACGATGGAAAGGTTTTCGGCTTTGCCTTGACACGCGGCATCGGATCGGAACGCCGTGTCGTCGGCTCCTTGCGCAAGCTCCTCGCTATCGAACCGCCCGACCGCGCGCTCGAGCTTCAGCTCCGGCGGGAATGCGCCCGACAACCAGGCGAACGGCCCCTGTCCGTAGAGCCCGTCGCGTAGACGCTTCATGTCGTCGTAGACAGGCTGTGTCGTGAAGGTCCAGGCGAAGGCCACGTGCTCGAGGCCCGACCCGGCGATGTCGCCGTAGTAGGGTTGCAGCGACGGCTCTGCCAACACGTCGCGCAATGTCGCGATCCCTCGCTCCTGCATGGGGTGGTAGACGAAGTCCAGGGGTGACCGTACCGGGCGTCCCCTGGAATCGCGCAAGCGGTCCGTGACCACGACCGCGTACTCCGTCATTTCCTCGAGGGGGATGAGCGGCGCTGCCAGGAGCGTGTCGGTCTCGCGCTCGTACCAGGTGAGGGCATGGTCGGCGAGGCAACGATCCCGCGGTGCCTGCGCGGCGTCGGAGTCGTCGAGGTTGGCCGGCGGCGGCGGACACGCGGCCGGATGGTCCAGGTTCGGACGATCCAGCACGCCGTCGAAGTCGGTGTCGAGCGCCGGTCGATAGGGCGTCGTGGCGGGCATGCCCGGCGCTTCGTCGTACGTCTCGAACATCAGGAGTTGCTCGGACCGCCTCGGGTCGTTGGGCCAGTACTCGCGCTTGTCGCGCAGTGTGTAGTCGAAGCTGCCCTCGCCGATGTCCAGCGGAACGGGTATCCCGGTGCGCAGATTGACCAGATACACCGCGTCGTCGCCGGGGTCGTAGTCGTCGCCCTGGTGGCGCCGTCGGACGTTGTCGAGGTCGAGGGCGGCCTCGCCCGGCTCCTTGTCGGGCATGTCGAAGGCCACGGTGATGGGCCCGAACGTCGCCCATCCCTCGATTTCGTCCATCTTGCGACGGGAGTTGAACTCGATATCGGTGCCGGCAAGCAGCGACGCATTGATGCGCAGACCCGTCCGGCTTGTCGGGTCGGGCCAGGTCGCCAGATTGTTGGGCAACGGGATCTCGGGCAGCGGCTTGTGAAACATGTCGAAGCGCACGAGCGCGCCATCGCCCGCAGGAGTTCTTCGCAGGCCAGCAGGCGCGTCATCGACCGCACAGCCGAACACCGACACCGCCGCTGCCCCGACCACGATCCAACCGAACAAGCCCGGCGTGACCATGCTGCTCACCAGTCCCCTCCTGTCCTCCCCGCTTCGCGTCCGCCGCGTCAGTACTGCAAGCCGAGGCGCCACAACCCGATGGACTGGGTGGGCATGCGCCCCTGCGCTCCGGTGGAAGGCATCGCCACCCCGGGGCCATCGAAGGCGTGCCCCGGAAACAGCACGCCACCTTCGGCACCGAGCTGAAGCGTAGCCCCTTGCGCAACAGCCATCCTGACTTCGAAGCCGGCGTCGAGCTCGAGGCCGAGGTCATGGCGTTTCGGGTCTCCACCACGTGCATTGGCGATCCGTCCATGCACGCCGAACTCGTAGGGGTCGACCATGTCCGCGGTGGATTGTGCGACCAAAGCAGCGGCTTTCAGATCGAGCCAGCGTTTCGGGCGGACCACGATGGTGGGGTACAGATAGGTCGCGCCGAACACGCCGCCGTTGGACGGGTAGAATTGCAGCCCCGGGTTGGGCCGCTGGACGAGCGACGGATCGGTGGCGTTCACCGCACTGCGGGCCGTGGTCCATGCCAGCACATGGTCGAACAGGACCAGGCCCACCTTGTGATTGGGCTCGAAGTTGAACCGTCGCTGGACACCGTCGTTCGGATCGGCGTCGCCCGTCGCATACCCCCACTCGATGGACAGAACCAGGTCACCCCAGCGCCGGCCCTCGTCGTGCGCGACGCGCGCGTAGCCGATGGTGACCTGTCCTCCCCAGGAGCGGATTCTCTCGTCCTCGCGACGCGCTGCCAGCTCGGGCGTACGCACGTAGTTCGTGCTGCCTGCGAGGACGGCGGCTTCGCCCTCTCCGAACAAGAACCCGGACCCTTCCGGTGTCGGCGCGGCAAACCTGGCGAACGTGTCGAGCACCACGACGTCGAGCGACTCCGTGTAGGGTGTGAACTCGTCGATGGACTGGCGATCGCGGCGCTGCCTGCGCAATCCGCCGTACAGTCCGACCTCGTTGGTCTCGTCTCCGTAGAGGGCAGCGAGGGTGCCCTGCCATGCGCGGTCGCCGTCGACCAGGTCGGCTTGCACATCGCGGTAGACGAGGTCGCCCGCGGCGATGACGGCTAGCGGGCTGTCCTTGCCCAAGGGGCGCGTCGCAAACAGGATTCGTTCCGCAATACCGCCCCTGGAATAGTCGCCGAACAGTCGGGGGTGGTTGCCGTCGTTGCCGAGGATGCCCGTACCCCAGTGCGAACCCTGCTGGCCGATGCGCAACAGGCCCACGGGGGTCATGATCTGGGCGAACGCCCAGCGCAAGTCGACACGCAACCCGTCCTTGCGGTCCATCGGTTCGAAGGCCGCGCCGACGTAGCGGGTGTCCTGTCCGAGGAAGTAGCCGTGGGGCAAATCGACCTGGCCGATCAGCGCGATTTGGTCGTACAGGTCGACACGCGGTGACAGGCGGAGCCAATGAAATACGGCATCGCGCTGGCCGAGATCGTCGGCGTTGGGGTCCGAGGGCGCCGGCATCAGCGGCAGGGTGCTCCTGCGGAGGTAGCGGATCTGGTACTCGCCGTGGAGCTGGGCCACGTGGCGGTCGGGCATGGGGGGCGTGTCGGGCGTACGCCCGGTGGCGAGCACGATCTCGGGATCGAAAGACGGCTCCGATGCATGCACGCCTGGCTGAGCGAGCGCGAAGGGGCTGACTGCGAGGAAAGCCGCGGGCAGCAACACGAGAAGGAGAGCGCGGGTCATGGCGTGTCGGCGGGTCGGAGACGAACAATCGCGAGGATAGGCGACCGCGATCACGACACGCAAGCTCTTGTGCGGGATGAACGGCGGATGAAAAGCGAAGACGGGAGGCCATGGATCACGAGGCGGATTCCCGGCGACGCAAGCATCGGCTATGGTGGGCGCATCATGAATACTCGCGTTCTTTTCGTGTTGGGCTCGATGGCGATGCTGGCAGCTTGTTCGAAGACCGAAAGCACGGCGTCGGAGGGGTCGTCGACGGCGGCGTCGGCGGCGATGGAGGGGCCCGGGGCGCCGGCGGAGGGGGCGGCTGCGCAGAAGCCGGCGAAGGGCGACGTGGCGGTCACCGACGGCGGCGTGAAGGTTGGCAACGTGGAGGTGGGCAAGGATGGAGTGAAGGCGGGCGATGTCACGGTGAAGGACGGTGGGGTGAAGGCCGGCAACGTGGAAGTGGGCAAGGACGGCGTGAAGGCCGGCGGTGTGGAAGTGGGCAAGGACGGCACGGTGAAGGTGCCGGGGATGCCGCCGATACCAGCGAGGTAGGAGGGGCGAAGCCGCCGCGCTGTCGACGAGTCCGGCCTGGGCGGTCCGCAACCACCTGATGACATCGTCCACCGTGTCGCCGCGTCGCTCGCGCCGGCCGAAGGTCTGAGCGACCGTCTGGATGTGCGGCTATCTGTCCGTCACCTTTCGGTTGAACAGCCCTCGAGCCGTCGGATCAACCGGCGGTCAGGCCACGGCTTGCGGCGGGGGAGGCTCGTCGGGCCGACCCGCGCTGCCGAGCGGCTTGAGCACGAGGAAGGCGCCCAGGCCGATCAGGACGAGGATGGCGAGCCAGTCGGATCCTGCCCAGTCCAGCGGCGGGAGCCCACCCTTCTTGAAGAAAACGTAGCCGGCCACGACCAAACCCATGAGTGCCTCGCCGGCGATCAATCCCGACGCGACCAGCACGCCGGCGTTCTCGGTTCGTGCGCGCTGCGCTTCGTTGAGCTGGCGTTTCTTGGCTACCTGGTCGGTGATCCACCGGACGATGCCGCCGACGAAGATGGCGAACGTGGTTTCGAGAGGCAGATACATGCCGACGGACACGAGCATGGGACTCTTGACCTTCACCATCACGAGGGAAAGGCCCATGATGATCCCGACGACGACCAGGGGCCAGGCCATCTCGCCGCCGACGATGCCTTGGGCGAGCCCTGCCATCAGGCCCGCCTGAGGGGCTGGTAGCGCCTTGTCGCCAAAGCCGGTTCCACCTTCGGCGATGTTCGCGGAGTGAAGGATGTAGAGGGGGAAGAACATCGCGCCGCCGGCCACGATGACGCCGAGGATGTCGCCCACCTGCATCTTCCACGGCGTGCCGCCCAGCAGGTGTCCGACCTTCAGGTCCTGGAGCATCTCGCCGGCCACGGCAGACGACACGCAGACCACCGACGCCACGCCGAGCACGGCGACCACACCGGTGGGGCCGGACACGCCGATCACGACCATGAGCAGTGCTGCGATGATCAGGGTGGAGAGGGTCAGCCCGGAGATCGGGTTGTTCGACGATCCGATCGTACCGACGAGGTTGCCGGACACGGCACCGAAGAAGAAGCCGGTGATGGCCATGACCACGGCCGCGACCACGGATGCCACGATGTTGCCGGAGAACCAGAAGTAGACGGCAACCATCGCGAGCACGACCATCACGAGGCCGAGGCCCACGAGCTTGATGTTGATGTCGCGGTCGAGCCGTCCGGTCTGGTCGTCGCCGTCGCCCGTGGAGCCGCTCGGTCCGGCGGCGGTCTTCTTGAGGTCCGAGATCGAGCGCTTGATGCCGGTGGCGAGGCTCTTGCGCATCTTGAACAGCGTGTTGGCCGCACCGACGAGCATGCCGCCGACGGCAATGGGGCGCACGATGAACTTCCAGACCAGCACGGCCTGCGCGCTCCAATCGAGGGGCTGCGCGACGCCGCTCGCGTCGTGCGGGGTGTGGTTGGCGATGAACTCGGGTCCGAGCGTATACATGAACAGGGGCACGAACAGGCCCCACGCCAGCAAGCCGCCGGCGAAGTTCAGCGCACCGAGTTCCGGGCCGATAATGTAGCCGACGCCGAGATAGGCGGGGCTCACGGCGGGGCCGGAGAACGTGGCCACGCCACCGGCCTTGAGGGTGGGCGCAGTCTTCGCGATCCCGAGGCGGATGACGCTCTTGCCGATATCGCCGACGTTGATGATGAACTCCTTGGAGGCCGAGAACACCTTGAGGGCACCGAGCAGATACACGGCGGCCCCGGCGCCCATCGCGACAAACAGGTTCTTTGCGGCGCCACCGCCGGTCTGCCCTGCCTTGTGGATCTCCGCCGCAGCCACCGACTCGGGGAACGGCAGGTCCGGGTCGTTGACCATCACCCGGCGCAGCAGCGTCACGAAGAAGATGCCGAGCAGGCCGCCGACGATCATCAGCGCGCTCGACCTGGCGTAGACCTCGACGGACCCGAAGTTCTGCCACGAACCGGAAATGACGAACGCGGGGATAGTGAAGATCGCGCCCGCGGCGATCGACTCGCCGATCGATCCCACCGTTCGCGCGATGTTCTCCTCGAGAATGGTCCCCTTCAGCAGCTTCAGCACGGCCATGCCGATGATGGCCGCCGGGTAGGTCGCCGCGATCGTCATCCCCGCGCGAAGCCCCAGGTACGCGTTCGCCGCGCCCAGGATCACCGTCATCACCAGGCCGAGCAACACCGCCGCGATCGAGAACTCGCGCAGCGTGGTCTTCTCTGCAACATAGGGTCGGAATGGTTGGTTCGACATCGGTCCTCCGCCGTCCTTGCCCTGGTTCGGGCCACCCCTACGCCGCTTGCCGAAACCTCCGGCCCTTTCTCGACGACAGGGCATTCCCCCCTTAGTCTGCTTTGCCCACGGATGGAACAGGGAGCGCGCGGGGCCGAGCCCCCATTCGCGCCCGCCTCCCCGATGCACCGGACCCCTTCGGTTCCCGCACCGTTCCGTGCTCTACTGCTCTCCTATGCTCAGGTGGTCTCGACGCAGGATTGCCGCCGTGGCGCTGGGCACCCTCCTGCTGCTTGCTCTGCCCGTGCTCGCCATGTCCCTCGAAGAGCGCCTCATCTACTTCCCTCAACGCACCCTCGCCGACTCCCCGGCCGACCATGGCCTTGCGTTCGACGACGTCTTGGTCACCACGTCCGACGGTGTCCGAATCCACGGTTGGGCCATCGTTCCACCGACTCCGCCCGTGGCCTGGCTGCTGTACAGCCACGGCAACGCCGGCAATCTTTCCTATCGCTCTGCTGGCGTCGCTCCCCTGGTGCAACGCGGTCTGGCCGTGCTGCTCTACGACTATCGCGGCTACGGCAGAAGCGAAGGGTCGCCGTCCGAAGACGGCACCTATCGCGACGGCGAGGCCATGCTGGCCGAAGCGATCCGCCGGGCATCGGGGCCGCACAAGGTCGTGCTGTACGGCGTGTCGCTGGGAGGCGGAGTGAGCTACGAGCTGGCCCGCAGGCATCCTGAGGTCGCGGGGGTGGTGACCGACGCGACCTTCACCAGCATACCGGACGTGGTTCGCGCGACGTACCCCATTCCTGGTCTTGGGAGGCTCGTGCGGACCCGCTATGACAACCTGTCGAAGGTCCGGAGCATCAGGATCCCCAGGCTCGTGATGCACGGTACCAGCGACGAGATCATCCCCTATTGGATGGGCGAGCGGCTTCGCGACGCCACCGATCCGCCGGCGGCTTTTTGGGCGATCCGGGGGGCGCACCACAACGACACCCAGGTGGTGGGCGGCGACGAATACTACGACACGATCCGGCGTTTCGTGGACAGGTGTCTTGCAGGCCGCCGGTGACCAGGCGTATTGCCACGACCTCCCATGCCAGAGCCGTCTCCCTCGTTCCGCGTTCACGCTCGATCCGGCACGATCCGGGAGGTGGCCGTTCTTGCGGCGCCGCTGGTCATCGCCAACCTCAGCCAGTCTCTCATGTGGGTCGTCGACACGTTCCTGATGGGGCGGGTTGGCACGGTGGAGCAGGGCGCGGTCGGGCTCGGCGGCGTGCTCTGGTGGAGCATCCTTTGCCTGTTCACCGGGACGATGACCGTGACGGGCATCCTGGTCGCGCAGGACTTCGGCGCCGAGCGGCAAGACATCGCGCGCAACGTACGCGCGGGTCTCGTGCTGGTCGTGCCCATGTCCCTGCTCGTGCTGCTGGCTCGCGGCATCGTGCCGGTCGGCTTGCGTGCCATGCACGTCACCGACGCGGTTCGCCCGCTGGCCGAGACATACATCCACGTTCGCCTGCTCGCCGCGCCGCTCGTGCTTACGTCGTTCGTTCTCACGAGCTATCTGCGGGGCATCGGCAACACGGTCACGCCGATGGTCGTGTCCTTGGCCGCCAATGTGATCAACGCGCTATTCGCGGTCGTGCTGGTCTTCGGGCTCGGGGGGATGAGCCCGATGGGCGTGAAGGGTGCGGCGGTCGCCACGGTGCTGGCGTCCTTGGCGGAGTGCCTGCTGTACGTGGGGGTCTACTGGTTCGGGCGCGGCTCGCGCGCGCATGGGTCCCGGCGTTGGACGCTGCCTTCGTGGGACGTGTTGCAGCGGTTCCTGACGATGGGGGTGCCCATCGGTCTGGCGTGGCTGTTCGAGGCGGTGGCGTGGACGGCGTTTTCGGTGTACTCGGGCACGAGGCCGTCCGAAGAGCTCGCGGCGCACGCGATCCTGTTCCAGGTGACGGGGCTGTGCTTCATGCCTGCCGCTGCCGTAGGCCACGCAGCAGCCACCCTGGTGGGGCAGTACATGGGTGCGCGAAGGCGCGATCTCGCACGCCGTAGCGCTTACAGCGCGCTGACCGTGGGTGTGTCGTACATGAGCGTGGTGGGCGTGGCCCTCGCCGTGTTCCGCTTTCCCCTGATACGTGCGTTCAACCCCACGCCGGAGGTCGTCGTGCTCGGCGCGTCCATCGCGCTGATCGCGGCGGTGTACCAGCCGTTCGACGGCTTCGGGATCGTGGTGCAAGGGGTGCTGCGTGGCGCGAACCAGACCGCCGTGCCGACCGCCGTGATGTTCGCTTCCGGCCTGTTCGTCTTCATTCCCCTGGTCTGGCTGCTTGGCGAGCGACAGGGCCTGGGCATCCGCGGCGCCTGGATGGCTGCCCTGGCGCATGTGGTCGTGGTCAGCGCGCTTCTCGCCCTGGCAGTCCTGCGCTCCCGACCCTGCGCCCGCGAGCGGCGTTCCACAGCGCCTTCGCACGCATGAATGGCGTGCCCCGGTTCGGTCCACATGCCCCTCGATCCCCGACAGGATTTCCGCTACCACGCCCCGCATGACCGTTCGCATCGAGGTCGGCTACCGCGCTGGTTTCCCTGATCCCCGCGGGCTGGCAACGCTCGAGACCATCCGCTCGTTTCTCGGCATCCCTGCCGACAATGTGCGCAGCTTCGACGTGTACCTCATCGACGCTGCGCTGTCGGACGACGAGGCGGACGCTGTCCGGCAGCGTGTGACCGACCCTGTCACGCAGCGAAGCGCGATCGGTCGTCTCGCGCCCGAGCCCTTCGACTTCGCGATCTCGGTCGGGTATCGCCCAGGGGTGACCGACGCGGTGGGCAAGAGCGCCCTGGCGCTGGTAGGCGACGTGATCGGCCGGCCGATGCCGTCCGATGCGGCGGTGTACACTTCGCGCGTCTTTTTCCTGTCCGGTGTGGACCGGGCCCAGGCCGACGCCATCGCCGGCGGTTTGCTCGCCAACGCGCTCATCGAACGCTTCGAGGTCGCCGAAAGCGACCGCTATCTCGCGTCGCCTCCGGACTGCTCCGTGCCGTCGGTGAGAACGTCGCACCGCCCCGTCGTGGAGACGGTCTCGTTGCAGGTGGACGACGACGCGCTGCTGCGCATCTCGAGGGACCGCATCCTGTCGTTGTCGCTCGACGAGATGAAGGCGATCCAGGGCTACTTCGCTCGCAAGGACGTTGCGCGGAGGCGTGCCGAGCTGGGGCTGCCGCAGGATCCGACGGACGTGGAAATCGAGTGCCTGGCGCAGACTTGGAGTGAGCACTGCAAGCACAAGATTTTCAACGCGACGATCGAGTACACCGAGCCCGGCCGGCCGCCCATTTGCATTCAGTCGCTGTTCAAGACCTGTATCCGCGACGCGACCGATCGGATCCGCAGGCAGCAGATCGACCAGGGGGGTACATGGCTCGTGTCCGTGTTCCACGACAACGCGGGCGTCATCGCGTTCGACGAGAAGGTGCACGTGGTCTACAAGGTGGAGACGCACAACTCGCCGTCGGCGCTGGACCCTTACGGCGGGGCGATGACGGGCATCGTGGGGGTGAACCGGGATCCATTCGGCACCGGGCTCGGGTCCGACCTGCTGTGCAACGTCTGGGGCTACTGTTTCGCGGACCCCAGGCACAGGGGGCCGGTCCCTCATGGGCTGATGCACCCGCGGAGGATCCGCGACGGTGTGCACCGGGGCGTGGTGGAGGGAGGCAACCAGTCGGGGATCCCGTACGCGCGAGGTTGGGAGCTGTTCGATTCCCGCTATCTCGGCAAGCCACTTGTGTTTTGCGGCACGGTGGGACGCATGCCCATCGAATCGGCGGGGCGTCCCACGCATGTCAAGTCCGTGCGGCCCGGGGATCGGATCGTCATGTGCGGCGGGCGCATCGGTAAGGACGGCATCCACGGAGCGACGTTCTCCTCCGCGGAGCTGGACGAGTCGTCGCCGGTGCAAGCCGTGCAGATCGGGGATCCCATCACGCAGAAGAAGATGTTCGACTTTCTGTCGGAGGCGCGGGAGTTGGGGCTATACGGCGCGATCACGGACAACGGGGCCGGCGGTCTGAGCTCGTCGGTCGGCGAACTGTGTACGCTGTCCGGCGGCGCGATGCTCGACCTGGCGAATGCGCCGCTGAAGTACGCCGGCCTCGACCCCTGGGAGATCCTGATCTCCGAGGCGCAGGAGCGGATGACCCTGGCTGTGCCACCGGACAAGCTCCCGCAGCTCCTCGACCTGGCACGCCGCCGCGAAGTCGAAGCCGCCGATCTCGGCGAGTTCACCGACTCCGGCGAGTTCGTGGTGCGCTACGGCGACCGCCTCGCAGCATGCCTCCCGCTCGACTTCCTGCATGACGGTGTCCCGGCGATGCGGCTCACCGCCGCGTGGTATCCGCCCGTGCACGCCGAACCCGTTCTGCCGCCGGACCTCGACGCAGGCCGGCTGCTCGAAGCGCTGCTGCGTCGTCCGAACCTCGCGTCGAACGAGAAGAAGTGCCGGTCGTACGACCACGAGGTCAAGGGGCTCACGGTCGTGCGGCCCTTCGTCGGCGCACGCAACGACATGCCCTCCGATGCGTCGGTGTTCCTGGTGCGCCACGGCAGCCGGCGGGGCATCGTACTGTCCGAGGGAGTCAACCCGTTCTACTCGGACATCGACACGCGCTGGATGACCGCATCGGTCATCGACGAAGCCGTGCGCAAGGCCGTGGGCACCGGCGCGCGTCTCGACCACATGGCGGGGCTGGACAACTACTGCTGGCCCGACCCGGTACAGAGCGACAAGACACCCGACGGCCGGCAGAAGCTGGCGCAGCTCGTTCGGTCCGCCATGGCGCTGGCGGAGTTCTGCGAGGCATACGGAGTGCCGTGCATCTCGGGCAAGGACTCGATGAAGAACGATTCCACGATGGGGGGCGTCAAGATCTCGATCCCTCCCACCCTGCTGTTCAGCGTGATCGCGGTGATCGAAGACGTGACCCTGGCGGTCACGATGGATGTGAAGGAGCCCGGCGCGGTCGTGTACGTGTTGGGCGTGACGCGTGACGAGCTGGGCGGGTCGGAGCTGATGCGGGAGATCGGGTTGGTGAGCACCGCGGTGCCGCGGGTGGACCCACGCGAGACGGTCCCTCTGTACAAGGCTGTGCAGCGAGCGATCCGGGAGGATCTGCTGCAGTCGTGTCACTCGCCGGTGCGCGGAGGACTGGCGGTGGCGCTCGCGCGCACGGCCATGGGAGGGGAGTTGGGGCTCGACGTGGACCTGGACCTGGACCCGCATCTGCGCGCGCTCGCCTGGCCTGCGGCGCTCTTCAGCGAATCCAACGGGCGCTACGTGGTCACCGTTGCCCCGGACCGCGTTTCGGCCTTCGAAGCGTGCCTGCACGGGTGCGCGTTGGCGAGGGTGGGCGTTGTGACCGCCGCACCTCGTCTCGTGATCCGGCATGGCAACCGGGTCGTTGTCGACGCGGACTTGTCGCGCCTCAAGGCCGCCTGGAAGGAGACGCTCGATGCCGTCTGACCTCGAAGCCGCGCGCGCCCGGGTGCGGGTGTTGGTGCCCACCGGTCTGGGCCTCAACTGCGAAGAGGAAACCGCGCAGGGCTTTCGCATGTGCGGCGCCCACGTCGACCTGGTCCACATCGCGGACGTGCTCGACGACGCGCGGGGCCGTCGTATCGCGGGCTATCACATTCTTGCGCTGGTGGGCGGATTCGCCTTTGGCGATCACCTCGGTGCAGGTGTGGTCTACGCGAACCGGCTGCGGTATCGCGCCCTCGACGCGCTCCTGCGTTTCGTGGAGGGAGGCGGGCTGGTGCTGGGCATCTGCAACGGCTTTCAGACCATGGTGAAGCTCGGCCTGGTGCCTGCGGTGGGGGGGCATTACGCCACGCAGCAGGCGACCCTGGCGGCCAATGATCGCCTTGGCTATCGCGACGCCTGGATCACGGTGCGCGCGGAGCCGGCTTCGCCGTGCGTGTGGACTCGAGGCATCGACACGATGGACCTGCCCTCGCGTCACGGCGAGGGGAAGTTCATGGCGGCCAGTCCGGAGCTGCTCGACCGTATCGAATCGGACCACCTCGTGGCGCTTCGTTATGTTGATGATCGCGGAGAGCCGACGCAGTCATGGCCGGCGAACCCCAACGGGTCGGAGCACGCCATCGCCGGAGTCTGTGACCCCACGGGGCGGCTTCTCGGTTTGATGCCCCACCCGGACGCGTTCCTGTACGGTTTCAGCCATCCGTCCTGGCCCCGTCGCAAGCTTCGGGGTAGGCTGCCGGCCGAAGGCGACGGCGTTCGCGTCTTCCGCAACGGCGTCGATCACGTCACCCGCCGGCTCTCGGGGTCGACCGAAGCCACGCGAGCCGGTGACAGCCAACCATGATCCGTGTCGTTGTGCAGGCATTTCGACCGCACATTGCGGGACTCGTTACATGGTCGTATTCGAGTATCCCTTCAAGGACTTCCTGGCGCTGGACAGAGCGGTTGGGCGCAGTGAGCTGCAAGGCATCGTCGCCTGGGCGCTGTCCTATCGGCGATTTCCAATCCTCGACCTTGCCGTGCGCACGCTTGGGCCGAAGCGGTTCCGGGTGGAAGTGCGGTTGTTCGAAGGCGCCGGCCAGCTTGCCGCGATGATCCCATTCGACGTGGGTTGGGACGATCTGGACCATGACGTTCGGGAGACATTGGAGTTCTATGCTCGTCCCGACACGGACCGCGACCTCATGTCGCGGTGGCGAGCCCGCGGCGAGTCGCCCGACGATCTGGAGGCCACGCGTGCCGCGTGGGACTATCTGGCCTTTCAGTATCTATCCGCGTGGGAGTACGACGACGACGCCAGCGAGGAGCGGCCCGGGGGCCTCGGATCGCTTGCGCCCGAGCTCAGCGATACGCGCGGTTCCTTTGCTCCGCGACCCACCGGGGCCCGCATCGAGGTCGTCGAGAGCGGCCAAGCGGTGTGTCTGTTGGCTAGCAGTGCCGTCGACCACGCCGCGGTGGGGCGGGCCCTCTTCGGTGTCGAGGCCGAAGCGATGCAGATCATCACCCGGTGGACCGTCGTCGACGTCGATGCGGAGAACGAGCTGCTGGTGGTTCGGGAGAAGCGCAAGCGGGGTGACACGCACAGGCTGACCGGGCCGCTGGTGGCGTGGTTTGCGCCACCCTGGTGCCGCGATGCGCGGCGGCACTTGGAGGACGCCGAAGAGGTGGCCGAAGTCGATTGTCTGCTGGGCGCTGGACTTCGCGATCCGATCGTGGGGGGCGCGGGACGCATGCGCCCGGGAGGCGACCCAGGACGCGGCCGGGAGGTCGAGTTGAGCGCCTTGCCGCCCGCGCTGCTGGAGCGTGCGCCGTCCCTTGCCCAAGACATTGCCGCTGCAGTGCGGGCAGGCGTACAGCGGCTCTCCGACGCCAGAACCTGCGCGGTGTCGACGAACGCGGACGGATTCAGCGCGGAAGGCTTCGCGCCACGGCGCGCTGCCAGGGTGCTGTCTCGAGTGCAGGGGGAGCAAGCCGGCTTGCCGTGCGGCTATCGAATCACCGGCGCGGTCCGGTGTCACGGTGTCGAGCGATTGCTCCTGATCGAGTGGACGGCCCCGCACGACGACCCAGCCGATGCCGCCGAGCTGCTTGCCAGCGGCAGGGCGATTGTCCGGTCCTATCTGGTGGCATCCACCCATGCCGCCGATGAGATCGCAGCGCTCAGGAGTTTGCAAGGCGCCTTCCAGCTCGACCATCCCTGCTAGCCGTACGCCCAACAGGTCAGCAACATCGCGCGTATTCAGGGTCCCATGCTGTCCTTGCTTCGTCTCACCAACTTCAAGAGCTTCCAGGACGTCACCGTGCCCTTCGGTCCGTTCACCGTGCTGCTGGGTCCGAACGCTGCCGGGAAGAGCAACGTACGCGACGCGCTTCGCGTGCTCCTTGGGATCGCGCGCGGATTGAGTCTGATGGAGGTGTTGGGGGGCAAGTGGACCGAGTCCGCGGGGCTGACCTGGAAGGGAATCCGTGGTGGTCCGAGGGAAGCCGCGCGACACGGCACCGACGGCTTCGGTATCGAGGCCCACTTCATCGTCGACGCTGCCGGCGAGCCCTGCGAGGTCAAGTACACCGTGGAGGTCGGCTACGAGGATACGCGGCGAGGGCCTCGGGTACGCGCCGAGTCGCTCTACGTGGGCGACATGCTCATCTTCGACTCGCATCCCGGCGACGAGCCCCCCAAGCAGGAAGACGGCTTCCAGATTGCGGTTCGGCTGCCCAAGGGGGGGCGCTTCCGCCGACGTGGGCCGTCGCTTACGTTCGTCGCCAACGCGCCGGTGTTGTCTCAGATTCGAGAGCGTGTCAGCAACGAGCATCCGGATGTCTTGCGGTGGACCACGCGCGCGCTGCTCGCGCTGCAGTCCATGAGCTTCCTCGATCTGTCCACCCAAGCCATGCGCGTTCCGTCGCTCCCAGGGCAGACTTCCCTGGGGGACCACGGCGAGAACCTGTCGTCCGTCATCCTGGCCGCTTGCAGCGATGCCAGGAAGAAAGCCTTGTTCGTTGGCCTGATCCGCCAGAGCACGGGCCTCGACGTGACCGACATCGAATTCCCGACGGACCAGGCAGGACGCGTCCTCATTCATCATGTGACTGCAAGCGGCGAGCGCATCTCGGCGCACAGCGCCTCGGCTGGCACGCTTCGAATGCTCGCCATGATCGCCGCGCTTGCGGGCCCCGAGGCCGCCCGTTTCTACTTCTTCGAGGAGATCGAGCACAGTCTCCATCCCACGTTGCTCGCAGCACTGCTGCGCGTCATCGACGACCGATGCACCAGCGGCACGACCAGCCAGCTCGTCGTCACCTCCCATTCCCCTGTCGTCGTCGACACCCTGGGCCACCGCGCCGCCTGCTGCGGCTGCTTCGTTTACCGACCGTCGGCCACCGAGCCCGCCCGCGTGAAGAGAATCGCGGATATTCCGGGCGCCCTCGCCGCTATCCAGAATCAGACCCTCGGTTCCTGGTTGGTTTCGGGCCGCCTGCTCGAAGCAGCCAGGGAAACGGAGGGGGGGAATACCCATGAACCGAGACGCGGCGTCTGACCCGGCCCGTGGGACGCGGGCCGCCCCTGCACGGTCGCTGCCGGCTGTCGACAGGTGTCTGTGTCCGAGATAGGCTGATGTCGCTGCGGAGGTGTTTCGATGCGTTCTTTCCATGGCTGTGTGCTGCTGGCGTCCCTGGCATGGTTGCCGCTGCTCTCTTGCGCCGAAGGGGAGCCTGGCGAAACGGGGCCGCAAGCGAGCGGTGGAAGCGGCGGGGCGATGGACGCCAGCGCTGGTGGCACGGCGG
>Ga0209018_1001405_pt1 | contig 19422 bp, 19 predicted proteins | sample YNPBryBLVA2012_FD_185814 | JGI IMG/M metagenome (GOLD analysis project Ga0209018, IMG submission 185814) | Anoxygenic and chlorotrophic microbial mat microbial communities from Yellowstone National Park, USA - YNP Bryant BLVA 2012 (SPAdes)... ...
GCCAAGTTTCGCGACTGGTTCGATTTCCGCGAGTCGCTCAAGAGCATCGCATCGCATCGCATGCTGGCGCTGCTGCGCGGTCGCAACGAGGGCGTGCTGCGTCTCGGCATCAAAACCGACGCCGAACTGCGCGATCCGCCTGGGCCGTCTCCCTGCATCGCGCTGATCGCGCGCCATTTCGGCGTTGCCGATCACGGACGGCCGGCGGATGAGTGGCTGCTCGAGACCGTGCGCTGGACCTGGCTCGTGAAACTTTCGCTGCATCTCGAAACCGAGCTGATGGGCGTCTTGCGCGAGCGCGCCGAGGCCGAGGCGATCCGCGTCTTCGCGAAGAACCTGCGCGCCTTGCTGCTCGCTGCTCCGGCCGGTGCGCGGGCGGTGATCGGTCTCGATCCCGGCATCCGCACCGGCGTCAAGGTCGCCGTCGTCGATACGACGGGCAAGCTGCTCGAGACCGCGACGCTCTATCCGTTCGAGCCGCGCCGCGACTGGGAAGGCGCGCTCGCCGCGCTGCGCGTGCTGGCGCAGAAGCATCGCGTTGCGCTGGTCGCGATCGGCAATGGCACGGCGAGCCGCGAAACCGACCGTCTCGTCGGCGAGCTGATCCGCCGTCATCCCGAGTTGCAGCTTGCCAAGGCGATCGTCTCGGAGGCCGGCGCCTCGGTGTATTCGGCCTCCGAGCTGGCAGCGCGCGAATTCCCCGATCTGGACGTGAGTCTGCGCGGCGCCGTGTCGATCGCGCGGCGACTGCAGGATCCGCTCGCCGAGCTGGTGAAGATCGATCCGAAGAGCATCGGCGTCGGCCAGTATCAGCACGACGTCAATCAGGTGAAACTGGCCAAGGCGCTCGATGCCGTGGTCGAGGACTGCGTCAATTCGGTCGGCGTGGATCTGAACACCGCGTCGGCGCCGCTGCTGGCGCGCATCTCCGGCCTGAATGCGGCGCTCGCCGCGAACATCGTTGCCTACCGCGATCAGCATGGCGCCTTTCCGTCACGCGAGGCGCTGAAAAAAGTGCCGCGGCTGGGCGAGAAGACCTTCGAGCAGGCGGCGGGCTTTCTGCGCATCCACGGCGGCGAGAATCCGCTCGATGCTTCGGCGGTGCACCCGGAAGCCTACCCGGTGGTGGAGCGCATCCTCGCCGACCTCGGCAAGAGCGCCCAGGAAGTGATCGGCGATCTGGGCTTGATCCGTTCTCTGCGCGCCGAGAAATACGTCGATCAACGTTTTGGCCTGCCGACCGTGCAAGACATCCTCAAGGAGCTGGAAAAACCCGGCCGCGACCCGCGCCCGGCGTTCAGAACCGCAAGATTCCGGGAAGGCGTCGAGACGATCACCGATTTGGCGCCCGGCATGCTGCTCGAAGGCGTGGTGACCAATGTCACCAACTTCGGCGCGTTCGTCGATATCGGCGTGCATCAGGACGGCCTGGTGCATATCTCCGCGCTGTCGGACGAATTCGTCCGCGATCCGCACACGGTGGTCAAGGCCGGCGATCTGGTGAAGGTCAAGGTGCTCGAGGTGGATCTGGCGCGCAAACGCATCGCGCTATCGATGCGCCTCGGCGCGGATGAGCCGCGCGCCGTCCCGTCCGGCGCCGCCGCGCCGCGTGATCAGGCGCGGCGTTATAAACTCGGCGCTGACGGCGCGGTACGGCCACGCGGCGCGGATCATTCGCAGCGGCGGCCGCACGGCGCGATCAAGCCGCAGGGCGCGCTCGCGGCGGCCTTTGCGAAACTCGCCGAACGTGGAGGAAAGGAATGAACTCGGTGGAGATTGCGGTGAAAGTGGCCGAAATCATGTGGCGCGAGGACCACGCGGCGCGCGGGCTGGGCATGACGATCCAAGACGTCGGCCCCGGCGCGGCCACGCTGGTGATGCCGGTGCGCGAAGACATGGTCAATGGCCATGGCATCTGTCACGGCGCGTTCATTTTCGCCGTCGCCGACGCCGCCTTCGCCTATGCCTGCAATTCCGACAACCATCGCACGGTCGCGGGCGGCGCGAGCATCGATTTCCTCGCGCCGGCGCAGCGCGGCGACGTGCTCACCGCCCGCGCGGTGCGGCGTCAGCAGGGCGGCCGGAATGGCGTCTATGACGTCGAGGTCGCCAATCAGCACGGCCAGACGATCGCCTTGTTCCGCGGCCGTGCGGTGCGCGTCAAGGGGCATTTCTTCGAACAGGCATAATCCCGATCGTCCCAGGAGGGCGCTTCTGATGAAGAAAGTGTTCGTGCCGCTGTGGCTGCTGATGCTCGCCGCCTGCGGCTCAAGCGGCGAGGGCGGCAAGGCGCCGCCCGCAGCGGCGGGTCCCGGCGGGTCGGGCGGCATGCCGCCGCCCGAAGTCGATGTCGTCGCCGTCGCAGAGCGGGACGTGACGATCACCCAGGATCTGCCGGGCCGGCTGCTCGCGTATCGCACCGCGCAGGTGCGCGCGCGCGTCGAAGGGGTCGTTGAAGCGCGCCTGTTCGTCGAAGGCAGCGACATCAAAGCCGGCGCGCCGCTCTTCAGGATCGATGCGCGCACCTACCGCGCGCAGCTCGAGGCCGCCGAAGCCGATCTCGCCGCCGCGCAGGCCGTGCTGGCGCGTTACCAGCCGCTGCTGGAAATCAAGGCCGTCAGCCAGCAGGAATACGATGCGGCCGCGGCGAAGGTGAAGCAGGCGGAAGCCGCCGTGGCGAAGGCGCGGCTGGATCTCGAGAATGCGACGCCCAGCGCGCCGATTTCCGGGCGCATCGGGCGCGCGCTGGTGACCGAAGGCGCGCTGGTCGGCAAGGGCGAGGCGACGCATCTGGCGACCATCGAGCAGATCGATCCGATCCGCGTCGAATTCACGCAGAGCTATGCCGACCTGCTGCGCCTGCAACAGGCGGTGAAGGCTGGCAAGCGCCAGCGCGCCGAGAGCGCCGAGGTCGAGCTGGTGCTCGACGATGGTTCGCTGTATCCGGAAAAAGGCCGGCTCAAATTCGCCGATCTCGCGGTCGATCCGGCCAGCGGCGCGATCGTGCTGCGCGCGGAATTCCCGAATCCGCGCCGCGAGCTGCTGCCGGGCGCCTTCGTGCGCGTGCGCTTCCCGCAGGCGCGCGTGGAGAGCGCGCTCACCGTGCCGCAGCGCGCGGTGCAGGGCTCGGCCGCCGGTCAGATGGTGATGGTCGTCGATGCCGAGGGCAAGGTCGCGCCGCGCCCGATCAAGACCGGCGGCATGGTCGGCGGCGATTTCATCGTCACCGACGGGCTGCGCGCCGGCGAGACGGTGATCGTCAATGGCCTGCAGAAGGCGCGCCCGGGGAGCGTCGTGAAACCCGTGCCCTGGACGCCCGGCGCGCCGCTGTCGTCGCCTGCCCCGCCGCCTGCGGCGAAATAAGCGATGTTGCCGCGCTTTTTCATCGACCGGCCGATCTTCGCCTGGGTCATCGCGCTGGTGATCATCCTGGGCGGCCTGCTCGCGCTGCGCGTACTGCCGGTGGCGAGCTATCCGTCGGTCGCCCCGCCCGCGCTGTCGATCACGCTCAACTACCCCGGCGCCTCCGCGCGGGTGGTCGAAGAGACCGCGGTGGCGCTGATCGAGCAGGAGATGAACGGCATCGACAACCTGCTCTACATGGAATCGAGCGCCGAACAGAACCGCGGCACGATCACGCTCACCTTCCGAACCGGCACGAATCTCGATCTCGCTTCGGTCGAGACGCAGAACCGCATCAAGCGCGTCGAAGCGCGGCTGCCCGACGACGTGCGGCGCCTCGGCGTCACGGTGGCGAAATCGGCGCGCAACTTTTTGCTGATCGTCTCGCTCTTTTCGCCGGACAAGTCGCTCGACAGCATCGCGCTGGGCAGCTACGCGGCGGCCAACGTGCTGGAAAGCCTGCGGCGCACGCCGGGGGTGGGCGAGGCGATCCTGTTCGGCGCCGAATATGCGATGCGCATTTGGCTGCAACCCGAGCGGCTGCATGCCTTCAACCTCACGCCGGCCGATGTCGCGAAGGCGGTGCGCGCGCAGAACGTGCAGCTGGCCACCGGCGAGCTGGGCGCGATTCCGGCCGCCCCCGGGCAGGAGCTCGCGGCGACCGTGGTCACGCGCGGCCGGCTGGCCACGCCCGAAGAGTTCGGCGAGATCATCGTCAAGAGCGATGCGCGCGGCGCCACGGTGCGCCTCAAGGACGTCGCGCGCGTGGAGCTCGGCGCCGATGACTACTCGGTCTCCGCGCGCGTCGATGGGCAGCCGAATGCGGCGATCGCGATCCGTCTCGCGCCCGGCGCCAATGCGCTCGAGACTGCCAGGGCTGTCAGGGCGACGATGACTTCGCTGGCGCGCTATTTCCCGCCCGGCATCGACTGGCTGGTGCCCTATGATACCTCGACCTTCGTCGAGATATCGATCCGCGAGGTCGTCAAGACGCTCGTCGAAGCGATGATCCTCGTCGTGCTGGTGATGTATCTGTTCCTCGAAAGCTGGCGCGCCACCTTCATTCCGGCGATCGTCGTGCCGGTGGCGCTGCTCGGCGGCGCCAGCGGGCTGTATTTCTTCGGCTACTCGATCAACGTGCTGACGCTGTTCGCGATGGTGCTGGCGATCGCGATCGTCGTCGATGATGCGATCGTCGTCGTCGAGAACGTCGAGCGCATCATGAGCGAGGAGGGCTTACCGCCGCGCGAGGCGACGATCAAGGCGATGGGACAGATCTACGGCGCGATCATCGCGATCTCGCTGGTGCTCACCTCGGTGTTCGTGCCGATGGCGTTCTTCGGCGGCTCGACGGGCGCGATCTACCGCCAGTTCGCGGTGACCTTGGTGCTGACGATGTTGTTCTCGGCGCTGATGGCAATGACCCTCACGCCCGCGCTGTGCGCGACGCTGCTCAAGCCGCAAAAAACCGCGGCGACGCCCGCACGGGGCTTCTTCGGCGCCTGGAACCGTTTCTTTGCAACGGTGGTGCGGAATTATGTCGGCGCGACGCGCCGCCTGCTCGGCCGCCCCGGCCGTTGGCTCGTCGTGTTCGCGGCGATCTGCGCCGCGACCGGCTGGCTGTTCATGAAGCTGCCAGGCAGCTTTTTGCCTGCCGAGGACCAGGGTTATTTCATCAACATCGTGCAGCTGCCGCCCGGGGCGACGCGCGCGCGTACGCTCGAAGTGCTCTCGGCCGTCGAGCAGCATTATCTGAAGCAGCCGGAAGTCGCGCACGTGATCGGCGTGGCGGGCTTTTCCTTCTTCGGCCGCGGCCAGAACGCGGCGATCGCCTTCGTGCGGCTCAAGGACTGGGACGAGCGTCCGGGCAAGGACAGCGAGGCCGATGCGCTGATCAGACGCGCGAATATGGCCTTCTCCCGGATCAAACAGGCGCTGATCTTCGCGATCAACGTGCCGCCGATTCCGGAGCTCGCGGCGGTGGGCGGCTTCGACTTCCGTTTGCAGGATCGCGGCGGCGTCGGCCGTGAAAAACTCACCGAGGCGCGCAACATCGCGTTGGGTCTGGCCAGCCAGAATCCGGCTTTGAGCGGCGTGCGCCCCGAAGGGCAGGAGCCGGGATTGCAGCTCCTCCTCGACATCGACCGCACGAAGGCCAGCGCGTTGGGCATCAATCTCGGCGATCTCAACGACACGCTGCAGGCGGCGCTCGGCGCGTCGTATCTGAACGACTTCGTGCGGCAGGGGCGCATCCTGCGCGTGCAGATGTCCGCCGACGCAAGTTTGCGCCGCACGCCCGAGGACATCCTGCGCCTGCCGGTCAGAAACGGCCGCGGCGATATGATCCCGCTGGCCGAATTCGCCCAGGCGAAATGGATTCTCGGCGCTCCGAAGCTGGACCGCTACAACGGTCTGCCGGCGATGAAGATCGCGGGCGGTCCCGCGCCGGGGCGCTCGACCGGCGAGGCGATGGCGGCGATGGAATCGATCGCGCAGCAATTGCCGCCGGGCATCGGTTTCGAGTGGTCCGGCACGTCATTCGAAGAGCGTCAATCCGGCGCGCAGGCGCCATTCCTCTTCACGGTGTCGCTGATCGTCGTCTTCCTCTGTCTCGCGGCGCTGTATGAGAGCTGGTCGATCCCCTTCGCGGTGATGCTGGTCGTGCCGCTCGGCGTGTTCGGCGCGGCGCTCGCCGTCAGCTTGCGCGGGCTGCCGAATGACGTCTATTTCAAGGTCGGGCTGATCGCGATCATCGGTTTGTCGGCGAAGAACGCGATCCTGATCATCGAATTCGCCCGCAAGATGCACGAACAGGGCCAGGCGCTGATCGACGCGACGCTGGAAGCCTGCCGGCTGCGCTTTCGGCCGATTTTGATGACCTCGATCGCATTCATCTTCGGCGTGCTGCCGCTCGCGATCTCCACCGGCGCGGGCGCCAACAGTCGTCATGCGATCGGCACCGGCGTGATCGGCGGCATGCTGACGGCCACCGTGCTCGCGGTGTTCCTGGCGCCGGTGTTCTTCGTCGTCGTGCGGCGCATTTTCCCAGGCGCTGCGCGGCTTCGTACGGAGGCCGGCAATGCATAAGACGATCTTTTTGCTGCCGCTCATCGTCGCCGGTTGTGCGCTGATCCCCGCCTACGAGCGGCCGGCGCTGCCGACCCCGGAACAATGGCCGCAGCCGGTCGTGGCGCCCAGCGGGACGACGCGGGCGCCGGACTGGCGCACGTTTTTTTCCGACCCGGCGCTCATCGAGCTCATCGAACAGGCCTTGGAGCACAACCGCGATCTGCGCATCGCCGTCGCGCGCGTCGCCGAGGCGCGCGCGCAGGCCGGCCTCGCCGTTGCGGAACGCTGGCCCGCGCTGGAGGTCGGCTTGCAGGAACAGGCCGCGCGCGTGCCCGGCGGCTTCAACAGCGCCGGCCGGCCAGCCATCAACCGACGCTTTGATGCGAACCTGGGGATCACGGCCTTCGAGCTCGATTTTTGGGGCCGCGTGCAGAGCCTCGATGCGGCCGCGCAGGCGAATTTCCTCGCCAGCGAATACGCCCGGCGCGCGTTCCGCTTGTCCTTGATCAGCGAGGTGGCCAGCGCCTGGTATGGCTTCATCGAGCTTTCCACGCGCGCGCGGCTTGCCGAAGCGACCGTGGCGAGCCGTCTTGCGACCCGCCGCTTGGTCGAACGCCGCCGCGACGTGGGCTTGGCCACCGACCTCGATGTTTTGGTCGCCGACGGCGCCTGGCAGGCCGCACAGGCCGAGCTCGCGAACCTGATGCGGCAGCGCGCCGCCGCGGAAAACGCGTTGCGCCTGCTCGTCGGTTACGCGGTTGCCGTCCCGCCAGCGCCGAGTTTTGGTCGATTGCCGGAAATCGAGGTCGGACTGCCCGCCGAGGTGCTGCTCAATCGCCCCGATGTGCTGGCCGCGGAACAGAAGCTGCTGGCCGCGCATGCGAACATTGGCGCCGCGCGCGCCGCTTTCTTCCCGAAAATCGTGCTCACTGCGCTGGCGGGTGCGGCGAGCCCGGCGCTCTCCGGCCTGTTTTCCGGCGGCAGCGGCGCGTGGAGTTTCGTCCCGGCGCTGAAATGGCCGCTCTTCGACGCCGGGCGCGCGCAAGCGAATCTCGACCTCGCCGAGGCGCGCAAGCACATCGCCGTCGCCGAATATGAGAAGACGCTCCAGCAGGCCTTCCGCGAAGTCGCCGACCTGCTGGCGGCGCGGCAGTATTACGCGGCGCAGCTCGTCGCGCTCGAAGCGGCGGAGGCCGCGCAGGCCGAGCGGCTCAAGCGCGTCGAGGCGCGCCATGCCGCAGGGGTATCGAGTCATCTGGAGCTGCTGGATGCCCAGCGCGAGCATTTCGCGGCCCAGCAGTCCGTCGCGAGCGCGCGGCGGGCGCTGGCCGCCACTGCCGCGGCGCTGTTCAAGGCGATGGGCGGCGCCGGCGCATGAGTTTGCCCCAAACCCGCCTCCTCACATATACTCTGATCCCTGATCCCTGATCCCTGATCCCTGAATCCTGAATCCTGAATCCTGAATCCTGAATCCTGAATCCTGAATCCTGATCCCTGTCACCGCAAAGAGGCCATCATGAGCAATAAAGGGCAGATGCTACAAGACCCCTTTCTGAACACCCTGCGCCGGGAGCACATTCCCGTGTCCATCTATCTCGTCAATGGCATCAAGCTGCAGGGGCAGGTCGAATCCTTCGATCAATACGTCGTGCTGCTCAAAAACACCGTCACCCAGATGGTCTACAAGCACGCGATCTCGACCGTCGTGCCTGCGCGGCCGGTGAATATCGGCAACGAACCCGCCGAGTGAGTGCAGTGTCCGGCGGGCGGGCCGCCGATGTTTGAACGTCCTCCGGCCGGCGCGCGGGCCGTGTCGATCTGTCCGTCGAATCAATTCGCCACCGGGAAAATTGCCCACTTGTGTCAGCCCTATCGGCTGACACTGCGCTCCAGAGGGACGCTTCGCCGCAAGGCGGCTCGCGCCCATGAGCTTGAGCGTTGGGCGCTTCAAAGCGACGTGTTTGGCCTCGCTGGTTGCCTATCGCAGAGCGTAGAACGATAATCTGCCTTTCCTTTCCATGTGATTTCCGAGTCAGCGATGAAAGTCTATTCAGCGGTAATTGAAAGGTGTCCGCAAACGGGCCTTTTCGTTGGTTTCGTTCCGGGTTTTCCGGGCGCGCATTCCCAGGGGGAAACACTGGACGAAGTCAATCACAACCTGCGTGAGGTTATTGCAATGCTTCTCGAAGATGGCGAACCGACGCTGGAATCCGAGTTCGTTGGAGTTCAAAACGTTGCCGTAGCTTGAGCCATGGGCAATGTCCCCGTCCTCAAACCCAATGAAGTCATCGCCATCCTTCTACGACTCGGCTTCACCGAGATTCGCCAGCGCGGTTCCCACAAACAATTCCGTGATGCCTCTGGCCGCTGCACCACGGTACCGGTTCACCCGGGTCGAGACATTTCTCCAATCTTGCTCCGGCAAATCGCCAAAGACATCGGCCTCGCGCTTGATGAGTTGCTCAAGCACAGATAGCCCAACCCGGCAGTCCGCACGGATGCTGCGCGATAAAGCTGCGCAGCGCCGGTGACCTGAAACGTTATGCGTGCGCTCGCGACGATTCTTCAGCGTTTCTTGAGAACCGCAACCGGCGGGCGGGCCGCCGATGTTTGAACGTCCTCCGGCCGGCGAGCGGGCCGTGCTGGTGCAGCTCGATTTCGGCGCCGGCGGCTTTGCCGAGCGTTTCGATGAATTCCAGTTCCTGGCGCAAAGCGCCGGCGCGCTGCCGGTCGCGACGGTCACGGGCAAGCGCGCCCGCCCCGATCCGGCCACGTTCGTCGGCAAGGGCAAGCTCGAGGAGATCCGCGCCGACGCCGTCGAGCAAGACGCCGCGCTGGTGCTTTTCAATCACGAGCTTTCGCCCGCCCAGCAGCGCAATCTCGAAAAGGCGTTGGCGCGGCGCGTCATCGACCGCAGCGCGCTGATTCTCGACATCTTCGCGCAACGGGCGCGCAGCCATGAGGGGAAACTGCAGGTCGAGCTGGCGCAGCTCGAATACCAGCGCACGCGGCTGGTGCGCGGCTGGACCCACCTGGAGCGACAAAAAGGCGGCATCGGCCTGCGCGGCCCCGGGGAAAAGCAGCTGGAAACCGACCGCCGCCTGCTGGACAAACGCATTGCGGCGCTCAAAGAACGCCTCACCCAGCTCGAACGCCAGCGGGAGGTGCGGCGCAAGGGGCGCAGCCGTAGCGACGTGCTGTCGGTATCCTTGGTCGGCTATACCAACGCCGGCAAGAGCACGCTGTTCAATGCGCTGACCAAGGCGGGCGCCTATGCGGCCGATCAATTGTTCGCGACGCTCGATACGACGTCGCGCAAACTGTATGTGCCGAGCTGTGAGATGGCGGACGGGCGCTCGGGTTGTCAGATCGTCCTCTCGGATACCGTCGGCTTCATCCGCGATCTGCCGCATGCGCTGATCGCGGCTTTCCATGCCACGCTGGAAGAAACCGCGCAAGCCGATCTGCTGCTGCATGTCGTCGATGCGGCGAGTCCCGACCGCGAGCAGCAGATGGCGGCGGTGGCCGGCGTGTTGGCCGAGATCGGCGCGGCCGAGGCGCCGCAGATCGTCGTGCTGAACAAGATCGATCTGACTGGGCTCACCCCGGGAGTCGAACGGGACGAGTGTGATAACATCGCGCGCGTTCGTGTCAGCGCCAAGACCGGCGCCGGACTCGACCTGTTGCGTGCCGCGCTGGCCGAAATGTCGCGCAAGCTGGCCGCGCCGATCGAAGCGAAGAGAAGTCCATCCCATCTGCAAACCTATGATCACCGGCATTCTGATGTCGCTCAATGACCACGGCTGGGGCAACGAGCCGGGACGGGGCGGCGGCCGTCAGGGCCCGCCCGATCTCGACGAGCTGTGGCGCGATTTCAACAAGCGTCTGGCCGGCATCCTCGGCAAGAAAGGCGGCGCAGGAAATGCCGGCGGCGGCGACGCGGGCGGGGCGCGCAGGCCGAATTTGACGCCCGCGCAGTTCGGCGGCGGCATCGGCATGCTGATTGCGCTCATCCTCGTCGTCTGGCTGGCGAGCGGCTTTTACATCGTCGATGCCAGTCAGCGCGGCGTCGTGCTGACGCTCGGCAAATATTCCGAAACCACCGAGCCGGGTCTGCGCTGGCGCTTGCCCTGGCCGCTCCAGAGCCACGAGATCGTGAATCTCACCGGCGTGCGCACGCTCGAAATCGGCTATCGCGGCTCGGAAAAGAACAAGGTGCTGAAAGAGGCGTTGATGCTCACCGACGACGAGAACATCGTCAGCGTGCAATTCGCGGTGCAGTATCTGCTCAAGGACCCGAAGGATTATCTCTTCAACAACCGCCATCCCGATGACGCGGTGATGCAGGCGGCCGAGACCGCGATTCGCGAGGTGGTCGGCAAGAGCAAGATGGACTTCGTGCTTTATGAAGGCCGCGACGTGATCGCCGCCAACACCCAGAAGACCATGCAGGAAATTCTCGACCGTTACGCGACGGGCATTCAGATCCGCGCCGTGACGATGCAGAACACGCAGCCGCCCGAGCAGGTGCAGGCCGCCTTCGATGACGCCGTCAAGGCCGGGCAGGACCGCGAACGGCAGAAGAACGAGGGCGAGGCTTACGCCAACGACGTGATTCCGCGCGCGCGCGGCACGGCCTCGCGGCTGTTGCAGGAGGCCGAGGGCTACCGCGCGCGGCTGATCGCCACCGCGGAAGGCGAGGCGGCGCGCTTTGCCAAGCTCAACGCCGAATACGCCAGGGCGCCGGAAGTGACGCGGCAGCGCTTGTATCTCGAAACCATGCAGCAGATTTTCGCCAATACCAGCAAGGTGCTGATCGACGCGAAGGGCGGCGGCAATTTGCTCTATCTGCCGCTCGACAAGCTGATGCAGCAGGCGGCGCATGCGCCGGCGTCCGCCGAAGCGGCGCATGCCGAACGTCCGTCGGCGCCGGCTTCCGCGCAGGAGAATCGCGACGTGCCGACGCGCGGCCAGCTGTCGCGCGAGAGGGGGGAACGCTGATGCAACGTCTGTCTTTCCTCGTCGGCGGCCTGTTCGCGGTGTTCGTCGTGGCCGGCGCGATGCTGTTTACCGTCGATCAGCGCCAATATGCGATCGTCTTCCAGCTCGGCGAAATCAAGGAAGTCGTCAAGGAGCCGGGCATCAATTTCAAATGGCCGCTGATCCAGAACGTGCGTTACTTCGACCGGCGCATCCTGACGCTGGATTCGGCCGAGCCGGAGCGTTTTCTGACCGCCGAGAAAAAGCCGGTGCTGGTCGATTCTTACGTCAAATGGCGCATCGCCGACGTGCGCCAGTATTACATCTCGGTGCAGGGCGACGAGACGCTGGCCAAGACGCGCCTTGCCCAGACCGTGAATGCCGGCCTGCGCGAGGAATTCGGCCGCCGCACCGTGCATGACGTGGTTTCCGGCGAGCGCGACAAGATCATGGCCGAAGTGCAGAAAAAGGCCGACCTCGATGCGCGTCAGATCGGCGTCGAGATCATCGATGTGCGTTTGAAGCGCGTCGATCTGCCGCCCGAAGTGTCCGAATCGGTCTATCGCCGCATGGAAACGGAGCGCAAGCGCGTCGCCAACGAGCTGAGGTCGCAGGGCGCCGCGGAGGCCGAGCGGATCCGCGCCGATGCCGACAAACAGCGCGAGGTGATCGTCGCCGAGGCCTATCGCGAAGCGCAGAAGATCAAGGGGGATGGCGATGCGAAGGCCGCCGCGATCTATGCCAAGGCGTTCGGCGAAAATCCGGAGTTCTACGCTTTCTATCGCAGTCTCGAAGCCTATCGCCAGAGTTTCAGCAACAAGAACGACCTGCTCGTCGTCGACCCGAGCGCGGAGTTCTTCAAGTATCTGAAGAATGGCGCCAGCGCGAAGGGCGGCGGCAAGTAACTGGTAAGGCCGTTCATGTCGAACCTGCTGCTGGCGTTTGCATTGATGCTGGTGATCGAGGGACTGCTGCCTTTCGCCGCCCCGCGCGTCTGGCGCGAGACTTTCCGGCGCGCCATCGAGCTGACCGACGGCCAATTGCGTTTCATCGGCCTGGTCTCGATCGCCGCGGGGCTGATGCTGCTAGCGATCCAGTGAGTGCGATGCACGCCTGGTTGTTGCCCGAGGGGATCGAGGATCTGCTGCCGTCCGAGGCCGCACAGATCGAGACGCTGCGCCGCCGGCTGCTCGACGAATTCGTCCGTCATGGCTATCAACTTGTCATGCCGCCGCTGCTGGAATTCGCCGACGCCTTGCTCGACGGCAGCGCCAGCGATCTGAACCTGTCCAGCTTCAAGCTCGTCGATCAGCTCTCCGGGCGCACCCTGGCGCTGCGCCCCGACATCACGCCGCAGGTCGCGCGCATCGATGCGCACTTGCTCAATCGCGCCGGCGTCACCCGGCTGTGCTATTGCGGCAGCGTGGTGCATACCCGGCCGGCCGGCCTGTTTTCGTCACGCGAACCCTTGCAGCTCGGCATCGAGCTGTATGGTCACGGCGGCCTCGAAGCCGACCACGAAGTCATCCGTCTGCTCGCGCGCGCGCTCGCGCTCGCCGAGCTGCCGCCCACACGCATCGATCTCGGTCATGTCGGCATCTTCCGCGCGCTGGTGGCGGGGCAGGGGCTCGCGCCGGAGGACGAACGGGCGCTGTTCGAAGCCTTGCAGGCCAAGGATCTGCCGCTGCTCGACGAGCTGACCGCTGCGCTGCCTGAAACGGTGCGCGACGCGTTGCGCGTGCTGCCGACCCTCTATGGCGGCGAGGAGGTGATCCGCGGCGCGTCGGTGTGCCTGCCGATGCTGCCGGAAATCTCGCGTTGCCTGGGCGATCTGCAGCGCCTGGCCGGCGAATTGTCCGATTTGCCGTTGTCTTTCGATTTGGCCGAGCTGCGCGGTTACCACTATCACAACGGCGTCGTGTTCGCCGCCTATTGCGCGCAGAGCCCGACGGCCGTCGCGTTGGGCGGCCGCTATGACGGGATCGGCGCGCGTTTCGGCCGCGCCCGCCCGGCGACGGGCTTTTCGCTCGATCTGCGCGCCCTGGCGCGATTGGCGAAGCCGCAACCGCTGCCGGGGGCGATCCTCGCCCCCTGGCCGGAAGACGCGGCGCTGCACGCTGAGATCGAGCGCTTGCGCGCGCAAGGCGAGATCGTCATCGCCGCGTTGCCCGGGCATGAAGACGGCTGGCGGGAGGCCGGCTGCGATCGCCGCCTCGTGCGGCGCAATGATGCTTGGATCATCGAACCATTAGGGGAGTCATCGGAATGGCCAAAAACGTAGTTGTGGTGGGCACGCAATGGGGCGACGAGGGCAAGGGCAAGATCGTCGACTGGCTCACCGATCATGCCCAGGCGGTCGTGCGTTACCAGGGCGGCCACAATGCCGGCCACACGCTCGTGATCCAGGGCAAGAAAACCGTCCTGCATCTCGTGCCCTCCGGTATCCTGCGTCCGAGCGTGACTTGCTACATCGGCAATGGCGTGGTGCTCGCCCCCGATGCGCTGATCCAGGAGATCGACGCGCTCAATGCCGCCGGCGTCGATGCCGAGGCGCGCGTGAAGATTTCCGAGGCCTGTCCGTTGATCCTGCCCTATCATCAGGCGCTCGACGTCGCACGGGAAGCCGCCAAAGGCGCGAAAAAGATCGGCACCACCGGCCGCGGCATCGGCCCGGCGTATGAAGACAAGGTCGCGCGGCGCGCCTTGCGCGTGCAAGATTTGCTGCGGCCGAAACGTTTCGCCGAGAAGCTCGGTGAAGTGCTCGACTATCACAACTTCACGCTGAAAAACTATCTCGGCGCGGAACCCGTCGATTTCCAGCGCGTCTTCGACGGCGCCATGGCCTTGGCGCCGCGCCTGACGAAAATGATCGCCGACGTGCCGCGCGCGCTTTACGAGGCGCACAAGGCGGGCGCCAACATCCTGTTCGAAGGCGCGCAGGGGACGCTGCTCGACATCGACCACGGCACCTATCCGTATGTCACCTCGTCGAACTGCGTGGCGGGCGGCGCCTCGACCGGCGCCGGCGTCGGCCCCGGCATGCTGCATTATGTCCTCGGCATCACCAAGGCCTATACGACGCGCGTCGGCTCCGGGCCGTTCCCGACCGAGCTGTATGACGCCGCCGAGAAGCAGGATCCAGTCGGCAAGCACATGGCCGACAAGGGACATGAGTTCGGCGCGACGACCGGCCGCGCACGCCGCTGCGGCTGGTTTGATGCCGCGGCGCTGAAGCGCTCGATCCAGATCAACGGCGTCTCCGGCCTGTGCGTGATGAAGCTCGACGTGCTCGACGGCCTCGAAGAAATGAAAATCTGCACCGGCTACCGGCTGGATGGCAAATTCACCGACATCCTGCCGGTTGGCGCCGACGAGCTCGAGCGCTGCGAGCCGGTCTATGAATCGATGCCGGGCTGGAAGGAAAGCACGGTCGGACTCAAGACCTTCGATGCGCTGCCGAAAAACGCCCAGAACTACATCAAGCGCATGGAAGAACTGTGCGGCGTGCCGGTCGACATGATCTCGACGGGCCCGGAGCGCGAAGAGACCATCGTCCTGCGCCATCCTTTCCTGTGACGCGGCGGCTCTCGAAACTCGGCGCTGGCGACACGGCATCGCTGGCGCCGTTGCAACAATTCCTTACATTTTGTTTCGCCGGCGCCATTGCCAGAGAGCAAGCGAATGCTTCAATATGAAAGTATTCGAGGAGCAGGCGATGAAGAAAATTATTCGGAAAGGTCTCATTGGGGCGCTGGCCTGCCTGTGGGCGGGGAGTATATGGGCGGATCCCCATTGGCATCATTATCCACGCACCCATGTCGAGCTCGGTTTCTATTGGGGCTGGCCCGGCTGGTGGTATCCAGCCCATCCGATCTATGTTCCGCCGCCAGTGGTGGTCGTGCCGCCGCCGGCCCCGCCGCCGGTCTATATCGAACAGCCGCGCGCCACGGCGCCGCTCGAGCCGGGCTATTGGTATTACTGCCGCGAAGCGCGGGCGTATTATCCCTATGTCAAGGAATGTCCGGGGCCGTGGGAGAAAGTGGTACCCCAGCCGGCGAAATGAGAGGGGACATGCGATGAACGTCAAACATCTGTGGCCGGCCGTCTTGCTGCTGGCAGGCTGTGCGAGCGTGCCGACGGCGCCGAGCGTGATGGTCCTGCCGGGCAGCGGACGGACGTTCGATGAGTTCCGCGCCGACGACGCCTATTGCCGCGACTATGCCTTCCAGCAGATCGGCGGCAGGTCGCGCGAACAGGTCGCCAGTTCGTCGGCCGTGCAGAATGCCGCTGTCGGCACGGCGATCGGCGCCGTCGCGGGCGCCGCGATTGGCGGGCGCGATGCCGCGGGCGTCGGCGCCGGCATGGGACTGATCGTTGGCAGCGCCTCCGGCGCAGACGCTTCACGCCATGCGGTGGTGGGCAGTCAGCGCCAATACGATCATGCCTATGTGCAGTGCATGTATGCGCGCGGCCACCGTGTGCCGGTCAGCATGTCCGGCTATACCTCGGCGCCGCCGGCTGCGCCGCTGCCGCCCCCGCCGCCGGGCAATCCGCCGCCCCCGCCGCCGCGCTGATTTCCAGGCGAGAGGAGCGGAAATCGCCTGCGCCGGCCTGCTCCTGCCGGGGTCTGTCCAAACGATCGGGGCTGCCGCGCGCTCCACGCAGCGTTGACAAGCGAACGAACGTTCTCTAGTATGGAGAACGTTCGTTCAGTCAATGGAGGTGGCGATGGCGAAAATCAGTCAAAGGGCCGCTGCGCAGCGGATTCATGCCCAAGCGCCGCGTGCGCATCGCAATCGCGATGCCGAGTATCTCGACCGGCTGCGCGACTATTACGCCGCAAACCGGCATCTCCCGTCGTTTCAGCGCATCGCCGAGCTGATGGGCTTCGCCTCGAAGGCGGCGGCCAGCAAGCTGATGGACCGGCTGGCCGCGGCGGGTTTTCTCGAGCGCGCGCCCGACGATGCGTCATGGACGCCCAGCGAGCGTTTTTTCGAGCGTACGCTTGCCGAGACCGCGGTGCGCGCCGGCGCGCCCGAGATGATCGAAGGCGGGCAAGGGCAGCTTTTCTTCGTCGATCACTATCTGGTGCGTCAACCGTCGCGCACCGTGCTGGTGCCCGTGAAAGGCGATTCGATGCGGGATGCCGGCATCTACGATGGCGACATCGTCGTCGTCGAGCGCGGCCGCGGCGCGAAGGCCGGCGATTTCGTCGTGGCGATCGTCGATGACGAATTCACGCTGAAAGAGCTGGCGCTGGAAGGAAACCGTTTCGTCCTCAAGCCGCACAACCCGGCGTATCCGGTGATCCGCCCGCAAGGCGAGCTGGAGGTTTTCGGCGTGGTCACCGGTCTCATCCGACGTTACCGGAGCTAAAGATGCCGCGCTTGTCCAGCGATCCGGGCGTGATCCTGCCGCCAGGACAACCCTTGCTCGCCGAAGCAGTGCCCGCGGGTTTTCCGTCGCCGGCTGCGGATTATTTCGAAGCGCGCCTCAGCCTCGATGAATATCTGATCAAACACCGCGAAGCGACGTTTTTCGTGCGCGTCAGCGGAAATTCGATGACCGGTTTCGGAATTCATGACGGCGATCTCCTGGTGGTCGATCGCGCGCTCGATCCAGTAGATCGCAGCATCGTCATCGCCGTCGTCGATGGCGAGTTCGTCGTCAAGCAGCTCTGCCGGCTGCCGGAGGGCGTGTTGCTGCGCTCCGGCGCCGCGGGTCACCGCGACATCTTCGTCGGCGCCGGGCAGACGTTGGAAGTCTGGGGCGTGGTGCGCTGGAGTATTCACAGGCTGTGAGCCGCGGAATGTCTTTTGCTCTCGTCGATGGCAACAACTTCTATGTTTCCTGCGAGCGGGTGTTCGATCCGAAGCTGCAGGGGCGGCCCGTCGTCGTGCTCTCGAACAACGACGGCTGCGTCGTCTCGCGCAGCGACGAGGCGAAGGCGCTCGGCGTGAAGATGGGGGCGCCGTGGTTCCAGTTGCGCGCGCTCGCCGCGCGATTCGGCATCGTCGCGCTTTCCAGCAATTACGCGCTGTATGCCGACATGAGCAGCCGCATGATGGCCGTGCTCGCCGCCTTTGCCCCCGCCCAGGAGGTCTATAGCATCGATGAATGTTTTCTGTCTTTGCACGGGCTTGCGCTGCCGGAGCGGTTGCGGCTGGGCGCGGCGATCCGTCAGCGCGTGCGGCAATGGCTCGGGCTGCCGGTCTGCGTCGGCATCGGCGCCACCAAGACGCTGGCCAAGCTCGCCAATCATTGCGCGAAGAAACGGTTGGCCGGCAGCGATGGCGTCTGCGATTTCGCCGCGCTGCCAGCGGCGGAGCTGTCGGCGCTTTTTTCGTCCCTGCCCGTTGGCGAAGTCTGGGGGGTGGGGCCGCGGCTTGCCCAGCAATTGAGCGCGCTCGGCATCGATAGCGTCGAAGCCTTGCGTCGCGCCGATGCGGCGCTGCTGCGCCGCCGCTTTTCGGTCTTGCTCGAACGCACGCAGCGCGAGCTCAACGGCGTGCCTTGTCTGACGCTCGAGGACGTCGCGCCGAACAAGCAGCAGATCCTCTCTTCGCGTTCCTTCGGCCAGCTCGTCGGGGAGCTCGCTCCGCTGCGGGAAGCCGTCGCTCACCATGTCGCCGTCGCGGCGGAGAGACTGCGTAGCCAGGGCTCTTGCGCCGGTCGGGTGGAGGTGCTCATCCGTACCAATCCGCACAAGGATGCGCCGCAATATCACGGCCTGCTCGCCGTGCCGCTGCCGACGCCGAGCGACGACACGCTGCTCCTCACGCGCGTGGCGCTCTGGGCCCTCGAGCGCGTGTTTCGGCCGGGCTATCTTTATCAGAAGGCCGGCGTTGCGTTGCTCGACTTGAGCCCGGCGACGGCGCAGGCGCAGGATTTGTTCGTCACGGTGCGCGACAATGCGCGGCTGATGCAGGCGATGGATCGCATCAATGCGCTCTGGGGCCGCGGCACGCTGCGCTCGGCGGCCGAAGGATGCAATGACGCGGCCTGGCGCATGAAGCGCGGTCGCCTGAGCCCCGGCTACACGACGCGCTGGGATCAGCTGCCCTGCGCCGCGTGAGGACGACGGCTTTATCCTTCCGTAGGAAGGCGTTTGGCGGCTTTCGTGATCAGACGGCTGACGATCTCGACGCGCGGGGCGTGGTAATAACGGCTCAGACGCTCCAATGCCGCAGCCGTGTCTGGCGCCAGCAGCAGCTCGATGCGCTTCATGCCGGCTTCGAGGCGCCGCTTGCGGCTGGCAATCGCCCGCGCCGACGCCGGGATGGGATTTTTCACGCGCGGCCGGCCGCGGCGCGAGAGGCCGGGCAGGTAAGGCTGCAAGGATTCCGGCAGCGTGGCCGGCGCCTTGCCGGAGCGCTTCGCCTTCTTCGCGCCGCTGGCGGCGTTTTGGGGCGAGACGGCCGGTTTCTCTGCATCCGGCAGCTCGAAAAGCAACGGGTCTTGGACGTTCATCGCTATCTTGCGGGAAAGGAACGATGCACAGTTTAGCCGCTGCAACCGAAGCGTGCCGCCTCGCCAGCGCCGATTTTTTGTATAGTAAATGCGGGCATCGATAGATTCGATGCCCGTGAGAGACGAGCGCCGAAGAGGCCTTTTTCAACCCAGGAGGAGGAAACATGCAGACCAAAAAGAAACTGATCATGACAGCGCTGGCCGCCGCATTCGTTCTCGGCGGGTGCGCGACGACGGCCACCGCGCCGAAGAAAGCCGATGTCAAATGGCCGAACCTGATCGTCCATCTGCACGGCGGCAACGGCAAGGCCTATCTGGTCGATCCGGCCACCGACAGCGTCGTCGCGACGCTCGATACCGAAAAGAGCGCCGGCTTGGGCGACACGACGCCGGATGGCCGCAAGGTCTATGTCGGCGCAGAAGGCGAGGGCAAGGACACGGTCACGGTGATCGATCTCGACAAGCGCGCAGTCGTGGCCAAGATCAAGACCGGCAACCGGC
>Ga0209018_1001406_pt1 | contig 19416 bp, 16 predicted proteins | sample YNPBryBLVA2012_FD_185814 | JGI IMG/M metagenome (GOLD analysis project Ga0209018, IMG submission 185814) | Anoxygenic and chlorotrophic microbial mat microbial communities from Yellowstone National Park, USA - YNP Bryant BLVA 2012 (SPAdes)... ...
AGACGAACTGCCAGCGGCCGGGGCCGAGGCGGACTTTCTTGAGGACGCGGACGCTCTTGCGGAGCTTCATCGGAGCCAACCCTTGGTGTCGATTTTCGCGTTTTTGCCGACACCAAGAGCATAGCCGAATCTGTAAGCTTAGTCAATAGAACAACTTATGGCAGGCGTGGCGGAGAGGGAGGGATTCGAACCCTCGGTAGAGCTTTAAGGCCCTACGACGGTTTAGCAAACCGCTGCTTTCGACCACTCAGCCACCTCTCCGCGAAGTGCGTGGTCACTTTGAATCTTAGCACACCGCCTCGCGCTTCCTTCACAACGGCAGTTGGTCCACAATCTCGATGTTGAACCCCTCCAGCGCCACCACCTTGCGCGGATGGTTGGTCAGCAGGCGGATCTTGTGCAGCCCCAGGTCTGCGAGGATCTGCGCGCCGATTCCCGTTTCGTGCTGCAACAGCCGCTGCCCCTCCGGCGACGCATAGTGCATGTACGCCCGCGTGTGCGATACCAGCCGCGGCAGTCCTCCTGCCGGATCAGGGTCGATCTGCCGGATCCCCGGCCCTGTCTGATGCAGGTACACCAGCACGCCCGCTCCCTCTTCTGCGATCCGCTCCAGCGCCGTCCGCAAAATCCGGTGGCAGTCGCACTCCACCGAATGAAACACGTCGCCGTAGGTGCAGCGCGTATGCATCCGAACCAGCGCCGACTCCCTTTCCCACGGCGCACCGTAGACCACCGCCAGGTGCGTCTCCGGGTCGATCGAAGAAGCGTAGGAGATCGTCCGGAACTCCCCGATGTCGGTCTTCAGCACACCCTCCGCCGCCCGCCTCACAATCCGCTCGTGTTCCAGCCGGTAGCGGATCAGGTCCGCAACCGAGATCATCTTCAACCCGTGCTCCGCGCAGAACGTCTCCAGTTCCGGCACCCGCGCCATGGTCCCGTCGTCGTTCATGATCTCGCAGATCACGCCGCCCGGCCTGAGGCCCGCCAGCCGCGCCAGGTCCACCGCCGCCTCGGTCTGCCCGGAGCGAACCAGCACTCCCCCCTCGCGTGCCCGCAGCGGGAACACATGGCCCGGCCGCGCCAGGTCCGACGCCCGCGAATCCGGCGCGATCGCCACCCGGATCGTCCTCGCCCGGTCCGCCGCCGAGATTCCCGTCGTGACTCCCGTGGCTGCGTCAATCGCTTCACAGAAGGCCGTGCCAAACTGTGACGTGTTGCGCGCCGACATCAGCGGCAGGTTCAGCCGGTCACAAATCTCCGGCGCCAGCGCCAGGCAAATCAGCCCGCGCCCATGCTTGGCCATGAAGTTGATTGCTTCCGGCGTGGCGAACTCCGCCGCCAGCGTGAGATCGCCTTCGTTCTCGCGATCCTCGTCGTCCACCACCACCAGCATCTCGCCGCGGCGGAACGCCTCGATCGCCTCCGGAATTGTCGAGAAGGGCATAGGATCCGCTTCTCATTATCGCCGCCGCCGCATGGCGCGTGATACTTTTCAGACATGCGCCTCCTTTGCCTCGGTCTGCTCTTTGCCGCTCTCGTCTTCCCTGCGGACTCTCCCACTCCCGCCATCCGCCTGAACCAGCTTGGCTATCTTCCCGGCGCGCCCAAGATCGCCTTCGTCCCATCCGCAGACGCCGGCCCGCAGCAGTTCACCATCCGGGATGCAAACACTGGCCGCATCGTCTCTCGCGGACCGCTCTCCCCGCCTGTCCCCGACGCTGACTCCGGGGATACGCTCCGCGCTGCCGATTTTTCGCCCATCCGGACGCCCGGCCGCTACTACATCGAGGCCCCCGGCGCCGGCCGCAGCTGGGAATTCGAAATCGGCCCGCGCGTCTACCAGCGCGCCTTCTACCTCGCCATGCGCTCCTATTACGGGCAGCGCTGCGGCACAGCCGTGGACCTCGGCCCCGAATTTCCCGGCTACACTTACCAGGCGTGTCACCGCGAAGGCGCATGGCACCCCTCATCGGGCAGGGAAGGGAAGGCCCCTTCCGTGAAAGGGTGGCATGACGCCGGCGACTACGGCCGCTACGTCGTCAATTCCGCCGTCACCACCGGAACCCTGCTGTGGGCCTGGGAATTGTATGGCAAGAGCATTCGCAATATCTCTCTGAATATCCCGGAATCTGACAACAAAACACCGGACATTCTCGATGAAATCCGCTGGAATCTGGAATGGATGCTTTCCATGCAGGACGCCGACGGCGGCGTCTGGCACAAGCAGACCACGGAAAAGTTCTCCGGCTTCGTCATGCCGCACGAGGACCGGATGCCCAGCCTCATCATCGGCACGGGCGCGCCGACCTTCAAAAGCACCTGCGCCACGGCCGGCTTCGCCGCCGTCATGGCCGCTGCGGCCCGCGTCTACGCACCTTTCGACCGGCACTTCTCCACTGCCGCCCTGGAAGCGGCGGAGAAGGCCTGGGCGTGGGCTGAACAGAATCCCTCAATCCTGTTCTTGAACCCCAAAGGTGTCTCCACAGGCGCCTACGGCGACCGGGACTGTTCCGACGAGCGGCTGTGGGCGGCGGCGGAACTCTGGCGCACGACGAAGACGAAGAAATACGAAACCTGGTTCCTCGAGAACTGGCAGAATTTCCGCCAGCAAATCGCGCCGGACCGCCCGCCGGCCTGGCCCGCCACGGCCCCGCTCGCCCTGTGGGCGTGGACCCTCGCCGGCGGCCCCGGGTCAGACGCCATCCGGCCCCTTATCCTCGACGCAGCGCGCGGCGTGGCCGCCCGTGCCGCCCGCAACGGATACCGTGTAAGCCTGCTTCCCAGGGACTACGTCTGGGGATCCAACAGCGTCGCCGCCAACTACGCCATGCAACTGCTGGTGGCCTACCGGCTCCAGCCAGACCCGGTCTTTCTGCATGCCGCCCTCGACAACCTTCATTACTTGCTCGGTCGAAACACCTTCTCCCTCTCCTTTGTGACGCGCCTCGGCGCCAACTCCGTCCGCCACCCGCATCACCGTCCCTCCGGCGCCGATTCCAACCCCGATCCCTGGCCGGGACTGCTAGCCGGCGGACCCAACGCGCGCCGCCAGGATCCGGCCATGAAGAAGCTCCCGGATGGCCTTCCGCCCGCCAAAATGTATCTGGACGAGCAGGACTCCTACGCCACGAACGAAATCGCCATCAACTGGAACGCCCCGCTCGTCTTCCTGCTCGCAGGCGCGATCAGCGGGCGCTGACGCGCTCCAGTCTCAACGCCGCATCCACTTCGAACTGCGGCGTCGCCAGCCGCAGCAAGCCGCCTGGGTGATCCACACGCGCGTCTCCCATGGCCGCGCCATCCTCCGGGCGCATCCATTCCGCGCGGTACGGCCCGGCAGGCACATCCAGCCACAGATCAGTGCCGCCTTTGCCCGTCAGATACACGGCGTAAGTCTCGCCTGCCTTTGCCAGCGCCACCGCCTCCGCACCGGGCGAATGCCGCACGAGCTCGCGCGCGGGTTTCATCGCCAGAAACGGCAGCCTCTCCATCCACTCCCGCAGCAGCCGGAACTGCCTCCGCAACGCCGGGCTCCCCCCGCCAGGACTCTTCTCCTGACGGTCTGTCCCGTCCTCCCTTCCCACGCTGAAGGAGTAGTCCAGATGGTTGAACAGCCCTCCTCCCGCCAGCAGAAACCGCCACGCCTGTTTGCGGTACGCTTCGTCGCCCGTGCCCAGAAATCCCGTTTCGTCGTATGAGACCGGGACATTCCACTCGTAGTTCCACCAGACTGCTTCCGGGTAAGCATAGTGAAAATTCACGATGTCGGCGCCCTTCAAAATGGAGCGCAGCGGCGCCCGGAAATTGCACGCGTTCCACGCGATCAGATGGCGGTTCGGCAAGCCGGATTCCTCCGAACGGATCCACTCCGCCACGCGCTCCTGCCAGGCCAGCGACGCCTCGTCCGCGCAGTCCGCCGTGTTCGGCCAGCGCTTCGGCGCATACGGGTTCACGGGCCCCCCTGTCACTGTCCTGTCCGCCCAGGGCTCGTTCTGGATCTCGAAAATCACATTGGAATGCGGGTTCAATTCCCGCACGATTTTTCGCACCATCGCTTCCTGGAATCGCAAAACATTTCCATTGTCCAGGGTGTGAAGCATCTTCCAGTCCCTCACGGACGACGCATTGCGGTTGTTCGACGGGTGGAACGGACTCACGTTCCATTGCTTCTCACCGTAAGTCGAACAGAAGAGCGTCACCTCGACGGCGATCCCCATCCGTTCAGCTTCCGACACGAACGCTTTCAGCCGTTCAAAGTATGGGGTGTTCCATGCGCCGAGGTCGAACTTCCCTTCGACCTGCGCCCACGGCGCCACAAAGCGCACCGGCGCCAGCGTGTTCCGTTCGATCCCGAAATCGCCGGGCGTCTCGCGGTAGGCACCGGTGAAAACACGCGTGTAATTCATTCCGTCCCTGTGAAGCGCCGCCAGGTACTTTCGCCAGTCGAAGTCCCCGTTGAGCACTGCCCCGTAGTGCTCGGCGGAAGTCACCACCAGGAACGGCTTGCCCTGCCACAGGAGGTAGTGCGGATTCGCCGGATGCACCCGCACCGGCTCCGCCGCGCCCGCCAGTGCGCACCACGCCGCCGCCACTGCCAGCCAACTGGTCCGGATCATGCTTGCAACCTGCCTCCCATCCGAGGCTAATCCAATCGCTGCTGCGCCGCCACGCATACGGGCAGGCCAGTAGAATACAACCATGCGTTTCCCGCCAGTCTTCGCTCTCACCGCGCTCATCCTTCCCGCCTTCGCGCAGCAGGTCCCGCGTCCGGAGCACCCCCGCCCGCAGTTCATGAGATCGGAATGGCGCAGCCTCAACGGCCCGTGGCAGTTTGTTTTCGACGACCGCGACGAAGGCCTCGGCGCCGGCTGGCACCTCTCCCCGCAGCCCTTCACAAAAAACATTACCGTTCCGTTCTGTTTTGAGAGCCGCCTCAGCGGCATCGCCGATACCTCCTTCCACCCGGTGGTCTGGTACCGCCGCCAATTCGAATTCCCCGCTGCCTGGAAAGGGCGCCGGGTGCTACTACACTTCGGCGCCGTCGACTACCGCGCCACCGTTTGGGTCAACGGCCAGTTCGCCGGCGAACACGAGGGCGGCAACACGCCCTTCCGCTTCGACGTCACCCCCCTGCTCAAACCAGGCGCAAACACGCTGGTCCTCCGCGCCTGGGACCCGCCCCAGGATCGCGCCATTCCCCGTGGCAAACAGTTCTGGGAGCCCAAATCCCGCAGCATTTTCTATACCCGCACCACCGGCATCTGGCAGAGCGTCTGGCTGGAAGCCACCGGTGACAGCTGGCTCGAATTCGTCCGCATCCTGCCGCGCCTCGACGGTTCGGTCACCTTCCACGCCCGCGCCGCCCGCCCCCAGCCCGGACTCACCCTCCACGTGACGATCAAGTCCGAAGACCGCGTCATCGCCTCCGGCACAGGCTCGCTGTCCGATACCAAGTACCTCGACGCCGCCGCCTTCGTGCGCAATCCGCGCCTCTGGACACTTCAGCGCCCGCACCTCTACGACGTCGTCCTCGAACTGAAAAAGGACTCCACAACGCTCGACGCCGTCCACTCCTACTTCGGCTTCCGCGAGGTCTCCATCGAAAGTGGACGCTTCACCCTGAACCACCGCCCCGTCTACCTGAAGCTCCTTCTCGATCAGGGCTACTGGCCCGAAAGCCTTCTCACGCCGCCCTCCGACGAAGCCATCCGGTATGACATCCGCATGGCCAAGGAAATGGGCTTCAACGGCGTCCGCAAGCACCAGAAGGTCGAAGATCCCCGCTTCCTCTATTGGGCCGACAAAATGGGGTTCCTCGTAAGCGGCGAAATGGCCAACGCCTATCTCTACGATGAACAGTACGCCGCCCGTTTCCTGCGCGAATGGATCGAAGCCGTCGAGCGCGACATCAACGCTCCCTCCCTGGTCCTTTGGGCGCCGCTCAACGAGAGCTGGGGAGTGCCCGACATCCGCGACCCCCGACAGCAGGCGCACCTCCGCACGCTCTTTCACCTCACCAGGTCTCTCGATCCCACCCGCCCCGTCATCGACAACGAGGGATGGGAGCACGTCGACACAACCGACCTCTACGCTGTCCACGACTACTCCCCCAATCACGACGCCCTCTTCCAGCGCTGGGCCAAGGTCGAGCCCAAGCCCGGCGCCGCTCTGCCCCCCAACGGCCGGCCTTACACCGCCCCGGGATACCAGTACAACGGCGCGCCTCTCTACCTCAGCGAGTTCGGCGGCATCGCCTACATTCTTCCCGGATCCGCTGTTCCCGAGTCCGCCTGGGGCTACTCCGGAGTCGAAAAGACCGCCGAAGACGCACTCCGCCGCCTCGGGGGTCTTTATGACGCCATCGCCAAACTCCCCTTCATGGGCATCTGCTATACGCAGATCACCGACGTCGAACAGGAGATCAACGGCCTCATGACTTACGACCGCAAGCCCAAGTTCGACCCCAAGGCGATCAAGGCTCTCAACGACAAGCTGCGCTGACAGCCGGCGGGACGAAATTTCCCCGCAACTCCTGCCCCGCCGGTTCGTATGAGTGGACAGATGGACGCGACGCCAGATTTCGCCGAGATCGTCCGCGAGCACCAGGCGATGGTCTACAGCCTCGCCCTGCACGCGCTGCGGGACTCCGCCGCCGCCGAGGACATCACCCAGGACGTCTTCCTCGCCCTGCACCAGAACCTCACGCGTATGGAGGGCCCCGGGCACATCCGGCACTGGCTCGCCAGGGTCACCAGCCACCGCTGCATCGACGAGATCCGGAAACGCGGTTACCGCCGCGGGCCCGCTCTCGAAGAGGTGCGCGAACCGGGGCGCTACGATGCGGATCACGATCCGCTCCTGCGCAGCCGCTTGCGCCAGATGGTGGCCGCTCTGCCCGCGCCGGCGCGGCTCATGATCCTCCTCCGTTACCAGGAGGAAATGGAGCTCGCCGAAATCGCGCGGGTTCTCGACGTGCCTGTCCAGACGGTGAAAAGCCGCCTGCACCGGGCGCTCACGCTCCTCAGAGGGAAGATGAGCCACCGTCCTGAGGCTCTCCGGGAGGCAAGGTCATGAATTCGTTCGATCCTCTGGATCAGCAGTTGCGAGACGCATTCCGCCGCGTCGACCCCCCGCCAGAGCTCGCCGGACGCATCCTTCGCCGCGTCCAGCCGCGCCGCCCGCAGCTCTTGCCCCGCTGGCTTGCCGCTGCCGCCGCTGTCGTTGTCGTCGCCGGCGGTTCCATCGGCTTTCTGCGCTGGCAGGAAAACCGCCTTCGGGCCCGCGAAGCCGAACGCGTCCGCCAGCAGCTCGTCCTCACCCTCGAAATCACGTCCCGCACCGTGGCGCGCGCAGACCAGCGTCTGAAGTCCATCGGCGTGGAAACGATCCGCTTGCAGGAGGTCACACAATGAAAAGGCTTCTCATTCTCGCCGCGGCCCTTGTGCCTCTCGGCGCCCAGCAAATCGACTTCAGCTACTTCGATAAACTCGCTGAAAAGGCCAAAGAGTCCGCGGTGGTCAATCTCGGCCCCGAACAGCTCTCCCTCCTCGCCGGCATGCAGCCGAAACAGGGCGGGAAGGATTTCGCCGATCTGGCCAAAACCCTCAAGGGCATCCAGGTGCGCAGCCTCGAGTTCGACTCCCCGGGCCAGTATGACCTCAACGAGGTCCGCGCCCTTGGCGCAAAAATCAAATCCGGCGGGACGTGGGTGCCCATGGTCGCCGTCAAGGAAAAGGACGAATTCACCGAAATTCTCGTCCGCAAAGGCGCCGATGGCAAGCCCGACGGCTTGCTGATCCTCGCCGCCGAACCGAAGGAGCTCACCCTCGTCCACATTGACGGCGTCGGCGACCTCGCCTCGCTGGCCAAGCTCGGCGGCATCGCCGGCATTCCCGAAATCGCCGGCGCCTTGGGCGGCGCCCAGAAAGGGGGCGCGGCGAAGACCGCCCCGGCGAAGAAAAACGACGAATAAACCCCTTGGTATTCCCAAAAAACTCGGGCGGCCCCGAAGGGCCGCCCTTTTTCTGCCTGGAAGGAAAAGCGCCTACTTCTCGATCCGCATCTTGTAGAACGAGCGGTAGACGAAGGTCATCGAAACCAGCAGGAACGCGAGCGCCAGCAAGTGCGTCAGCGTCTCCTGCCCCTGGTTCCGCAGCGAGACTGCCAGCTCCACCGCCAGCAGTCCGAACAGGGTCGTGAACTTGATCGTCGGATTCAGCGCCACCGAGGACGTGTCCTTGAAAGGATCGCCCACTGTGTCGCCCACCACCGTGGCCGCGTGCAGGTCGGTGCCCTTGGCCTTCATCTCGGTTTCCACGATCTTCTTGGCGTTGTCCCATGCGCCGCCGGCGTTGGCCATGAAAATCGCCTGGAACAAGCCGAAGATGGCGATGGCGATCAGGTAGCCGATGAAAAAGAACTCCTCCATGAAGGCGAAGGCCAGCGTGCCGAAGAACACGGCGATGAAGATGTTGAACATGCCGCGCTGCGCGTACTGCGTGCAGATCTCGACGACTTTCTTCGAGTCGGAGACGCTCGCCTTGGTGGTGCCTTCCAGCTTGATGTTGCGTTTGATGAATTCCACGGCGCGGTAGGCGCCCGTGGAAACAGCTTGCGTGGAGGCGCCGGTGAACCAGTAGATCATGGCGCCGCCGGCGATGAGTCCGAAGAAGAACGGCGTGTGGAGGATCGAGAGGAAGCCGACGCGGGCCGGGTCGAGGCCGTTGGTCAGAGCCACGATGATCGAGAAGATCATCGTGGTCGCGCCGACCACCGCCGTGCCGATCAGCACAGGCTTCGACGTGGCCTTGAACGTGTTGCCCGCGCCGTCATTCTCTTCCAGGTTGTCTTTCGCCTTCTCGAACTGCGGCCGGAATCCGAACTGGCTCTCGATTTCCCCTTCGATCCCCGGCAGTTGCTCGATGGTGGACAGCTCGTAGACGGATTGCGCGTTGTCGGTGACCGGCCCGTAGGAGTCCACCGCAATCGTCACCGGCCCCATTCCGAGGAAGCCGAAGGCCACCAGGCCGAGGGCGAACACCGCAGGCGCCATCATCAGCGAGGCCAGCCCCATGGTGGACACCCAGTAGGCGATGCTCATCAGGAAGAGGATGGCGAAGCCGAGCCAGTAGGCGGAGAAGTTGCCGGCGATGAAGCCGGACAGGATATTGAGCGACGCGCCGCCCTCCTCGCTGGCGACGACGATCTCCCGCACATGGCGCGAGCCGGTGGAGGTGAAGACTTTTACGAATTCGGGGATCAGCGCCCCGGCCAGCGTCCCGCAGCTGATCACCGTCGCCAGCTTCCACCACAGCGTCGTGTCGCCCTTGAGCTCCGGAATCATCAGGTAGCTCACCACGTAGGTCAACCCGATCGAGAGCAGCGACGTGATCCACACCAGGCTCGTCAGCGGCGCCTCGAAGTTCATCTTGTCCGCGTCGCTGTACCGGGCCTTCGCGACCGCGCCGTTGATGAAGTAACTCACCCCCGACGAGATCACCATCATCACCCTCATCATGAAGATCCACACCAGCAACTGCACCTGGATCACCTGCCACGACGGCCCGGCCACTCGCTCGTTGATCCCCAGCAGAATGAAGCTGATCAGCGCCACGCCCGTCACGCCGTACGTCTCGAAGCCGTCCGCCGAGGGCCCCACCGAGTCGCCCGCGTTGTCGCCCGTGCAGTCGGCGATCACGCCCGGGTTCCGCGCGTCGTCTTCCTTGATCTTGAACACGATCTTCATCAGGTCCGCGCCGATGTCGGCGATCTTTGTGAAGATGCCGCCCGCCACGCGCAGCGCCGCCGCGCCCAGCGATTCGCCGATCGCAAACCCGATGAAGCACGGCCCGGCGAGATCGCCCGGAATGAACAGCAGGATGAACAGCATTAGCAGCAGCTCGACGCTGATCAGCATCATCCCGATGCTCATCCCCGCCTGCAGCGGGATGTCGTAGCACGGGAACGCCTTGCCCCGCAGGCTCGCAAACGACGCCCGCGAGTTGGCGAACGTGTTCACCCGCATTCCGAACGCCGCCACTCCGAAGCTTCCGCCGATGCCGATCACGCTGAACAGCAGAATGACCGCCACCCGGTAGGCTTCCAAGTGCTGCAAAAAGCCGAAGTAGAAAATGATGATGACCGCAATGAAGCACTCCAGGATCAGCAGGAACTTGCCCTGCGTCGCCAGGTACGTCTTGCACGTCTCATAGATCAGCTCGCTCACCTCGAGCATCGACTTGTGCACCGGCAGGTTCTTCAGCCGCGTGTAGATGCTCAGCCCGAACAGCAGCCCCAGCGCGCACACCACCAGCCCGATCATCAGCAGGCTCCGGCCGCCCATCCCGAAAAACTGCGCCTGGTCCAGGTCCGGCAGCACCAGGTTCGCCTCGCCGCCGCCATGATGCTCCGGTTGCGCCATTGCCGGCAGCGCCCCGGCCATCGCCATCATCACCATCAGCAGAATCCACACGCCTGCGCGCCGCCAGGCGCTCGCCGCGCCGGTCTGCCTCGCCGCGCCAGACAGGCTCTTGGTGGGTAACATCAACTCAATCCTCCCGAATCTTCCGGAATGTCCGCCCGCGCGGCTTGGGCCGGCCGCCACAGGCTGTCAGAACTGTAGAAGTGTAACAAGAAGAGGCCCAAGAATCACTATATCGGACGCCTGTATCTGGAATCAACACGCCCCGGCACGGTTTCCGCACCCCCAGGTACTGATATGGCAGACACAGTTCAAATCTTCCGCGTCACCTTTTTCCTGATCCCTGCATCCCGGAGGTTGAGGTCTGATTATGGCCCATCTTCCGCGCCGCAAATTTCTCCGGATCGCCGCCGGCGGCGCCGCCGCAGCAGCAGCGGGAGCTGCTGCCTTCGCCGTCCGGCCCCAGCCTCCCTCCTCGCCCAGGCAGGTTCGCCAGGTTCCCACCTTCTGCGAACTCTGCTTCTGGAAGTGCGGGGTCCTCGCCACCGTCGAAGACGGGGTCGTCACCAAGCTTGACGGCCACCCCGCCCATCCGCTCTCCCTCGGCCGGCTGTGCCCGCGCGGCAACGGCGGAACGGGCCTCCTCTATGACCCGGACCGCCTGAAGAAGCCCCTCATTCGCACGGGCGTCCGCGGCGAGGAGCGCTTTCGCGAAGCCTCCTGGGAAGAGGCTCTCGACTACATCGCCGCGCGCATGCGGGAGATCCGCGCGAAGCATGGCCCCGAATCGCTCGCCCTCTTCACCCACGGCCACGGTGGTTCCTTTTTCGGCCAGCTCCTCAAGGCCTTCGGCTCGCCCAATATCGCCGCGCCGAGCTACGCCCAGTGCCGCGGCCCTCGCGAGGTCGGCTTCCAGCTCACCTTCGGCACCGGCATCGGCTCGCCCGAGAACACCGACATCGCCAACACCCGCTTCCTCGTCCTCATCGGCAGCCACCTCGGCGAGAACATGCACAACACGCAGGTGCAGGAGTTCGCCGAAGCCATCCGCCGCGGCGCCCGGATCGCCGTCGTCGATCCGCGTTTCTCCGTCGCCGCCTCCAAGGCTCACTGGTACCTCCCCATCAAGCCGGGCACCGACATCGCTCTCCTCATGGCGTGGGCCCACGTCCTCGTCCACGAGAACCTCTACAATCGTCCGTTCGTGGAAAAGTACGCCGCAGGATTCGGGGAATTCAAAAACGAAATCCGCGAATGGACGCCGGAGTGGGCGGAGAAAATCACCGAAATTCCGGCCGAAACGATCCGTACCGTGGCCCGCGAAATGGCCGCCGCCCAGCCCTCCGTCATCGTACATCCCGGGCGCCACGTCACCTGGTACGGCGACGATTCGCAGCGCAGCCGCGCCATCGCCATCCTGAACGCCCTCCTCGGCAGTTGGGGCGCCAAAGGCGGCTTTTTCCTGCCCTCCGGCATCGACGTGCCGCCTTACCCGGCTGCGCCTCTGCCCAAGCCGCAGCGCGGCGCTATCGACGGCGCCGGCAACCGCTACCCGCTCGCCGACGAAACCCTCGCCTCCGGGCTCTGCGACGCCACCCTTGCCGGCGCCCCTTACCGCGCCCGCGGCTGGCTCGTCTACGGCACCAACCTCCTCCAGTCCTTGCCGGAGCCGAAGAAGACGCTCGAAGCCATTCACGCCCTCGATTTGCTCGTCGTGATCGATGTCCTGCCGGTTGAGATCGCCGGATACGCCGACGTCGTGCTCCCGGAGTGCACCTACCTCGAGCGTTACGACGACCTCTATTCCGGCCCCTACCGCACACCCTTCGTCGCACTTCGCCAGCCCGTCGTGCCGCCGATGCACGACTCCAGGCCCGGCTGGTGGATCGCCCGCGAGCTCGCCCGCCGCCTCGGGCTCGAAGCCTGGTTCCCCTGGAAAGACATCGAGCAGTATCTCGACACCCGCCTGCGCGGAATCAACCTGAACCTCGCCGACATGAAAAAGCGCGGCGTCGCCGTCTACCCGGCGGAGGAAACCACCCTGCCCCCGGACCACAAGTTCGACACCCCCAGCGGAAAAATCGAGCTGTACTCGAAAATGCTCGCCGAAATGGGCGTCGATCCGGTCCCGAAATACTACCCGAAACCCGAGCCTCCCGAGGGGCATTTCCGTCTTCTTTTCGGGCGTTCCCCGCTGCACACGTTTGGCCGCACCACCAACAACCGCATCCTCGGTTCCGTGGTCCGCGAGAACGAGGTCTGGATCCACCACCGCGCCGCCGCCGCCCTCGGCGTGCGCCACAACGAGCGTGTCGTCCTTGTCAACCAGGATGGCGCCCGCTCGGGCCCGGTCCGCGCCCGCGTCACCAACCGCATCCGCCCGGACTGCGTCTACATGGTTCACGGCTTCGGCCACACCGCCCGCGGGCTCCGCTTCACCCACGGGCGCGGCGCTTCCAGCACTGCGCTGGTCACGCGAGTCGCCGTCGACCCCCTGATGGGCGGCACCGGCATGTTCACAAACTTCGTGCGCATCGAAAAGGAGGCTTGACCGATGCCCCGCTACGGCATGGCCATCGACCTTCGCACCTGCATGGGCTGCGCCGCCTGCGTCGTTGCCTGCAAGGTGGAAAACCGCGTGGATGACGACGCCTTCCGCTGCCGCATCACCCAGCGTTCGCGCGGCGAGTTCCCCTCCGTCCACCTCGAGATCCTCTCCGAGCGCTGCAACCAGTGCTCGGACGCGCCCTGCGTCTGGAACTGCCCCACCGGCGCCAGCCACTATGCCGAAGGCGGCGTGGTTCTGGTCCACGAGGATCTCTGCACCGGCTGCAAAGCGTGCCTCGCCGCCTGCCCGTACGACGCCCGCTTCATCAACTCCCGCGGCGCCGCCGAAAAATGCACTTTCTGCATCCATCGCGTCCGCGAGGGGCTGGAACCCGCCTGCGTCTCCACCTGCCCCAGCCGCGCCATGGTCTTCGGCGATCTCGAGGATCCCTCCAGCGCCCTGTCCCGCGCCCTCGGCGTCCGCAAGCACCGCGCTCTCAAGCCCGAGGCGGGCACCGCGCCCAACGTCTTCTACCTGGAGTAACCGCCATGGCCCCCGTTGACATCGATATCGCCGGCCGGAACGCCGAAACATTTCCCGCCCTTCACGTTTGGGGCTGGGAAATCGCCTTTTATCTCTTCCTCGGCGGACTCGCCGCCGGCCTGCTTGTGCTCTCCGGCTGGATGCACCGCCGCTGCCCGCCCGGACGCCTCAGCCCGGCTCTCGCCTGGCTTGCTCCGCTGCTTGCCCCGGCCGTCCTCTCCATCGGCATGTTCGCTCTCTTCCTCGATCTCGAAAACAAGTGGCACGTCTGGCGCTTCTACACCGCTTTCCGCATCACCGCCCCCATGAGCTGGGGCGCCTGGATTCTCGCCCTCGTCTACCCTGCCTCCGCGCTCTTCGCGTGGGCCGCCTGGAGCGAGTTCGGCCCCGCCGGCAGGCGCTTCGTCTCCGGCGCCCCCTTCCCCTTCCGCCGCGCCATCGCCTCGCTCAACATCGGCCTCGGCGCCGCCCTCGGCGTCTACACCGGCATCCTGCTCGGCGCCCTTGGCGCGCGTCCTCTCTGGAATTCGCCGCTCCTCGGCCCCCTGTTCCTCCTCAGCGGGCTCTCCGCCGCCGCGGCGCTTCTCCTGATCCTCGAAAAAGACCGCGAGTGGCGCCACGCTCTCGCCCGTCTCGACGTCCGCCTCATCGCCGCCGAAGCAGCCGTTCTCGCTCTCTTCCTGCTGGCTCTCTCCACCGGCGGACACGCGCAGCGCTCTGCCGCCGCCCTCTTCTTCGGCGGACCCTACACCGCCGTATTCTGGCTTGCCGTCATCTTCACCGGCATGGCTGTGCCCGTCTGGCTCGAGCGGCTCGAACAACGCGGCGCCGTGCCCGTGTCGCCCGTCCCTGCGGTCCTCGTCCTGTGCGGCAGCCTCGCTCTTCGAGCCATCCTCGTCTTCGCCGGGCAGGCAAGCTCGTGGGAGGCGCTGCTATGAACTCCCTGCGATCCATGCTGCTGCCCGCTCCGCGCTGCCTGTCGCGCTGCTGCGGCGCTGCGCTCTTGCCTCAGCCGCCCGGCCCGGGCGCGCCGCCGGTCCGCGCCCCGCAGGGCACGACGGCTTCCATTCCGCCAAGCAAACATTTCCGGGAGGTCTTGTTGTGAACCACTCCGAAACCCGCTACTGGAATCCTTACCTTGCCGGCGTCGCCGTCGGACTCACGCTGCTCGCCGCCTTCTACGTGCTCGGCACGGGACTCGGCGCCTCCGGCGCTTTCACCCAGTTTCTCGCCGCCGCCGGCCAGAAGTTCGCCCCGGCATGGACGGAGGCCAACCACTACCTTCGCCAGTACGCCGCCGGCGGCAAGAACCCGCTCAAGGACTGGATGACCTTCCAGTTCGCAGGCGTCTTCCTCGGCGGGCTTCTCGGCGCACTCACTGCCGGGCGCCTTCGCTTTGAGGTGGAGCGCGGCCCGCGCGCTTCCGTGCGCTCCAGGCTCCTGTTCGCTTTCCTCGGCGGCGCTGTCACGGGCATCGCCGCACGCCTCGCCCGCGGCTGCACCAGCGGCCAGGCTCTCTCCGGCGGCGCGCAACTCTCGCTGGGAAGCTGGGCTTTCATGATGGCGGTCTTCGCCGCCGCTTTCGCTCTTGCAAGGTTCGTCAGGAGGCAATGGCAATGAACGCTCCCCTGTATCCCGCCGGCGCAATCGGCGAAGAAGCCGCTCTGATCGCCATCTTTTTCCTCGGATTGTTCTTCGGGTTCTTCTTGGAACGCGCCGGTTTCGGCAGCTCGAAGAAACTGACGTCCATTTTCTATTTCAAGGACTGGGCCGTCCTTCGCGTCATGTTTACGGCCATCGTCGTCGCCATGCTCGGGCTGCTCTACTTCACCGGCATCGGCTGGATGATCCCCGACGCCGTCTCGCAGAAGGAGACTTTCCTTGGCGCGCAAATCGTGGGCGGGCTCCTGCTCGGCGCCGGCTTCATCCTCGGCGGCTACTGCCCCGGCACATCGGCCGTCGCCGCCGCCTCCGGCAAGCTTGACGCCTTCGCCTACATCGCCGGGATGTTCTTCGGAACGTTCCTCTTCACGGCCGGTTACGACGCCCTCCAGCCCCTGTATCAATGGGGCGCGATGGGCGTGAAGACCCTGCCTGAGGTTCTTGCTGTGCAGCCGGGAATCGTCGCCACGGCCGTTGTCCTCATGGCCATCGCCGCCTTCGCCGCCACCGAGCTTTGGGGCAATCCGAGCACAATTGCACCCCGCACGTGGCAGTTCCGTCTCACGCCTCAATCGGCCGCCGCCGCCCTCGCCGTGGTTCTTGCCTTCGGGCTCGTCGTCGGTTACGGCATGGCTGGACGCGTGCAGTGGGTCGCCGCCCAAAATGCCCCGGCGCAGGCGCCTGCCGCCACGGCCGTTGGCGCCGCCGCGCCTCAGAGTCCCGCGCCCGCGGCTGTCGCGGCGCCCGTTTCCGGTCCCGCCCCCATCGCGCCGCCCCCGGGCGGCGTCCGCAAGTTCAAAAAGGGCAAGAGCTGTTCCTGACCGGCACGCCCGTTGACGCTTCCGCAGGCTGCCGCGGCGCTTTCGGGTCCTTGCCTCGGGATCAGCCTTCCTCGATCCCCGCCAGCGCCCGCACGTGCGCGGCGGCAGCCCGCGGCATCCCTTCGAGGTGATACCCGCCCTCCAGCACGCTCACCAGCCGCCCCTGCGCCCAGCGGTCCGCAATCTCCATCACGATCTCCGTCAGCTCGCCGAAATCCGCGTCGTTCAGCCGGAACAGCCCGAGCGGATCGTCCCGCCGGGAATCGAAGCCTGCAGAGATCAGCACCAGCGCCGGGCGGAACCACTCCATCGCCGGCATCAGTTTGCGGCGGAATGCGCCCAGAATCTCTCGCATTCCCGTCCCGGCAGGAAACGGACAATTCAGCGTCGTGCCCCGCGCCGGACCTTCTCCCCTCTCGTCCGGCCATCCCGTGCCCGGATACCAAGGCGCCTGGTGCGTGCTGAAGAAGAACACGCTCGGGTCGTCGTAGAAGATGTCCTGAGTGCCGTTGCCGTGATGGACGTCCCAATCGACGATCAGGATGCGGTCGACGCCCCAGGCGCGGCGCGCGTGGCGTGCGGCGATGGCGACGTTGTTGTACAGGCAGAAGCCCATGCCGCGGCTCAAGGTGGCGTGGTGACCCGGGGGGCGGACGGCGGCGAAAGCGTTGCGCACACGTCCGCCGCACACAGCATCCACGGCAGCCATGGCGGCGCCGGCGGCGGCGCGGGCGCTTGCGTCAGCGCCCGGGCTCAGGTGCGTGTCGCCCGTGCTCAGCACCGGCGCGCGGCGCGCGATGTCTTTCTGCACCGTGGCCAGATAGGCGCGGGTGTGGCACAGGTGCAGGTCGTCATCGCTGGCGTCTCGTGGTGCGATCGCATGGAGCTGCCCGGTGAGCCCTTCCTCGTCCAGCCTCTGCCTCAGAGCCGTCAGACGCGCCGGAGATTCCGGATGGTCAGCCGGGGGCGCGTGCAGCAGGCAGCCCGGCGCGAAAACAAGCCCGGTCGAGATTGTTCCCTCCCGGCTGCGCCCGTCCCTGGTCATGCTCCCCATTGTGACAAAGCGCTCCGTGTAACAACTGCGGAACCTTGCCGCGCCGGGTGCGTAATTCCATGACAGGAAGGCGCCGTGAGCACGATTGCCGAACCCCGTCCCGCCGTGATGAGCGCGCGCATGGCCCTCGCCGCCCCCCGGCGGCGCATGCACGCCGGCGAACTCGCTGTGGACCTGCTGAGGCAGACGCTATGGAATCTCCGCCGTAACAAGCTGCGCAGCTTCCTCACCCTGTTCGGCATCGCCTGGGGCATCGCTTCTCTCGTGCTGATGTCCTCGCTTTCGGACGGCTTCCGCCAGGGGCAGCGCAAGAACATGTCGCAGATCGGCGACAACATCGTCTTTGTCTTCGGTGGCGTCACCGAGGAGCAAGCCGGCGGGCAGCGCGCCGGGCGGCAGATCCGGCTGCGCGATTCCGACATCGAGCTGATCCGCGCCAACTGCCCGGCGGTCGCCGTGATCTCGCCCGAACACAAGACGTGGGAGGCGGCCGCGCGCAGCGCGGCCAACGCCGGACGATTCCTCACCGTCGGCGTGAATCCCGAATATCTCAAGCTGCGCAATCTGCCGGTCGAGTTCGGGCGCACGGTATCGGAAGCGGATGTGCGCGAGGCGCGCCGCGTGGCCGTGCTGGGGGCGAGCGTGCGCAAGCAGCTCTTCGAGCGCAATCCGCGCCCCATCGGCGAACGGATCTACATCAACAACTACCCGTTCGAAGTCATCGGCGTGATGAGCGAGAAGGAGCAGAACAGCTCCTACGACGGCTGGGACAACGACAAGATCCTCATCCCGCACACCGCCCTGTTGCGCGATTTGCCCTCCGACAGGGAGGTTTACGCGGAGGGCCGCGTGTACGGGTTCCTCTACCGGCCGGCGGACATCTCCAAGTGGGAGGAGGCGCAGGCGCAGGTGCGCGCCGTGCTGGGCCGCGCTCACGGCTTCTCGCCCACAGACAAGGGCGCGCTGCGCATTTTCGATTCGATCGAAAGCGCGCAGATGTTCGACTCGATCTTCAACGCGACGGAGATCTTCCTGGGAACGGTGGCGCTGATTACGCTCTCGCTCGGCGGCATCGGCGTGATGAACACGATGATGATTGCCGTGGCGGAGCGGACCCATGAGATCGGGCTGAAGAAGGCCCTGGGAGCGACCCGCCGGCGCATCCTGCTGGACTTCTTTCTTGAAGGCGTGTTTCTGGCCGTGCTGAGCGGAGCAGCGGGGCTGGTGCTGACGTTCCTCGTCTCCGGCGCGGTGAATTCGCTGCCGCTGCCGGCGATGTTCGCCGGGCTGCCCATCCAGTGGAAGACGCTCGCCGTGGCGGCTGCCGCGCTCGGCACGGTGGCGGTGGCTTCCGCCCTGCCTCCCGCGCGGCGGGCGGCGCGGCTGACGCCGGTGGACGCGCTGCGGTACGAGAGGTGAAGCATGAGCTGGCGGTTCATCTTTGGCGAGAGTCTGGCGGCGCTGCGCTTCTACCGCCACCGCACTCTCTTCACCACGCTCAGCCTCGCCTGGGGTGTCGCCTGCTTCGTCATCCTCATGAGCTTCGGCGAAGGTTTCGAGCGCGCCCTCGTCAAAGCTTTCACCGCCGTCGGGCAGGACCTCATCATCACCTTCGGCGGGCAAACCAGCCAGCAGGCGGGCGGCATGCGCACCGGCCGCAAGATCCGCCTCGAATACGACCACGCCGCCTTGATCAAGGAAAGTGTTCCCCTGGTCGACCTCCTCTCGCCCGAGATCATGCGCCACGGCCTCAAAATGCAGTACCGCGGCAAGGAAAAAGAAGCCACCATCCGCGCCGTCTGGCCCGAGTACAGCGTTATCCGAAACATCAAGATCACGGATGGCCGCTGGATCAATGAAGACGACCGCATGCGCCGCCACCGCGTCGCCGTCCTCGGCCATGAGGTCGCCAAAGAAGTCTTCGGCGAGGCGCCCGCCGTGAACGAGGAGATCACTCTGAACGGGCTGCGTTTCAGCGTCATCGGGGTGATGGACAACAAGCTCCAGATTTCCAACTATAATCGCCGGGATAACCAGTGCATTTTCATCCCGTACGAGACGTTTTCCGTGTTTGGCGACATCCAATACCCGCGGTATTATGTCTGGCGGCCCGCCACTCCCGACTCGCGCGAGCAGGCCATCACCATGGTGCGCGCCAAACTGGCCGAACTGCACCGCTTCTCCCCCACCGATGAAAAGGCCGTGGAAATCCTCGCCTTCTCCAAGTTCATGAACATCATCACCGGCATGTCGCTCGCCGTGAAGCTGCTGCTCGGCTTCATCGGCGCGCTCACCCTCGCCATCGGGGGCGTGGGCCTCGCCAACATCATGCTCGCGTCGGTGCTCGAGCGCACGCGCGAGATCGGCA
>Ga0209018_1001408_pt1 | contig 19389 bp, 11 predicted proteins | sample YNPBryBLVA2012_FD_185814 | JGI IMG/M metagenome (GOLD analysis project Ga0209018, IMG submission 185814) | Anoxygenic and chlorotrophic microbial mat microbial communities from Yellowstone National Park, USA - YNP Bryant BLVA 2012 (SPAdes)... ...
GGGGGGGGGGGGGGGGGGGAGGGGGCACCTGCGCCGCGGACGCGCTTGCGGCGGTCAGGCCGCACGTCAGGACCAACGAGGCAAGCGTCGTTCTCATCATTCGTTCTCCCGCGCCATACGAGCAGTCCATCGAGCACACACCGTACCGGGCTCACGGTTCGGGATCAAGTCGCCCAGCGCACGCCACAAATTGGGCCGGATTGCGACAAACGTGCTTGAGATGCGCCATGGCTCCCCAAGCGATCTTGCGCCTCGTCGCGCGAATCTGCATGACTGGTGCATTCCTGGCTTCCGGTTGCAACGGCAAGGCCGACGGCGTGGAGACTGCTGATGCCGGGCAGGAGCCGGCGATCCCGGATGTTCCCGTGCCGCCCGCCGATGGGCCGAAGCTCGCGTCCATCGCGGACCAAACGCCCATCTACGACCGTCCCTCCACGAGCGGAACACAGATCGGGTACATGCGTGCGGGCGGGATGGTGGCGCGTTCGCCCCAGCCGGTCGGAACCGATGGCTGTCCCGGCGGCTGGTACGCCGTCCGGCCCAGGGGTTTCGTTTGCGCCGGATACCAGGCAACGACCGACCTTTCCCATCCGACGCTCGGGGTGATGAAAACGCAGCCGAGGCGCGACGCCGCCCTGCCCTATCCCTACGTCCGCTCGACAGGGCCGACGAAGCTGTTCGTATGGGACCGCTCTCGCGGCGCGGCTGTCCGCGAGGTCGGCAAGCTCCGGGCGCGAAGCCGTGTCGCCGTCGTGGGGTCGTGGAACGCCATGGACCCGGAGGGCAAGATGCAGCAGCTCGCCATGACGCCTGCGGGGCAGTTCGTGCGCGTCGACCAGTTCACCGAAGACGACTCCCCCAGTTTTCAGGGCGTGGCGATCGACGAGGAGCACAAGCTCCCCATCGTCTTCGTGGTCAAGCGTGGCGTGAGGTATTGGAAGATAGAACGAGGGGAAGCGACCAAACTTGGAGAAATCGAGCCCCTGAGCGTCGTCGAGATGACTGGAAAGTTCCGAACCCTCGCCGGTGAAAAGTTCTGGCAGACCACCGACGGCAAGTGGGTCCGCCACAAGGACGTGACGGTCGTGCCCAAGCGGCATGTGCTGCCTGATTTTGCAACCGCCACCCAGAAGTGGCTCGACATCTCCGTCGTAACCGGCGTGCTCGTTGCCTACGAAGGGAAACGTCCCGTCTTCGTGACCCTGGTCAGCGTCGGCCAGGACCGTCTGGGCGACCCGGCCACGTCGGCCTCCACGCAGCTTGGCACCTTCGCTATCACGGCCAAGCACCTGACGACCTCCAGGCCTGGCTCGAAGCCCTTCGATGACATGTTCGACGTGCAGGACGCGCCATGGGTACAGGAACTGTCGTCGGGGCAATCCCTGCACGGTGCTTTCTGGCACAGTCGCTTCGGTGTGGAACACGGCCCCGGCAACGTGCAGCTTTCCCCCGCAGACGCGGCGCGGCTGTTCGCATGGTCCGACCCGCAACTGCCCGACGGTTGGCACGGCGTGGTCAACCCTGCCGATGGCGCCCGGACGCTCGTGCTGATTCGCAAGTAGCGCGCCCCACGCCCATCAGGGAATCCACTCCAGCCCGAGCACGTCGCCTCCCTGCGGCACCTCTTCCACCCGTGCCGCCGTCGGGTCCTGCCCCGCCGTTGTCAGATCGTCTGTCGAAAACAGCTCGAATACGCCATCGCCCAGCAGATCCCCCCGCACGAACAGACGGCTCCCCGTCCTCGAGAAGGCGACCTCTCTCACGTTCAGGTCCACCGACTCGGGCGCACCGAGAACCCTGCTGTCCTGGCCGCCCTGTGCCGACCCCAGCACCCAGGACGAAAACACATCAGGCCGGTCCGCCGCGGTTACCGCCCAGTCCGCGGCGCACGCCAGTATCGAATCCCCCGCACTCCAACGTATCGGCTGCCCCAACGCGGGCCCGAGCACGCCGCCGTCCTGTCCTGTGATCGAAGCCGAGGATACCTTCACCGTCGACGGCGAGGGGACATTCAGATCCGTCACATATACATGCAGAATCCCCGGGGCAGCGCCATCGGCACTGAATGCCAGACGGTCGCCCGCGTGCGCCAGACCAAAGGCAAAGGTCGACGCCGCGCCGTTCGCGGTGATCAGGTCCGGCAGCGCACCCTGGTCGGTTCCGTCCGTGTTCGTCCAGTGCACGCGCCACGTGCCTGGTTCGACCACGTTCGTGCGGAAATATAGACGTCCGGCGCCGTCCCATTGCAACCCGCCTTGCACGTCGCGATCCGGAGCGAGCGAGGTCGTCGGAAGCACCGCGATCGGTGATGGCGGCGCGTTGGACACGTCCAGGGTCCACAGCGCCACGACCCCGTCCTGCTCCAGATCACCCGCATACGCGAGCCACGAGCGCGTATTGGCTCCCCGGGACCACGCATAATCGAGCACGTCCAGGTCCGGATGGGTAGGCGCCGGGCTGACCCGCTTCGGCGCGCCCCCCGTCGTCGACACGAGATACAGTGACATCGCTCCAGCCAGCTCAAAATCCGCGAGGAAGGCCAGCGTCGAACCGTCCGCCGAAAACGTCGGCCTCAGGATCACGCGATCCTTCGATGGCGCCGTCGCTACCACCACCGGAGCGCCTGTCCCGTCGAGCCGATAGACGACCAGATTGACCCGCGCGCTCGCCGACTTGCGCCCAGCTACCGCCATCGACCTGCCATCCGTGCTCCTCGTGACCCAGTCGACCTCGTAGCTGCCCGTCAACCCCTGCAGGTCGATCATGGTCCGCATCGGTCCCGGCCAGGACAAGCATGCAACCTCGTGCAGCGCGTCGACATCGAAGTCCCCATAGTAGCAGATCGACTCGCCCGATATCATCTCCCCGCCGTCCCCCGGACCGCCGTCGTCACTCCCGCCGTCCCACCCCCCGTCGTCCACGTCGGCGTCGTGCGCCGCTTCCGGCAAACCCACCTCCACCAGCTCTTCCTGCACGTCCGATGAACCGTCTGCTGCGCTGTCGCCTTGCTGTCCGCCCGTGTCGCCCGCTTCCAGCGCGGAGTCCGGCGTGGCAATATCCCCCGTGTCGTCCGGGGGGCCGTCCTGCGCCGCAGCGTCGCCGCCGCCGTCGAATCCGTCATCCTGGGCGTCGTTTCCACCCGAGCACCGGACGACGACCGCGCAGAGCACTGCGCACAGAGTTGCAGACAACGTGCGAGACGGTTTGCTCATGGATCCCGAAAGCGAGGTGATGAGGCCACGGACGACTGCGAAGACCCCACCAGGTTAGCAGGCTTTCCATCGAGCAGCGAGAGATCGTAGCGCGTGTGTTGTCGCGGATCGTTTTTCGGCGGCGCATGCCCCGAGCGAGGTAGGATTGGAAATGATCCGGCCTCTTTGCCTGGGAGAGAAACATGACCTGCGGCTTTCGCTGGGTTGTTCCAGCGGTGTCTTGCCGCAAGTGACGGCACCGGAATGGCCGCGCGCGGGGCGCACGGTCCCGCATCCCTGGGTCGACCTGACCGCCATGTGCTCGCGCATCTTCGGGCGACGCCCAGGCCCGTGAGCTTCCGTACCCGATGCCGTCCCGTGGCATCAGGAATCTACTTGCGATGCACGGTATAGGTGTGGTTCCCGAGGTATTTCGCCCAGTCGTACTCCAGCTTGACGATGCGCTTGGAGTAACGCTCTTTCTGCAGCGACACCTCGTCGGTGCTGTAGTCGTACCAGCCTTCCTGCATGCCGCCGTCGTAGATTGAATCGCGCACGTAGAATACGCCCGTGTCGCGGCAGCCCCCGAGCTCCGCCATGCGGTCCTTGATCTTCTGGGCGTACGCGGTGAATCCCTTCTGTTCGAAGTACGCCACCGAGTCTTCGACCATCGGGCAACCTCCACCCGTGCTGAGCGTGTCGTCGTATCCCACGATGACGTTCGTGTGCCAGTACAGATAGTGATTGTACACCACCAGCACGGGCGCCTTCTTCGTGCGCAGCTCGTGCTTGATCCGTTCGATCGTGTCGTCGTCGAACAGCCCGACGCGCCACTGGCTGTCGTCGTCGCGGAGCGGATCCACGAAGATAACCGTGCGCTCCGCCGGCGGTGTAGGTACCAGCAGGTCGCGCCAGTTCGACGGGAGCTGGTCGAACCAGTTGACCATGCAACTGATGTAAGCGTCGGGGTCGTCGGCATGGGACAGGACGACCGACCCGTTGGCGGTTTCTTTGACATAGCCGGCGCAGAAGGGATAGTCGCGGTTGAGCAGCGACCCTCCCAGGTAGTTGTAGGCATAGAGCGTGTCGGTCAGATCGTAGGGGATCTGGTTGCCGGGCACCTTGTTTGGAGCCACCATGAGGAAACGCTCCGACAAGTCCGTGTCGCCCTCGTTCCTGATGGTCTCCGGCGCGACATGCTGGTTCAGCAGGATCTCCATCGCCCCGGTATTGGCCATGAACAAACACGAGCCGGCGTCGAACTGGTTCGGCGCGGCCAGCGCCAGGTCGACGAGCGTCATGTCCGAACTCGCCCAGCCGTCAGCATCCTTGGGGGTGTGGGGCGCGTTGCTCAGATCCAGCTTCGCCGTGACGACCGCTTCGGCGTCAGCACCCCGCTGCAGTGCGGCCGCATCCGGCGCTTTTCGCCCGATGACGAGCGAGCACACGTCGGCATGGGCGCCAGTGCAGAGCCCGGCAGCGCCTGATGCCGCGTCGCCGACGGCGATCTCCCCAGCAGCCGAGGATAGGACAATCGAGCCGTCTCGGAGATGCAAAGATCCCGGCGCGATCAGGCGCACGGCAAGGCGGCGGGATCCCACTCGGTATCGCAGCGCGACCTTGCCGTTCGCCGTCGTCAGCTCGAGACGACCGTCGGGAAGCCCAACCGGAGCAGCGGTCGCGGCAACCGTGCGTGCCGCCCGCGGCGTCAGCTTCGTCGCCCCGTAGACCTCACAGCCCCCGTCCACGAGCGCTTGCACCGCCGAAAAATCAGTCAGCCCGTTATGCTCGACCGTCAGCCAACGCAGCCTGGTCAGCCCCGAAAGGTGCGTCAGCTCCGCGTTGCTCAAAGCGTTGTCGTCCAGGTTCAGCCACTCCAGCGATGTCAGCCCCGCCAACGGCGCGAGCGATGATATCTGGTTGACCGACAGCCCAAGCCTGCGCAGAGATGTCAATCCTTGCAGGGCAGTCAGGTCCTGGATGCGGTTCAACCCGAGCTGCAGGTCGACGACCTGCTTCAGGCCCGCAAGCGGTGTCAGGTCCGAAATCTGGTTCTCCCAGAGCGACAGGTCGACCAGTGAGGTTGCATGCTCGATGCCGGCTACGCTGGTGATGGCGTCGTCCTGGCACTCGAGTGCGGTGATCTTCTCCATATCGATGGGGAAGATCGCACCGTCAGGTAGCTGCAGAGCGCGGCGAACACACGCCTCGAAACGCGGATCCTGGAACACGATCGCATTGGCGGGCGGCTCGTCCGGCTCGTTCGACTCCTCCAGCGCGTCCACGGCAGCGTCGGGCCTTTCCGGGACAGGTTGTCCGGATGGCGTGGATGCGTCGTCGGAGCTGGAGCAAGCAAGCACCGCAGTTCCCAGCCCGAGCGCCAACAACGAAACAACACCCCGATGACGAAGAAGGCTCATGACGACCTCCACGCGAAGAAAGCCGGATCCTACGCGCGCCTACAGGTTCGTCAAGCTCCGGCTCGAGGCGATGCGCGTGGGGACCGATCGGGCACGTAGCGCACGTCGCCCAGGTCTTCGATACGCACTTCCCCGTCGAGCCTGGTAATCCTGGTGAGACGCTGACCGCCCAACGGTCCGACAGGTGCAACGATGACCCCTCCGGGCGCAAGCGCGTCGACCCACGCCTGGGGAATGCGCTCGACGGCGAACCCCACGCTCACCTTCGTGGCGCCGCGCCAGACCGACGTGTCGTGGGCGTCCGCGCAAACGGGGTGGACATGGGGACAAGCGGCCAGGTTGCGTGCGGCGCGTGACGACAGCTCCGGATCGATCTCGATGGTGGTTACCCGTCCGGATGGGCCGACGATGCGGGCGGCAATCGCTGCGCCATAGCCGGTACCGCCGCCCAGATCGACGAGGCAGTCGCCCTGCTGCAACGCCAACGCCTCGAACGTTCTCACGTACGAACGTATCGCCGACACGGTGGCATGGCCGCCATCGAGCAGCGCGAGCGCGCGATCATCGGCGGATCTGGCGATGTCCTCGATTCGCACGTATCGTTCCCGCGGCACCTCGACGATCGCGCGCAGCAAAGGGTCGGCTGCCTGCACCCCGCCAGCACGCAGCGTGGCTGTCCGTGCATCGCGTGCCACGTCCGCCAGCTCGGCGTCGTCAAGCACCGCGGCGTGAGCGTCGTCACCGCTCCGCTCCCCCACCCGGACCGACCACAGGTGCCACAATCCGACGACACGAAGGTGCCGCTGGGGCGACAGCCGTGCGACCTGTTCGCGCATCGCGCGCTCGAAATCGTCGTGCGCCTTGCCATGGTATGCAAACCGCCGGGAAACCGCCTCCACGATCGGGCCGAAGGCCTCTCGACGCAATCGCAGCAGCCCGCGAAAGTTCAGCTCGGACGATGGGTCCACCCATTGGGAAAGGAAATCCTGGTCGCCGTCGTACCACCATGGATAGCGATGGATACGCATCCCGGTCGATTGAATCCACTGGTCTAGATTCTCCGCAATGACAGATCCTGGGTAGATCCGGAACGGGTCGACCGAAACGAATCCGGTGCAGGGCTCGCCTTCAGTGAAGAGCCGCTGGACGTAGTCGGCTGTGGTCCGCAACGACGCCTCCGTCTCGCCGGGGTGGCCGACGATGACGTTGACGCCGAACGGGACACCGCGGGCGGTAGCCCACCGGGCGACGTTCGTCATGTGGTCGAGGAACGCCGCGCTGCAAGGGGACCGACCCATCACCGAGAGAAGCGCAGGATCGCCGGATGCCAGGCCGAACCAGGGGGCCACGTTCGCTGCCGCCATCAACGTGATGTCTTCCCGGTCGATGGTGTCGATCCGCGCCAGCACCCGGAACGTTCGAGCGCGGATGGGACGACGCGCAAGGGCGTCGAGAAACGTACGTCGCCACGTCCGGTCCACGCCGAAGGATGCGTCGGATGCGAACAAGGTCCAAGAGGACAGGTCGAGCCAGGCGTCGAAGCGGTGCAACTCGTCGACCGCCTCGACCGGGTCGATGGCTTGCCACGTGCTGCGGCGTTTCGAGCGATCCATGCACAGAGCGCAGCCGGATGGACATCCCCGCGAAAGGTGGATTGCGGCTTGCGATGCGAGCTTGCGTGCGACCGGGCGATACCTGTCCAGCAGGTGCCAGTCCGGGCGCCAGGCTGCGGGGGGCAGGGGCTTGCCGCTTCCCGTCTGCACGCGCGAGTCGGGGCGCACGCCCGAAGCGAACGCCAGGGCCAGGTTCGTCATCGGCTCTTCGCCGTCGCCTGTTATCACATAGTCGAACGGCGACCCTTGCCGGAGGAAGTCGTCGGGACATGCGGTCGCGTGATGGCCCCCCGTGACGATCCAGGCGCTGGGCAGGACCTGCCGCAGGCGCTCCGCCAGCGCCATCACCTTGCGGTATTCGAACGACGAATAGCAGGATATCCCCACCAGATCATACGGGTCACGGACAAGACGCGCGAGATCGACGGCGCCGAACGCGCGTTCGAAGTCCAGGTCCACGACATCGACCTTGGCGTCTACCACGTTGCGCACGGCTGCCGCGACCGACAGGAGCTGCGGGACGCCGAAACTGCGGTATTCGGCGAACGAGCCTCCAGGCCAGATCAGCAGCACGCGTGGACGGCCGTCACGAGTCATTTCGCGGCCTCTTTGGCCGGTACGCTCCCGGTGCCGCGCCGGCCCGCCTCCCGCGCCAGCCTCGCTGCGAGGGTGTCGTCGACATGCTGCCACCGCAGCGGATCGGGCTTGGCCCTGGCGTCACCCAGCACCCGGTCAGCCGCTGCGCCGCACCCGCCTCCGCATGTGCCGGCGTGAAGACAGCCCACGCAAAACGCGGGAACCTTGCTGTGATAGTCACGCGCCCGGCGCAGGGCCAGCCGCACCTGCTCCCCAGGGGCCTCGCGGACATCATCCGAAACCCGCAACCGTTGCAGCGGACAATGACGCAGGCGCCCGTCGGTGCCGAACACCAACTCCTGCTTCGATGTTCCAATCGGCCGGCTCCCGAAGCGGATAGGAGCGCATTCGGATGGATCCATCGCGCAGGGAGGGACGGGCAGGGCGCAGGTCACGCGCATGCCCGTGCGCTTCGCCAAGGTGGCAGTCTGCCCGAACGCTACGTGAAGGTCGGGCATCGTGCGCAGTAGCTGCAAAGCGTGCTTCGAGGAATCTTTTGCGGGGCTGAACCGCTTCAAGGCCACGCGGTCCACCCCGACCGAACCCCAGACATCGAGGGTCGCCCCCATGACCTTTGCATTGCGGTGCGTCAGCACCATGCAACCCGTGACAGCAATTCCACACGAGACCGGACGACGCACAGCGCGCATCGCAGCCGCGAACGATCGCACGCCCGTCGCCGCATCGTGCCGCCACGCATCGGGGCCGTGCAGGGAAACCTGGAGACGACGTACGCCGCAGGCTGCCAGCCGCGCAGCCATGTGCTCGTGGAGCAGCGTGCCAGTGGTAACCACGCAGACTGGCACGCCGTGCGAGCGTGCGGTCGCCGCAGCGGCCGTGAAGGTTGGCGACAAGAGCGGCTCGCCGCCCGTCCGCGTCAGATGCCCGAGCTCGATGGCGTGCAGCAGACTCTCGAGGGCCGCGAGGGAGCCCCACGACCCGGCGTGGGACGCAGCGCCATCTGGTCTTGAGGCGTTGTAGCAGGGAGCGCAGCGCAAGGTGCACCGGTTCGTGAGCTCGAAGGCCAGGCTGTGGATTCGCTGGCGCTCGCCGTTCGACATCGACGCGAGCCTAGCACAAGGGGCGCGGGGCGCGTTGTCGGCGTTCTGTGGCAAGAAGGACCGACAGGGAACGCAACCGACGCAGCGTCCATATGCAAAGCGAGGGGCACTGCCGGTCCGCCTCCGCTCCTCGGTTCCACGACATGCGCCCGCGTCGTTCTCCGTCGGATGCAAGGCCCGGCACAACGGCGTAGTCCATGCACAGATTGGGCATCCAACGGTCAGGACGGAGATATCATCATTGTCCCAGACGCGCAAGACACCGATGCAGCGCGGGGGCGGTCTGGTGGACTTCGGTTCAAGGTTTCGCGAGCGACGTTCGTCGGGAGACGACCTCGAAGAAGTGCCGGTCTGGCGTCATGAACACGACCATCTCGCGCTCGTCGCCGGCAAGCTTCTGCACACTCGGGAAGACCCGCGCTCCGGCGCGGGCCGCCTGCGCCGATGTGTCCGCAGAGGGGGCTTCGGTCACCACGCCGATCCCCACGTCGCCTGCGTGCGTGGTCTTGCCGTCTGCCTGGTAGAGCGCAACCTCGACGTCGCCGAGGTCGAACACGACCGGCTCGGATGGCGAGAACGGATGGCGGTGCGGCGCCGAGACCGCGTGCTGCATCGGGGGCGTGCCAAAGATTGCCTCGTAGCGGCGCGCAGCGGCGGGCAAGTCGGGAACGAAGAGGCTCAGAAATCGGACCGCGGGACGTTTGGACATGATCCCTCCTCCGTTGCTCCTGCCTACCACGGTCCGCGGTGCAACGCATGCCAGGCTGGGTGTCGGGTGCGCTCGGCCGGGACAGACCCTCGACGAACCGAAGCCGTGCGCGCCGGTCACCGCCCAATCCGCAAGGTCGACGGTTGCCGGGTCGACACGCACCTCGACCGTGGGCGAGCGTGTGCCCCTGCGGATGCGGAAGGAAGGGGGACGTGGCTTGCGGGTGCAACGAAACCGAGATGGACCGAACGCACCTCGGGTCGCCCGCCGTTTCGGCTTCGCAAACTCTTGTGCCGGGGAGAACGCTGCTCGGCGCCGTTCGCTCATGCAGAAGACCGCGTGCGTCGTGCTAGGCTCGCGATTGGCTGAACCATGGATGCACACGACGGCGTCAACGGCAGACCCACGGAGCGCGCAATGCTGGTTGCGCTCCTGCTGCTGTGCGCATCCTCGTTGCACTTCGAGGTGCTGCTCACCAAGCTGTTCGCCAACAAGCTCGAGCATCACTACACGTTCGCGATCTTGTCGATTGCCTTGCTCGGCTTTGGTGCAGGTGGTGTGATTGTGCATCTGCGCGGCAGCGCCGAAACCGACACCTTGGCGCAGGTTCGCCGGCTGTGGCGCTACGCAACCGCATACGCGCTGGGACTGCCCGTGGCGTCCGTTGCATTCGCCGTGGCACCGTTCGATCCTGGTGCGGACGGGTTCACGGGCGCGGTCGCGTTGCCGATCTACTTCCTGCTGTTCGCAACGACGTTCCTGCCGGCGGGGCTGTTCGTCGCGACCATGCTTTCCTTGCGCAGTGTTCGACCCGGGCAGGTCTATGCCTGGGATCTGGTGGGCGCCGGCCTTGGCGCCACGTTCGGGCCGGTGCTGCTTCCTGTGCTTGGTGCATGGGGTAGCATCGCGGTGGCGTCCTTGCTCGCCATGACCGGCGCGGTGCTGTTGCACCTGCAGCTTCGCGAGCGATCCGCGCGCGACATCATCGTCGCCACCGGGCTGCTTGCCGCCGCGATCGCTCTGCTCGGCGTCGTACCCGCTGCCCTGCGATCCGCAACCGGCTTCGACATCCTGTCGTTCAAGTATACCGAGTTGCGCGACGAATTCCTCGCCTTCGGCGCACCCGCCCAGGTCTACTGGAACCCGATCGCCCGCGTCGATGTGAGTCCTACCGGGTCTTCCGTCATCGGCGGCTTCCGATACGGACTCGCCCGCGACTTGTGGCAAGCGCCGCTCACCGGACGCATGCTCCTCGTCGACGGCAGCGCCAACACACGTCAATGGCTGTTCGACCATCGGCCCGAGCGGGACGGTCTGGCGGGACGCACGCTCTGGAGTGTGCCGTACGTGATACGCCCGGACACTCGCCGTGCGCTGGTGATCGGCGCAGGAGGTGGCGTGGACATCCTGGTCGGCAAGGCCATGGGAGCCACTCACATCGATGCGATCGAGCTCAATCCGGACATCTACCACTTGCTGCGCGGGCGTCCCGAGGACCCGGATCGCGAACCCTACACCCGGTTCCTGGCAAGCGACGATCGCACCCACGTCGAGGTCATCCACGCCGAGGCGAGGCACTTCGCGCGATCTCGCCGACCGGCCGCTCCGTACGATGTCGTGCTCGCGAGCGGCGTCGATACGCTCACCGCGATCCAGACCTCGGGCAACGCCCTCAGCGAGAACTTCCTGTATACGCGCGATGCGGTGCAAGACTATGTTCGGCTGTTGTCTCCGGGCGGCCAGCTCGCGTTGACCCACTGGCATCTGGACGATCCGGATCGCGGCTACGGGCCGACGCTTCCGTTGAAGATGCTCGTCACCTACCTGGAGGTGCTCGAGGCGAATGGGGTAGCGGAACCAGGCAAACGTTTGTGCGTGGTGTCGGAGGGATTCTGGGAGAGCACGATCCTCAAGAACGGGTCGAGCTACACGCGCGAGGAGATCGACCGGCTGCGTGCGTTCGCGCAGGCCAATCGCTTCCAGGTGGTCTACGACCCTTACCAGACCGACGACGAGCCGACGATTCGGCCGAGGGATTCCTTGTTCCGCAGGATCGCGCGGGCATCGCGCGAGGAACGCGAGCGCCTGCTCGACGGGCTGCCGTGGAAGCTGGAGCCGGCCACCGACGAACGTCCCTACTTCTACTGGATTCGGAGCAACCGGCGCGAGGTGCACCTGAGCGACGCCGGCGGGTGGATCTTTCCTACGCCGTCGGTGCGTTGGATGTTTGCAGTGGCGCTCGTTGCAAGCCTGGCGATGGTCGCGGCGCCGGCCTTGCGGCTGCGTCGCGGGCCGGCCCTGGGCGGATGGTTGGCCGCGTTGCCGTTCTTTGCCGCAACCGGGTTCGCCTTCATCCTCTCGCAGAACGCGTTGTTCCTGATGCTCACCCTGTTCGTGGGCGGACCGTTGTGGTCGATCTCGGTGGTGCTGCCGTCGATGCTGGTTGGCTACGGTGCAGGGAGCTGGCTCGCGGGCAGACTGGTGCCGAAGCGCCGTGCTGGTGCGTGGTTGCTGGCCGCCGCATTCCTGGTGGGCTTCGGGGTGATGTCCGCGGCGTCGAGCCGTCTGGTGCCGTCGTGGATCGGCCAGCCGACGACCCTGAGGATGGTGGTGGCCGTGGCGATGGTCCTGCCATTCGGCGCGTTGCTCGGCACGGCGGTGCCGTGGTTCATGGAGGCCATGAGGGAGCGCGCAGGAGGGCCGACCGGGCTCGCATGGATGTGGTCGGTGAGCGCCGCAGCGAACGTGATGGGATCGTTGATGTTCGTGCCGGTGTGCGCGCAGCTCGGGCTGCGCTGGACGTTCGCGTTGTCGGCGGTGCTGTACGCGGTTGCCTTGTTGTGGGCCTCACGGGTTGCCGGGCAGCGTCCAGCCGGCCTTCCGTGAAGTGCGGCGCGGCGGCTCGACCGGGCTGGGGCGGCGCGCTCGCCTCGGGTCGGCATTTCGGGGTGGCAGCCCGCGCGCATCGTGATTAGCTTCGATCCGCCGCACCCCCCGCCGTGGTTGCGGCATCGACACAAAGCAGAACCAGGCGCCCTGATCCTGATCTCATCGTCATCGAGGACCCATCACCATGCCAGAGAAAAAAGCCCCTCCCCAGCGTTCCGACGACGAGCCGAAGATCGGCAACACGTTGCCGGTGCTTCCCATCCGGAATGCAGTCCTGTTTCCCGGGGCAGTTGCGCCCTTCGACGTGGGGCGCGAGAAGTCCGTCGCCCTCGTCGAGGACCTCGACAACCTTGGCAGCCCGATCATCGCCATCTTCGCGCAGCGCGATTCGGCGGTGGACGACCCCGGATTCGACGACATGTACCCGGTGGGCTGCGCGGCGCGTGTGCTCAAGGCGCTCAAGCACAGCTCGGGGAACTACTCGCTCATCCTGCAAGGGCTGACACGCATCCGGATGCAGTCGCTCGTGCAGGTATCGCCCTATCTGAAAGCCCGCATCCAGAAGCTCGAGGCTCCAGCCGCGGAAGATGTCGAGGTCGAAGCGCTGGCGATGAGCCTTCGCGACATCGCCAAGCAGGTCATCCAGCTCATGCCCGAGCTGCCGCGCGAGGCTGCCTCTCTCATCGACTCCATCCAGGAGCCGGGAGCGCTCGCCGATCTGGTCGCCGCCAACCTCGACGCTCCTGTCGAAGAGAAGGCCCAGCTCATCGAAACGGTCGACATCAAGGAGCGCATCCGGAAGGTGCTCCGGCTGCTGACTCGTCAGCTCGAAGTGCTCAAGATGCGTGACCGCATCAACTCCCAGATCAAGGAGGAGATGGGCAAGAACCAGCGCGAGTACGTGCTCCGCCAGCAGATGAAAGCCATCAAGGAGGAGCTCGGAGAAGACGACGGCGACCAGGGCGACCTCGACGGCATCGAGGAGCGCATCACCAAGGCGAACCTGCCCAACGAAGCGGAGCAGGTCGCGAGAAAACAGCTCAAGCGCCTTCGATCGATGCAAGTGGGTTCGGCCGAATACACCGTGGTCCGCACCTATCTAGACTGGATCCTCGACCTGCCGTGGCACACGTCCACGCAGGACAACATGGACATCGGCGCCGTGCGCCAGGTGCTCGACGAAGACCACTACGGTCTCGAAAAAGTCAAGAAGCGCATCCTCGAATACCTCGCAGTACGCAAGCTCAAGACCGACAAGAAGGGACCGATCCTCTGTCTGATCGGCCCTCCTGGTGTGGGCAAGACATCGCTCGGCAAGAGCATCGCCAGAGCCCTCGGCCGCAAGTTCCATCGCATCTCCCTCGGCGGTGTGCACGACGAAGCCGCCATCCGAGGTCACCGTCGTACCTACGTCGGCGCGCTCCCCGGTCAGATCATCCAGGGCATGAAGAAGGCCGGCACGATCAACCCCGTGTTCATGATGGACGAGGTCGACAAGATCGGACACGACTTCCGCGGCGATCCATCGGCCGCGTTGCTCGAGGTCCTCGACCCGGAGCAGAACAACTCCTTTGCGGACCATTACCTCGAGATCCCGTACGACCTGTCCCATGTCATGTTCATCGCCACCGCGAACGTGCCGGATCCGATCCCGCCGCCCCTGCGCGACCGCATGGAAATCCTCGAGCTCCCGGGCTACACGCGCCGCGAGAAGATGGCCATTGCTCGTCGCCACCTCATCCCCAAGCAGCTCGACGAGCACGGGCTCACCGAAGCGCAGATCAAGATCACCGACGCTGCAATCGAGGAGATCATCGACCACTGGACCCGCGAGGCCGGTGTGCGCAACCTCGAGCGCAGCGTGGCGAGTGTCATCCGCGGCGTGGCCGTGAAGGTGGCGGAGGGGGACACCGAACCGCGCGTGGTCGAAACCGAAGACCACCTCCGCGAGTATCTCGGGCCGATCCGGTTCACCAGCGAGGTGGCCGAGCGCACGGAAGAAACCGGTGTGGCGACGGGCCTCGCCTGGACCAGCGTGGGGGGCGAGATCCTGTTCATCGAAGCCACCAAGATGTTCGGCACCGGCAAGCTGCAGCTCACCGGCCAGCTCGGCGATGTCATGAAGGAAAGCGCCCAGGCTGCCCTGTCGTATGTGCGGACCAACGCCGAACGGTATGGCATCCCGAAGGACTTCCTCGAGAAGAGTGACATCCACATCCACATCCCCGCGGGCGCAATGCCCAAAGACGGGCCCAGCGCGGGGGTCACGATGTTCACCTCGCTCGTTTCCATGCTGACGGGCATCCGGGTCAGCCACGAGGTCGCGATGACCGGAGAAATCACCCTCCGTGGCCGCGTGCTCCCGGTCGGCGGCATCAAGGAGAAGGTCCTGGCCGCACACCGCGCGGGTATCCGCAGGCTCATCCTGCCCGAGCGTAACAAGGCAGACCTCGAGGAGGTGCCGAAGGAGATCAAAGACGAACTCGAGTTCATCTTCGTCCAGCGCATGGACCAAGTGCTCGAAGCCGCGCTCGAAAGGATGCCCACACCGTTGGCTGTGGACAGCAGCACCACCGTGGGCGAGGCATCCCCGCCCACCAACTGAACCCCGTCCCCAATCCCAACTGGAAGACCAGGCCGGCCAAGTCTACACAAGGCCATCGTCGACGGCTTGCTGGTGTCTCGTCGCCGTCGATGCCCCGTGCCACCGGGCCACGACGCGGTCTCGTTTCACGACCTAAAGCGATTGCAAAGTGTCCCGGGCTTTCATCGGTGCAGGCCCGTGCGCCTTACCGGCCCGAAGCCCCGCGATCGGATCGATCGTCGCGACCGATCCGATCACCTGTTGGGGCCGGTCTTCGTACGTTGTCCAGCCGGTTCGGATGAAGGTACGGTGGCATCGTGATTGCTCGTTGCAGGGCTTGTCTTTCACCTCCCACGAGGGACCATTGCTCATGCGCACATCAACCTCTTTGGTAGCGCTCGTGGCCGTTGCGACGAACGAGTTCTGCGCGGTGGCTTGCGCCGGTGACGACGGCCCGGAGCGGCCGGAGCGGCAGCCGGTCGGAACGATCGGCAGCGGTGGTCCCTCCGGCGGTTGGGGACAGGCATCGGGTGGAAGCGGCGGAACCGTGGGCGATGCGGGGCCGTTGGACGGCGGTGCAGACGCGGGTGCTTCCGCCACGGGCGGCGCTGCCGGAACAGCCGGCGCAGGTGGATCCCCACCGGAGGGGGGCACCGAAGGCGGGGCACCAGGCGAGCCCTGCGACGACCCGAACCTGGTCTGGCAGACGGCCAACAAGACCCACTACGAATCGTACCCGGCACCGGGCAGCGAAGAATGCGAGGACTACAACGGATGCTCCTGGGCAGGCCAGTTCGCCTACTGCGAAGGCACCAAACCCGAGTCATGGGTCGAGGCCCACAACATCGCATCCGTCTTCCCGCCGAATGGTTTGCAACGCCACCATTTGTGCCTTCGGAAGGGACCGAAGACGATCGTGGTGACGGCTATCGACACATGCAGCGACAGCGATTGCGACGGGTGCTGCACGGAGAACCTGGGGAACGCGGCCCGGCTCATCGACATCGAGAAGTACACGGATCAGCGTTGGGGTGTGCCGGACGGCCCGATCGAGTGGGTAGACCTGGGAGAAAACCTGGCGGCCTGTGAATGAGCGTCGTCGAGGGAAGGAAGGGAGCTTCGCTCGACGGCCTCCGCGACGTCGATGGCGAGCCCCGCACCGCTACTCGCCCTGTCACCGCCTGGGAGCAAGCGCCTCGGTCGAGGACGAGAACTACTCGTGAATCCCGGCGACAAGGGCAGAATCCGTCAAGGCATCGGCCACCAAGCACCGTAGATCACGGGATGCCCGCCGCGGCTGTCTTCCCATACGAGCCAGTAGCCGCCTCCCACCAGCCCGCTCACCGCGGGATGCATTTTGCTGCTGGCGACCGTGGACAGGTCGTCTGTCTGAGGTGTCGCTCCCGCAGTAAGGGAGACCGCTGCGACATGGGCCGTCACGTTCATCCCATTGACTGGCCCCTTGGCGTAGAACATGGCGACGCCATCACTGGTCGGGCGCAGGGCACCCGCGAGCGCACCCTCCGTCGCATCGGCAGGGACCAGGGCAAGCCCGGGGTCGCTCCAGAGCTTCGCTCCCGCAGCGTCGAATGCCTGGATGGTCAGGCCGGAGTAGTTCTGGTTGGCGTCGGTGCGCTTCCAACTGACCACGAGCGGCGAGGAGCCGGGCACATGAGCGATCGCGCTCGGTAGCTGCATCATTGCGGAGTCGTCGGCCACCGCCAGGCCTTCGGCGTCCCACGCTGCCGTGCCGTCCGCGGCGATGTGCTGGATTCGACCGCTGAACGACGCCGTCCCGCTGAGCGCCGTCCAGGCGGCATACACTCCCCCCTGCCCATCGGGAACGATGAGCGGACGCATCGGGAAAGCAAGCTGCGCTGTGCCGTTGATCTTTATCTTGCTGGCCCAGACGGCATGGCCGGCGTCGTCGATGCGTTGTGCGTAGGCGTCTCCCGGATGGTTGATGCCGCCGTTTTCGACCCACACCACGATGACGCTGCCGTCGGCCCCGGCGATGAGCTGCGAGAACTGGGGCGATTGCCCGCCGTCAGGGGCTATCGAGAATGGCGTGGCCCACACCGGCTGACCGGAGGCATCGATACGTTGCACAACCACGTGGTTCGTCGCATCGTTGCGCGATTCATCCCACGCTATCGCGACCGCGCCGTCGGAACCGACCACCACGTGCGGCGTAAGGGCCCGCGTGCCCTGCGCGCTATTCGTGAGGACGGCGCCTTGTCCCCACGCCGGCGCTCCGGTGTGGTCGATTCGCTGGACCCGGAGCGTGAAGTCCGTCGTGTTGGAATAGGCGAGGATGGCATTTCCCTGGTCGTCGACTGCCAGGTCGTAGTCCATGACCCAACTCGAGGAGTCCACGGAGCTTGCGAGGATGCCGTCATCGCCCCACTGCTTGTTGCCGGCGGTGTCGAGACGTTGCATCCGGATGGAATAGTTGCCCGTGTCGAGCGCATACCATGACAGGTACGCAGTCCCATCCATGCGCGCTGCGACGTGGGGAACGATCCGGTCCCTGGCGCCGCCCTGGAGCAGCAGTTCCCCGGTGGCGGGACCCGCGTCGTGGCCGGCGTCCGAACCCGTGTCGCCCGTGTCCATGGACGCGTCTGCGGCATCGTCGGGTTCTGCCTCGGACGCCGAGTCGGCAGGGGCATCGGCAGACTGGTCCCCCCCGGCGTCCTGGGCAGGCGAGGGGTCGGGCCCGGATTCGGACGACGATCCGCAGCCGACGGCGACCAACACAAGAGCAGGGAGAAGCAAGTACGCATGCATGATGACCTCCACGAGTGAGGGGGATATTGCGCGCTGCAACGATGGAATCGAGGCGGCGCAGGGCCGCAAGGCAGCGGCTGGTGGCGGGGGCGACTCGAATCGACTGGATTGACTTCCGCGGGTGCCCCGGCAGCGTAGGATGGACCGGTGCTATTCGGCAGAAGCGTCGTCCGCGCCCGCGTCGTCGCCCGCTGAACCGCCGTTGCCCGCCGAGCCGCCATCGCCCGCTGAACCGCCGTTGCCCGCCGAGCCGCCATCGCCCGCTGAACCGCCGTTGCCTGCCGAGCCGCCATCGCCCGCTGAACCGCCGTTGCCCGCCGAGCCGGATGTTCCGCCCGTTTCGGTTCCGCCGGTTCCGCCGGTGTTGCCCCCCGTACCGCCGCCGGCCCCACCGGTGTCTCCTCCCGAACCGCCGGTATCACCTCCCGTTCCGCCCGTGTCCTGCCCGGCGCTGCCGCCGTTGCCGCCGCTTTGCCCCGCTTCGCCTCCCGTGTTGCCGCCGCCCGAATTGCCCCCTTCCCCGCCAGCGTCGTGCCGGTAGTAGTTCTCGAGGTCGAACACGTATTCGGGGTAGCCGCACGACGCCACGGTGGCGAGTGGCAGGCTGCCAACGGCCAGGATCCAGCGAACGATGTGAGCCATCAGAACACCCCCGCAAGATGGGCGCCGAACGCGTCGGGGCCAACGCCGAAGGATAGATTGAGCTGTCGAGGTGGCGCGACAGCAGCCGCGGCCGGTGGGGGCGGCTGCTTGTTCTTGAGGATGACCACCGTGCCGAAGGCCCCAACCACCAGTCCGCTCAGGAACAGGCCGTTGCCGAGGGCCGTGTAGAGCTTGCCGCGGTCGGCCGTGGACTTGTCGGACGAGAAGCAGTGTTTGGCCTGGCAAGCTTCGTCGAGGTCGTCGATGGTTCCCTGGCGTAGGTAGTAGAACACCCCGCCGGCGATCATGCCGGCCAGGCCGGCTCCGGCGATGATGTAACCCGTGCGGGTAGAGATGCCGAGCCAGGCGTTGTCGCTTGTCTTGTCTTGCGGCGGTGTCGAGGGCGTCACCGGCGGCCGTGTGGCGGTGTCGACCTCGATCGTCACGTCTTGGACCTGGGCTTCGGCCACGGAAACTTCCCTGTGGACCTTGTCTTGGCGGCCCGGGACGATGGCTTCGAGTTTGTGCAGACCCGGGTCCACGGCCATGGGCGTTCCGAGGGATGCGCTCCCGACCGTGACCCCGTCAATCGTCACCGCAGCGCCGGCTGCGCCCTTGCCCAACCGGATGATGAGCTTGGGCAGCCTGGCTTCGAGCGCTTCGCGCGCAGCATCGGCTTCTTTCCGCACATCCTGGAGCTTGGGCTCGTCGGCCTTGTCGACGGCCATGCGGTACATGCCTACCGCCTCGGTCCAACGTCCGAGGTGTTCGAGGCACCGTCCTTGATGGAACAACGCCTGCGGGGTGACCTTGATGGTCGCCATCTCCTGGAACTTCTGCAGGGCCTTGCCCCAGTC
>Ga0209018_1001409_pt1 | contig 19386 bp, 13 predicted proteins | sample YNPBryBLVA2012_FD_185814 | JGI IMG/M metagenome (GOLD analysis project Ga0209018, IMG submission 185814) | Anoxygenic and chlorotrophic microbial mat microbial communities from Yellowstone National Park, USA - YNP Bryant BLVA 2012 (SPAdes)... ...
GGCACTGTAACGAATAACTAATTTTTGACCTGACATAAGTTGACTCCCTCGCTTGGATAATTTGTTTGATTTTTTGTCAACTTATTTCAGGACGGGACAGCGGTATTATAATCAGGAAAGCTTTTCAGTAACCGTATCCGTAGTGAGTTTTTTATCCGCACCAGTCGTGTTTATTGCCGATTTGTTTTATTTTTAACTTAAAATAATATAACACATCATTTTCAAAAAGTTAAGCAAAAAAATTAAAAAAATGAAAAAAAATTAATGATCGGAGATAAGGGATAAGTTATTAGAAATAAGCTTGTTATTCGTTATGATAAAAATTATTATTTTCAAAATAATCTTGCAGCGCAATTTTTTGGTCTTCGTCAGAAATAGCCGGGGAAAATCCGATGTGGCTGGCCACCATCTCCTCATGGCGAACCCCGCGCAGGATTTGCGCGCTCTGGTATTCCAGCCAGATTTTTTGATAGCTCGCCTCGTCGATCTCACCATTGCGATACTGCTGTTGGGCGCTATTCCACTGCTGCTCCAACCGTTCGGAGCGGTTCACGGCTGAAGAATCCACCAATTGATTCAGCGTTTTACGATCAAGTTTCTGAACCTCGAATTCCGAGCGGGCTTTCAGCAATTTTTGTCGGTCGTCATTGAAGGATAACTGGTATTCCCGGTCATCCAGCTTCATCAAAATATCACCCTGTTTGACAAACTTGCCCTCGTAAATCGGCAGCGCCACGATTTCGCCACTGATTTTCGGGATGATAGAAATCTGCCGGATCGCTTCGGTCTGCCCCGAGGCTGAGATCCGAATAATTAAATCGCCACGATGCGAGGGTTGGGCGGAAACCAATACTGGAGGGATCTCGGCACTGATTCCTTCCTGGTTACCTTGTTCAGTGGACCGATCCGAGGAAGAGGTTGAGGCATTTTTCAGCTTTGGGATGACGATTAGCGCTGCAAAAACAATGAGAGCACAGATTAGTAGCGTAGTGATGATGATGTGGAAGGTTTTCCTGGACATGATTTTCATTCCTATACGCTTTATTATCGTTGAATTAACGATGCACTGGCACAATAATTCGTGCGCGACTCGATAAAAGCATCATGAGAAATAAACATGTATTTTGTCATATTTTACTTGATTCGAATAAATTGGTTTCGATCTCTTTGGCTTGCCCAGTCGCAAAATTTTAAAAATGAGCAGAACTGCGCTGCCCTTACCGAGCGACGGATGAGATTTGATTTATCAAAGCATTTCATGGGCATCCAATTGTTGTAAAAACTGCGATACATCTATCTGCAGCTATGGCCGCAGGCATGGGTTCTGGATCATGCCAAATCGTTGGATGCAGGTATTGTTGAGAATGAAAACGTTTCTTATCGATTCCTGATGATGGTCGTATACACTTTTTGCATCTCGCTGCGATGGAAGAGTTGGGACATCGCGCGCATGACGCTGTCCTTGTTCGTATGAATGGAGATTCCCAATTGGTCATAAGCGTTGAGCACGCGATCGCGGAACTCGACCTCTTGATTCACCTGAGCGATGCATTCATCGATATGGGGTTTGAAATGCTCGATGTCCCGAAGCTCATATTCCTCAAGCAGAAGGGGCAGCAAATTTTCATAATTCAGCACATCCCCGGTCTCCAGATAGTTCCAGCAAGTGGCCAATACGGCCTTTTTGTTGATGCCAAGGGCCCAATGGATCTCTTCAACGGATTCGGGTTTGCATTTCCACATGGTGATTCGGCCATTGGGTTCTTCCACATACCAGACCGTGCCTTCCATGCCGATCAATTTTTCATCATCGGCCCGTTTGATGCGGCGCTCCAGGGTTTCGCGAATCTGAGCGTATTTTTGTACCGGATCGTCCTTCGCACTGATGGTATCGATCAGCCGGGCAGGAGGGACCTTCAATAGGTTAAGTTGGAATGGCGGTTTGATCGCCGCATCTGGACAAACGCCGAAGAGCGCCGCGACGGACAGGTCGACATCGTAGAGCATCAGATGAGCGTTGCACTGACCATACATTTCGAAGCTGATGGCGCAGTGGTTCTCTATTGCTAATAATGGCAGCGATGGATGGCGCTGCAATAGCTCCTTCCACATGTCCAGAAACGGTCCCCATCGGCTATTGCGCAACACTGGATGGAGCCGAAGCTTGTACGTGAGATAATAATTGCCTTCTGCATCCCGATAGCGGTATGCCAGCACATTGGTGCCATCCAGCTTTTCATAGATGTAGATTTTTTTGATTGGAGGGAAATGAAACTTGCCGTCCTTGCCAAATGGATAGTGCAATTTGGGCGTTGCCAAAATAAGCTGCGGCACTGAGCGGCCTTCGACATGGGTGAGGACCAAGGCGCCATATCGATGATCTGGTTTTTGGGAGAGAAAACCTTGCAGCCGAAAGTTATGATTGAATGGGTCCTCAACATCAAACGGTTGCAGCCATTTGGCGTCCAAACCGATCATTTGCTGGGCCAGCACCAGCGAATTCTGGTCGGATTGTCCGGAACTGATTGACATGATGGTTTCATCGGTTGATTATTTTCAGCAAGCGACAGATTTTTCAGGTGCTGAATGGGTATTTTCTAAATCATTTCGTTTCTGGCAATGTTGGGATCTATTTAGCAGCCGCTTTTTAAGTCAAATTTAGACAGACATGCCTATCCGACAGTTGGCGGTCGGCATAGTAATTTAGCCTGTTTTGATAATTTTACAACACGAATCAATTGGAATCTGGCAAAAAGCCAAGGTTACCTGAATCAGATTCCGCGATCGAAGCAATGACCATATCCATGACTGTCTTGGTGATTGCTCTTTTCACAAAAATATAATAGATGGTAGGCTGAAATGCAAATGGTTTTTGTAGCGCCTTTTTTTGAAAGATGAATAATCAGCCCAAAAATGAGTTCGATGGGGGCCATGGCACTGTCTGAACGACCAGGCAGAAATTTCTAAATTTTTCCTTGAAAATCTGATTTCTCGGATGTATATTTGTTTCGTTTTTTTCGACTCTAAATGCTTCGGCCATCGATGAGCGAAGAGTCATGCTCAATAGCGAGACATTAAAATTCAATTAATTCCGCATCGAATTCTATGGGATAGATTTTCGATGCCATCATGATTCGTTCCAAAATTGGATTCTCCCTGCGTGGATCCAATCCTTCAACGAACGGTGCTGATTACCGTAGACGATCGATTTGATCCATCGCCGGCGGATCATCTAATTTTTATTATTAGAGTTTGAAATCACACTTCATTTTTTGGCTACCGAATGAGACTGAACCATGCAGAGCGGGTTGCGATTTTGTATCCCGCTCTATTTTCATTTTATAGCAAGAGAATTAAGAATAATTGAAGGGAGCGATATGATGAAGAGAGGGTCCATTGTAGCAGCGGTGAGCGCTGGCAAAATTCTTGTCTCGGACGGTGCTTGGGGAACGATGTTGCACAAGAAGGGGCTCAAGCCGGGGGATTGCCCTGAGCTGTGGTGTTTGGAGCGGCCAACGGATGTATTGGAGATCGCTCGGGGCTATATCGAAGCTGGCGCTGACATGATCCAGACCAATAGCTTTGGCGGGACGCGGGTCAAATTGGGCTATTATGGGTTAGCCGATCGCACGGTTGAGATCAATGAGACGGCGGCGCGGCTGTCGCGACAAGCCGCTGGAGAAGATCATTGGGTGATCGCTTCCATGGGGCCGACTGGGAAAATGCTCATCATGGGAGAGATCAGCGAAGAGGAACTGTACGATGCTTTTAAGGAGCAAGCACAGGCGTTGGAGCGCGGCGGGGCGGATGCACTGTGTATTGAGACCATGATGGCTACCGATGAGGCGGCCATTGCCATTCGCGCGGCTCGAGAAAACACCCAATGCGAGGTGATCTGCACCTTCACTTTCGATCGCACCGTCAGCGGTGATTATCGCACATTGATGGGAACGAGTCCTCAGCAGGCGGTCCAGGCGGCGCTGGAGGCGGGTGCGCAGATCATCGGTACTAACTGCGGCAATGGGTTTGAGCGTATGATCGATATCGTCCGGGCGATGCGACAGCAAGCTCCAGATGCGCCCCTTCTGGTCCATGCCAATGCCGGCTTACCGAAAAATATCAACGGCGTAGACGTGTTTCCCGATACCCCAGAACAAATGGCCGGCTTGGTACCAGCATTGATTGAAGCCGGCGCCAATATTATCGGAGGTTGCTGCGGTACCACCCCCGAGCATATCCGCGCAATCCGAGCGGCAGTGGATGGGATGAGAAGATGACATTTGAACTCGATCAAATGATGGCAGGATGTTGGTGAATGATGCCCTGCCGGCCGAGTTTTCATCTTATACCTGATGACAACTCCTGAATTTGTAGCAGGGTGGAGTTGCCCCAGTTCTCATGCCTACTTCCAACAATCGGGCACGCGTTGGTTTTCCATTGACCTGCAAAAACCGAGGTGAACTGGAGGTTTTTGCGCGTGCTCATTCAATCTCCACTTTTTGTATTGGGAGACTGATCCGCGGGATCGAGAAGCGTTTGGATGCGCCAGGGGAAAATTTGTTGTCCTTCCAGGTTCAAATAGATCGAACCAAACTGAATAAACATGATCTGATTTAGATCGAATTTGGGCGCGTAGACGCGAATCATCTTGTTCGGCAAATCTATGGATTCAATAATTGCCAAAGCGACCACGAGATTATTCGCGTCGCAACATGCCACCAACAAGAAGCGATGCCGGGCGGGATCGCGGAGATTTGGAATTCGGCCGTGAAACGAAATGCCTTTTAAGGGGATGTCCATCAGCGTTGCAGCTTCAAAATACAGTTTGAATTTTTGCTCTCGGTAGTTCTTGCGCATTATGGGCGTTCTTGGGACAATTGCAGTGGATGGCGTTGGATAGAGCAGGCGAACCACTGGATGATTTTTGAAGCCGTGGACCCATCGGAGATCATCATCGGACTTTTTTAACACGATGAGAAATCTGGGTTGGACCAGATCGATCACCCGAAACTGGAATTCGCGAGCTACTGGATCCAGGACAAATCCAGAGGAATCGAGGATGATCCAATGGCTGCCGAGGGTCTGGGCCAGCTCGGTCAACTTTTTAATCCCAACCAGTGTCTGCAATAAATGTCCCCGGGGAGTGGTCGAACCAACGAAATACAGATAGGTTTTACTGGGTGAGTTGCTGGAATGGAACGGGATTTTAAGGCCGATGGTGGTTGGTGGGCCGACGAGCGATTGTCCTGGATCGCAATCGATATAGGCGGTCGGATGGATCTCAGAGAGATGGGTGGCGAGAAAATGGCACAGGGTGCTCTTGCCACTGTCATTGGCGCCGACAACATAGATAATGCCCGCCTGCGGCTCCTCTCTGATCTTATCGAGCAATGTCTGCCACGATGGTTCAACGATCAACGTAATTTCTCCCGCTTATGGTCTTCATGATGAAAGTCAGGCTTGAACGCGAATATAATTGGTCTCAATTACAAAGCTTGATATATCATGCATGCACCAATAAATAGCTCAATTCTGGCCTGATTGAACCAATGTATGAATCCGACTCCCGCTCCATGGCTATTACCAGAACCCCCATCGTCAATGCAGGAACAAGCGAAGGCTATTGGCGATCACCTCTGGGGTGAACTCCCAGAACAATGACGATTCAATTACTCCAGAATCCACGCAGCGGCAACAACTTTCGGCTCGATCTTGTAATATTTTCATTTGAGGCGATTGCAGAATTGCCCGAAGCGGCTCATGATAGACATTGCCGATGGGATGAGCGCGATCCTGACAATTGGTCACGCTGCCGTCGGATTCTACCCGAATGCTAATTTTAGGCGCATGACATCGATAGCGAACCTGGCCTTGAATGAACATATTCAGATAGCTGAACGAATTATTAACGGGGCGATGTTGCCGCTTTAGCTCGCGAATCTGTTGGAACCGGTATTGCTCTGAGCCAGATGGTAGCCGAAGATTTTCGGCCATGGTTTTATCGTCCCGAGGGAATTCGATTGGCCCTTGGTTCACGGATTCGAAGGTGATGGAGATATTCAGCCGCTCGGCCAATTGCACCAGCGCCTCGATCGCATGGTCATTGAGAACGCTAATGACCGAGTTGATGAAAATTTTCGTTCTCGGATTATAATGGCGCACCAGATCGATTCCCTTTAGCGCCCGATCAAATAGGCCTGGGACCCCCCTCAGTTCATCATGGCGCTGATCTGGAAGGTCGATGGAGACAATCAAAAAGTCCAGGTACTGGGACAGAAGCGAGGCCTGATCTGGGAGTAGATAGCCATTGGTGATCACTCCGACCGTCAGGCCTATGCGATGGCAGTGTTTCAGGATGACATCGAGATCCTGGCGTAACAGCGGTTCGCCGCCCCACATTGTGGTTGCGAGGAAGCCCAATGCCCGGGCTTGCGAATAGAAGTCGATGATCTTGGACGTATCAAATTGTTCATCGGACTGGCCGCGCCATAAGCAAGTTGCGCATCTGGCGAAACAGCGGGTGGTGATCAGATGCGAGATGAAAAATGGCCGATGGGTCGCACATCGCGAGCGAACCACAGCACCGGCGGCAGTGGCAAATCGCCACAAGCGATCGATGCGTCTGGAACCGAGAGCCATCTTTCCAGTGGTATGAGCATTATCGCTCCGTTGCGTCAGATTGGCTTTACCAGGTACCATGATTACCCCCTGAAATTGACGCCTGAATCCATGCCGTTTCGATCGATCTCATACTAATTTGTTCTGGAAGTCAAGATCAAAGCAACTGAGCTCGGAAGATCGCGGTAATGGGATCAGATCCTGGTCGATAAATTTGAGCCCAGTTTTTTAGGATAAACCGGCCGAAAAATGATTTTTCGCTTATAAACCACTTTATATGACGCGAATAACAAGCTCTTAAAAATAAATTCTATTCATATTTGGTGTTCATTGGGCTGCTCAGGTGAATGATGTTCGAATTCGAATTTCAGGTATCACAAAAAAAGTACTTGACAAAATAAAAAAATTTTTTATATTAATAGAGCAGTGCTCTGTTTTTCCCAGAGCAATGCTCTAAATTTGATGGATCGTGTGAAGAGTGTGCATGAATACGCGTTCCGGTTCATTTGCTCAGCAAAAAGCCAGTCTGGCTAGCGAGTCTCTTACGCTAATTTGAGTCAGACGTGGGCGTCGCTGATGCCTGAAATTGTTTCGGACCCATCGATAAGCGTTTTGGATCCTTATAACTCATTGTGTGAGAACAATGCATCCAATCTCGCTTAATATCCTCATGAAATTTTCTTGCTGTTCTGATCAACCCTATTATTTAACTGGCGATTCTGCTAAAAGTTTTCTATTCCGCTATGAACTTTCAGGTTATGCAATTGGGATAAATTCGTCAACTCATTTCTGGGAGCTGATCCAATGAAACGGCCTGCCTCTAGCAAGAAAAAGAATCAGGATAAATATGAGGAGATATTGCTTGCGGCGAAGAGGCTCTTTTCGAAACAGGGGTATGAGCAAACATCGGTGCGCCAAATTGTTGAGGAAGCCAACACATCAATGGGCAATTTGTATTTTCATTTTCCCAATAAATTGGCCATTTTGAAGGCGATTTGTAAAAATTATATCAATATCCTTCGCCAGCAAATTTATGAGGTTCATAAGCTATCGCTTCCCCCAGAAGTTGGTTTTGCCCTGGATCTGAAGATCGGCTACATCAATACCTTGGAGAACCCCAATCTGTTTCCCTTATGGCTGGTGATTCGGCGCATCCCTGAAATTCACAAATATTCGTTGGAGAACAAGAAAATCCGATTAAAGACCTTTTTCGGAGATCAGATTCCGGCAGAGGAATTGGACCTGCTGGCGATTGCCATTCAGGGCATCGCTGATTCGTTTTATGAGCAAAAAAAGGCCGGAAAATTGCCCAAAAATTTGACCAAACCAGGGTATCAGATCATCGATTTTGCGCTGCGGTTATTGGGATATTCAAGAGAAAGGATCGACCAAGTGATCCAACAGGTCGAAGACTATATCCAGAAAGAAAACATCGGCATTGCAGATTACTTTAAGAGCTAACAATCATGATCTAAATTCAGCAACTATCTTGCAAAGGGAGGTGATGCGAGCAAGAAGTGACCAAATCCATGTGAGCCATCGTTCATTGGGTTCTAATGCCAAATATGAATTTCAATGATGCCGTGTTATGCCAGGGTGGGTCAGCATGTCATGTCGACCTAATGGCAGAGTTTTGCGACCGGAACCAATTGGCTAGGGAAAGGCCGGCAACGGATCTGCCACGATTCGTCCCCCTGCTAAGAGAGCGATGGAAGGCCGGGAAATGTGACAAATCACGCATGTGAAAAGGACCAGCCGACAAGGAGGTGATGCCGCCAGTTCGATCGACCCATGAGTGGAATGATTATCACGACAATTCGGTCCCAAAACAATGGAGGTATTTTCACGCAAAAGCAGAAGGAGCAGGAGGATAAAATGAAAATCGCAAAATCAATGATCCTTGTTATTGCGCTCAGCTTACTCTTATGCCTATTTGTGGGCAATGGGAGCGCACAAGTGACCGGGCGTATTATCGGTCGGGTGACCGATGCAAGCAGCGGCAATTATCTGCCTGGTGCCAATGTTATGATTAAAGGGACGAACTTGGGAGCGGCAACTGGCCGCGAGGGCGAATTTGTCATTGCAAATGTGCCACCCGGCAATTATACTCTGGTCGTTAGCTATATCGGTTATGAGGGATTTTCGACTTCCGTGAGCGTGACGGCTGGAAGTACCACCCGTCAGGATGCCGCACTGAAGGTGAGCTATGTGGAAATGGAACAGGTCGTGGTAGAAGGCATGCGACAGGGCCAGGTCAAAGCCCTCAGTCAGCAACGAACCTCGCCCACCATTCAAAACGTGGTGGCGCAGGAACAGATCGAGCGGTTCCCCGATGAAAATACGGCTGATGTGTTGAAACGAATCCCTGGCGTTTACATTCAAAACAGCCTGGGTGAAGGACGTTTTGCCCTGGTGCGTGGCACGGATCCTCGATTGAATATTATCACCGTGAACGGGGAGAAATTAGCCACCAACCGCACTGAGGAGCGTTATCCGCAATTGGACATCATCGGCTCCAGCCAACTGGCGTCGGTGGAAGTAACCAAAGCCTTGACGCCCGATATGGACGGCGATGCGATTGGCGGCTCCATTAATTTAGTGACTCGGAGCGCCTTTGATTATCCTGGCCGACGGATCGATGTGACCCTTGGCAGCGGGTATGCCAATATCGATGCCAAGCCCATTGGACAGGGCAAGATTCATTTCAGCAACGTATTCGGCGCCAATCGGAAATTAGGTCTAACCATTACCGCCAACTGGGATCAAAAAGAACGAGGCACCCATAATACCGAACCCCGCTGGGCCGATAAAGAAGACATCAACAAGAATAAAATTCCCTTTGCGCTAACCGAAGTGACGTTGATGGACTACAATTCGACCTTCACTCGCTATGGCATCGGCGGTGGTCTGGAATATCGGCTTTCGGATAATCATCAATGGAACATTCGAGGAATTTATAGTTTGTTCCGAGATGAGACTTTTCGTCCTCGCATGCGGCTGCGGGTGGATCGAGGCAAATACCTGAGCCCCGATGGCTTGTTGACCCAGGATTCCCGAATCGTCCGTGACCACACCTGGCGCATCGAAAATTTGTATCAGCAAAATTATTCGTTCGGCGGTCTCCACAAATTCGGCAATATGACGCTCGATTATACCGCGGCATATAGTTATGCCGATGAACAACATCCCGATCAGTATCTGTCTGAATGGGATTTCGATAAAAAGGTCAATTTAGCCCTCGATCTGTCGCTGCCCGAGGCGCCGAAATGGACCTTTGCGAACGTGGATAATGCTGTCCAGTATGATCCCACGCAATATACCCTGAGCCAATTCGATTATCGCAATACTACGGCTTCCAATACGATCACCACAGGTTCTGCCAATTTCAAGATGCCCTACAATCTATTCGACCTTCCCGCCGAATTGAAACTTGGCGTTAAAGGAACCTTTTCCAAGAAAGATCGGGATGAGGATCGCTGGCGCTACAAATGGACTGGTAAAATCAAAGTTAAATTGAGCCAACTGGTCAGCGATGAAGAGGAAAAAGATTTCTTCAATAGCGAGTACGATCGTTTTGGCCCAGTCCCTGATCAGGATAAGGTTGCAGATTTCATCAACGCTTATAAAGCCGATTCAATGTCAGTGGATCTGCGTTACTGGGATTCCGAGGGCCAGAATTTCCTCGCCAATGAAGGGGTCTATGCCTATTATGCCATGACCACCGTGAATGTGGGCAAGTTCATGTTCCTCGCCGGTCTGCGCCATGAATTCACCCAGAACGATTATGAAGGTACCAAATTATTTTTCGATGACAAGGGCGCCTTCTCCAGCATGGAGCGGGTGAAAGATAAACGGGATTACAACAATATTCTGCCCATGGTTCATATGCGCTATCGGCTCACGCCGATGACCAATTTCCGACTGGCCTATACCCAGGCGATTGCTCGGCCCAATTATTGGGATTATGCCCCTTACTTCTTTGTGGATCCCAGCGGCAAGAAAATCGATGCGGGGAATCCCGAATTGAAGCCCACCACTTCAAAGAACGTGGATTTGATGTTCGAGCATTACTTCAGCGGGATCGGTATTGCCTCGGGTGGTTTCTTCTACAAGAAGCTTGATGACATCATTTACGTTCAGACCTCTAAGGTCGTGGGCGGCACCTGGGATGGCTTTACCAAGGAACAAGCCATCAATGGCGGGTCGGCCAATCTGTACGGTTTCGAGCTGAATTGGCAACAGGAATTTTCGTTCCTGCCTGGCTTCCTGAGTGGCTTTGGCATCTATGCCAACTACACCCATACCTGGTCCGATGCCGAGATGTTAGGTCGGGAAGGCGTTTTGCCAGGACAGGCGGGTGATGTGGCCAATGCCTCGCTGGGCTATGAAAAATATGGCTTCTCGGCTCGCTTGAGCGCCAGCTATCAGGATAAATTCATCGTCGCCGTGGGACAGGACAAGCCACGTGACGAATGGATGGACAAGCATCTCCAGATCGATTTTTCTGCCACGTATAACATTCTGCCCTGGATGCAGGCCTATTTCGAGGCGATCAATCTCACCAACGAGCCCTCCTACAAATATTTGGGAGAGCGAAATCGTCCATTGGTGGTCGAGTATTTCTCGTGGTGGATGAAAGGTGGATTGAAGTTTAGATTTGGCAGCTAATTTATAGCAACGTGACCGTCATCCGCGAGGTGACGGTCACGTTTACTCAATTATACCTATGGCTCAGGAGGAGCTCCCGATGAACCAGTTCAGCAGAAGCTTTACCTTTTGCCTCTCCCTGGGGTTGATGGCAATATTGATTTCCCCTGCTTTCTCTCAAACAATCAACATCTCCCCGAAGGCATTATATTTCGGCCAAATTCCAGAAAGCAAGGTGGCGATTCGAGATTTATTGATTTTCAATATCGGTGTTCAGCCCCTGAAAATCAACAAGGTGCGCATTCAGGGAACTAATGCCTCATTGTTCTCTTTGGTATCTGACCCTGGCTCGGTCACCCTGAACCTGGCCGAGATGCTGGTGGTGCCGATTCAATTCCAGCCGTCAGGTGAAGGGGCTTACGCCGCTCAGGTGGTGGTCGAAAGCAATGCCAGCACCAGCCCCAACATCATCGACATGACTGGAGAAGGCACGGATCTCGCTCACGGCTTTATCACGTTTGAACGAATCTTTGGAGGTCCTAATGGTGACGGCGCTGGCTCGGTCCGCATCACTTTGGATGGCGGATATATCATCGCTGGCTCAACGACTCGGGTGGATCAGGAATATAGCGATGCGACCCTGATCAAAACGGATGCGTATGGTCAGATCGAATGGAGCCAGTGGTATGGCGAGGAAGAATGGTCCGAAGGCTTTGCAGAGGTCATTCCCACCGACGATGGTGGATACATTGCGGTCGGTTCTCACCAGAACAGCCAGGCGAAGGACGAGCCCAATGTGTTTGTGGTCAAAACCGATGCGAATGGCAAATTGCTCTGGCAAAAATCTTTTGGTCGGACGCCATTTAAGCCCGACAGCGGTTCAGATCTTATCCCCACTGGCGATGGTGGCTACCTGATCGCAGGTCGATCGACCACTGCCCAGGATGAGAACGCTTACATCATCAAAATCGATGCCAATGGCAATCTATTATGGGATAAAGTGTATGGCGGCTCGGCAGGCGAAAACGCCGCCTCCATCAAAGCGACGGGTGATGGCGGTTATATCTTTTTGGGCTCGACCAGTTCCTATAAATCTGGAGGAACTGGAGATTATGATTTCTATCTGGTCAAAATCGATGCTGCTGGTAATGTGATCTGGGAAAAGAATTACGGCGGCTCGGATTGGGATCGTGGCGCTTCGGTGATTGTCACCAATGATGGGGGCTATCTTATGGCGGGATGGACCGCCAGCCCCGAATTCGGCGCTGTTGCTCGAGATATTTGTCTAATAAAAATTGATGCCAGCGGTAATAAGCAATGGCAGAAGCTCTTTGGCTGGGAGCATCAGGATGAGGCGGCTGAAGTCATTGCCACGGCGGACGGCGGCTATCTGGTTGTTGGCAGCTCTGAGCGCTATTACGATGCCCCGCTGGAAACCTGGCGGCCCGATGTTTACATCATCAAAACTGACGCCGCAGGCAATGAGGAGTGGAGCAAAACGTATGGGGGACTTCATAACGAAGGCGCTTCCTGTGTTCGTCAGGTGAACGATGGCGGCTTTATTGTCAGCGGTGGCACCAGCAGTTACAGCAAAGATTCGGATGTCTATCTGCTTAAAATTGGCCGTCATGGTGGCTTCTCGCCAGTATCTGGCCAGCGCCCTCTGTCGCCCCAAGGATTTCGATTGGAGCAAAACTACCCCAATCCATTCAACGGCACTACCAGTATTCGATACCAATTGCCACAAAAAACGAATATTCGAATCACCATTTATAATATTCATGGGCAGGTAGTTCGAACGTTGATTCACGATTTCCAACCAGCGGGATCGTACATCATCAAATTTGATGCCGATGCTCTGCCCAGCGGCCTATATTTCTATCAACTCAACACCGACGATTTTTCAGAGACGAAACGGATGTTGCTGTTAAAATAATGGAGTTAATCCGTAAGGACTTTATTAGAGTTAATCCATCAAGGAGTTAATCCGTCAAGGATTTTATCAGAATTAATCCGTAAGTATTTTATTTCAGAAAACGAGCAAACATTGAAAACACCAAAAAAATACCACGGCGTGGTCATCCCCATGGTTACCCCCTTTACTGAAACGGGCCATCTGGACGAAGGTGCTGCCATCAAACTCCTCGAGTCGATCGTGAGCAGTGGAACCTTTCCGTTTATCTTGGGTACGACTGGCGAAGCAGCTTCCATCCCCTTTGAAACTCGAATCCAATTCGTCAAACAAGTTACCAAATCAATCGGCCAGCGAACGACACTATATGCAGGAATTTCTGACAATTGCCTGGAAAATTCTTTGGACTTAGCTAAAAAATTTTATGATCTGGGAGTCAGTGTTTTTGTAGCGCACCTCCCCTCCTACTTTCCGCTCACCCCTGATATGATGCGGCGCTACTACGAAACCCTGGCCGATCGCTGCCCAGGGGAGATCATGATTTACAATATCAAATCCACCACCCACATGTCCATTCCGCTGGAGGTGATCGAAAAACTCAGCCACCATCCCAAACTGGTCGGCTTGAAAGATTCGGAGCGAGACCTGGAACGGCTGCAGGGATTGGTCACCATGTTTCGCCATCGTGAGGATTTTTCATTGCTCTGCGGCTGGACCGCCCAATCGGCCAACATGCTGCAGATGGGATTCGATGGCATTGTCCCCAGCACGGGCAATTTGATCCCGAAGAAGTTTAGCGACCTATACGAAGCGGTGGTGCGTGAGGATTATGCAAGGGCAACCAAGCTGCAAATCGAAATCAATCCCATCGCCGATCTCCATCAAAAGGACATGCTCGGCAGCGAGATGGTCGCTGGGCTGAAAGTGATGATGAACGAGGTGGGACTGTGTGAGCCCTGGGTGCTTCCTCCATTGACCCGTTTACATCCTGAAAAAGAAGATCACATTAAAAACGAAATGAAAAAATATATTTGAATCCCCCCGATCCTTTCAAAGGCCACCATAAAGTTCCCCGCCAGTTGGCAGGGGGATTTAGGGGGATGTCAAAACTAAAGCATGCTTAGTAAGAGCCAACAACCGAGGAAAATTTATCCATGAAGAATTTCAAAATAGCGACATCCATATTGATCATTGTTGCGCTGTTCAACATGCGAAACTCGCTTGCTCAACTTGAAAAAAATCCTATCGAATTGAAACCTGGCCCACAGCTTTTTATTGATGATTATCTCATCGCAGCCCAATCGTTCCTCAGCCGAACCGTGAACCATCCCGACAAGCTGCCCGAGCCAGTCGTCACGGGGGGCAAAGACGGGGACCAATGCTTTCAGCCTTACCTGAGTGTCCTGCGTGATCCTGATACCAAACGATTTCGCATCTGGTACGGCACGCCCGAGAGCGCCAGCCAGTCGCACATCGGCTACATGGAATCGGACGATGGCATCCATTGGATTCGTCCGCATCGGATTTTGAAAGATCCGCATCCCATCAAATTTGGCATCAGCGTGCTGGATCGTGGAAAAGATTATGCCGATCCCAGCCAGCGCTACGTCTTCGCCTCCTATCTCAAAGATGGCATGATGATCGCCACCTCGCCTGATGGGTTGGACTGGACAGCGCTGACCGATACCTCGGTGCTGAAACACAACCACGACATCACCTCGCTGCACTGGGATCCGATTCGGAAACACTACCTCGCCATCGTCTCTGTCTGGCATCGAAGGGAGGATTGGAAGGATAATCAGCGCATTCCGCATCAAAGTGTGAGCCAAGATTTGATCCATTGGGAAAAGCCCTGGCCCATCATCATGCCGAAAATCGGCGCTCCGATCGAGCAGGGCGAGATGCAATTTTACTCCATGTCGGGCGTCATCACCCGTGGCGATTTGTTGATCGGATTGGTGAAAGTACTGCGGGATGATCTAAATGCCACCCCTGGCAAAACAGGCCAGGAGATGGGAGACCTGGATCGCAAGGCAGCGGGACTCGGTTATACCGTCCTCGCCTGGACCCGTGACGGCCGAACCTGGCAGCGGGATCACGAGCCGTTTCTGGATCGCAATCACGTGCCAGGCAATTGGGATCACGCCATGGCCTGGGGCGATGAGCAGATCATCGTTGGTGACGAGACTTTTATTTATTACGGTGGTTATGCCCATGGCCACAAAGTCGCCCGCTTCGATGAACGCCAGATCGGTTTAGCACGAATGCCCCGAGACCGCTATGTGGCTCGAGAAGCCGATTTGAATCTGGGAACTCTTTTGACCAAGCCCGTTATTTTGAATGCCAGTTCGATGACCGTCAATGCTAAAATTGTCGGCGAGCTGCGGATCCGATTGCTGGATGAAAACGGCCAGCCGTTGCGGAATTTTGATTGGGTAGCACTCAAAGGCGATGGTGTCGATCTGCCTGTCCCATGGAAAGGCGACCTCAAATCGCTGAAAAGAAAACCTGTGCAGATTGAATTTCAACTGAAGTTTGCCCAGTTGTATGGATTTGATTTGAATTAGGCATGGAACACGGATTGAAATGATCGAACGGAGCTGAAAGGATAAGAATGAGAAATCCGTGTTGATCTGTTTAATCCGTTTAATCCGTGTTCCAAAATAAGGTTAAGAATGATAAAGATGTCAAAATATTTTTCTCTATTTTTAGTTATTCTGTTTTGGTTTTTGGGAATTGTATCGACTACGCTATCTCAAGATCCAATTATTACCATCCACCAGGATTTTAGCCAGGACCCTGGCTGGGAAGGCATGAACAATCGGGTGCAGTGCCAAAATTGCCCGACCATCACCCAGGATTTCGGCTGGAAGCCTACGAATCACAATGGCGATGGCATCGGCGAAATTGGCGGCATCATCTGGAAATCGACCACGCCTGCGTATTACGCCATGCCCATCGGTCCGTTTTCGTTCAAAGATAGATTGACGGCTTCGGGCAAGCTGGCTGTCATTGCGCCACCCGAAGAAGGCTTCGGATTTTATATCGGCTTTTTCAACAGCGAGCGCCAGGGCTGGCGGGTCTGGTCGTCGCTTGGCTTTCGCATCGGCGAGGTCATTCAGGGCAGGGCTCGCTTTCATCTCGATTATAAGACGGGCAGAGCCGCTGGCGCTATCCTCAATCCCGATATCGAAATCCCCTGCGACGGCTCGGTGCATCGCTGGAAATTGACGTATGAGCCAGAAGCTACGGTTGCCGAAAACTGGCCCGATCCTCGGCTGCCAAAGTGGATCGGCAGCACCTCCAATGTGCATGAAGATTCGGTTTTGAAGCGAGCGAAAAACGACGAGCCTTCCATCACCAAAAAAAAGCTGCATGAATTGCTGCTCCAGGCCCGTGATGCGGGACTGGTGGATCATTGGTACCGCAAGGGCAGCTATCATCTCTGGAATATCGAAAAAAATGCTGCCCAGATGAAAGGCAGAATTACGTTCCAATTCGATGATCAGCCGCCCGTCAGCTATTTCCTTTTGCCAGGTCATCAGGAGCATCCCAGCGACATCGATCGCTTCGGCGTGTACAACATGCAAATCTATCATGGCAGCATGGAATTTTATCTGTCCGATCTGATCGTGAACGGTGAAAAAATCGAACTGTCCCACGATCCCCATTGGGATGAATTGAATAATCATATCACTTTCGTTCAGACCGATTTTCATGCCCGACAGAATTTTGGCTATTCGCAGACCAACTGGGCGGGCCAGGCGCCAGGCGAAATCGGCGGCCGCTTCTATGGCACCGAGGTGATCGATCCGCTCCATGCCTATTACGCCGACGACATCGGCCAACTGACGCTGGACGAGCCCATTTCGTTTTCAGGCTGGATCAATTTTGTCGCAGGCGCTGTCGATGGGCGCATGTTAATTGGTTATTTCAATCGGGCAGCGAGAGTAGCGCCTGTGTTCGGCGAATATAAGGGCAATCCGCCACATCAGTTTATCGGCCTCGAGGTCATGGATCAGACGCAAATCGGCTATACCTTGGCAGCAGTTTGTTCGCCAAGACAGGATTTGGCATTTGAACAGAGGGGGCCCATTTTTATCCCCGATCGCATCAAGCGACCGTTCTCGTTTCAATATGATCCTAATGCTGGTGCAGCTGGAAAAATCACAGTGATGCTTGGGGCCGATACCTTTTCTGTCGATCTGACGGCAGAGCAGCGAACGGTCGGCGCCACATTCGATCGTTTCGGATTGCTCAATCCCCGCAAAGGCGGCAAATATGTGGATGTTTATTTCGATGATTTGACCTATGTGGCAAAACGATCTGTTGATTACAAACCGATCTTCCAGCGGCAGGAAATGACAACAGTGCCTTATCCGAAGATGGGGAGGAAATATTAAATAAATTCCAAATGGCAAATACCAAATAAATTTCAAGCTTCAATTTTCAAAATCGACTGCGTCGCTATTCAGCGGATCGATTTATAACTTGAGCTTTGGAATTCCAAAGTGATTTGATTTATAATAGCCAAGATCATGCAAAAAATCCAATTGAAATTTATTCTTTTCGCTGGCTTCATCATTGGAATTATCAATTTCGGCCTTTCCAATTCATGGGGCATAGTTCAGAGCAAAGATTCGATGGCTATCTCTGAACGACGTGATATCCCAAGAATTTTTATTGATTGCCAGGCTTGCGATTTCAATTACATCCGAAACCACATCAAGTTTGTCAATTTTGTCCGAGAGCCGCAGCAGGCGCAGGTGCATGTTTTGATTTCCGAACAGAAAACCGCCAGCGAAGGTCGCAAGTTCAGCTTGAGGTTTATTGGCAGGGAAAATTTTCAGGACATGAATCAAAATTTAATCTATACCTCTCCGCTGACAGAAACCGAGGATGAGCTTCGTCGTGGTCTTACGCAGGTTTTAAAAATGGGCTTGATGCCGTACGCCTCTCAGACTTCCATCGCCAATCTGCTGGATATAACATACAATGAAAATGAAGTCGAGGTAGTTCGGAACCAGTATGATGATGCCTGGAAACATTGGATTTTTCATATCGATCTACAGGGAGAGGTGCAAGCGGAAGAAAGTCAAAATGAATTGGATATTGTAAGCTCGGTCAGCGCCGAACGGATCACGGAAGACTGGAAAATGAGCGCTGAAGTTAGCTATGACCATCGCCAGGAAAGTTATCGAGATGGCAATGAAAAAATTATCGGCAAACGAAAAGAGTGGGATGCGGAAGCCAAAGTCATCAAAAGCTTAAATTCCCATTGGTCAGCGGGACTGTTTGGGAGTTATGATTTTTCAACCTATCGAAATATTGATTTGAGCTTAAGGCTTGCTCCTGGCATCGAATATAATTTTTTCCCGTGGAGTCAATCCGATTGGCGAATATTTTCCATTTCCTATTCAGCAGGAGCACGTTCGTTCCGCTACCATGTGGAGACGATTTTCGATAAGACTCAGGAGACTTTAGCGTATGGAAGGGTGCGGCTCGAGCTTGATTTAATTCAACCCTGGGGCGAAGTCGATGCCAGCTTGGAAAGCTCACATTACTTTCACAATCTGTCTAAAAACTCAACCAGCCTTGAGACTGATTTGTCATTTCGAATTACCAGAGGCCTGGCGCTCAAGCTGGAGATTGAAGCAGTAAGTATTCATGATCAATTGTATCTACCAAAAGGCGACGCCCCTCGAGAAGAAATTTTGTTAAAGCAGAAAAAACTGGCAACGACTTATGAAGTTTCGGTTTTATTTGGTTTGAGATATTCGTTCGGTTCCATTTATAATAATATTGTGAATCGACGTTTTAATTAATTTCCGTGTCAGTTCCGCCTCCGTGAGCTACCAATTTTTTCGGGACACGGAAAAGGAACTGTCACGGAAAAAAATTAAAGGTTAATTTCCGTGTCAGTTCTGTTTCCGTGAGCTACCAATTTTTTCGGGACACGGAAAAGGAACTGTCATGGAAAAAAATTAAAGGTCAATTTCCGTGTCAGTTCTGTTTCCGTGAGCTACCAATTTTTTCGGGACACGGAAAAGGAACTATCACGGAAAAAAATTAAAGGTCAATTTCCGTGTCAGTTCTGTTTCCGTGAGCTACCAATTTTTTCGGGACACGGAAAAGGAACTGTCACGGAAAAAAATTAAAGGTCAATTTCTGTGTCAGTTCTGTTTCCGTGAGCTACCAATTTTTTCGGG
>Ga0209018_1001410_pt1 | contig 19362 bp, 22 predicted proteins | sample YNPBryBLVA2012_FD_185814 | JGI IMG/M metagenome (GOLD analysis project Ga0209018, IMG submission 185814) | Anoxygenic and chlorotrophic microbial mat microbial communities from Yellowstone National Park, USA - YNP Bryant BLVA 2012 (SPAdes)... ...
GATTTAGTCCAGCAACAGTTGTATTGGCGTTATGCCACTAAAAAATTTGACCCCAACCGGAAAATATCCCCAGAAATTTGGGCGGTTTTAGAAGAAAGTTTGCGTTTAGCTCCCTCCTCTTTTGGGCTACAACCCTGGCGATTTATTGTGGTGAATAATCCGGCGATTCGTGCCCAATTGGTAGAACATTCTTGGGGGCAAAAACAAGTGGTTGATGCGTCCCATCTAGTAGTTTTAGCCTTGCAAAAAAATGTAGGCACCCAAGATGTGGACCGTTACCTCGCCCGTACTGCCCAGGTGCAGGGTACGCCGATGGAAAACCTCCAGGGTTTTGGCAATTTGATTAAGGGATTTTTGACCCAACCACCCTACCCATTAAATTTAGAAGAGTGGGCGGCTCGGCAGGTGTATCTTGCCTTGGGACAATTCATGACTGTAGCGGCTTTTATGGGCATTGATACCTGTCCGATGGAGGGATTTATTCCTGATAAATATGATGAAATTTTGGGCTTAAAAACGACCCCCTATCGCTCGGTGGTGGTGTGTCCGGTGGGCTATCGGGCGGCGGATGATAAAAATGCCCAACGCCCCAAAGTCCGCTACGAAAAAAGCGATGTCTTCATGTATGTGGATTAGGCACAAATTCAGGCAAAAGTTGCTCTAATGCCCACAGCCAATGGAGCCACGTCGTTCCCCCCTGACAAAAGACGATGTAGGGCGGCCGCAAGGGGCCATCGGCAGAAAATTCGCTGGTACTGCCATCAATAAATGTGCCCCCTGCCATAATTAATTGGCTTTCATAACCGGGCATGGGAGCGGGAACAGGATCGAGGTAACTTCCCACCGGACTTAGCCGTTGTAAGAGGCGACAAAAATGAATTAAACGGTCGGGATCGCCCAACTGAATGGCTTGAATCGTATCCGTGCGCGGGGCATCTGAGCGAGGTTGTACCGGGTAGCCCAGTTTGCTAAACGTAGCCGCCAATAGTACCCCTGATTTGAGGGCTTCCCCCACCATTTGCGGTGCTAAAAATAAGCCCTGAAAAAATAAGCGATTGAACCCCAGGGATGCGCCCGCTTCTATCCCAATACCAGGGGCACTCAAACGGTTGGCGGCCAGTTCAACATACGCTTTTTTCCCCGCTACATAACCGCCACAGGGGGCAATGGTACCGCCAGGATTTTTAATCAAAGAACCGGCGATCAAATCAGCACCAACCATAGTCGGTTCCTGCATTTCGGCAAATTCGCCATAGCAATTGTCCACAACGCAAATCACCCCAGGATTAACTTTTTTTATTTCATGAATAACGTTTTTTAGTTGAGCAATTGTTAAACTTGGTCGCCAGGAATAACCACAGGAACGCTGAATAAAAGCCACTCGGGTTTTACTATGAATCATTTGGGGTAATTTTACCCAATCAATGTCACCCGTTGGGGTTAAATCTAATTGCCGGTAAAGAATCCCAAAATCCTGTAATGAACCGCTACCAGATTCTCGGATTCCCAACACCGGCTCCAAGGTATCGTAGGGGGCACCGGCGACGGACAAGAGTTCATCCCCCGGTCGGAGGACACCGTACAAAGCGCAGGCGATGGCATGGGTACCGGAGAAAAACTGAGGACGTACCAGCGCCATTTCCGCACCCATCACTTGAGCGAATACCTGTTCTAAAATCTCTCGTCCCTGATCCCCGTGACCATAGCCGGTGGTGGACTGAAAATGATGCACCCCGACCCGATGGGTATTCATGGCGGTAACCACGCGACTAAAATTGTATTTAACCAGCCCATCAATGCGCCGAAAATCATTCGTTAATTCATCAATAATTTGGCTCAGCAGGGGATGATTGGTGAGAGGGTCAGTCATGGTTTTTAGGCTAATTAACATGAGTCAATATAGCATTTCTCAATTAGAATAAAATCGGGTTCCCAGGGGTATCACTGCCCTCCTGAGTTGTTACAGAATTTCTGTTCGTTCATCCCGTAGGATTGCTATGGAGAGAGTTATCCTAAGTTAATGAATGATTGTGCGTTCAGGCTGAATCATGGCGGGACATAGTAAGTGGGCGAATATCAAACGGCAAAAAGCCCGGGTGGATGCCCTCAAGGGACAGGTTTTTGCCAAATTATCACGGGAGATGATTGTGGCGGCACGCTCAGGCTTGCCTGACCCGGCGGCTAATTTTCGCCTGCGGACGGCGGTGGAGAAGGCTAAGGCGGCGGGGATGTCCCAGGAAAATATCGAACGGGCGATTGCCAAGGGGGCAGGATTACTCGGGGCGGATGCGGACAGTTTGGAGGCGGTGCGTTACGAGGGCTATGCGCCGGGGGGGGTGGCGGTCTTGATCGAAGCCCTGACGGATAACCGCAACCGGACGGCGGGGGAGATTCGGGCGGCGTTTAATAAATACGGGGGCAATTTGGGGGAAACCGGCTGTGTGGGCTGGATGTTTACCCAGGTGGGCTGGATTGAACTGCCGGGGGTGACGAATGAAGATGACCTGCTGGCGGCGGCGCTCCAGGTGCCTGCGACGGGGTACGAGTGGGACGGGGAGACGGCGGCCTTGCTCACGGAACCCTTGGCTTTGGAGACGGTGGTGACGGCACTGCCAAAGCAGGGCTATCGGGTGGGCACGGCCCTGACCCGCTGGCAACCCACAACCACGGTGGCGATTACCGATGCGGACTGGGGGCGAAAGGTACTGCGGTTGTTAGAGGTATTGGAGGATTTGGACGACGTGCAGGCGGTGAGTGCCAATTTTGAGATGGATGAGCCACTGTGGGCAACGCTCATGGGCCATTGACCAATCCCCTGTATCATAAAACCATGAATGCGGATGAACTGTTACGGCGGTATGCGGATGGGGAGCGGGACTTCCGGCAGGTGAATCTGAACGGGGCGGATTTGGCTTTGTCCATCCTGCGGGAGATCAATCTCAGTCGGGCGAAGCTGGCGGGGGTTGGCTTCAGTCAGGCGAATTTGACCCGGGCGGATTTGAGCCGGGGGATTCTGCGGGAAGCGGATTTGAGCCAGGCGGTACTGCGGGAGGCCAATCTGACGGCCGCCAAACTGGTGGGGGCGTATCTGAGCCAGGCGGATTTGGAGGGGGCGGTTCTCAACAAGGCCAAATTGACCGAAGCGGATTTGGTGGGGGTAAATCTGCGGGGTGCCAAGTTGGTGGGGGCCAATTTGAGCCGGGTGGTGCTGATTGAGGCGGATTTGAGCGGGGCTGACCTGAGTGGGGCGGATTTAACGGGTGCGAATTTGAACGATGCCCGTCTATGTGGAGCGAATTTGGCACGGGTGGATTTGACCCGGGCGGCCCTGCGGCACAGTGACCTCAGTCAGGCCAATTTTTTTGAAGCGGATTTGAGCCGGGCAATTTTGCAGGGGGCGAAACTGGGGGGGGCGGGCTTGAGCGATGCGATTTTGAGTGAAGCCAATCTTGCCAATGCGGACTTGACCGAAGCCCAATGTATGAACGCCGATTTCAGCCGCACCAACCTCAAGGGGGCGAACCTCACCCGGGCGGTTTTGAATGGGGCGATTTTAGACCGGGTGGATTTGATCCATGCCAATCTCACGGAGGCGGACCTCACCCGGGCGGATTTGACCGGCGTGGATTTGAGCCGCACCAACCTCACCCGGGCGCAACTGCCCAAGGCGATGTTACAGCGCAGTAATCTGGTACAGGCGACGCTCCGGGAGGCCAATTTGAGCGAAGCGGATTTGAGCGATGCCCGTTTGTGCCGGGCGATTCTCACGGGGGCACGGTTGCACCAGGCCAATCTCACGGGCGGGGATTTGACCGGGGTATTGCTCCAGGGGGCGGATTTGGGCGGGGCCAATCTCACCGGGGCAATTCTCAACCAGGCGGACTTGACCAATGCCAGCCTAGTGGGTGCCGATTTGAGCGGGGCTTCCCTCTATGAAGTGCTGGTGCAGGGAGCGGATTTCACCCGGGCCTGTCTAACCGATGCCTATCTGGAGGCCACGGATTTACAGGGTGCCCTGCTCACGGAAGCGATTTTGCCCCGCTGACCACCAGGCGGTAGGGGGGGGACTGACCAGGGTCAAGACTGCCGATGAAAATTTCGTAAACCCCTGCCTGCCAATACCCGGAAATCTGGGCGGGGCGATTTTGGATCGGGGTCGCACACAAAAGCCCATCGGCTCCCCGGACCAGGAGGGTAACGTTTTGGGCCTCCCTGACCTCCAATTTCAGATAATCCATATCTTTTGTAATCTGCAACCGATGGTTGGGGCGGCGATGGACAGAACCACACTGCCCACTGGCGACCGCACCACCCGCCCGTCCCTCCAGGGTTAAAGGTTCAAACCCCGGTGCCACCACCACCAAAGGCACGCCACAAGCGGTCAGCACTAACCCCAGACCCAGCCAGAACCACGGTTTTGCCATTACCCTGGCAGAGTTTTCTGCGCCCACCAGCGGGTCATGACCGCCACCGCCAGCATGGCCGTCAACCCCAGGGGACTGGCCAAGGGATTCGTCTCCAACGCCGTCAGCCAGGGGGGGAAATCGGGATGCACCGTCAGCCAGCCCCCCACCCGCACCCAGTAGTAGGTCGCCACCAGCCCCCCGTGAAACCCCACCGGCCACCCCAGGCGACCCCCACAGGCCAGCCGTCCCCAGGCCAAACTCAACCCCAACAACATCAACCCTGGAAACTGCGGCCAAATGGCTAAAAGCACCTGCGGGGGGTGGAAAAAATGCGCCAAGGCAAACAACCCACTACTGCCCCAGACCGCCCCCGCCACCCCATAATCCTGGCGCAACTCCTGCCACAACCACCCCCGAAACAGCCATTCCTCCGCCAAGGCCACCCCCAGCCCCACGGCGACCCCTTCCAAAACAATTTGCGTCTCCGGCGGTTTCTGCCACTGCAACCAGCCCCAGTGCGCCTGCATACTGAGTAATGCCATCAACGCCCCCAGCCCCCACCCCCAACCCCACAGGGCTTCCCGCCCCCAGCGCCCCCCCAGCGCCAAACCGTAGTAAGCCCAGGGATGCCCTTCCCCCCGCACTCCCCAACTCCACCAGTACAAAACACCGATAAATTCCAGATAAAGAATTGTAGTCGCCAGAGAGCGCACCTGGTCACCCGTACCCAAAAACGGCCAGAGTACCAGCACCACCGGCAACCAAAACGCCAACACAATCAGGACAAATGCCAGCAACCGCAGGGGGAATGGCAAAGTCGCCAACCGGCGCAACCTCGCTTTTAGCATTCCGGCTCAATCGTGCTGGTCAAGCCCCGGCGCTGTAACCCCTCGCAATAAAATTCCGCTGGCTCCTGGGGGCAGACAATCACCAACCCCACCCCCGTATTGTGCGCCTCCAACATCACCGCCACCGCATCCATCCAGGACAGGCTGGGCACGGTTTTCATCAGCGACTCCACCACATACTCCATCGTGTTGTGGTCGTCATTGTGCAACAGCACTTTGTAGTTGGGGGCGTGTTTGCGCTGTCCCCCGGTTTTCGGCTTTTCCAGAATCTCCGTAGCCACTGCGGTCCCTCCCCAATTTAGATGCAACTGAACTAACTAACGCCATGGGTAACATCATCAGCACGATGAGATTGAGCCAATTTCACCTCCAAGGTACACCCCACCGCTTCAGCATAACGGCGCAGGGTCGCCAGGGAAGGGGAATGTTTCCCCGTCATCAGGGATGCCTCCAGACGAGCAACCGCCGGGGCTTTGGTTCCCATACGTTTGGCTACCTCAGCTTGTGACAACCCTGCCTCTTCCCGTGCCGCTAACATTTGCCGCAGTAAAGCAAATTCCGTGCTTAAGTTGTCATAGACCAATTGGGTCTCTGGATTCTGCAAAAGCTTTGCTTTCAATTCAGCGTGATTCATCGTTTTTGACCTCCAATAGCCGTTTTCGAGCAATTTTAAGTACCTGGGGAGCCGTTTTTTGAGATTTTTTGATGTAACCGTATAACATAGCAATTCGTTGACCAGCTAAAGTGCAATAAAATATGCGAGCAATCCCCTCTGGGGCTTTTAAGCGTAACTCAAATAAACCATGACTCAAGGCACGGGTGTGGGGCATTCCTAAATCGGCTCCAAATTCAAGCATAAGGTCGGTGAGCCGCAGATATTTAGCCGCCAATCCGGGAGATAATTGCAAAATAAATTGCGCAACATCGTCGTAGGGGTACTCGATATGCCAGGGCATGACCCTGCCCAATGATACATAACATAGATGTTAATCCAGTTCACGCTCATTGCATGACCCATAGGGGTTATCGTTTCACCTGCACACCCCGCCAAAACGCCACATAGCCCTTGATATTCTGGGCGGCTGGTTTGGGTTCCGGGTAATACCAAGCGGCATCGGGATTTTCCTTACCGTTGACCGTGACGGTGTAATAATTGGCAACCCCTTTCCAACCGCAGGTGGTGTGGGTGTCAGACGGGCGAAAATACTCCATTTTCAGGGCGGACGGCGGAAAATACACATTCCCTTCCACCACCTCGTAGTGGTCGCTCTCGGCTAAAACCACCCCTTCCCAAACTGCCTGCGCCATCGGAGTACCTACATACGGACGGTCAAATTTATTTTAACTTAATCATTCCGGGCGGGGGAGTCGCTAGGATGGATCAACGGCATGGAGGGATGGGAATGTTGCCCTGTTTGCGACCGGATTTGGCGACGTTGGCGGTCTATCACCCCCAGTCCCGGGAACTGGGGACGGATTGGCTTGACGGCAATGAGTTTCCGCTGGATTGGCCGGCACCGCTGAAGGAAAAATTGGTCTGGCTGTACCGCCAGGATATTGCCAACAACCGCTACCCCGATGGCAGTCATGGGGAGGTGAAGCAGGAATTATGTCATTACATCCACGAAGGGCTGGGCACGACCCCATCCCCAATTACGCCGGAATGGCTGACGGTGGGCAACGGTTCCGATGAGTTGATTCGCTCTTTGTTGATTGCCACCTGTCTGGGGCAAAATGCGGGGATTTTGATTGCGGAACCCACGTTTTCCATGTACAAAATTCTCGCCCGTACCCTGGGCATTCCCGTTTGGACGGCGGCACGGGATGAACAGTTCGCCATGTGTCTTCCCCAGGCGACGGAATTAATTAACCAGGAACCAATTCGGGTGGTGTTTGTGGTACATCCCAATTCCCCCACCGGCAACGGTTTGACGCTTCAGGAACGGGAGTGGTTGCGCCAACTGCCCCCCAAAATCCTGGTGGTGATTGATGAAGCCTATTTTGAATTTAGCCAGGACACCCTTTTGCCCGATTTGTTAACGCATCCCAATTGGGTGATTTTACGCACCTTTTCCAAGGGGTTTCGCCTGGCGAATTTGCGGGTCGGTTATGCCATTGCCCACCCGGAGGTAATTAGCGCCCTGGAAGCTGTACGTTTGCCCTACAATCTCACCGGCTTTTCCCTGCTGGCGGCACACCTAGCGCTCACCCAACGGCGGCAACTGCTCAGCGCTATCCCGGAAATTCTCACCGAGCGGGAACGGCTGTGGGCAGAATTGCAAAAAATTCCTGAAATCCAAGTGTGGGCGAGTCAAGCCAATTTTTTGTACTGCCGTTCTACCACCCATCCCCCAGCATGGTTACATCAACGGTTGCAGGAACTGGGGAGCTTGGTGCGGCACACGGGCGGGGGATTGCGTCTGACGGTTGGGACACCCGCCGAAAACACCCGTTTATTACAACGTCTGCGGCAAACCTGCGGGGGTTAAACCCACCGACAAGCCCTGACTGTAGGCACGAAACCGCTCCAAATCCCCTAGCAGTGTCCGTTCCACGTGGGGCCCAACCAACCCATCCACCCACTGGCTCACCCAAGCGGGCAGACTGTACGCCACCGTCAGCTTGACCACACAATGCGCCCCCCGGTCATAAAACCGCACCGCCCCCCGATTCGGCAGACCCGTCACCGATTCCCACTGCATAATTTGGTGGGGAATTTGCTTAATGATCCGGGAGTGCCAATTGAAATCCAAGCCCCGGGTCGCCAGATGCCAACGGGACAATTCCGGTTGATCCGGCAAAATTTCCACCGACCGAATCCACTGCATCCAGTGGGGAATGCGCTCCAAATCCGACCACAATTCCCACGCCACCTGCACCGGAATTTCCACATCTACCTGCACCGTATGTTCGCTCCATTCTGCCATTGGTTTACCTCAAAAATGCCAACACTGCCTGCGCCGCCTGTTGCCCCGAAATCACCGCCCCTTCCATGCTGTCAATGTAATCCTGTTGGGTGTAACTGCCCGCCAAAAAAAAGTTAGGAATCGGGGTTTTTTGGGGCGGACGAAATGGCTCCATCCCCGGATTTTCTCGGTACAAAGATTGCGCCAATTTCACCACACTAAACCAGGTCATATTTAAGGAGCGAGAAGAGGGAAATAACTCGTGAATTTGCGCCAGGGCATGGTGGGCAATCTGCTCATTATTCATGGGAATAAACGCATCCCCTGGGGTCAACACCACCTGCATCAATGACCCTTCCCCCTGGCGGTAATAATCTGCCGGACTGGTCAATGCCAAATCCGCAAAACAGGAAAAATCTGCATCCGCACTGTAGAGCAAATTGTCCAAACCCGCCGCTTTTGTTAAACATTTTTGTGCCTGGGGGTTTTGCAATTCCGTCACCCAACCATCAAACCGCAACTGCACCGTCACCACCGGCACTGCTTCTAATTTGTAAATCCGGTCAAACTCCGCCCACCGCCGCCATTCCTGGGGCAATAACCGCTGAATTCCCGGCACATCACAGGCGGCAATATAAGCATCAGCCGTCACCGTTTCCGTATCTTCTCCTTGTGCTACAAGTAACCCCGTTACTTCAGTTCCCCCAGGTGTTTCCGTAAAAGCAATTTGCCGCACCCGCCGAGATGTGAAAATCTCTCCCCCCCGTGCCCGAATGTAATCCACAAGGGGCTGATGCAAATAGCGATCCGGCGAACCCTTGAGCATATTCAAACGGGACGCTTCCGTACGGGCGGCAAACATCATAAAAATCGTCAACATACAGCGGGCAGAAATCTGTTCCGTATCAATAAATCCCAACGCCAAAGCAATTGGATTCCAGAGCCGTTCTAAACTGTGTTGGGAACCGCCATGACTGCGAAACCAATCCGCAAAACTCAACCGGTCTAAATCCCGAATCTGTTGCATCGCCCAATCATAATTCACCAATCCCGGCACAATCGGACTGGTACCTAATGCCAACGCATTGCGCAACTTATCCCACCAGGTTAATTGGGCTGTGGTAAAAAACGCCTTCAACCCATGAAACGGTGCCCCTAATAAAAAGCGAAAATCCAAGTTGCCTAATTGCCCACCCCGATTCACAAAGGTATGGACGTGTTCTTTCGGTAACAAATTATCAAACCCACCCACTTTTCGCAGTAAATTAAACAGATTGTAGTAATTATTAAAAAATACGTGTAACCCCATCTCAATGTGATTGCCCTGTTCATCCTGCCAACTGCCCGCTTTGCCCCCCACAAACCGGCGCCCCTCGTACAGCGTTACCTGATGACCCGCATCCACCAAGGACACCGCCGCCGCCAAACCCGCCAAACCCGCCCCAACAATCGCTACTCGCATAGGCTAAATTTTAACCTGGCTTAACATTTAACGTTGCTTAACATTCTATCTCAGATTTGCCGAACGTCTAGCCCTGACCGAAACCGTTCCCCAGGGTCGCCGCTTGGTACTATGGAGAAACGACCCTCACCCGCCGTAACTAAATTCCCACTTGTTCGATGATTTATCCCATGTCCATTACCGTATCCTTAAACGAGCGCAGTTATCCCATTTGGATCATCCGTGACGGTCTGCAACGGGCGGGGGAATTGCTCACTGGAATTGGGCTAATCGGGAAGGTATTAATTGTCTCCAACCCAGTGATTTTTCGGCACTACGGGGAAGCGTTATCCACTGCGTTAAGAACCGCTGGTTTTGCTGTGGAATCCTGTATTTTACCCGCAGGCGAACGGTATAAAAATCTGAAAACGGTAGAACGGATTTATGCCGATTGTGCCCAGCATCGTTTAGAACGTCGTTCCACCCTGATTGCTTTAGGGGGTGGGGTGATTGGTGATATGGCTGGATTTGCCGCCGCTACTTGGTTACGGGGGATTCATTTTGTGCAAATTCCCACCAGTTTATTAGCGATGGTAGATGCGTCAATTGGTGGTAAAACGGGGGTGAATCATCCCCAAGGCAAGAATTTAATCGGGGCATTTTATCAACCCCAAGCGGTACTGATTGACCCCAACGTGTTGCAAACTTTACCTGTGCGGGAATACCGTTCGGGCATGGCAGAAGTGATTAAATACGGCGTGATTTGGGAACCGGAATTATTTACTTTATTGGAATCGCAACCCCGGCTCTCTGAATACCGTTTTTTATCCCCGGAAATTCTGACCAAAATTCTCTATTTTTCCTGTCAAACCAAAGCCACCATTGTCAGCCAAGATGAACGGGAAGGGGGCATCCGTGCGCTACTCAATTACGGGCATACGATTGGGCATGGGATTGAAACAGTGACCAGCTATCGTCAGTACACGCATGGGGAAGCCGTTGCTTTGGGAATGATTGCCGCCGGAGATATAGCGGTGCAGATGGGCTGGTGGTCAGCCAGCGAACAGGAACGGCAAAAGCAATTAATTCGCAAGGTCAAATTACCCACCCAATTAAAACCCGATAGTGACCTTGAAGCGATTAAAAATGCCCTCTATTGGGATAAAAAAGTGGAACAAGGAACCGTGCGGTTTATTTTGCCCCAAAAAATCGGTCAAGCGGCAATTACCAACCAAGTGCCCCCGGCAGTTATTCACCACGCCTTAACCCAGTTAATCACGCAATAATTTCATAGTTCAATGCACTAATTTTTACCAGTTCAATAGTAACGTCCCCGCCAGGTTTTGGGACGGGTCAATGAGGATAAAATAATTCGCAGTACCGCCAAACTATCCGCCAAAGGGGACAACCAAAACAGCCAACTATTTTGATTCCAACCCGCATACACGGGGCGAATTGCCAATAACATTCCCCAGCGGATGAAAATTAAGCATAAATTCACCCAAAATAAGGTTTTATTTACGGGATTGGTGGGCAAAAATAAACTGGTTAAACACAACCAAATCGGCAACCCCTGCACACTCAATAAAAACCAATGATCCCCCCACAATTGGGCGATAGAAGTTGCATCTTTCAAATCTAAGGAACGCCCCCATTCCCGCCACGTTTCCCAAAATCCCTCATACATCCGTACCTGCAACACCCGTGACCCATCCAAAAAGCCGACTTTATAGCCCTGTTTTGCCACATTTCGCACCCACGTCACATCATCACAAAAAGAAAATTTTGCCGTTTCATAACCCTGCATTTTTTCCAAAACCGCCCGGCGCACCCAACAACATTGCCCATTTGCCATCACCCGTGCCGGTGCCGATGGATTCAGCCCCGTTGCCCCAAACCGGTAAATCAAGGTCATCAGCAAAGCCGGTTGCAACCACCATTCCCCTGGATATTTGAGAATAAATTGCGGGGACAGCGTGATTACATCATAGTTTTCTTGTATAGCTAATTGCAGTAAAGCAGGCACCAGACCAATTTGGGGACGGGTATCCGCATCCAGATTCAAAATCCAGGTACTTGCGGGGGAACTTTGCCGCCAGCCCCAGTCCAATGCCCAAGGACGTCCCACCCAATCAGCGGGCAAGGGCGGGTCAGACAGCAGGCGAATGCGGGGGTCGTGGGTTTGCTGTGCCGCCACCAACTCCCGGGTGCCATCCTGGGAATGGCTATCCACCACCAAAATTTCCCGGACGCTGTAGCCCTGGCGTTGCACCCCCGCCAAACACCCCCCCAAGCGCTGTACCTCGTTCAACGTGGGAATGACCACACTCACCTGTCCCAAATAGGCGGGCGTTTCGGAAGCGGGTAAAAGGGGGGCAGGACGCTGAATACCAGGCAAAAGCCGTGCCAAAAGCAATGCCACTGCGGGTAATTGTAATAACAAAAGCATTAAACCCATGCGCCGGTCAGCCTCAGTTTCATGTTTATTAACCGTTTATCATACTGAGGAGCTTTTTTTATGAGCACCTCTCTAAATTAAAAGTTAGCGGTCGCCGGGGGGCACCCCCCACCCTTGGTTCTGGGTAACATGGGTATGCCAACGATGAGATTTATTTATGGCTACGCCACGCAGGCTATGAGTTGGCTCATATAAATAGAGATGCCCTTATCTTAGGACAAACGTTAGGGTAATGAATATCCGCAAGCATCTTCATCACTAGAAATTATTTAGAATTGCTGTTTTGCTGATTTTTTTCTTGGTTAATTAAGTGAAAATGCCATACCTCAAATCCAATTGTAACCTTAGTTATTCAGGAATAATTGGCTCGTCTGAGAAGCAGTAAATACTGGAAGATGAGATATAGCAAGCTTAAATGAGAATAAAACGGGGGTCGCAGGGGTACTGCCCCCGCATTTGGTTCTGGAGAATTTCTGTTGGCAAATCAAGTAGGATTGCTGTAGTAAAACTTTTTGACCCCTACTGATTGTAGGATGAGGGTACTGACGCTTGGGTGAGGCAATGCTTCGGCAAGACCGGTTAATTGCGCTGGCACTGATTGTGATTTGCTTGATGGCGGCTCTGGGCAACTGGCTGGGGGGCGTTCCGGCACAACGTCCTGACCGGGTGGCGAGAACGAGCGGTAGTGCGGCGGATGTGGCGTTGATTCCCATCGCTGGCGTAATTACATTTGCAGGCGAAAGTAGTCCATTGGGGGGTGGGACGACCGCTGGGGCGCAGGGGATTATGCGGGCGGTGCGCCGGGCTGAACGGGATGGGGTGAAGGCAATTTTGCTCAACATCAACAGCCCTGGGGGGTCTGCCGCCGCTTCCCAGGCGATATTTGAAGAATTGATGCGAGTGCGCCAAAAAGGCAAGGTCAAAATTGTCGCAACAATGGCTGATGTCGCCGCTTCTGGGGGGTATTACGTCGCCGCCGCCGCTGATCATATTGTGGCGAATCCTTCCACCATTACCGGTTCGATTGGGGTGATTGTGCAGATACAAAATCTCACGGATTTATTGAAGAAAGTGGGGGTGCAAACGGTGACAATCAAAAGCGGCAAATTCAAAGATATTGCTTCCGCCTATCGCCCTATTACCCCTGGAGAAACAGATTTACTGAAATCTTTTGTTAATGAATCCTATCAACAGTTTTTTGAAGCAATTTTGCGGGGTCGCCAGGGTAAAATCACCCGTGCAGAGTTGGAACCAGTGGCTGATGGACGCATTCTCATTGGTGCCGCCGCCTTGGATGCCAAACTAATTGATTCGCTGGGAAATTACTACGATGCAGTGGATCAAGTCAAAAAATTAACTGGACTGAAAACCGAACCGGTTATTCGCAATTACTTAGCTCCAGATTGGCGGGAATCGTTTCAACAATTATTTACGTTTAGCCTCGACCAATGGTTCCCAGAGCAACGACTGCACCGCCTCACACACTGGAATAAAATTCCCCTCGCTCTGATGGAGTAGCCCCGATGATGCTCCTGGATGGTCTGTACAATAGCTGGTTCCGCCCTGGGTTGGGTCGCCCCCCGATGCCTGTAGCGATTGTGAGTATTTTATTAGTTTTAATTGTCCTGTCCTTTAATGCCGCCGGTTTGACCAATAGCAGTGCCAGTGGGTGGTTGGGCTGGTTTTTCCTATTTCTGTTAGGCGGTGGGGTGGGCTGGTTTTGGTTGTCTGCCGCCCTGCATATAATGGCGCGGTTGTTGGGGGGGATTGGTTCCGTGACCGATACGTTGGGGGCGGTGGCGCAGAGTTTGTGGCCGTTGATTCTCACCGGGGCGGCTAATAGTGCTTTGAAAGTTTCTCCTCGCCTCGGATTACTTTTTTCTTTGGGGATTAATCTGTGGGTAGTGGTCAATTTGGTGCGGTCAATGGCGCAGGAACATCAATTGCCTTGGGTGCGGGCGCTGTTGTGTTTTGGTGGGGCAATAATTCTGGCCGAATTGGCTTTGGTGGGTTTGATTCTCTGGCCGTTGATGATCGCTTTAGGAATGTAATTTGGATGGGAATTTAACATCATGATTCCCCGATTTGTGATACATCTAAAGGGTCAAAATCCCAGCCCCAATCCTGGGCAATCGCCTGGGTGAGTCCCAAACGGTTGGCTCCTGGATACCGACTGATGGCAATCAACAAATCCCGGAGTAATTCTCCTTCTGGACAAATGCCGAAAATATGTAATCCACCACGAATTTGGGCTTCTTTTAATTCGCATAAATAGGTGTCTAAATTGCCAATTACCTCGGTTATTTCGTGGGTCATTTTATCCTTGGGAATGGGTAATTCCTCGATCAGATGGTTCTTTTTCAATAATTCTTCTAAACGGCGGCTAATCCAGGGCAATCGCTCCGGGTTAAGGGCTTGGGCTTGGTAGTATTCATCCACCAGAGTTTCTAATTCGAGCAATGGCCCGTACAATTCGGCGCGGGTCAAGGGGGGCGTGAGATGGTCAAGAATCACCGCTTGGGCACGGCGTTTGGCTTGAGTTCCTTCGCCCGGATCATTCACAATAAAAGGATAGAAATGGGGCAATGCACCCAGGGCAATTTCTGGGTAACAGGTTGCCGATAAAGCCACACTTTTGCCAGGGAGCCATTCCAAAGTTCCGTGTTTACCCAAATGAATCACCGCATGGGCTAAAAATTCATACCGTAACCAATAATAAAACGCCAAGTAATGGTGTGTTGGTTCCAGGTCGGGGCTATGGTAATTGAGGCTGGGGTCTTGCTCATAACCACGACTGGGTTGAATACCAATAAATAGATTTCCCCACCGTTGACCATAGATGGGAATCTTACCCTGTTCGGCGATGGTTTCTGGGCTTCCCCATCGTTGAATAATGGCTTCAGATTGGGGGATAGTCGTTAACCAATGTTGATACTTAGATAAGGGCACAAATTCCTCAAAATTACGACTGTGGGATTCCGGGTCATTGGTGCGTAAACGGGTTAATCTTTGCATCAGTTCATCGCCATTTTTGAGGGGGGGTGGCACGGTATAACCAGCTTGGTATAAAGCCTGCCATACTTGAATACAGCTGGCGGGAGTATCCAAACCCACCCCATTGGCAATGCGCCCATCATCCGTGGGGTAATTGGCGAAAATAATTGCTATGTTCTGCTCAGGAATTGGCGTTGTTCGCAAACGTACCCACGCCTGGGCTAAATCGGCAACAAAATTGACCCGGTCTGGTACAGGTTGATAACTGTAAATCGGGGTTTCTAAATCCGGGTGTCGCTGGGTCGCTGTTTTGAAGGAAATAGCCCGGGTGATAATCCGTCCATCTACTTCGGGAAGGGCGACCTGCATCGCTAAATCCTTGGGGGATAATCCCCGCATTTCGTTGTGCCAAATTTCCCGTTCATCCGTACTCAGAATAATTTGTAATACGGGCACATCTAAATTTTGCCATAGTTCTAATTCGGGAATTTCTGAGCGCCATTGGGCTACGGAAAACCCGGTCGTCACACATAGCACTTGGATAGGATGTTCCTGATAGTAACGTTCTACTGCTAGACGGGTTTCGGGATGGGTCAATGTGTGAATATAGTAGGGAAAAGGTTGCAAATTCCTGGACTGCAATGCCCGACAAAATTCATCAATAACGGCTGTATTTCCGGCTAAAACATGGGCACGGTAAAAGAGAATGCCCACGCCCGGCGCAGTTTCTAAACATTCTCCACCCCAATCATAAGTTCCCCACTCAGGGATGGGTTGGGGCGGTGGCGGATACCCCGGCCAATTGAGGCTATAGCTGGCAACAAATTCTAGGGCATGGCGATAGTTCACCACACCACCAAAACGCAGGTATTGGTGCAGATATTGTACGGCATGGAGCGGTACATGAGACTGCTCAAAAATGCTTAAATCCATCTGGTCATCCCCCGGCATCACCCACACCTGGGCGTTTAATTCCCGCAGACGTTCTACCCCATAAGCCCAGTAGTCAATTCCGCCCAGTAATCGCAAGATAATGACTTTAGCGTGAGTCAATGTCTGGTCAATATATGTATCAATACTGTAGGGAGTACTAAGTTTTAGCCAGTTACAGACCCGCAGAGCTGGGAAATTGGCGGGAAGTTGGGTCACCGCCTGCGCCAGGGTTTGGATGTCCGTGTCCGCCGCCGTGAGAAAAACCATTGGGGCGGGGGTTTGCTGAATGTCGCCGGGGCTGGCCGACCAGTTGCCGGGTTGGGTGGGGATGCGGTGCATGAAATTCCTGCCATTGAGCCTTGGTTTTTTAGGATAGCAGGCATCCTGGTGCCGGACGGATTAGACTGGAAATGGTCATTACCCCTGGGTTCCTGTGCATCCCCTCGTTGGTTTTTACCGTTGGTATCGGGATACGTTGCGCCATTCCCCCTATCGTTGGTTGCTGTTGCTCGGCTCGGTGCTGTATTTGCTCAGCCCGATTGATTTTGCCCCCGATGTGTTTCCCTTTTTAGGATGGATTGATGACGGCATTTTGATTGCAATTTTGGCGGGAGAATTAGCTGTTTTTTTTAATCGGGAACCCCAGCCCAAACCACCCGTTTCCCCCACAGGAACTGTTATAGATGTGACCGCCCAAACAGTAGAAGAGGATAGCTCAGGATGACCGAACGGCAGGTGAATTTGATTGCCATTACCCTATTTACATTCACGTTTGGTGCTTTATTGACCCCCTTGATCCCTGGGGCAACGGGGTTCCTCGCTGGGGGGGTTTTGCTCCTGTTGGGCTTGGCAACGGCGGATGCGTGGGCCTGGCAATCCCAGGGCTTGACCCTACTCTTGGGTTGGTGGCCGACCCCTGACGAACGGGTGGTGTATCACGAAGCGGGGCATTTTTTGGTCGCACACCTGCTGGGAATTCCCATCAGCGATTACACCCTGTCGGCCTGGAGCAGTTGGCGGCGGGGTTATCCCCCTTCCGAAGCGGGGGTGCGGTTTGGGGCGATTCCACCGGCACTTCTGCCTCGCTGTCCGGTACTGTGGCTGGCGGGGATTGCCGCTGAGGAGTTGGTCTATGGTCAGGCGCAGGGGGGGGCAACCGATTGGCAACAGGCCAGTTTGTTGCTCACAGCTTTTCCCCCGGCAGAACGGGCATGGCGTCTGCGAGCCGCCCAACGGGAAGCCCGGCAGTTACTCCAACAGCATTGGTCAGCCTATTTAGCATTGGTAATGGCGATGCGCCAAAAACAGTCGGTGGCAGATTGTCTCAAGCGACTGAATGAGACTCCCGCCGAGCCGCCAACTCCTGCCGCACCTGCATAAGAATTTTGCCCAGATGGTTGCACCCCGTGCCGTTGGGACCACAGCCCCAGTAGGTATCAATCGGCGAATTTTCCACCAATTCCTCGGTTCCCGTTTGTAGGAGTAATTGCGCCAATTCAGAATAAGAATTAAATTTACAACGTACAGCTTTAAGCATTACATCTTGCTTCACTTGTTCCCAATCGGGGCGTTTGGGGTGGCGGGGGTCACGGCCAATTTTTGCCGCCAATACGGGGCTAGGGACTTGGCGAATGGTGTCCATCAAATCCGCCTGGGGCGTACCGACAAATTTCTGGGCTTGGTAATAATGTTCTACCGTCGGCCAGCGGTGCCCATCCAGGGTGATTGGGTGGGGAGAAAAATTAGAAAAATAGCCGTAGGGCTGTTCCACTTGATAGAAATAAATGGTCATGGTTGGTCAGCCAGTTGCCATTCCCGGTACGCCGCATATACCGCTTGCACATTGTACCAATTCAAAAAAATCCGAGAAAGTTCCCAAGCCCATTGGGATTGTCCCCGGTGAATCAGCATTTGCATCACAGGGGCAAGGGTGCGTTCATTCAGCAATCCACCCAGGGATAAAATGCCCCATAAAATGCGGTGCAACCAGGTCATTTGGATCATCAAACGCACTTCCCAGGTGGGGTGTTTGCGGTAGAATAAAACGCCCATTTTGCCCCGCTGAATTTCCTTATCAATTAAACTGGGAATGTGTTTAAGTTCAAAGGGGGGATGCCAGTGATAACCCACCGCTTCCGGGCAGGGAATCAGGGTCAATCCTAACTTTTTCAATCGCACCCCTAATTCCAAATCTTCCCAACCATAAAATTGAAAATCCGGGTCAAAGCCGCCGGTGAGTTCCAGCCAAGATTTGGCAATTGCCACATTACCCGTGGCGAAAAATGCCCGAGACCGGTCAGTAATTTTGAATGGTTCACTGGTGGGGTTGTCAAAGTTCGCCGTATTCACCACCCGCCCGTAGGTAAAACATTTTTGGTGCCCCCATCGTTCATAATATGCCTGGAGTTTTTGGGCATGGGCACGCAGAAAGATTGGCGTGACGACTAAATCGCTGTCAATAAATACGATGGTATCCCCTTGCGCCTGGGCAATCCCCAAATTACGAGCGGCGGCGGGTCCCTGATGGGACTGTTCCAACCAACGCACGTGGGGAAGCTGGGAACGATGCGCTGACAACCACGCCAAGGTATCGTCGGTAGAGCCATCATCCACCACAATCACCTCATAGGGCTGAGACCAATCCTGCTGTTCTAGGGCATAGAGCGCCTTCGCCAAAATGGGTTGGCGGTTGTAGGTGGGAATAATGACGCTGAAAAACACCCGATCACCTCCACTTTTTAGCTTATCAGGAAAGGGGCAGTGGTTCTTCCCATGCCGCACCAACCACTTAGTAAATAGAGAATTTTTTCAAAGTCTGCCGTTTGTAGATAATAATATCATGGTATATTAACCCATATTATCACCGCTTCTCAGATTAGAGAATCACTACGCAATGTCGAATAGTTTTTCAGTAATTCCCGTGCGGCAATTAACCAATCAAATCTATCAGAATCTATGGCGACCTTGGCGGCGATTGGGTATGCAAACTGCGCTGAATTTATGGGGACAAATCCCTGCTAATAACTATTGGGAATCGGCGCAACATTACTACGAATATGCCAGCCAAAAAGAGACACCAGGTTTGGGGTATGAAGTATTGATTCCCGCCCATCAGGAAAGGATTACACCTCCCTGGACCGTCACGGGTGAGATACCACCGACCTTTCAGCAAACGGAATTTCATATCCCAGCGGCTTTTTGTTACCAAATTCCCCATGCCCGAGTTGCCAGTCCTTATGGAGATGTGATTGCCCCCGATGGAAAATTGATTGATGACCATCACAAGTGTTGAATCCTGCAACAAAACTTTACATATTGAGGCGTGGGACGACCCGATTGAGCCAATGGACAAAATTCCACTCCTGCCGTATTAAAA